>Ga0187866_1001744_pt1 | contig 19348 bp, 19 predicted proteins | sample June2016WEW_11_1_3_FD_133013 | JGI IMG/M metagenome (GOLD analysis project Ga0187866, IMG submission 133013) | Peatland microbial communities from SPRUCE experiment site at the Marcell Experimental Forest, Minnesota, USA - June2016WEW_11_150 | ecosystem: Environmental > Terrestrial > Soil >...
GGGCTGACACGGCGAAAAGCCCGGACCCAATCTGCGTTGAGCTTGTTGAGAAAGACGACGAGATCATCATACGAATCAGAGCCGCTGTACTTCTCACCCCTGTATCCATCGCGAAGAATGGACCATGCCCCGATATTATTGTCGAGCAGGTGCGCTGCCACGTCCTTGACGCACCACTGGGCAGCGAGAGTCCGGCGTTCCCAATCGGCCGGAGTGAGCTTCCGTAGGAACTCGAGAAGCAACCGGTCGAGCTCGGGAAAAAGGTGCGTAAGATGGAGAGGTTCAACCCGTTTCAATAGTCTCGCTCATTCTTGGTGCATTGGCATGCTTAAGGCAGGGATCTTTCGACGTACTGTGAGTAGTCTGTCAGTTTTTGGGTGTACAGTTCCTTCATCAAGGCAGATGAGATGATGAAATCCGCTGTCGATCTGTTGCAGGCCGTGGGGATATTGTAGAGAACGGATATTCTCAGTAGCGCTTTCACATCCACATCGTGCGGGTGTGGTTGCATGGGATCCCAGAAGAATATCATGACATCGACCTTTCCTTCTGCGATCATCGCTCCAAGCTGTTGATCTCCGCCAAAAGGTCCCGATTTCAGCTTCACAATGTCAAAATGCATTGATTGCCCCTTTTCGAGTTTCTTCGCAATCGCTTCCTCAACCAGCCGACCGGTTGTTCCAGTGCAAATCAGCTTATGATTGAGCAGGGCTTTCCAGTTCCACTGTACCCACTCGACAAGATCCTTCTTGCAATTGTCGTGCGCAACTAACGCGACTCGCTTCGATATGTCCATACATACTCCTATTCATTCGACGAGAGAGAAAGAACAGCAGACGAGGTAGATCGCGAGGTGCATCAGGGCCCCCGGCGTTTCCCTTCTGGTGCCGGGCTCGTCCGATTTTGTGAGTTCTGAACCCCGTCCCATGGTTGCCATGGGCTACATGTCCCACTGTGCGATGGTACGATGAGAAATCAACTGCCACAGCCCGGTCTTCATGGAATACACCCGAACATACCGAATCCCGTACCGCACTTCGCCTTCCTTGGACTGTCGGTGCACCAGAAGTTGCCCCGTTACGAGTGCAGTTTCTTCCCGGAGTTCGATGGAAGAAGGATCCAATTGACGTGAGAGATATCGGGTCTCGTTGCTACGCAGAGAGTCAAGCCACTCGGACTTGGTTTGCACAAGACCAGTCCCATGGGTGAACACGAAATCATCAGCATACAAAACCTCAAGGGAAGCGAAGTCCTTTGAGACCACCGCATCCTCGATTCTCTTGTTGACAGCTTCGATTGTAGCAATTGCTGAGTTCACAGTGGCGGTCGTTGCGTTGGAAATGTGGACACTCTCTGTGGCGATCGATGGTTCAGGTCTCTGTCAGACCTTCGTCGCTCCATTACTCCACGACTTCACTACTCCCCTACCCTCATACTCCAGTACTCATCTACTCCCATACTCCACTATTTCTTACCCCGCCCATCGTTTCAGTTTCGGAATGTTTTTTGTAATAAAGTACGCCAGGAAGCCCGGAACATGCATCTCTTTCATCTTCCCCTTCACAAGATCGATCATCTGGTTTGCAGTGATATTGGGGAGAGTGAACTTCCCTTGTTGATAGCAATGGCTGCAGTACATTGCGTTCTTGCTGCCATCCCCTTCGGTACCGCCCCCTTGTTCGTCCTTCGAAAGGGGCATCCCGCAACTCTGACAGTATTTGTAGGTCATTGAAATCACTCCTTTCCTCAACATCAATGTCGTTTTAACGATTGGCTCAACCGCTTGTAGTTTATTTTCCCGTTGTTGTCCCGCAGATGCCGTATGATGATGCTGGCCCTCCATGCGCGTGCATCGGGATCGCTCGCTGATCCAATAGTATACAACATCGTCCGCTGGCGGCCCTGTGTCAGCGAGTGGAATAAACGGTTGCCTTCTTTGTCCTGCCTGAACAATTCCTTTAGTTCTGCGGGCATTGGGAGACCATACGTACTCCCATCCGGCTGTAAACCGACCTTCACTGTTGAGCCAATCCCGAGACTCAGGGCATCGCACCATTTCTTATTCACAGAAAGAACAAAGGAGCCCCTACCGTATGGCAGCAGGGCGCATTGATGTGCCTCGGAGCCGTTCAACGTCCTGAGAACACGGCGCGAGCCGCCGCGCACCAACTTCTCCGCGACCGATGACGGTACGCGCAGATGAGAACCCCAAAGCTTGTTGGTGGATTTTTCGAGAATTGCTGTGAATCGCAGCGTCTTCGATTGTGTCATGGAACGCTCTCTTTCGCCTCTCCTCTGACCTCCCTTAGTGTGACCTACCCGATTGTCGGAGCGACCAGCAATCCCAGACAGTATGTAATCGCCGCCTCACCAAGTCCAACCAGTGTCATTTCGATACCGCTCTTGACCCACGACCGGCCTGTAACGAGAACCTTGGATGCCCCGACGACAAAATGAGCGATGGTGCTGACGATGAGCGAGATGAGCAGCGCATGCATTCCTGACGTGAACAAGAAGGGGAGAACGGGAATCGCGGCGCCAATGGCAGTGCTGACCGATGCGCTGATTGCAGAACTCCATTCGTTCGGGAAGGATTCCTCAGAAAGACCCAGCTCTTCATGCACGAGCGTCTTCAGGAGCTGGTCCGGCTTTTCGGAAAGCCGTTGGGCCATTGCTTTGGCTTCGCCTTCCGTGAATCCTTTCAGCTGGTAAAACAATTCCAGTTCCTCGAGTTCCTCTTTCGGGTTGTTCTGGATTTCATGTTTCTCGCGTTCCACCTCTGCTTCATATACTTCCCGCTGCGATTTCATCGCGAGATACGCGCCGCTTCCCATCGAAAGTGCGGAAGCGATGGCTGTGGCAAATCCACTTAAGAGAACAAACTGACCGTTCGCCTGCGTTGCTCCGGCGACGCCGCTGACAACGCCGAACGCAGCACCAAGGCCGTCGTTGACACCGTAAATCGCCTGGCCGATCCATCCTCCAGCGTGGACGTGCCATGTTTCACGCCTCAGCAGTGTATCAAGCCTGCGCTGGGGATGGCTGGGAGATCCTTCGAACTCCTGGAGCATGCGCGTGTGAGAACGCTCTTCGCGTTGAGCATCGAGAAGCGAGTTCTTGTCGTTTTCCGTCTGCGCTGTCGCCATCAAAACTTCATAAAGCTTATCGGCTTCACTCTCGCCTGCTTCGAGCATCTTGGCCGCGACGGTGGTATCGCTCTTGAGCAACATTGAGCGCCGGAGACGATCGACAGGGGATTCCGTGTACTTACCGGGATCGGCCCCAAGTTCACGAAGCCTCACCAGCCAACGTTCGGCATGTCGTTCTTCTGCCTCGGCCATCCGGACGAGGATTGCCTGTTTGTCGGGATTGGATTCGCGCTTTGCGAGTGCATGGTAATTTCTGGCGCTGCGCATTTCATCGCGCCACGCCTGTGTGAGGCCTGCTATGAATTGTTTGTCTTGTTCCATTGTCCTGGTGGTTCGTAAGCGGTTGAGGGGCCGAGGTTGTGTCGGCTTTACGGTTTCTCTGCCTTCATCTCGTCATACATTTTTCTGATCCACTGGACGTCTTCCCATGTCGGCTTCTTCCAGTTGGGGTTGCGCAGAAGGGCCGCCGGGTGATACGTCACGACCAGCTTGATGCCGCGATAGTTGTGTACTTTGCCGCGCATGTTGCCAAGGCTTTCGTTTGTGCGGAGGAGCGTTTGTGTGGCGATTCGGCCGAGGCAGACGATGATCTTCGGCTTGAGCAACTCGAGCTGCTTCCAGAGGTATGGCTCGCATGAATCGACCTCTTCCTGCAGGGGGTCACGGTTGTTGGGAGGTCGGCACTTGAGGATATTGCAGATGTACACCTCTTCGCGCTTGAAATGAATTGCTTCGAGAATCTTGTTGAGGAGTTGTCCGGCCCGGCCAACAAAGGGCTCGCCCTGTGCATCTTCATCGGCGCCTGGCGCCTCTCCCACGAATACGATATCTGCATCCGGGTTTCCGACACCGAACACAAACTTGATGCGCGTACTACCGAGCGGGCACTTCAGGCATGTACAGATCTGTGACTTGAGTTCAGACAGATCGGGTGCAGACACCCAGGGTTCGGCCGGAAAATCGGGGAGCTTCTTCTCTGCAGCCTGGAGCGTTGGTGCGACTCCAAAAAGATCAGGCCCTTCTACGACAGCAACCACTTTCTTGTGCGATGGCATACCGTCTCCTTCCGGCGTTGATGTGGGAGCCGCCGGGTCTGTATAGAGCGTATCGCCAAGCAACTCCTTCTCCTGGATCAGTACACGTTGGATGTCGCTCAACAGTTGATGAAGTTCGGCGTTGGAGTCTGGCATAAGGCGGATGATGTGATGGTGAGGCAAAAAAAATGGATGGGGTCTTGTGCCGCACACGTACAGCGAGCGGTCAGTTCCCACATCCTGTCGTGGCTTACATCAATTTCTGTATGCGGTTCAGTATTTCGTTTGCGACGTCGAATTTCGACATGAGCGGAAGCTTCTCGGCTCTTCCCTTCCGGTCCACGATCGTCACGACGTTAGTGTCGCTGCCGAAACCCGCTCCTGTATCGTTCAGCGAGTTCAGGACAATAAAGTCGAGATTTTTCTTCTTCAACTTTTCCTGCGCGTTGCGAAGCTCATCTTGTGTCTCGAGTGCAAATCCAACAAGGAGAGTCCCCTTCTTCTTTTTCTGACCAAGGGAGAGGAGGATATCGGGAGTGCCGGTGAGTTCAAGCGAGAATTGCTTCTTCGCAGCAGCTTTCTTGATCTTGTTCTTGGCCGGAGCCTCCGGTGTGAAATCGGCGACCGCCGCGGCCATGATGACAGCATCGGCGGAATTGGCATGAGAATTGACGGCGGCATGCATTTGTTCGGCGGATTCCACGTCAACGCGTGTGACGTTGCGTGGCGTCTCACGCTGGACGGGACCCGACACAAGCGTCACGGCAGCCCCACGCAGTGCTGCAGCGTTGGCTAGTGCGAAACCCATCTTCCCTGAAGACCTGTTCCCAATGAATCGGACCGGGTCAATCGCTTCATACGTTGGTCCGGCGGTAACAAGGATCTTCTTTCCCTTCAGATCCTGAGTTGAAGAACGTAGCACGCGCTCAACGGTATCGATGATAACCTGTATTTCGGGGAGGCGTCCAGGACCCTTCAACCCGCTGGCGAGCTCCCCCTCTTCGGGGGGGACGACCACGTATCCCCGTTCCTGCAGTTTAGTGATGTTCTGCTGGGTGACGGGATTGAGATACATGTCGGCGTCCATCGTAGGGGCAAGTACGATGGGGCAACGGCTTGCAAGTGCAACGATTGTCAGGAGGTTGTCAGATAGTCCATACGTTAGCTTGGCAATCGTGTTTGCCGATGCCGGAGCAATGACGAACGCATCAGCCCAGTTGGCGAGAGCGATGTGCTGCGTTCCGATCTCCGAGCCAGTTGATTGGTGAAGTGTCCAGAGATCGCCAACGACATCGTGTCCCGACAGGGCGGAAAAGGTCAGCGGTGTCACGAATCTCGCCGCGGCTTCAGTCATGACGACCTTTACATCAGCCCCGGCCTTGCGGAGATCGCGCACGAGGTAGCAGACCTTGTACGCTGCAATGCCTCCTGTGACGCCAACCAATATGTGCTTGCCACGAAGCACGCACTGCCTCAGGCTTCAGGTTCGGGTTCTTCCGGTTTCACTTCGGGCTGCTCTGTTACCTTGTAACGATACTTTACCTTCCTGGCGATGACTTCCTGTGTTGCGACATCGGTCGGCTTCGGGCGCTTTTCGAACTCGAGGCTGATCTTCAGCTGATCCGGATTTGCCGTGATGTCGGTCTCTTCCTCGGTCTCCGGCGTATTCGTCAGCTGGTTCAGCGTTTCGATCCGCTGGTTGAGCTCGATCTTAATATCCTGATGAATCTGGCGCGCTCGCTTCGAGGCAATAACAATCGCCTCGTAGACATCTGTTGCGGCCATCGAGAAATCTTCAATCTCTACTGGTTTGACAGGCACAGTGTGCACTCCTTTTGGTGAATGAATAGAAAATGAATCCTATACTCGTTGCGCTTCCGAAGTGTGCTCGATGACGAGCTTGTCGACTTCGGCAATCACTTGTTCCAGATTGTCATTGACGACCTGATAATCAAATTGAGAAGCCATCCCGAGTTCCATCGCTACCCGATCCATCCGCCTCTTGAACGTCGCATCGTCTTCCGTTTTCCTGTTGCGCAGCCGTTCTCTCAAGATTTCGATACTCGGCGGCTTGATAAAGATAATGACCGAATCATGAGGATACATCCGTTTGATGGACAATCCCCCCTTGACGTCAATATCGAACAACATCGTTTTGCCACTCGTCAGGGCCTTGTCAACTTCTGCCTTGAGCGTTCCATACAGATTCCCGTAAATCTCTTCCCACTCTACAAGCTCGCCTGCCGCGATGCGCCGCTCGAACTCTGCACGCGGGAGAAAAAAATAATCCTTTCCCTCGATTTCAACATCCCGCTTTGGCCTCGTTGTGGCCGAAACGGAGAACAACATCGAAGGATACTTCGCCAGGATGGCCTTGACAATGGTCGTCTTCCCTCCGCCGCTGGGAGCGGAGACGACAATGAGTTTACCTCTGGACATTCGGGAGTATCTCTTTATCGGTTGATCAGATCATCGGGTCATCGATTCATCTGGTCTGTTGCGAAATGGCCCGATCACCCGATGAAAAGATGGGCAGATTTCTTCACTCAATATTCTGCAGCTGCTCCCGGATCTTCTCCACTTCTTCTTTCATCTGCACAACCAGGTGCCCAATCTCAGCGTCGTTTGTCTTCGATCCGATCGTGTTGGCCTCGCGGTTGATTTCCTGTACGAGGAAATTCAGCTTTCGCCCAGCTGAGTCACTGTTCGCAATAGTTTCCAGGAAGAATTTCGTGTGGCTCCGGAATCGAACGCATTCCTCAGTGACATCAAGCTTGTCGGCCAGAAGAGCTATCTCGAGCTCAAGGCGGTTCTGATCGATGATCGATTTGTCTTCGACCAGCTGAGCAATACGCTCGTGAAGACGTTTCCGTTCTTCCGGAATCCTTTCACGCGACATCCGCTCGATTTTCTCCACCGTTTCATTCAGCCATTGAATGCGCCGCTGAAGATCCTTCGCGAGCTCACCCCCCTCGTTGCGACGCATCGTGTTGAATCCGTCCAGGGCGCTCCGGAGGGCTTCTTCAACCACGCTCCACTCCTGTTCGTCCGATTGCTCATCTTTTGGAACTTCGAACACCTCGGAAAACTTCAACAGGTGCTCCAGCCGAACCTTTTCCTTGATCTTAGCGGCTTTGCGAAGGTCATTCAAAAGCTTTATGTACGCCTTCGCAGCCAACTTGTTCACAGCGACAGGTGCAATGGCGTCAGATTCTTCTTCGACAGAGACGGAAACGACAAGGTTTCCGCGGTTGACACAGCCTCGAACGATTTCCTTGATATCCTTTTCACGCTGCGAGAGCAAGCGGGGGAGCCGGGTTGTCACATCCAGGTAGCGGCTGTTGACGCCGCGAACCTCGACCGATGCAGTAATACCACGCTTGGCAACTTCCGCGCGGCCGAATCCTGTCATGCTTGCAATCAATGGTTCATTCCGAGGATGAGAACATCATTCAAAAGGTGGACCTTGGCAGGATTCCCTGCACTTTTCCACTGTTGGTTCAGTCCAATTCAATCAAATTTACGGAAATTTTGAAGGGCGGGCAAGGAAAAGTTCAGAACATGCTATCCACACAGTTATCCACACCCGGTTCACTTAAAATTGATTTTGGAATGAATTTTCTCAACCTTTTCTTGAAGTGTTGACATTCTATGATTAGTAACTACTACACATTACGATTGCTCGCGGCGGACCTCGATCGGACTCTTCGCGGAAGTGAAATCACAGAAGTCTTCTGCCAGTCGAAAAACGAACTTCTGATCTCTCTGAAGACAGAATCCGATGAACCTTGCCTCACTGTCTCATGTGAGCCATCGATGAACTATCTCTTCCTCCGCAATCAGGTCAATCGGGCACGGAAGAATTCAGTCGATGTTTTCCGCGTTCTCCGGGGAAGGCTCGTCCGAAGTGTAACCATTCAACCGGCCGACCGCGAACTCCTGCTGCATTGCAGTGGCGATGTGAGGCTCTCGCTCCGTATGTTCGGCTCAAAAGCGAACGTACTGCTGGCCAACGACCAGAATACCATTGTGGATGCGTTCCTGAACGCGAAGGACCTCCGCGGCTCAGTCCTTCCTAAAGGACCCGAGTCAGCGCAAGGACGAACATGGGCGCTTGGAGAATTCCAGATAAGGCTCAGGTCGATCGGAACAATTCTTCTCCCCGCGGCTATCAAGAAGCTTCTTCCCTTTTTCACCACTCCCCTGATTCGCGAAGCCTGTTTCCGATCCCGCATCAGTGAACAGAAAGTTGTTGCTGAGTTGAGCGACAGTGCCATTGAAGAGCTTTTTGCATCCTGCAGTCTGATGCTGAAAGAGCTTGAGGACCATCCGCGGCCGCGGATCTACAGTCAGCCTGGCATGCCGCCAACGTTTTCCATCATACCTCTTCAGCACCTCGGCAGTGCGGAAGCGGAACTTTTTGATTCTGTCCATGATGCAATCCGGGTGTTTGTCGGCAAGAGTCGAAAACAGAAATCGCTCCTCCAAGAGAAAGAATCCCTGCTGCAGTTCCTGAGACAGGGAGCTGAAAAGGCCGAGCGCACATTGCAGAAAATGGAAAAGGAAACCGAAGCACTGCAGCGGGCGATGGATTATGAACGATTCGGGAAATTGCTGATGGCGAACCTTCCTTCGCTCCAAAAGGGGATGAAGGAAATGGAGCTTGAAGACGTTTACAGCAAGGATCGGTCGACAGTTGTCATTAAGCTCGATCAGAAACTAACTCCTGCCCGGAATGCGGAACACTACTTCGACAAGGCGAAAAAAGCGCGTGCAAGTGTGAAAGAGAAACTTGAACACCAGGATGGAGTCCGGGAGCGGTGGGAAGTCCTCAGGGAATTCCTTGATCGTGTGTCTGATCTCCAGACATACGATCAGCTTGCTGAATTCACTGTGAACGCCAGCGAGCAGTTGAAGCAACTTGGTTACAAAGGACTTCCGGGTGAACCGGGAAAGAAACGCGAAGAGTCCCCGTTCCGGACTTTTGTCGTGACTGGTGGCTTTCAGGTCTGGGTTGGAAAGAACAGCGAGAACAATGATCTGCTGACGCTCAAGTATGCTCGCCCCAACGATCTCTGGTTCCACGCCCGCGGGTCGAGCGGGTCGCACGTTGTTCTCAGATCGGGCACCGGAAAAGGTGAGCCAAGCAGGCGAGCGCTGGAAGAGACCGCGAGCATTGCTGCATTCTACAGCAAGATGAAGACCGCCAGGAATGTCCCGGTTGCGATGACCGAGAAGAAGTATGTCCGCAAACCTCGTGGGGCACCTGCCGGAACCGTGACCATTGAACGTGAGAAACTGTTCTTCGTCAACCCGAAGTTGCCTGGCGATGCAGATCAGGAGTCTGCACGGTGACGCATGCCCGGGATCTCATATGGCACCTGTACCGCGAAGACGCTGCGATGAGCGTCAACCCACTGTCCTGTTCACATAAGGAGCATTTCTCATGGCATTGACCTGGTTACTGGGCTATGTGCTTGCTGCCGGACTTTTGTGGGGTGGACTCTCGAAGCACAACAAGCTCCGAGCATCGTCAAAGCAATTGTCGACTGTTGTCGGAGCGTTCGTGTTGCTCTTGATGGTTGCAATCACACTCGATGATCTTTTTCACTGGTGGAGCAAGTTTCCGAAGGAGCTGATAGGTGGGATTGGAATTCTGATTATTCTTGAGCGCTCTGTGCGCGTTGTTCGCGCGCGGAGTCTTGGCGGCGCACTTCTCCTCGATCTGGGGAGAATACCCCTGCAGGATATGATCATCAATCTTTTCGCCGGAGTAGGCCTTGCCTGGATCGCTGTGATGGATATTGTGGGGATTGTGCAAATTCCGCATTGGGCATTTCGCGATATCTCTCTTCAGATTCTTGGCCTTTCCATTTCCTATGCCGTCCTGATTCAAGGGCTCAGCAGGCGAAGGCTGATGGAGCATGGAGTATTTTTTGGAACGGGGTTCTCTCCCTGGGAGGGAATTGTGAGCTTTGGCTGGGAAAAGGAATCTGCCACATCCTCGACGCTTGTCTTGCACAAGCGCACTGCGATTCCGGTGCTGCACTTCATGGCTCTGTCAGTGAAAACGGAATTGACCGGGGCGGTCGAAGAGGTGCTGCATCAGCACTCCATCACCCGATCAGAAGAAGGTCTGAAGACAGCGGAATAAGGTAAGGGAGGAATCCGGACGGCGGGGCTTGCCAAGGTTGCTTTTCCATCCGGTTCTCCTTAGATTCATCAAGTTTACGGGGCTCTCCAGCCTCTCCATTTCATCGAAGAAGGGGAATGTTGTGCAGCAAAGCGCATCGAACCAACGACAACAGTACGACCGCGAGGATGCAGAGCTTCTGAAGCGCATCCAGCGGGCCGATCAGCGCGCTCTCTCATCGCTCTACGATCGGTACGCACCAGTGTTGTATCCTCTCGGTCTGCGAATGACCGGGTCGCACGAGCTCGCCGAAGACCTCCTCCAGGATGTGTTTGTGCATGTGTGGGAGAAATCTGGCAGTTACGCACAACACAATGGTTCAGTCTACGCGTGGTTGACCGGCGTGTGCCGGGCTAAAGCCATGGACAAGGTGCGGTCAGCGAACCAGAGACGTAAAGGGAGCGAGGGTGAAGGCGGATCGTCGCGTGGATCATCCGAGAGCAGCCAAAGCACAGCAGCGGTGGAAACGATTGTGACGTTAAAGGGAATTACAGAAGAGGTTCGAAATTCCCTGAAATCGCTTTCGAAGCTCGAACTTCGGCTGCTGGAACTGAGCTACTACGAAGGACAGAGCCAATCGGATCTCGCACGGATGCTGAGAATTCCGCTCGGCACGATCAAAGCGAAGATGCGCCGTGGAATTCAGAAATTGCGCCAGGTTGTCGCGCCGGAGGCCAGATGACCGTGAAGACGGAAGAACGGCACGCGCAGCTTGAGTTGTGTATTCCTTACGTGTTCGGGCGTTTGAATCCCGGCAACCGGAAACAGTTTGAAGCCCACCTGGCCACAGGTTGTGAACAGTGCCGGGCGGAACTCTCGGGTTTATACGAAGCAATAGCGCTGATGCCGCTCCTCTTGCGACAGGAAACGCCCCCCTCGGGAGTACGGCAGAGACTTCTCGGCAGAATCTCCTCGAAGAGACCCGAGCAGCCACGCAGCGAACGCCCCCAGCAGCAACAACAACAACGCGAAAAACCGGCGACTCCTTCCCTCCGCCCTGAGCGCCCATGGTACCTGTATGCATCAATCATCATCGGCATCCTTCTCATCATTTCGTTGATTATTTTTGTGAATCAACTCGTCGGAACCACCGGGACGCAGGAGAAGAAAATTTCGGAGTTACAGAATGAACTGCAGCGAGACCAGGAAATGGTCGGGATCTTACAGGCCGAGCGGGTTGAAATGATTCCCTTAGCCGGCGTTGTTCCCGGTGCGGGGATGTATGGAAAAGTCATTTGGGATCCTGTAAAACGGAACGCGCTGCTGCAGACTTCGAATCTTCCTGCGGAGCCGCCGGGCGTGCAGTACCAGCTCTGGATCCTCAAAGAAAAGAAATACTACAGTGTTGGTATATTCGATGTCACCGCGGAAAAACCAAACACGCTGACTATGATGTCTCTCCCCGTTGGCGATACGAAAGAGATAGAGGAATTCTCTGTGACAGCAGAGCCTAAAGGAGGAAGCTCGCAGCCAACGGGAGTAATGCGGTTGCGCACCGTGACGAAGTGAGAAAGAAGTAAAGCGTAAGACGGAAAATGGAAAAAGTGGAACAGGGAGAGCAGTGCTCTCCCTGTTCTGTTTCAGATTACCCCTGAGATCCCCGACCCGTTACGCCAGGGAGAGCGCCTGCTCAAAGTCGGCGATCAAATCTTCTATTCCTTCCACACCGACCGAAATTCGAATCATTCCTGCCGTGACACCATGCTGCTTAAGCTCGGCATCAGACATGAAAACATGGGATGAGTACACGGGAATGCTCACGAGCGTTTCCACGCCGCCAAGCGACATTGCATTGACTGCAATTTTGAGATTGTCGCACACCCGGGCAGCTGCCTCGACCGGTGAGCGACCTCTCGAGGGTTTGACTTCGATCGTCACCATTCCTCCGAACCCAGCCATCTGTTTTCTGGCGAGCCGGTATTTTCTAAACGAGGGAAGACCAGGATACAGAACGCGGTTCACCTTCTTGTTCTTTTCGAGCGCCGTTGCCAATATGAGCGCATTCTCGTTCTGACGTTCAACCCGAAGCTCAAATGTCTTGAGGCTCCGGGCCATCAGGAACGCTGCAAATGGATCGGCGCAGCCCCCGTGATATTTTGCCAGCCCCCTCACCTGCTTCAGGAAATCAGATGTGCCGATGACGGCCCCCGCTATGATGTCGCTATGGCCTCCCAGGTACTTCGTCGCGCTTTCGACGATCACGTCGACACCATACGCAAACGGATCCTGGTTCAGAATCGAGGCAAAGGTGTTGTCGATCATAACCAGGATTTTCCGGCCGATCCTCCGCTCGGCATTTCGGGTGCGCCTGACAACTTCTGCAATGTCGACAAGATCTAACGTCGGGTTTGTCGGAGTTTCGAGATATACAATCGTTGTCTTCGGAGTGGCGAGTGATTCGATTTTATCAAGATGGTCCGGATGGACATAGTTGACGGTAATGCCGTTCTTGGGGAGCTCGTCCCGAAACCAGCGATACGTCCCGCCGTACAGCGCCGGCGTGCTGATGATTTCATCTCCCGGTTTTGTGACCGCAAGGATTGCAGTGGTAATTGCCGCCATGCCTGATGAGAAAAGTGCAGCGGCCTCTCCCCGCTCCATCAGAGCGAGTTTCTCTTCGACGTCGTGTACTGTCGGATTGTGATAACGTGTGTACACGTACACCGTTGGATCTCCCTTGGCATAGCGGATCGCATCCTCCGATGTCTCGAACCGGTATGTCGAGGTCTGATAGATAGGTGTAGACACGGGGCCTTTGTAGGCGTACAACTTGTTCCCGTGGATTGCACGAGTTGCCAGCGACAGAGGTGCTTTCGCGGATTGTTTCTGCTTCATAGGGGTGCCTTCGTCATAAAATATCGGATTACTTCTCTGTTCTAGTTTTTTGCAAGGTGTGTTTCAAAGAGTTTTAGAATCCGTCGGTACTCGTCCGTCCAGCTCGTTGGCTCTTTGAAACCGTGATCTTCCACGGGGAAAACGGCGAGCTCCCAATTTTCCTTCTTCAGTTCAATGAGGCGTTGCACAAGCCTGACAGCGTCCTGGAAATGTACGTTCTCGTCCACCATGCCGTGGCAGATCAGAAGGGCGCCCTTCAGGCCGGCCGCAAAATAGATCGGTGAACTTCGATGGTAAGCAAGAGTGTCGTCCTGCGGGATGTTGAGAATTCCGGATGTGTAGCCCTGGTTGTAGTGTGCCCAATCGGTAACGGGGCGAAGTGCCGCGCCCGCGGCAAAAACATCTGGGGTTGTGAACATCGCCATGAGCGTGATGAATCCGCCATACGAACCGCCGTAGAGGCCGATCCGCTTTGCATCAACACCGTAATTTTGTACAAGCCACTTTGTTCCATCCACCTGATCGTCAAGATCCTTTCCACCCATAGAGCGGTAGATAGCCGTTCTCCAGTCCCGCCCGAGTCCTGCACTGGCCCGGTAATCCATATCGAGCACGGTATATCCCTTGTCGGTCAGCAGGTTGTTGAACATGTACTCATGGGAGTATTCACTCCACCACTTGTGGGCATTCTGCAGGTACCCGGCACCGTGGACGAAGATGACAGCGGCGCCGTTCGGACGTTCGGGTTTGTACAGGCGAGCCGGCACATTTGCGCCGTCACGCGCTTTGAACGTGAGTAATTCGGGGACCCGCCAGTCGTACGATCGAAACTCTTCGGATGCGGAAGTCGTCACCTGCACGGCTTTTGCTCCCGGCTTGTTATCCATCATGTATAACTCCGGCATCCTGTTGCTGAAGGAATAGAGCAGAGCGATACGGTTTTCGTCGGGTGAGAGTGTTGCTTCATTTCCTCCTTCCATCGACGTTATGCGGGTTCTGTCTCCCCCTTCGAGCGGCATGGAATAGAAATGGTGCTCGCCGAAATGCACCTCATTCGATGTGAAGAACCACCGCTTCTTGTCTTTCGAAATACGGGGAGAATACACTTCGAAAGATCCTTTTGTCAGCTGTGTCTTGATCTTACCGTCGAACGTGACTGTGTAGAGATGAGACCAACCATCCTCTTCGGATTGGAAATAGATGCGACGGGAATCGGGGAGCCAACCGACGGTCGGGGAGAAACCAAACCCGCGAATCCCCGGTCCACCGAGCCATGCATCGTCGTGCTGGCGCTCTACGACTGTTGTGAATTTCGCTTTCTCGACATCGAGCATGACAATCCAACGGTCCTTGTTGTCCTGCGAAAACAACTGGACGAAAGCGTGCTTCCCATCATCAGACCAATACGGAGCACTGAAGCTGACGGGGCGCGGTTTCGGCTTTGCCCTGACCGTGTCGCCCGGTGCTTTCTGGCTCATAATGCCCGGGATTTCATCCACTTTGACCTGCATAACCGAATCGAGAGCAACATTATAAACATAGAAATCACTCGTGGGCAGTGGTTCTCCGACCTTGGTGCGACCCGGGATGTCCTCGGTGAAACCGCTCTCGGTGACATAATTTGGTACAATGGTTCTCTTTTGCTCGGACGGGGATTGTGTCAATGTGAAGGTAACGAACCGCTCATCGGGAGAAAGCATGAATGACGACGCGAATTTCTGTTCCATGTAGAACGGTTTAGGACGTTTGAGATCAAGAGCTTCCTGCAGTTTTTTCGCGGCGTCCCGCTCAGCTTTCCGTTCACGAAGGACCTCGAAGAGCTGCAACTGCTCACGCTCGAGATACTTCTGAAGTTCGCTCTTTCGCCCCTCGCGCGACGATATCCCGGGCTGCAGATTTGTAATCTGAATCTCTGCCGACGTCTTCAGATCAAGCGTGAAAAGATTTCCTCCGCGTTCGAACGTGATTTTCTGTTCGTCGAACGTGAAACGTGGATTCGACTCAGGCGTCGTCGTGCTGGTGAGCTGGATTTCCTTCTTGCTCTTGATATCGAGCATGAAAATATCCATGCTCTTTGCATACAGCTTTCTTGTCCTCTCCTTGTTATATGCTCCAAAGCGCCCGGGAAGACGCTTCTGCTCTTCGATGCTCACCCGCCGTGGTGTGCCGCCTTTTGCACTGACGACGAAGAGCGAATCCCCCTCATCCGCCTTCGAGCGCCAGTCAAAATACAGGAAATCCCCGTCTTCCGACCAGAATGGTCGGTTGGGGGAAGTACCCATCCATTCGGGGTCCCTCATAATCGTCTCAACGGAGAGCCAGCCGCGTGTTGGGCTTGCGGGTGTGCCACGCTGTTGTGCGTCAGAGCCTGAGGATGAGACGAAAAGGACAATCAAAACAAATATGAAGGAACGAACGGGTCGCATAGACAGATCTCCGGAGGTAAAGGTGAGATGGTCAGCGTCGAGTCAAAGTAAAGAAAAGGGGAATGGGATTCAACGCAGGGAAGCGGAGTCAGTGAAGTGTTGGCGAAGACATGATATGTGAGCCCATCGACTGGAGGACGAGGATTCGCTTCGCCGTGGGGGGATGTGTCGCTAGAAGGTCTGCGAGCCACCCTTCTCTTGCATTGAAGGCCCGGTTTGTTGGATCAATAATGCAAAGATGCGCAACGTTGCCTCGCAGCACCGTCGCGCCGCCGGCTGCATGTTCAATCGTTGTGAGAGCGTGGGCCAAAGCGTCGGGATCGTGCGTCAGATCTACAGCCGAAGCGTCCGCCAGGTATTCACGATGACGGAAGGTCAAGACAACCAACAGGTATGTAATGACCGGCACAACCAGCAGGGATACAAGCCAAAATGCCAGCACGAGAAGCTTTCGTATACCTCTGATCTTTGTAAGTGCAAGGCCAGCTGAGCTGATTTTCATTGCAGCTGGACTGGACCAATGGGTAAGCAACAGGACAGAGCCAAAGAGCGCCGTGGCTGCTGTCCGGATACGAATGTCATAGCTTCTGATGTGGCTGATTTCGTGTGCGACCACCCCTTTGATTTCCTCGGGGCTCAGGCTCTCGATCAGTCCCTGGGACACGATCAGTGACGCGTGCTTTGGGCTCCGGCCGATGGAAAACAAATTTGGAGTGTCGTCTTGCACGACAAAGACCTGCGGAGCCGGAATGCCCGCCGCCTTGCTGACCTCTTCGGCGGCGTTGATCACTCGGCGATCGCCCTCAAATTCACGATCGGCTGGAGCTGCCCCAACAGCTCTGAGAACAGAATACGCACCCCACTGGAGGGCTGAGAAGGCGGCACCCACGCCGAGGCACGCTCCGACGATGAGACCATACGGTGAAGTCTCTCCAAGGACGAACAACGCTGCGGACTTACCGAATGTGCGCGGATCGATGTAGGTCAGTTCCCGGAAAACCATCCAGCTCATCACGATAAATGACGTCGAAGCCATCCATATGCCGGCTTTGTTCGAATAGTACTCTTCAGCGCCATCGAGTTCATCACGGTCCGAGAATCGCTCGTTGAGCGCGTCAAGGCAATTGAAAAACAGCGAGATGACAATCACCGTTGCGACCGGCACCGTTATCAATTGATAGTTGTTGAAGGTCACCATCATGTAATCGAACAAATAGCCAAGCAATGCAAAGGAAAGGGAAAAACCACCCATGACGAGAAGCGTCTGGATCTTGTTCCTTTGCTTCTGCGCACCAACATTTCTGGATTCGAGTATAAGGTTCATCCGCGCTCCGGGGCGACGGGTGTTCAAATAGGTGAGGAAATGACGACGGTGCTTCGTTAGCCGACAAAATGACAACGAAAGGTAGAGAAAAGCGCCTAGGGATTCAACCGGAGATGATCGACGCGCGGAATGCCAGTCACTTAACGCAAAGTCGCCGAAAACATGTGTTTCTCTGCTCCCAGCGACTCTTGCGTTAATGATTTTGAGATGGCTTTTAGCTTTTTCCGTTCAGTGTCCCCGCGAAGTAGGCATCGTACGAGCCCATATCGAAATGGCCATGCCCGCTGAGATTGAAAAGAATTGTTTTCTTGTTCCCCTCTTCTTTTGCGCACAGGGCTTCAACGATCGCAGATTTGATTGCATGCGCAGACTCCGGCGCAGGTATAATGCCTTCGGTGCGCGCGAATGTTACCGCAGCGGCGAAGACTTCGTTCTGTTCGTAGGCCTGTGCTTCTATCAGTTTATCCTTGTAAAGCCGACTGACAATTGGGGACATACCGTGGTAGCGGAGTCCGCCCGCGTGAAGCGCCGGCGGCATGAATTCATGTCCGAGCGTGTACATTTGCAGGAGAGGTGTCAATCCCGCTGTATCGCCAAAGTCATATCGGAATTCTCCCTTCGTCAGCGATGGACAGGATGCTGGCTCAACGGCAATGATCCGCATCTTCTTGCCCCCGATTTTTTCTTTCACGAATGGAAGTGCGAGTCCCCCAAAGTTCGATCCTCCTCCTACACACGCGATCACGATATCCGGAAACGCGCCCGCGCGTTCCATCTGTTTCATAGACTCCTGACCGATGACCGTCTGGTGCAGCAGGACATGGTTGAGCACGCTGCCGAGAGAATAGTTGGTATCATCATGAGTTGCAGCATCTTCGACCGCTTCGCTGATGGCAATCCCAAGACTTCCTCGTGACGAAGGATCTTTTTCCAGGATTGCGCGGCCCGCCTTGGTATCGCGGCTGGGGCTCGGCACTACTTCGCTTCCCCATGTCTGAATCATTGACCGTCGATAGGGTTTCTGTTCATAACTTATGCGAACCATGTAGACCTTCAGCTTCAGGCCAAACATGTTGCATGCGAGACTCAGAGCACTCCCCCACTGACCGGCTCCCGTTTCTGTTGCAAGCCGTTTAATTCCGGAAGCCTTGTTGTAGTACGCCTGTGCGAGGGCTGTATTCAGCTTGTGACTTCCCGGCGGGCTCACTCCTTCGTACTTGTAATAGATCTGAGCCGGAGTGTCCAACGCTTTTTCCAGAGCAAGGGCGCGGTACAACGGCGTTGGCCGAAACGCAGCGTATGCCGAGCGGACTTCATCGGGAATCTCAATAAAACGCTCTGCGCTCATCTCCTGTGCAATCAGCGCCATAGGGAAAATTGCGGCAAGATCCTGTGGTCCTATCGGCTGCTTTGTGCCCGGATGCAGAGGGGGATCGAGCGGTGTCGGCAAGTCCGGCAGGATGTTATAGTAGTGTGTGGGGATCTCGCGTTCTTCAAGTGTGAATGTGCGTTGCATAGTACCTCCGTTGTGTATGTATTGAGAAGGGATCAAAAATGAAAAATCGTGGGTGGAGGTTCCCACGATTCTTAAAACAGGCAGAAACGAAAACGGTGGGAACGCTCCATTCCGCGTTTCCACCGTTGTGTAATATTCAAATTGTTATGAATGCACGACAAGCAGTGAAGCGCGGCCTATTGCCAGCGCCACCACCAATAACCCGCTGAGAATTGATATGCCTGTTCGTGTTCCATCCTACTCTGAGGATACAAATCCTTTTTCGATTTGTCAAGCGCGATGGGCTCGAATCTTTGCGGCCCGGTCGTAAATCTCTTCTTTACTCACCCCCGCTTCGGCAAAGAGGGCAAAGATGTTCTCATCAGGAGTCTCCGGCGGGATCGTGTGTGAAGCAGCGAGAATATACCCGCCCCCGTCGGCGGTCATGCCCTCCAGGAGCTGTGCGGTCGATCGACGGATCTGTTCGACTGTCCCCGCCGGGAGAAGGTCAACGGTGTCCACACCCCCCATGAACGCCAAATCGTGTCCGAATTCCTTTTTCAACGCAAGCGGATCCATCCCGGGACAATTGCATTGAATCGGATTTAAAACATTGAGTCCCATCTCGATAAGGTCGGGAATAATAGGCCGCAGTGACCCGCAGCAATGATGGGCAACCCAGAGGTTGGCGGCATTTCCAACATCGAATACCCGCTGAAGCTGGGGTTTGATCTGCTCGCGCCACATCTCAGGGCTCATCATCAATGCATCCTGACCGGCTACGTCGTCACCGGACCAGAGCCAGTCCAATGGGAATCGTTTGCACGCTTGTTTAGCCAGGGCGATTGAGAAATCGGCACACCGTTTGAACATTTCGCGGGCAAGCTCCTCA
>Ga0187866_1001751_pt1 | contig 19264 bp, 20 predicted proteins | sample June2016WEW_11_1_3_FD_133013 | JGI IMG/M metagenome (GOLD analysis project Ga0187866, IMG submission 133013) | Peatland microbial communities from SPRUCE experiment site at the Marcell Experimental Forest, Minnesota, USA - June2016WEW_11_150 | ecosystem: Environmental > Terrestrial > Soil >...
CCGGAGGGGCATTTCGCTGAAGCTCCCGTGAAAGGGTGCTGGGACTCCGCTTGAGAATGGTGGAGATTTCCCGTAACGATCTGCCTTTGCTTTTGAGGACGGCGAGAATATCTCTTTCATTTGAGTCTAAGTGTTTGTAGGTTTTTGGCATCATCCCGCAATCATTAATGCGGAAGCCCTAAACCTAAAAGTGTTGCACTTGCTTATTGAACTTGGGAAACTAAATCTCTAATCATTTTGAAGCATTGTTTTCTTTACCAAAAACATTGGGCTTTAAATAATTGCTTTATTTAGTCGCTTATTAGATTGATAAAAAAATAACGAGTTTATCCTTTTATTTCAATTAGTTTTGAGTTATTTCGGAACAGTGTCTTATGGGGAGAAAAACTTTGTGAAAATTTTCTTCTTGACATTATTTAAAGTTTAATTTTAATGTATCTACCATTCAATACAATATTGACAAAATAACTAAAGTTTTGCACTTTTTGATGTATGTATAAAATAGGAATAACATGGTCCCCAGGGGGCTAATCAAGCAACTGGGTTTGCTGGTGGTCAAGGCGGAGAAAGATTTTAAACCTTAGAAAGGAGGGCAGCACAATGGAAAGAGGAGCATCGCTTAGGCTTCATTGTAGTTGGCGAGGTTTGATTGTGGCAACGATCATAGTACTTTTTGGGATGTGCGGCAGTACGTGGGCCTTTGAAATACCCACGGGCAACAGTGATGTCGTGATACATTGGGACAACACATTGAAATACAATCTTGGAGTCCGGGTACAGCACCAAGAAGGAGAGATTCTTAGAAGCGTGAACTATGACGACGGAGACCGCAATTTCCATAGGGGGGGGATTGTAACCAGCCGGATGGATGTTCTGTCCGAGTTCGATCTGCGCTATAGGCAGGTCTGGGGATTCCGGGTTAGCGGGGCCTTCTGGTATGACCCTGCGTATGAACATTTGGACAATCATTCACTCTTAACGTCGAATAGTATCAATCATGGCAAAGAGTCCTTAAGTTTGAGCACTGTGTCGGACCGCCTTCTCAAAGGTCCCTACGGCGAGCTGCTCGACGCCTTCGTGTTTGGCAAGATCGACGCTGGACCGTTCCCGATCAATATCAAGTTGGGTCGCCACACGATCTACTGGGGCGAAAGTGTCATGGCCAATGAGAGCATAGCCTATAGCCAGGCCCCCCTTGACTTGGTGAAAGGAACAGCAGTGCCGTCATCGGAACTCAAGGAGATCTTCCGCCCCCTAACCCAAGTTTCTGCCGTCGCGCAGCTCACCCCTTCCTTATCTCTTGCTGGACAACAGTACTTTGAGTGGCAGCAGTATCGGTATTCTCCAGATGGCGGCTATCTCTCCACCGCAGATATATTTGGGAGATCGGCTACTTCCCTTCTCCTTGCGCCTGGAGTTTTCCTTAAACATGTTCGCGATCGTGAACCGGATCCGACGAAGGACTTTGGTGTAGCGCTGCGCTGGAGTCCCCCATGGCTCAGTGGGACTCTCGGCGTCTACTATAGGAGGTTTTCAGACATGAACCCCTCCCAAGCCGTCCTGGATCCAGCAAGAAAGCAGTATTTCCTCACGTTCGGGAGTGATATCGATCTCTACGGAGTGAGTCTGACACAGCAGATTTTGGGTTTCGGTGTTGGGGGGGAATTGTCCTTCCGCCACAATATGACGCTGGCGAGCGATATAGCGGTAATAAAGCCAAAACAGCCCTATCCGGAACATGGCGACATCCTTGGAGCGCGAGGCGACACTTATCACTTCGTGCTCAACGTTTCGCGCCAGTTGGAGAGGTCACCCCTCTACGATACAGCAAGCGCCTTGGTAGAACTAAGCGGGAGTGGCTATACATCGGTGAACCACGATGTTAATCATCTTTTTAAGGGTCGTTCCGTACGTTACGGTGTCGACGATACCGGTAAGATTGCCCTTGGCCTCGCGGTTACTATTACGCCGCAGTGGTTAGAGGTCTTTCCGGGAATGAACCTCTCGGTGCCCCTCACTTGGAACGGAGGGATATATGGGGAACCGTGTGTCACCACAGCAGCGTCCCATGGTGCCGGATCGTATAGTATTGGGCTGGCAATGGATGTTTTTCGACGATATACCTTCACGCTCGCTTATATCGGTTACTACGGTAACCTTTGGCAGAACCCGTTAACAAGAGCCGTGTCTCAAGCTGCCAATCTCGGTTCGTATCTGGATGACCGTGGCTGGATTAGCTTTACGTTCAAAACCAATTTCTAAAAAGGAGGGAAAAAATGAGAAGGAGAAGTTGTAGGTATTTTATAGGTCTAGTAGGACTAGTCGGAATTTTGGTGATGGTGTATGGAGGGTTTGTCCTCGCAGCGATGAGCCCTGAAGAGGCGGAACAGCTCGGCGGCAAGGAGCTGACGGAGACTGGGAGCATAAGGGCCGGCAATACAGACGGGACCATTCCTGAGTACACGGGCGGCCTTACCAAACCCCCACCCGGATTTGATGTCAAATCCGGCAACTGGCCAGACCCGTTTGCCGATGAGAAGCCGCTCTTCTCTATCAATGCGGCGAACATGAACATGTACGCAGACAAGCTTACTGATGGCGCAATGGAGGTGATGAAGAGATATCCCGACTGGCGCATCGATGTCTACAAAACGCATCGCTCCTATTATTACCCACAGTGGATACTGGATAACACGAAGAAATTTGCGACGAAGGCGAGGACCGCGGATGAAGGCCTATCTTTAGTAGACGTGCATGCGGCTGTTCCCTTTCCGATACCCAAGAATGGTGTGGAAACTATATGGAACCACCTTACGACGTTCGTGTCTCAGGCCGTGGATTTTAGAAGCGGGAAAATCATTGTAGACCGAAGCGGCAGGAAGATTGTAGCCTCGAGAGTTGTATCACCTTGGGACTATCCGTATTGGGATCCTAAAAAACCCAGCGGCATTAATGACTATCTTTATAGGTCGATGGGTGAGTTTCCCTTCCCCCCTCGCTTGGGAGGACAGGTATTAATTATTCACATGCCGCTGAACCTGGGCAAAAGACCGCAGACGAGTTGGGTGTATCTTCCCGGACAGCGCAGGATCAAGCTCGCGCCGGAAGTAGGCTACGACAATCCTGTCGTGGAGAATGGCGGTTTTGACGTCTATGACGAGCAACAGATGTTCTGCGGAAAGATAGACCGCTATAACTGGAAGCTCCTGGGTAGGAAGGAGATGTACGTTACATATAATTGCTATAGAGCAGTTTTCAACGGGAAAGATACGGATCTGAAACCCAAGTTTCCAGACCCTGCTGCGGTTCGCTGGGAGCTGCATCGGGTGTGGGTCTTGGAAGCCACGCTCAAGCCGGGCGCTCGGCATACCTACCACAAGAGAATCATGTACCTGGATGAGGACTCCTGGATTATACTTGCAGCAACGACTTATGACGCCCATGGAGGTTTTTATACCGCCGCGTTCAGTCTCTATACCCCGTTCTACGGAAAAGGTGGTGCCTTTAACCAATCCAGATTTTTATTTAATCTGGCGTCCGGTGGCTATCTTATGAATTCTTCGGATGTTTATCCCGCCGAGAAGGTATGGGTATCCGAACCGCGTCCTATCGCGTATTATGAACCGGACAGGATAGCAGCTGAGTTTGGCATTCGATAATCGCTAAGGAATGGATCCGCAGGTGGTCTTGCTGTTTCGGTCATCGGGACCGCCTGCGATTTCGCGACTCGGAGAGCATCATTAGGAGGGATGGAAAGGGATGATCTCGAAAGCAGTTGTAGTAATAGCATGCATTCTCAGCCTCACTTGGGCCATAGCCGTGCTCGGGGGCAACTTCCAAGATGTGCTCAACACGCCGGCAATCCAAAGCCCGTTCGCTATGAAAACCTTGCTCAACGGCGTGGCTGTCGCTGGGAAACGAATCGTGTGCGTCGGCCACTACGGCGACATTGTGTACTCGGACGATCAGGGGAAGAACTGGCGCCAGGCGAGCGTGCCGCTGAGCTCCGACCTCCTCTCCGTATTCTTCATATCTGCGCAAAAAGGGTGGGCAGTAGGCCACGACGGCGTCGTACTGCACAGCTCGGACGGCGGGGCCACGTGGGTAAAACAACTCGACGGCCGCGCCGCCTCCCAAGTCATGGCCGCCTACTATGCAGAGCATCCCTGTAGGCCTCTTCGGGGGGCAGGCGCTGGCCGACTTATGAAGGAGATCAATCGTCTTGTGAAGGGGGACCTGGACAAAGCCTTCCTCGACGTCTGTTTCGAGAACGAAACCACCGGCTTCATCGTGGGGTCCTTCAACCTGATCTTCTGGACGGGCGATGGAGGCAAGACCTGGGAGCCTTGGTTGGACCGAACGGAGAATCAAGGGTTTCTTCACCTCGAATCCATACGATCGGTAGGCGGGGATCTTTTCATTGCCGGCGAGCAAGGGCTGGTCCTGAAACTGGATCGCAGGACGGGGACGTTCCGGCGTATGAAGGTACCCTATAACGGGAGCTTCTTTGGCGTTACGGGGAGTTCAACAAAGGCCCTGGTGGTCTTCGGCATGCGGGGTAACGCCTTTCGGAGCGTCGACGGCGGCCAAAGCTGGAAGAAGGTCGAGACCGGGGTGACGGTGGGACTGATGGGAGAGACCGTAACGCAAGACAGGCGCATCGTGTTGGTGAGCCAGTTAGGACAGCTGATCGCGAGCAGCGATGACGGTGCGAGCTTCAGGCTTATCGATGCGGAGCAGGACTTCCCCGCAGGCGGGGTAGCAAGCGTCGGAAGGGATAAGCTGGCGGTCGTCGGCATCCTCGGCGTGCAAGTGCGGGAACTGAAATCGCAATCAAAATAGCAATCACTAAGGAAAAGATACGATGGCACATCAACTTGATGATCGAATCGATGACTATCCGGTAATCCCAAACATCGAGGATTTTGACCGCTCATCGGGGGTTCTGCTCGAACGCATGATTTTCAATTGGCGATGGGCGATCTTGATTGGCTGTGCCATAATGACAGTGGTGTTGGGGTTCATGGCGAAGGGCCTTGTGCTGAACGCGAGCTTCGAAAGGATGATCCCGCAGAGCCATCCGTACATCAAGAACTACATGGCAAACCGGGACGAGCTCCGTGGGCTGGGCAATTCGGTCTGCATAACGGTGGAGAACACCCAGGGAGATATCTTCGATGCCGAGTACCAGAATCTGCTCATGAAGATTAACGACGAAGTCGTTCTTACGCCTGGTGTGGACCGTAGTTGGGTGAGATCGCTCTGGACGTCTGGGGTACGCTGGACGGAGGTCACCGAAGTAGGCTATACGGGCGGGCCTGTCATGCCGCCGAACTACGACGGCTCGAAGGAGAGCTCGGAAAAGCTCAGACAGAACATCGGCCGTGCGGGTATCATGGGCAGGTTGGTAGCGATGGACTACAAGTCGTCGATGGTGGTTGCCCCACTTATCGAGAGGTATCCCGAAACCGGTAAGCCCCTCGATTACGCCAGTTTATCCAAAACGCTCGAGAACATCCGGCAGAAATTCGAGGCAGAGAGCAAGGGAAAGATCAAGATCCACATCACCGGCTTTGCGATGATCGTGGGCAATCTGATCGACGGGTTGAGGCAGATGCTCGTGTTCTTCGGTTTCGCTGTCGTGATCTGTGCGGTCTTCATCTTTCTCTACACCCATTGCGTGCGCAGTACGATGGTGTTGACCGGCTGCGCGCTCTTAGCGGTGCTCTGGCAGCTGGGGATCGTTGCCGCCCTCGGCTTCGAGCTTGATCCCTACCAGGTTCTGGTGCCTTTTCTGATTTTTGCCATCGGCACCTCGCACGGCGCGCAAAAGATGAACGGCATCATGCAGGACATCGGGCGGGGCACCCACAAGCTCATTGCTGCCCGTTACACCTTCCGCCGGCTCTTCACGGCCGGCGTTACCGCGATTCTGGCCGATGCGGTAAGTTTTGCCGTTTTGATGCTGATCGATATCCCGGTTATCCGGGACCTCGTCATGACAGCGAGTATCGGGGTGGGAATTCTCGTCTTTTCAAAACTGATTCTCTTGCCGGTGATCCTTTCGTTTGTCGGCGTGAGCCCTTCCGCAGCCAAGCGGAGTCTAACCGAAGAAACCCAAGAGATCCAAGGCAAGGGGTTCGGTTTGGTTTGGCGGTTCTTCGACCGCTTTACCGGGCGGGGTTGGGCCATCGGGGCGATAGCGGGAGCAGCGGTGCTCACGGGCTTAGGTTTAGTTCTGAGCCAGGGCCTCCAGATCGGCGATGTGAACCCCGGGGCGCCGGAGCTTCGGCCTAATTCGAGGTACAACCGCGACAGCGCTTTTGTGAACGCCAATTACAGAACATCGAACGATCAATTTGTTGTGATCGTGAAGACGCCGAAGGATGGCTTGGCGCAATATCCCACGCTCGTCGAGATAAATCGCCTTTCCTGGGCGCTGAAACCGGTGCCCGGCGTACAGGGTGTGTTTTCGATGGCTGACATGGTGGCTCAGATCACGGCCGGCAGTTACAGTGGGAGCCCAAAGTGGCTTACCATTTCGCGTAATCAATACGTGTTGAATGACGCCACGAACTGGATTGGACATCACAGCCCGGAGGTCGTGGACTACGACCTCTCGATCTCGCCGGTAATCGTCTATTTGGCCGATCACAAGTCGGGGACGCTCGACCGGGTGACCAAGGCGGTTGAGGCTTTTGCGAAAATCCACAGCGATGGAGACAGGCAGTTCCTCCTCGCCGCCGGGACGGCTGGCATTGAAGCGGTTACCAACATAGTCGTGAAAAAGACGAACACTACGATGATGATTTATGTCTACGCGGTCGTGGCCATTCTCTGCATGATCACGTTTTGGAGCTGGCAGGCAACGATCGTGGCGATGATCCCGCTCATCATCACCTCGATCTTGTGTGAAGCCATCATGGCGAAGCTCGGAATCGGCGTGAAGGTCGCGACCCTTCCCGTTATCGCGCTGGGGGTAGGGATCGGCGTCGACTACGCGCTCTACTTGCTGGCCGTGCAGATTAGGTATCAGCGCAATGGGCTCACGCTCAGTGAGGCGTACGGGCGGGCGCTCCGGTTCACCGGCAAGGTGGTCTGCCTGGTCGGATTTACGATGGCGACTGCCGTCGTCACATGGGCGTGGTCGCCGATCGAGTTTCAGGCCGATATGGGGATCCTTCTATCGTTTATGTTTTTGTGGAATATGATCGGCGCGCTCATTCTCATTCCAGCACTGTCATACTTCTTGCTGAGGCGGAAGTTGGGCTGAATAACGGAGAATGCGCGAATTCCTAAATGTAATAGGACAATTAAAATTCGAACAAAATCATGAAGAGAGGGTAACACGACTCTCCACATTTTTGTTGTTCAGGAACTGGCAAAAAAGTTCCCACGCTTTTTGTTTTTGCTCGATTGACAGATGCTTTACATTTCCGAGAGCATCTTCAACCTTTCTTTTAAGTGAACCCAAATACCAGTTGTGAAAATTTTCTTAGTGACAAATAATATCTAATTTGGTATGAGGTCAGATGTCATACCAATTCTACTATAGATAAATTTCATTCCGTCAAAAGCGGAAACATATCGAAACTCATCACTCAGCAAATAAAAAGGGCAATTCTGAATGGTAGCCTGAAGCCGGGTGAAAGACTTCCCTCCGAACGGGAAATGGTTAGACGGTTCCAAGCAAGCCGAATTTCAGTTCGAGAAGCACTTAAAAATATGGAAACCGCAGGGTTGTTAATAATAAAACCCGGTTCCGGGGTGTTCGTAGCTGAAGTCAATTCAAGGCCAATGAGTAAATCTCTTTCATCGTTCCTCAGAGTTAAGAAAAACCTATTAACTCGTTAACGGGAGCAAGAGTCATAATACAGTCTTTTCCCTAATAAAATACAGTGCTTCCCCTATGTAAGCATCATTTTTTCCGTGATGGATATTAAGCAGCCTTTTGAGCCAATTCGTTTCGACGTTGCTGCCAATAAGTATCCCAATCTCCATTGAGCTTTAAAAGCCTCAGTTTAAGAAGAGGATTGGCATTTCTCCTATACCAACTCATCCCTCGCTTCTTGAACCTTCGTGCCACTGCGATATCTACCGTCTTCTCTACTGGCCCAGACCCATAGCCTCCCACTTTCGGGATATTCTCAATCCAATCGAGATTCCTCCTCACGTAAATCATGGCCTCACTAATCTTTTTTCTCTTCTCCACCTCACTGACTCTATCCCCCTCCTCCATGAGTCTCCGAAGGATCTCAGACCCTCTGCCCTGAAGGGCCAGCTCCTTTAACGCCTCGACAACCCATTCTCTTTCCTCTCCCAAGGCCCCCCTCAACTCCCTCTCTAAATGCCAAATATCCAATACCCCTATGGCTTCAGGAAAATAATTCTCCTTTAACGTCTGAATCCAACTGGCCCCATCCCCCACCAAGAAAACCTCTTTCGCCTTTAACACCCCTTGCCTCACACACTCCAAAAAGAACTTCTCTCTAAATGCCTCCGACCCCTCGATCGATGCATAACTCCTCTTGTCCATCAACCACACCCGATCCCTTGATACCTTCACCCTCTGAGAAAAACTGGCCCCCACCTTACACTCCATCCACTCCCCACTGGCCCGATCATTGACCGCTGTCCCGTCTACTTGAATGTAGAGAACCTCAGGAGCCTTCTCTTGGCCTTCAATCTCCTTACCCCCTTCAAAGAGATAACGTCTCCTCTCCTCCTCCTCCTGCTCTATCCTACACCCCTCCTCTAAGACCACCTCGTGAATCCTATTGCGACTCACCTCCAAACCCGTAAATTTCTCCAAAAACTGATGCGTCTTCTCATAGCTGACCTCCACCGCCGTCCAAAGAAGCCTCTCTCTCACCCCAAGAGTCATCCGTTCCCCAGAACCTAATCCCATCGCTTGATCCAAAGGATAAATTTCCTCCCCACATCCCTGACACCGTAAACGCACCCGTTTAACCTTCACCTCCCCCACTAACGTCTTGATCCTCCTCGCCTCTCGCCCATTCCTCACCAAAACTGCCACACACCGCTGACATCGCCTCTCCCTTCTTAGCTCCTCCTGCTCAATCTCCAACATCACCCTCTCCAGTACCCGCAAAAATACCTCCTCCCGCAACCTCAACAACTCCTCCTCAATCCAATGGACATCCGTCTGACTTGGTAGTATCCTTATGGTGAAGGAGAATTCTATTCCCTTCATGGCTCACCTCCTGTGATTTGTTATCGCCCCATCACAGTATAAGGTGAGCCTCCTTTTTTTCCATCACGGATTTGGGGATGCTTCCTTGTAACACTACACTAGAGCATCATCTACTGGTCGTTCTCAAGGCACAAAATGGGCAGCACAAGGGAGGTTTGATTGAATGCACAAAGGATGACCTCGCGTATCTTGGTGCCACGGTTTCTTACTGCTGCTCTATTCTTAGACAACTTAGCAGAGTGACGAATCGCATCAAAAACATTGGCAAGCGCTGAAGTGACCGAGGGCTCCTTCGTTGGCTGATGCTTGCCTTGAGAAAGATCTTTAAACCTGAACTGTGGCCCCAACTCTGGGACCAATACCTTAAGATTAATCGGAAAATGGAGCTTGTGATGCTTAAGGCGGAGTACACCTGGTTATAACTCCGTCACGTAACTTTGGGACCAAGTCCAAATTTATCGGATCCAAACTATGCTTTGAGCTTGAGAAGGGCTGTGGCATTTTTGAAATAGATTTTTTCCAGTTGCCCCGTAGTGATTTTCGTCTTGTTGAGGTAATCGATGGTCTGACGCTCACCGCTTTCGAAGTAAGGATGATCTGACCCGAAGAGTATTTTATTCTCATCAAGAATGCTTTCACAAAGTTGCAGGGCTTCGGGGTTACCAACGGCCGTGTCATAGTAAAACATTCTTAGATATTCTAACGGCGTCTTGGTCATGTTGTCCTTTCCGGATATCTTCGTTGGGAAGTAGGGATTATTAACCCATACTCCAAACCTCTCATGGATGTATGGAGCACATGAACCCAGATGCGTGAGAATGATCTTACTATTCTTATGTCTTTCGAAGAAACCATCTACGATCATGTAGGCGATGGTGATCGTGGCATCAGCCGGAAAACCAACAATGGACTCGAACAGATACTTTTGAAATCCCGAGTATGCAAATTTGAACCATGGGGCGGGGCCTGGATGCATGAATACGGGTATATCCAAACGCTCCGCTTCAGAGAAGAAATCATTGAAAATAGCTTCATGGGGTAATTTCCCCGCATTGTTGGTCTGAATGGCGACGCCATGTAGTCCTAACTGGGTAATGGCCCGAGTTAACTCTTTTAAACTAAAATCAACATCTGTTCCCAGAGGGACATCGGCAAAGAACAGGGCCCTTTTCGGATATTTCTGGTGAGATTCTGCAAAAAAGTCGTTCATAAACTGACTCATCTTATTGCGTTTTTTGGGTTCTGCTAATTCATCCATAAAGATGCTGATGTTTGGAAAAGAGAAAACCGATTTTTCTATGCCGAATTTACTCATCCAATCCAGTCTCTCCTCGATTGAATAAGTCTGCATGAAGGTGTCTTTTTTCATTGCCAAGATCTTCCAACCGAGCATGTTTTCTGACTTCCCAAGACGTTTCTCTATCTCTTTAAAAAACTCTGGTGGATGGAAATGTGCATGAATATCGATCTTTTTGTCACAAGCCTTGTAGTTGGTTATTTTACTCTTCTTCTGTTCCTCAGGAAATGCCGAAGAGGAGGCTGCCAATCCTGCGAGTGCTACTGCTCCCAATCCGCCAACCTTTAAAAAATCTCTCTTTGTTAAACCCCTCTCTTTTTCCCTCTTCATTTTATTAACCTCCTTTTGAATTCCATTTATCAGGTTGTCTAAAAACTTTCTCTGCCGGAGGCTAAATCACCGGCCACCGATCGTCTACAGTACCTTAAACCGTTATCCCTTGAAGGATATCACCCCCCCCTCGGCTACTTTTGTTCACTTCTGGGACGGATTATACACAACTACCCCGACCAATGTCAATTGGTCCTCTCTGTACGAAAAAAGGCAGTAAAAAAATTTCAAATCTACTTCACCTTCCCTTCGGTCTTTCATTCCATAAACGATGGTTTTGGGTTGGCAGTATTTGGCGCACTCTCCACAATCCGAACAACCTCCGCAGTTGAGACAACGGTTTGCTTCTTCAATGGCCTCTTCTGATGCGAGGCCTGAACCGAAAGGTTTGACCATATCAGTCAACTATTTTTATATAGCCTCCTTTATATTGAAACATGTTCGCTGAGAAAGCATCGCAAAGATCACTCGAATGAGTTTATGAGCTACTGCAAATAAGGCTTTTTGAGGGGGAGTCCTTCCTTCTTTCTCCTCAGGAAATAGGCTTTAAAGAAAACATTTTGAGACACCACAGAGGTCGTCATCAGATAAATCGCTCTTCTTAAATGCCGATTGCCTCGTTTCGACAGTTTGCTGGCACCCAGAAATTTCCCCGATTGATGAATCGAAGGATCCAATCCCGCAAAGGCAATCAGCTTCTTAGAAGAAGTAAAGTTCTCCACCTCCCCCATTTCCGCAAGAAAAGGTACAGCGGTATTTGGACCTACCCCCTTGATCGATTGGAGGATCTGCAAATCTTCTACTCTCGTCGCTTTGTATAAATCGGTCAGAAGTTTAGTCAATTCCTCCAACCGCTCTTGAAGATGCAACAAGGTGGCAATCTTCCCTTGAAGAATGATCTCTTTAGCTGGACTTACCACGGCCACTGAACTCTGGGCCGCCTTAACAATATCCTCTGCAGTAAAGGTCAGTTTGTCCCCCACATAGGGCCCCCTCAACGCCTTTGCGATCGCCTTCCGTTTTGCCCCCCTCACTAAACGAGCCGATAGCAGTCGACTTTTCTGCTCATGGATGCTTCCATTTTGAACTGATCCATCAGCTGTTGGTATTCATGGGCGCAGTACTGACGTCCACGATCCGAATGGTGGATCAGGCCTGATCCGGGCCGTTTGGCTGCCACGGCCTTGAACAGAGACTGGCTCACAAGGTTCTTGGTGATACGATGGCCCATTGGAAGAGATAAAGATATCATTCTACGATGAAGCAATGGAAATTATTGACGACCTTGATCCAAAGACGAAGGCAAAAATGAAGGCGATAATCGAGGAGGTTGTCAAGGACGAAGGTGGAAAAATCAAAAAGGGGATCAAGATAATTTCTTTGAATGAAACTCTCTTGGAGAAAGCCAGAGCCAAGGGGGCAAGGATGTCAAAAAGAGAAAAAAGAATGGGATGCTCAATTAAAATTTTAGTTATGGACGGACACCCAGACGAAAGAGGGGCAGAAGGGTATATGGATGATGGCTCGGATTCTTAAAAAAGGTTTGCCGTAGACTCCGATGCTAAACTGCATATCATGGCAGAGTATCCCAAAAGTCAATATGGAGATGAATATATGTTCAGCCAGATTATGGGGAAATTTGACCCTGGTGTGTTCTTTATGAGAGAGCCAGTGGAAGTGGACAGCATGGATTTGGCTACTCTGTCTGACGTTTATTGGGACAGCTACAATGAGTGATTATTACCTTCTGTGGAAATGAGAGAGATGTTGAGTAGAGATGTTACATACGGAAGAAGAGAATTTTCTCAAAAGACCAAAGAGTGAGGCGGAATATCTCAAAATCCATCTCATCGAGATGGATGAGCTGAAAAAGGATTGGTATATCAATGCGATGAAAATTTGGGCAGATGAGGATCACAATAATTACGCAAAATTCTATCTTTGGATGTTGGAGGGATAGTTATACGAAGCAAGCTCAATCCTTTTTTTCGGGTCTAAAGGATGATACACCTTCTTTTGAAATTGACATCCTCAGAGATCAGACGATTGATTTTGCTCACCCTTGCCATGGTCTCCTTGATGGCCAACAAATAACATTGGGTATTTGGAGCCGCTAATGACGTTACCCCCCCTTTTTACCCATCCTATTTTATTAAAATAACTCTCCTCCCCAATCCCATTTTCAGCCTTATTCCCACCTCATTAAACCGCTTCTCGCATAGAAAAGCCCAAGGGCCCAAAGGTGGTTTTGCTTCATAGACGGCGTACTTCTCAGAACCATGAGATAAACAGATATCACATTTTGGAATTTTGAGAACCTTTAGGTCTGTTAACCTTTACTTTACCCTTCTCCGGTCATAATTAGCTATTACATCCTCTTCTTTTCCTCCATATTTAGTGGCCTCTTTAGCTTTCTAACCCTCGGCTTGTTCCAGTAAGGACTGTTGCACGCAGGGCACCGCTCAGGTTCCTTTGGGCTGCGAGGAAACCACTTATGACTGCAACGATTGCATTTTAGTGTCGGTAGCTTCATCTCAAATTTCCCTCTTGACATTTATATAATCATAATTATATAATTATAACTACATTAAATATTTTGTCTAAGGATAGAATGATATCGCATTTTGTCTAATTTAACAAAGGGTTTTCTAAAAAGTCAATGCAAAAATTGGGTAGGGGAGAGGACTTAGTTTCGGTTCCGATTAATTATTGACAAACCTACAAGACAACCGCTGAGCAAAATCAAAAGATTTTTTTAAAAAATGAGTGGAGGTTTGGGTAATCCATCACCATGAGGAAAGAGTAACAAGGTGGCTAATTTACAGTTTCTTTATGCACAGAAGTGCGAATCTTGAGAAAACGAAAACAGTTTTTGAAATGGAGGTTTCAATATGGAAAAGCGTCTTTTAAGCGTCAAAGAACTATCAGAATACATAGGGCTTTCACCGCAGACTATATATAACAAGATAAACAGAGGAAATTTTCCTATTCCTTATAAGAAAGTTTTTGGACTTTTGAAGTGGGAGAAGGAGGAAGTAAATGATTTTCTCAATAAGCTTGCTTTAAAGGGCGGTGATGCAAGGGGTAATCGAAACAAATCTTTGTATTTAAGATGATTGCTTGTGAGGAAGGGGGTAACTATCCTAAATCCCGTCTTGTCAGTTTTTCCGAGTAGAGGATAGGAGAAGAAAAGTGGGTGTTTATCGTAGAAAGCAAAAGGGGGGGAAACATTATGGACCTTACATTGTCCAATATCCCTATCGTATCGATCCAATCACCGGCAAGGCTGTTTGGACAACCTGCAGCGTTCATGGTTCAAAGACATTGGCGAAACGGGTTTATCATCAAAAGTTAGTGGAATGGGAAAGGAAGAAGTACTTAAAGCAGGAAGCCAAGAAGGAATATACATTTGGGCAGCTTTTGGAGTGGTATCTGGACCACCCGAAGGCCAAGAGGAAAAAGACTTACCTTCGAGATATTGAAATGAGCGGGATTCTCAGAGAACATTTTGGGTCTCGATCTGCAAGAGAAATTAAGCCCACGAATATAGAGGCATTTCAAAATCGAATGTTAGGCACGTTATCCAAAAGAGGAACACCATATAAACCGGCAACTGTCAATCGGTTTACAACTCTGTTTAAGAGAATTTACAATTTAGCCATTCGAGATGATATGGTTGAGAAAAATCCCTGTTGGAAAGTGCCTTTTTTGCCTGAAAGAAATGTAAGAGACCGGATCGTTTCACCAGAAGAGTTTGAGATTTTAAAGAATCAACTTCCAGAATATGCCCTGATCCTCTCGTTAGGTTATTACCTCGGAATGAGGGAAGGGGAGATATTGAATCTCAAGGAAAAACAGATCCATTTTTTCGGGAACGGAGCAGATAAAGGATATATTGAGCTTTATGATGGCGAAACAAAAAGCGGGGAAGGGAGAAAGATTTCTTTTGGCAGTTTGATGGGAAAGCTTTTGAGAGATCATCTATCAAGGCAGGAGAGTAGAGACCCAGAGAGATTTCTATTCACAACCGAAAAAGGAAATCTCCTGGGTAACTTTAGAAGGGGTTTTCAGAGGGCATGCAAACGGGCTAGTATCAAGGGGCTTTGCTTCCATGACTTCCGTCATACGGCCATCACAAATATGAGAAAAGCGGGAGTGAATATCAGCGTCATCATGGCAATCTCAGGCCACAAAACAATGGCTATGTTTAGGCGCTATAACCGGATCGATCTGAATGATGGCAGAGAGGCAATGAGGAAACTTGAGGTCTATCTTTCGGGGGATCAACGGACTATATAAAGTTCTAGCAATTATTATTTTTTAATTCAAAAAATTTCTTTAAGGTTACTTCAACAGTATTTCAAGTTGCAATGAGCAGGAAAGGGCATACTACTTCAATTGCTTAACTCAGGCCTGAATGCTGGGGAACAGTTTGAAAACAAATTTAAGACCCTATAGAGGAGGATTCACAAACCCTTCAGGATTAGGGTGATGACGTAACTTCTTCTTCTTCTTCTTCTTCCTCCTCCTCATGCTTCTTTAACGCTCGCTCTTTCGCCATTCGCAGAACATAGTCATCCATAGATTCTTTTTCCTCTTGAGATTCAATGCCAAAATACTGTTGGATGGTAACACCATTTTTGGAAGACCTTGCAAAAAACATTTTTATAATCCTGTCAATAGCTCGGCATTGTTTTTCTTCATCAGGGCTTGAAAGCATGGCGTCCAATTTTTGCAGGGCCTTGTTGTAAAGATTGATCAAGCGGTAATCACTGGCCGCGAATGCATCGTTTAGAATTCGGTAAATTTCATCATTCATAATGGAGTTCTTTTCAGAAAATAGGTGGTATATCCGCGACTCTGATATCTTGAGTTTCTTAGCGACATATTTGACAGAAAACCCTCGTGCAATCAAGGCGGCTATTGTCTTTTGCCTTATCTCGGTTATCCCTTGTTTTTGGGCGTTGGGGGTGGAAGAAAAATCAGTGGGTAGAGAAGAGTTAGTCATGGGTTTCCTCCAAATATGCTAAATTCTGCTATTTTCTGTTGTTTTGGCTATAATATTATAATATAAGGGTGCAATTAGTATACCAAATCTTGAATTTTTTCAACCATTGTTTATATAATTAGGGTTCCCAAATAAAAATTGCTAGATTTTCAAAAAAGGCTGAAAATAATTTTGGGTGGTGGTAAATTTAGGATTAAACAAAGAGGAAAAGGAACGCAACAATGCGGAGTTAAAGCAAAAAGCAGCTTGGGCGGTTCTTAAATGTCATGAATCTCAGCCTGGACAAGGTTGCCGAAAAAGACCTTTTTGTTTTGTGGATGGATATCAGGGAGAGGGGCTATGATTAATAGGGCCCTCTCCTTATTCCTGATCAATTACTTCTCGAATGGTGGAAAAGGCGAACACAGGGGATCCTTTTTGGGAAGTGGGTATCTTTATAACATTGGATGTTTACTGGCTTAGATTTTAAAAATGCCTTATCAGTCTGGGTAATTCCTTGGACAGGATATTTCAAATGAAGAATTCTCTAATTTCTTATCAGAATTATTGCCAGGAGGGTATTTGTCCAGCAGATTACAAAGGTGAAAAAAAGGCTGAAACAAAAATCCCAAATTCTTTTTGAGGATCCTTTTAACTAAAGTTTGATTAACCAATAAAAAAAATTCATCGAACCTTTTTTTTCTTCAGTTTCAATCTGATTAGATCCTTCAGTTTGAAATATAATTTTCCATTCTTCCTAACAGTCTTGAGTTTCCCCTCTTCTACCAGTCGATATAAATAGACAAGTGTTATTCTTAGTAACTTGCACGCTTCCGTAGATGATAAGAGGCCAGAGGGTTTAACTTTTCGTTCATAAATTCCATCCCCGATTTTCCTCCTAATTATAATGCCTTCACCGGGAGGATTATTCCAAAATATTTCTATAGGGGGAAGCTCTTTCATACTGGACTAATATATATATACAAAATAAGTTTTTGTCAAAAGACCAGATTCAAATTGGTAAAAAGGCGCTTAGCTTCTCCGAAATTTCTAGGAGTTTTCCATTTTCTGTCGTAAATAAGAATTTCTCTGGGTTTCTTTTTCTCTGGCTAACCAGGTGTTCTTTCAAGGACCTGCCGACTGTGCCATTAAAAAACACTTCTCTCCCCTCTTCGGTTTTGGTTTCGCCATCATAGAGCTCGATATAGCCTTTCCCCTATCCTTTGAGCAGTGATTTTGAACGGATGGGTTAGGACAAATGATCTCCTTTTCAAATTCTCTTTATCTGATAATATTGATTTGCTGGGTTTCTCAATATCTAGGGCTATTTCCCTCAATGGTTTATTAAGTACGGGAGAGATATTGATCGGGTGTAGCGTATTATGCGGAAGATTACCCTGCACGCTTTGAATCTCCTTCAGTCCCTCCATCTCAGACAAATTGAATCTTAAAGCTTGGAAAATGTATCCGACCCAGGTTGGCTAGAAATTGTTCCTGAAGACTCCATTAGCCATTGTGAAAGGGTCTTGACAAAAGAAATGTAAAAAGATAATATATACCTAGGTATAAACAAACTTCATGGGGTAATGGAGAAGAGTCGTGATTTAAACCCCAACAGATATTTTAAATGATAGGATAGACCATTCGGTAAATAATAAAACTCAGCGTTAAAGGGGGTTGGTTTATGGAAAAACGACTTTTGAGCGCCCGGGACCTTTCTGAATATCTCGGGGTGCGGCCCCGGACCATTTATAACAAAATCAATAATGGGACATTTCCAATTCCTTATAAAAGGGTTTTTAGACTCTTGAGGTAGGAGAGAACGGAAGTCGATAATTACCTGAATAAATTGGGGGTCCATCACGGTCTTAAAAAGCAATTGACTTGAAACCTGGAATTTGAGATGCTCCCCCTCAAGAAAGGGGGTGATAAAACCTCAAATTCCCATCTTGCCGGTTCCTCTGGGTGTAGAGGAGGAAAAAGATGGGCATCTATCGCAGAAAAGATAAGGAAGGAAAGTACTACGGACCTTATATCGTCCAGTACCCTTGTCGACTCGACCCCGTTACCGGCAAGACCGTTTACAAAACGTGCAGCGCTCATGGGTCAAAGACATTAGCAAAGAGGATTCAACAACAGAAGCTGATTGAATGGGAAAGGAAGAAGCATCTAAGGATCGAGGTTAGGAAGGAATATACCTTTGGCGAGCTCCTCAAGTGGTATCTCGACCATCCGAAGGCGAAAAGGAAAAAGACCTACCTGCGAGATATTGAGATGAGCGAGGTTCTTGGAGAACATTTTGGCCTACGACTCGCAAGAGAGATCAAGCCTGTGGAGGTAGAAGCATTCCAAGATAAGATGCTTAAGACCGATTCAGTAAGGCGGAAGCCCTACAAGCCTGCCACAGTCAATCGGTTCGTGACGTTAATGAAAAGAGTTTACAACCTGGCGGTTCGCGACGACATGACCGAGAAGAACCCGTGTTGGAAAGTCTCTCTTCTACCCGAGAGAAATTTCAGGGATAGAATCATTTTGCCAGAAGAGCTTGAGATGCTGAAGAAAGAACTTCCGGAATGTACCCTGATCCTATCGTTGGGCTACTACCTTGGAATGCGACAAGGGGAGATTTTGAGCCTGCGAAAGAGGCAGATTCATTTCTATGACAACATAGAAGAAGGGTATATCGAGCTCTATGATGGTGAAACGAAAACCGGGGTAGGGAGGAAAATCCCCTTTGGCAGCACCATTGGCAGACTCTTGAGGGAACAGCTAGAGAAGCAGAGTAAGGGAGGGCCACAGAAATTTCTCTTTACTACTGAAAACGGGAATCTGCTGGGGAATTTCAGGAGAGCCTTTCAAAGGGCTTGCAAGAGGGCTAGTATCCGAAACCTCTGCTTTCACGATACCCGTCACACCGGCGTCACGAACATGCGCAAGGCAGGAGTGGACACAAGCGTCATCATGGCCATCTCCGGCCATAAGACGATGGCGATGTTCAAGCGCTACAATCGGATCGATCTGGATGATGGTAGAGATGCAATGAGGAGGCTCGAGATTTACCTTTCAGAGGATAAGAAAAAGGAAGAAAAGGATAAAGTCTACTGTAATATTACTGCAGCCGGGGAAAACGAAGACCTTGTGTTTGTCTAAGCACCTGAAATAATTGGTGGCGGTGCAGGGATTTGAACCCCGGACACTGCGGATATGAGCCGCATGCTCTGACCGACTGAGCTACACCGCCAAACCCATTAAATTTTACTGAATCCCCATTAATTGTCAATACTTTTATGGAATAATGAGATAAGGCCGGCAAGCAGTAAGTAAGTTTTTGAAGAAGGGAAGAACTGAAGAAGGGATGCCTTTTTTATGTAGGTTATGTTATATTTTGGCTGATGGATAGAATGTCCCTGGTCAAGAAAGTCCTCCTTCTATTCTC
>Ga0187866_1001761_pt1 | contig 19200 bp, 7 predicted proteins | sample June2016WEW_11_1_3_FD_133013 | JGI IMG/M metagenome (GOLD analysis project Ga0187866, IMG submission 133013) | Peatland microbial communities from SPRUCE experiment site at the Marcell Experimental Forest, Minnesota, USA - June2016WEW_11_150 | ecosystem: Environmental > Terrestrial > Soil >...
AATCTAAAAACTCCTTCTTGGTGAATATCCCCTTCTCCACAAGCAACCTGGTAAGGGCTTCTTGCTGGATAACCTGGGACATGAGGAGTTCTTCAAAGGAGACAACTTGTTTAGGGTCAAGGGGGATTGCCATGGGAACCTCCGCTCACCAAGATGGCTGTCATAAACGGAAAGGCTTTTCGGAAATGTTCGCATTCATTGGAGGATTGCTTCAGAAATTGTTGATGCACTCTCCTAATGATTTGAATCCTAATTCTCTCCATCCTTTTTGAGCGCAGAATCTCCAAAGGACTACGTCTATAACTCCTTTCTTCTCCCGAAATTCCTTCGAGAGGTAATTCCCCAACTCAATTTCGTCCCTTGCACAAAAAAACTCGGTCAGCCGTTGGATATGAATATCGTTCTTGACAACGTCCGAAACTCCAAGGTTTCGTGCCAAGTGTTTTGCGGTTTTCTCTCCTATCCCCGGCAACTCCTGAAGGGCTTGTACCCCTTCTTTCAAGATCCTCCTTTTAAAATTGGGGAACCCCTCTGCGTATATCTTCTTCACGCCTTGAATAAAACTCATCGCTTTCCTTTGGTTATTGAAAACTTTCAACACTGGTTTTATAGATTTCATCCTGGAGACCTTACGGAAGTCAAAATGCTTAAAGGCTTCCTCAATTTCCGCAAATTTTTCATTGAGAATACTTTCTTTGAATCCAGAGGCGTAGACTACCCAGCAGTAATCCCATAGGAATCCGCTCGATTTCATTTTCTCAAAATGTTTTGCTTCCCTTGCCCATTTCAACTCTTCCGGGAAATTCTTAACCATGTATTTCATGGCAGCCTCTAAGAATAACTTGGCTTTTCTTTTTTGCATTCTTGCTCCAATCATTGCCGAGATTTTATATTGCCATGATAGGAGAGCGAGTGATTAATACGGCTGATGTGACCTGTTTGGACTCGATGTCATGAATCCGGCTCACCGGGCCGCGCCAGATCGTATGGCATTTTTCTCAGCCATTACCCGGGCCATTTCCAGATTTGTCAAGCTCGATCTTATTGCCGACCGAATGTCGAGGGATCCCCCAAGGCAATCGGATCACGGAAAAATGATTTCATTCTGGAATAAAAACGACCCTATTCCCCCCGCACACAGTTCCTCTTTTCAAACAGGCTGAGCGAGAGCTCTTTGAATTTGAGCCACACAATCAGCTGCCGATCTTGTCACCTGAGGACCGACGAAGCGGAGAACTCGGTAACCCATGTTCTGAAGTTGGTTCGTCTGCATCGAATCGTGAACACGCATCCTGATAGACGAGTGAAAAGCAAGGCCATCGACATAGACCAGGAGATGCCTATCCGAGTAAGCGAAGTCGGCCTGGGTGATAAGGTGTCCTGAGTCGCCTGTAATTCGGAACTGTTTCTGAGGTTCAGGCAAGCCAAACTGACGCATAGCAAGCAACAGATGGAGTTCCTGTGGAGATCCGCACCCTTCCCGACGGGCGGCGTCCCATTCAGGGCCTTCCATCGTGCTCTGGCTTGGCCGGGTAGTACCTGCCCTGGAGACCGTTTCTGTACTCGCCGCCAGTAGTTGCGGCATAATGATACGCCAGTTTAGCAGGCGGTAAATCCGCTGGTTGCGATAGCTGCGTAAGCAGCGGTAGCAGGACGACGGGCAGTCGTGACCACTTAAATGCTGGACAGCGGTATGAGCAACTGCCGGAAAGCTCTGAACCATCTCGCTCAGGATGCCTGAGCCACCGAGAATGGTGTCAACCCATACAATTTCCATGACCTCTGAATGACCTTCGCGTCTCCGAGCAAGCACCATTGGTTCAATGTCGTCTTCGTCCAAATCGAAGTGTCGAACAGCGCCCTGCACAACTGCCCATGCCATTGACCAGGCCCACTGCAGACCTTCATCCCAGAGGCCCGCCAGACCCGGGACGAAAAGCCGGAGCGTATCGGCACGGTTCCTATGTCCCAAAGCTATAGGTGCAGCCACCCCACCGCAACGCTCGTCATGGGGATCGCGGTTGGCCCTTGGATCACGGTTCTGTCGCCTCCGTCGGGTCTGGGTTTGGTTGGCGGTATGCGTATCAGGGCGGAGTTCCCCACAAACCGGGCAGAGATTGAATCCTACAGCAGAGGGTTCTTGATTTGGCTGGTCTTGAAGTAACCGTCCGTGGTTAATCCACCAGATTTCCTCTTGCGAACGAAGCTCAAAAGTCCAAGGTCCTAAGGTGAAGTTTTGGCTTTCAACATCACGCTGTGGATGGGTACGGACATCGAATGGAGTTTGTAGACGTTCTTCTTCCGCTTCTGGATCTAAGTCAGCCGGCCAGGCTTGGAATGCACCGGCATCCCAGGCAGATGTATTACTACCGCCTAAATCTGTGTTGCAACGAGCGCACGTGTTGGCTCCTGAAGCCGGGTTGGCAAGTCCACACGATGAGCATTCTGTGAACTCAAAATGGTCGGCCCCACGTGTGTGACTCGGGGCGCCGGGACGGTTCATCGCTAAGCCTTGAACTCGCCATCGATGTCCTCTGGCATAGACGATCTGACCAGGAGCGAATTCACGCTGAGCCTGCAAACGGCTACCGAAAATCGGGGCTGGATCATAAGCCAGCGAGAGTGAGCCCGGATCTCCAGGAAAAGCGTAGCCTGGTAGAACGCCCATTTCCGCGAGGACTCTGGGGAGGTAGGCATAACGGAAGTCTTCGCGGAGTTTACGAGCGAGGTTGCGGTATCCTTCTTCAGCGTCGTGCTGGCGCTGGGTTTGACGAACTTGCTGGCCCCGTTCTCGCATTTGGCGAACGGCGTCTTCGATGAGGGAAGCACGCGTTTCCAGCGAGGATTGTACCAGGTGCGGGACACCGTTGACAATCCCTTCGATCCAACTCTCCCAGTCCGGGCGCAAAGGTGAAAACTCTTCCCCGAATACCCGACGGACTCGCTGAGATGAACGATTGAGACAGTCCGAAATCTGGCCTATCATGCTTTGCACGTTGCCAGCATTCAGTGCCCCGTCTTCATTGATGTATGATTCAAGGTTCGAAGGGAAGTCGAGTCTGGCTTCCTCCAAGACCAGACTGCGGATGTGCCGTGCGACGGCCTGTAAGTTGCCAAGATTGAACCGGGGCGGAGGAATGGCACCCACTATGACCTCCTCAGGATGATCGAAGAAATAGCCGTCGTGCGGAGTATTGCGAGCGAAGCCCACTACCATGCCCATACGAGACTGTCGACCCGTTCTGCCGGCACGCTGTGCATAGTTGGCAGGACTCGGCGGCACATTCCGCATGGTCACCGCTTCGAGATCGCCGATGTTTACGCCGAGTTCGAGCGTTGGAGTACAAACAAGCACGTTGTATGCCGGCGGGGTTCGTTGAAACCCGACCTCAATCTCTTCGCGCCGATCGTCGCTCACAGCTGCAGAATGCTCGGCGGGCTTCAAAGGCGGAGCGTGCTGAGCTGCGATAAGCAAGGCATTCAGGTTGTTGTCTTCGAGTGGTCCGTTCCAGGCAACAAAGTGGCCTTCGCAACCCGGTCGGGAGCATGGGAAGCCGGGAGCAGTGTCTGCTCCCACCCGACCACAGATATTGCAGCGTGCAAACTGGGTAGCGCATGAGACCTCAACAACTCCCCATTCGAGCTGATACCCCTCAGTTTCGTCAGCGCGCCGGCCAATTCGCGACCAGGTCAGCCATCGATGTTCCCGAAGCCATTCCAGAATGGCTGTCACGGATTCCACAGTGGCCTCGTCACCAAGAATACGCCTCCAGAGGGACTGAACACCAGCAGGAGCTCCGCTAGCATTCCACGTACTGAGGAGTTTGTACGTCGGCCTGCTTTCCGAGTGCTGGCCGGGTCGTGCGAAGGCCACAGGCAAACCAACCTGGTGCCCTGGGGTGAGGCCATAACGTTCACTCAGCCGATCGCCTCGGGTGAGTCGATTGCGGAAAGCCTCGTGGTTAATAGCGAAACGGCTCCGTATGAAGTCAAGGAGACGTATTAAAGCCAGCCGGGTAGCATCCACGTTGAGGGCCAGATGCTGACATAACTCACTAAATCCGTCCTCTTCCAGTTCCGCTTCGAGGCCAGAGTAGCTTACAGAGACGAGACCGAGTCTCTCCAAACCAGCACGAACATTGGATGCCAGAACAAACTCGGAGAGCAGCCCGCCTTCGATGCGGTCCATAGCCCGTTGGCGCGCATCACGAGAGCGGGTCTGTGGCAATAATCCTTCTTCCACGAAGGCATGGTAAATGTGCTCCACGAGCCAGTTTAAATCGTGAGCCTGCCCATCCTCCTGAAGAAGCCTATAGATCGCACGGCGGAGTTGCAGGTGTCTCTCTACTCCCTCAATAAACCGAGCTTGGTGAGCCGCATCTTGGCGCGAATCACAGAAGACCAGAAGCTTTCGGTTCTCCTCCGGCAGTTCACGCAGCAGCGTGCGGGAAACGTGGGTCAATGCGGAGGAGTTGCCCAAGCTGATGGGTGTAATTACGTCAAAGCGGCCGTAACGGCTGCGACATATTGGGCAGCGAGCACCGCGACCATGGTGGACACGCACGGGTCGCTGAGGAAACTCGTTACCGCACATACAGGTAGGACCCTCAGCGACTTCGCTGATACTTAAACAACCGGAACAAATACGAAGATCGGCATCGATGGCCTCTTCGCTCTCGTCCTCAGTGGTTGCCCCGCCTGACGGTTCGGTTTCTTCCCCATCCTCGAAGGGACTCTCCTCGGTGTCGGTCCTGACGTCTGGAGCAGGCGGATCATAGTAGTAAACTGTTTGCGGAGTTGAAACACGCCTATCCCAAGGTACAACGCGACCCTCAACTTCACGGCCTACAAAGAAATCCCAGCCGCACGTGCGGCAGATGGCAAGGGGCAAAGTCCGAGATCCACAAACTGTACAGCTCTCGATCCCTTCATGAACAAGATGCCCACAATCGGGATTCACGCAGCGCCAGAAACGCGCAAGTCCCCGCAGGAAACGATGGACCCGCGGGCGCAAGCGCAATGGATGCGAATCGTCGAGGCAGGGACCCACCAACAGAGTTGCTTCGATCTCTCGACGGAGAGCATCTTCGGGTACACCTTGTCGTCCAGGCTCCGCACCGAGCAACTCCACAATCGCACGGATCGGGAGCGGGCGCCTTAGCCAGTTGAGAAGAAGATAGGGCAAGCGTATTCCTGACCAAAGGTCTTCCAGTGACCGAGGGTCGTCAGTCAGTACGCCAGCCAAGCGGCGAGCCATATCCAGAGCGGAGGCGCAATCCATAGGATCGAATTCGGCGAGATGCTGTTCGGTTATGTCAGCCGTGGGTGGTAATACGATGTTGGCCGGAACACCCGGAGGATCGAGTTGCTCACTGATTACTGCATCTACCCCGGTTTCCTGACCCGTAAGTCTTGTAAGAAACCTTGCAACTCCGGCAGCAGGATCTTCACCACCATCCGGGGACTGCAACGTTGCTGACGTGCCTATAAAAAGTGGTTCAGTATGAAGGGCACTGCTATCTGCAAGTGATGCCCTTAGCCGCCGCAAGAGACAGGCCACATCAGTACCCAGCGCGCCGTGGTAGGTATGTACTTCGTCCAAAACGATAAACCGGACCTGTTGAGCGCGAAAGATGTCGCGGCCATCGCCACGGATCAACATGAACTCCAGCATTTGATAATTGGTGAGCAGAATATCTGGGGGGGCGGCGCGGAACTCAGCGCGAGTCTCTCTTAGCTCGACAGGTGCATCTGGTGAGCGCTGGCCCCGTGATTCCGTCGCTCCTGTGTACTGACCAAACCCAACGCCACTACCTGCCAAGAGGTTCCTGATGCGCTTGAGTTGATCGGCTGCCAGGGCGTTCATTGGGTAGATAAGGATAGCTTTAACGCCTGGCTCTCCCCGATGCCGCAGGCAATAGTCAACTATCGGCATAAGAAAAGCTTCGGTTTTGCCGGAGCCAGTCCCCGTGGCAATGACTACCGGTTGACCGGCCATGATCCGCTCGACTGCCTGGGCCTGGTGCATGAATGGGCGAGTAGCGATAGGCCCAAAACGGCGCCGCGTCTCTTCGTGGAGCATAGAGAGGATCGGCCCATGACGATACGGCTGGGCAAGGGAGACGAAAGGCTCGCGAGTCAGAAAGCCTTCGCGCTCGATCTCGGCATTGAATGCTTCTCGAAGGCCCTGCTGGCGCGGGGCGAAAGTGGTCCGCAGCAAGGTTAAGTAGTCTTCCCTCAAGCTTCGGGCGATCTGCAATGGGTTCATAAGTGTCCCTCCCTGCGTGCCTTCTCGTATTGCCACACCTGACGCCGAGACTTCACCGTCCCTTCTACCCGGATACTGGCATACTGCTTGCCACTATGGTGCTCATTCATGAAGAACCACTCGACCAGCATGCGCATGACTACAGGATCCTGTAGTTCGCTCTTGGCGAAACCCTTTGTCGAATACTCAAGTACGTCCGGACCGTTCAGCGTTTCGTTCTCGTCGAGTTGCTTGAAATACCCGATGTCGCTCACCAGGAGATACGCCTTTCGGCTGGCGGCCAGCAACCATATCTCGCGGTCGCCCATGCCTGCACGGTGTTCCGGAATCCAATACACGTCTTTGAAGCCGAGCCTCCTTAACATGTCCACGACTTCCCGCGGGACATTCTCATCCACTACTATTCTTGTGAACCTCAGTCTCACTGCAGTTGTCCCCACCGAAGTGCGATAGCTACCTGTTGGAATGTCAGATGGGGATAGCTGTCGAGCACTTGTTTGAAAGTCCACCCCTTGTTCAGTAGATCGGAAATGAGGCTGGTCGTGATGCGAGTCCCCTTTAGACTCGGTTCTCCGCCATTGATTTGTGGATCCTCTATCACGTATGAAGCAAGATTGCCCGCCCAATCGCGGATCAGTACTTCTGGAAGATCCTTCGGCACATACGGACTCTCTTTAGGATTCCAGCCACTACCAGTGCTGGGAATGTAGGCTACAGCCCCGCGTCTGGTAGCCTCTGCGACACGTTCACTGAGATCCCGGATTGGTCCGGTCTGACGTTCGATGTTCACACCAGCGTCAGCGAAAAAAACCACAATATCATGTGGCGGGGCCTGGCCGATGAGTTCAAAAAAGGTAAGTAGGGCGAGATCGCGCGTGATAAATCCCCGTGGCACTATTTTCTCCCCCTTATTAGTCATACGGATAAACGCATCTCCTGGCAGCGGTGGCTGATCCTGATCGAGAAGCGGGAATGTCGCGAGAATCCGGGCATATTCATAGCCGGTAAGACCGTAGATTTGTGCGACTAAGGCATCAATCTCAGCACGTAAGACTGCACGTTGCCGTGGATCCAGACACGCCAGATCCCGGGACCAAAGTGTAGAATCCAAAGACAGGTTCCCTTCGTATACCAACATCCAAAGGGCTGTCATTTCGTACGAAGTGCTTGACAAACGGATTGACCTATGAATGATCTCTCTGGATTTCTGATCTGATAGCAGCGGCCGGGGAACTGCGCGGCTGTTAAGGATGAAGAAGTTGAGATGGTTGGAGATGGTCTTTCGAAGTAGAAAATCCAGAACATATGAGTTAAGAAGAGCACTGAACAGCATCGCGGCAAACGGCCCCTGATCACTGATCGCCGTCGGGACGCTGTTGCCAGCCGGTATGCCCGCTGGTATGATACACGACAAAGCGCTACGTTCGTTACCCTGACCTGTTACGTCACAGAATCCCGCCCTGTATTTTTGCTGGGAAGGGCAGAGAGCTTTGAAGTCGCTTACAGCTACAAAGTAGTGCGGGATGATGCGTTTGTCAGGCCAATCAAGGGTTTGCCATTTTGCGCCACGGCCAGAGCCGGATACATAGGCTTTCTGGCAGTGGTCGAACTGGTGGACCATGCGACCTTCATATAGGGGAACGTAGGTTTCACCGGGAATGACTGGCAGAGCGTTGCGTTCGTCGGCCTCTTCAATGGGCACGTAGCCTCGGAGGCGATAGGCGATTAGATCTTCCTCGATCTCATTCGGGAAGTGGATCTGACCTTTGCTATTAACCCAACGTTCGATTCGGACAAACCGAGTTGGCTGGCTTGCATACCAGGTATCCTCTAGCGTAGTCCAGTACTCCCCGCCCTCGTTCTCTTCAAATGGCGCATCCTGGGCTGTCTCCGTGACCGGCCGGAGACGAGAGTGAAGCGTCGCGCCCATGGTCTTCAGGCGAGTCGCGTCACGGAAGAGGTAGCTATCGTTGGTCATATCAAGTTCACGGGTGTAGGAAATGTTCCAGGTGTCGTCGCTTTTCTCTCCGAGGCGGGGGAATTGGTTATATATGCGGCGAAGGAGTTCAATTTCCCCCTGGTCATGGAGTTCTACGAAGGTGTACTGCTCCGGAGAAAGTTCGCGGTAGAGTGCAGCGTCAACGGTAAGGTGCCTGGGGTCATTTTTGAAACGCAACAGAACATCAGCAGGTTCCCAACTGTAGAAAGCGGCCTCGAAGTTCTCGGTGCGCCCGCCCTTGGAGAAAGCAACAAGATCGAATTTCTGCCCGTGAAACACCCCTGGGAAGATGTAACGTTCATTATCCAGTTTACAGAGGACCGCCAGTTGGCAGTGGTCCAGTAGGAGGCGTCGCAGACCGGTCGTACCCAACGAACCTTGAATGCCAAGGGGCATAATGATACCAGCCCTACCACCTTCGCGGAGCAGTTGCCAGGCACGTTCGAGGAAGAATTTGAATGTATCAGGATCGCCACCGGTTTTTTTGTCCTCTACAATAGCAATCTGGTGATGGTAAAGGCCACCTTCCAAAAGAAATGCCGCGATGGTCTTGGTCTCGGACTCATGCTTTTCCCATGCAGCTTTGGCCTCCGGATTCTCGGCGCACAGCCGTGAGATGAGCCTTTTTCGTTCCTGTCCTTGCACATCCCAAACGGTGGGATCGAAGTCTGAGAAACACTCACGCTCGTTCGGTTTGATCTTATCCCACGGGGGATTGCCGATGATGACATCAAATCCAGCGGCATGGAGGGGTTGCCCTTCGAAATCAAAGAAGACCTCGGGAAAGGCGAGCTGCCAACAGAAAGCGCCAAGTTCTTCACCCCGGGATAGAGCCAAAGCAGCGATAGTACGTGACCTTTCGGACGCGCGTCCGGACTCGGAGATATCCGAAAGCCAGCGGTTCACGATATCTGCCTCTTCCATAGTTGTGGCTGGTGTGAACTGTCGCCCGATGCGGAGCGAATGGAGTTCCCGAAATGGTTGCAACTCTCCCTGCATGGCATCGAAGGCAGTGCGCTGGCCCACGAAGTCCCCAGGATTAACGTTCTCGATTTCTCCGATGGTGTTTAAGTGGCGCATGACCCGACGAATCCGCTCTCGAAGTTGTCGGGTGGTACCCGTTAGGATTTCCTGGACCCGGATGCCATTAAGGAGCGGTATTCCCGTGTATTCCTTCTTGCGCTTTCGCTTCTTCGAAGAGGGCAGATCCAGTTTGAGAAGGTGGACTTCTGGTTCTTCAGCGCCGCCCAACCAAAGTGGTAGACCAATCAAGCTATCCCCCACCCGCAGGCGATGATCAAGGAAGGTCAAAGGGTGATCCGTGGCGGCAGTCGCAAGCCAGAGCGAGACACGGGCCAAGTCCACAGCGAGTGGATTCTTGTCCACTCCATAGAGACAGTTCCCAGCGATGAGCAATCGACATGCTGTTAGGGCGCGATCCTCGTGTTCCCAGTTCGCAGCGACAGTCGGATGGATACCAGCTTCGAGGAACACGTCCCCCGGAGCCAACTCAGAGTGCTCTGCAACCACTTTCTCGTACCGTTCCCGGTAGGCAGAGAGCAAGTGCTCGGACATGCGACGGCAGGCACCGACCAGGAAATGACCGGAACCCATGGCTGTATCCAAAATTCTTAGAGAAAGGATTTCCTCGGGACTCTTGCTCGTGGCTAACGGATCAACAGTCTGCCGCACCAAAAACTCAACCAGCGGACGGCTTGTGTAGAAAGAGCCGGTCTGTTTGCGTCCCATACCAGCCTTGAGAAAGACGGAGCCTTGCGGGATTTCCTCAAGAACGCGTATCGGTTTCTTCGGACCACGAGCCCGGGCTTCGTCGTCGGCCTCTTCGGTGATCTCCTCTGATTCCGCATCGTCCTCTGGTAAAGTATCTTCATCCTCTTCCTCCGTGGAAGATGGGGTCTCCAGCGTCTCTCCACGACGTTGAGCGAGGCGGGCGCGCTCCGCAGCATTAACAATGAGTTGCCTTTTTTCCAGGGCGACACGGTAGAGGATCTCATGAGCGACCTGGGGAATCTGTTCAAGCAGATTTTCGTAAATTGCACCCAGTTGCTCAACATCGAGTTCACGATAGGACAGGCGTACCAATCCTCGGTTGCGAGCCGGAATTAGCGTGAGTTTCTCCAAGACGCTCGCGACTGCTTGGTCGCCCCAAGCGAGAGACTCAACCAGAGTCGTGCGTGAAGGATCGAACAGGGTCCCATCGTACTTGGGGATACAACCCTCAGGGCCGAGACTGGCACCTTCCCGGAGCAGGTTGAAAAGTGCCCGAATACTCCACTCGAAATATCGGCCAGAAGGAGTAGGATTGAGACGCGGATCGGTTTCGGGGGCTGCAGCGCGCCGCGCCAAACGGGTTAGTGCGTAGCCGCCGTCATAGGCAGGCATATCGAGGGGAAGCAGATTACGCGACTCACCATAAAGGACAAAGAGGATGCGGTAGAGAATCCGCAAGGATTCAGTGTAGAGCTGCTTCAAGCCTTCGGGATTAATAAGCTCATGGTGGTGTTGGGCATTCATGGGATGGGAGAGAATGCCTTGAACGAAAGCGACAACAGCGCCTTCTATTTGTTCGCCGAGGCTTTCACCAACGCCTTCTTGATGTTGACGACCTTCCTCAACAACGCGCTCCAGGACCGGTGGGTCGGTTGAGAGTGCGTCCGCCCGCAACAGTGCCCAGAGAAGCTGCCAAGCTCTAAAACCGGGTTGAGAGCCCTCAGCGATGGACGTAAGATCAAAGCCGATATATGAGGAGACAAAGCCTTCGGCCCGGCGCACGAGACGGAGTTCATAGGCATTGAGAAGAACACCCCACATGAGGTTTTGTTCTTCCAGAACACGTATAATGCTAAAGTTCGGAGCGAAACGACGATGGGTACCGGTTACCGGGAGGTCGAGTGGGGCATCGGGGCCGATGGTAATCACTCGGGCGATGGTTTTTCCTTCGATTAAAAGCGGCTGGCCGGCATCCTCCTCCCCTTCGGCTGTGGCGACGGTGGACGCCTCCCCAAGAGTCCAGCCAAGAATCTCGGCAATTGGATTCAAAAGAATGGTACGTGTGGAGCGCGACTGTTGGCGGGCGCGAAGCGCGCGCTGGGCGCGCAAGATTTCTGCAGCGGCGCGACGGTATGAGGCTTGGATGGTATCCAGACCGAGCAGAGCCTTGAGGCGCGGTTCATCCCAAAGAAGATGAGTGAGGTAGTACTCGCTGAAGGCATCCCCGTGGAATATCAGGCTTTCCACTTATGCGCGCCCTCCTTCTTGGGATGGGGTACCCTGTGCCACAGATGTCGGAAGGCGCAAGAGTACACCCAGTGGCTCAATGCTCGGATCGTCAAACCGGATGCGGCGGTCAAGGTAGTCCTGGCGCTGGCGGATTCGTTCCTCGTGATTCCGTAGACGACGTTTAACGGCAGGAGGTAGTTCAGTTTTTCCAAAGAGGCCGAGTTGGGCCTTTGCTGTGGCGTATTCTCCAAGGATGGCCTGTTTGGTAGCCTGATCCCACTGGCGAAGTTCTTCCTGCAACTGTGACTGGGATAATCCGCGAGCTGCGATAATGGCTCGGCGCCATTCGGTAGCCCGGAGGAGAGCCTCGGCCAGAGCGGTTCCCCGAGCTGACTGCCACCATGGGCCAAAGATTGTATTCAGAGTCGCAGGCGATATGTTACCGCCGCCGTCGATCTGAAGGGCCTGAAAGTCAGCAGTATGATCGGTCGAGACCTCTCCATTTGAGGCGACGCGGACTGCTTCGAGCCGTTCAATTTCCATCCCTTCACCATCCCTAAGTTGAACGATAAAAGTGGCAACAAGATCTGGCTCAGATATGGCGGCAGAACAGATGTATGCCAGCCGATGGTCGTCCGTGGGATCGAAGCGCCTGCCTTTGACCCAGCGGACAGCAGCAGTCAGGAGGGGATGATCTTGATCGAGATATTTCTCGTGCCCTTCCCCCTCTGGAAGATCCATAGTGGGTGGGAGTAGGTTTTCATAATGAGATTGAAGAGCCTGGGATAGCAAAAACCAGTCATGAGGTGTTTCTACACGAATCGTTTCTGCGCGTTCGAACCGACCATGGGCAGCAAGCACAGCCCGATCAAGAAAATCGATAAGATCCACGCTATCAGAGCAGCCCCTTTCAGCAGCGTTCTGGGCGCGCTGAACTTCGTCCTCGTCAATGGTGCCGTCACCAAGCAGTGAACAAAGCGAACTGTTTTCGGTGCGGCTGATTTCTTCTTCTATCTCTCGTTCTGCGGTTTGGATGGCAGTTCGCACGTCAGTTGGAGAGCGTGCTATGATCTCCTCGATACGTTGAGCCTGGATCAGGCCTAACACATCCCCAACTGAGCCCAAACGCTCAATTTGGCGCTCAATCTTGTCCACAAGCCGGAAAAGGACCTCCCCTTCATAGGTATCCTGAGCATAGAGGAAGCCGATGATGGGCTTCACTTTTTGTCCATAACGATCAATGCGACCATTGCGCTGTTCGAGTCGGTTGGGATTCCAGGGCAACTCGAAATGTATAATTCGGTGACAATGCTGTTGGAGGTTCAATCCCTCGCCGGCTGCATCCGTAGCTAAAAGAAGAAGCTTCCGTGGTGTAGCGAACTCGGCGAGCACGCGCTCGCGTTCAGCCCTGTTCAAATCTCCCGTGATGATAACGAATTGCTCGGAGTACTCGGGGGACTCACGCAGCGATTGAGCGATGGCCGAAAGCGTGTCCGCATATTCGCTGAAGATGATGACTTTATCCCCAGGATAAAGGACATGAATCTCGCGGAGCGCCCCAATTAAACTGACCATCTTGGACTCGGGTTGGCCGATGCAGTCAGTCAGAAGCCGTTTGAGTTCTTCTATGGCCGACAACTCGTCTTCCGCATGGCGGAGACGCACGCCGAGGCGGCGAATGACGGAGAGGTAACTCCGATGAGCGTCCCGCTCCAGGCGGGAAAGCGATTCATCCGACACTGTCTCGCCACGACGTAGGGCGCGAAGGTAGTCGCGCTGGATTTCGATTTCCTCTAATGATTCCTGGAGATTCTCCGCTCGTTGTATAAGCGTGCGCTCCAGGGCATGGAGCGAGGAAGCTGCTCGCTTACGAAGAATTGTGGCGACTAGACGAATTGCCTCGGCGTCTAAAGGCCTACCCCGAGCCTGCAGGGCAAAGCTCTCCATTTCGCTTGCCTGGGCCATGACCGCAGCGTGTAAGACTGCTTCCGCTGGATTGAGTTCAACGGCAATCGGTTCGACCGAGCGGCGGATGAATTTCTCGGAGCCATCGGCATTTCGGATATGGCCTTTTAGACGGCGGACGAGGTTGTGACGATAACGAGAAAATCTGATGCTTCGGTCCGGGGCTACCAGACTGGGTTCAAGCAGGCCAAGCAACGCCGCAAAGCTTTCGTCGTAACCGTCGTGAGGTGTGGCGGTGAGAAGGATTAGGGCGTCAGTAGCTTCTGAAAGCCACCGCCCTAGACGATATCTATCGGTTACATCATCCTCATTTCTTCCACCCGAAAGGTGATGCGCCTCATCCACGATGATTACATCCCACCTTGTAGAGGACAGCTCTCGGAAAGCGCCCTCGCGGCGTTTGATCAGATCCATTGAAGCGATTACACGCGACTCCACCGCCCAGGGGTTGGCACCGATCTCTATGTGTGTGCGCGTTTCGTGGATGGCGTCCGAGTCGAAGACCTTGAACCGGAATCCAAACCTGATCTGAAGCTCACGCTGCCACTGGTTCATGATGCCAGCAGGGACCACAATCAAGATGCGGTTCGCGCGGCGGCGTGCAGCAAGGTCAAGAAGGATCAAGCCTGCCTCGATCGTTTTGCCGAGACCGACGTCATCAGCCAGCAGTAGGCGTGGACGGGGCAGTTCCAGTGTGCGCATGGCTGGAACGTATTGATACGGCTCAAAGAGAATTCTCGATCGGCTGGGGCTCACCAAAAGGTCGGTCGGGGGCGCAAGTTTCAGTTTATAAGCATCATGGAGAAGACGGAAGCGAGGGAGGCGGCCAGGGCGATCAAGGGTTATATCGGGGATATCATCAGGTTCTACGGCTTCGATGGGATAAAGTACTACGATCTCCATCCCCCGGGTTTCCCCCTCGATACTGCGCAGGATGAGGCGAGAAAGACGCAGGGCCGGTGGAGAGGCTGGCGCCAAGGGGACTGCCTCAACAATCTTGAAACGTTCACCGCGGGCACGAACAGTCATTCCCGCTGTCAAATAAGCATCACTCGGCATTCAGGACCTCGCATTTTGCTTTCAGTCATCCTGCTCGCATGAACCAAAGAAAGTGAAGGGCACGAAGATACAAAGGCGCGATAATAGCGGGGTCTTCATTTTACTCTTTGCCCCCTTCTTTTTTCCCTGCGGGGAGAATCGGGAGATGACAATCCTCAACAACCCACCTTTACCTTCGGACCAAAAATCGAGACACGAGTTCCTTTCGCTCAATGCTGTAATCTATCAGAAAAGAAATTTAATATCAAATGAGTTGTAGGATGTATGACAACATAAAATATACTAATTAGCCAGTCAAAAAGGTTCTCATTTAGAAACGGTAAAATGCCTTTTTCATAGGAATTAACGGAGCATCTCAAATACTTGAGACAGTGTTACCCCGTGGCGATCTAAAGAATGGCAGCCTAAAGGTTCTTTCTGTAGAGATTGAAGGTATGTATGCTTCCCTTGCCTTTCTAGGAGGCTTTCTTTTACAAAATGTTCTTTTATTACCCAAATGCCGGGCAGGTTGAATCCAGAAAACCCCTACAATTATCGCCCTGGCCTTCCCGGTTTGGGTCATAAGACACAAATATTACCCAAATTTTGCCTTTAGAATTGGGGTAGGTCAGAACCTACGGGTCATCACGATCTTCAAGGTCTACGATTTCAGATAAAAATCGAGCATTCAACATATCAAAATCAAATCGTAGCATTTATGGACGGTCAAAAACAGAAGATATATAGCAGATACATTCGCTTTTCATCCAGCCATCTTACTCGGCTTGGTCAACAATAATGGTCGGTGTCCATCGCTGTCCCTATCTTATCCTCCTTCGGGAGCCTCCCTTTTCGTATCTTTATTCTTTCTTGTAAACGATTTGAAGCGAGGGTATAATTATCATCCAAAGCATTGTGCCATATCTCTGATTTTTCATATGGTTAGGCAGTCCCGGGATAAGGTTTAGATAGGTTTCTCCAAATCTTTTCATGGGGGCATACATGAGAGTGGATTTGAGATTGAACTTCATTCCGATTACGTTCAGCAATAAAACCTTCAAAGGCTACGAAATCGCCTATATTGATGATGACAACCTAAGAGAACTCAGGAACAAATACAGCTCCACGCACGTACTAAGGAGGAAAGGCAAAATAATCCAATGCGTTCCTGTGACTGACTCAGCGGAAGTTCTTTCCGAGGAGAGATCGTTTAACGTCAAAGATGACTTTCAGTTGGCAAGATACCTTGTTCAGAGCGCTTTAACCAGGGTTTTTAGGAGTAAGAACCTCAGTTTTACGAAATTGTTTAACCCTACGAAGTTTGTACTCGAAAATGAAAACCTGATGCGAGAAGTCTTGGGCGCCGGGGAGACGTCCTCCCTGCTTCCGCTCTATCCTGAGTACAAAGTTGAAAGTACCACGATACTTCCTCACAGAAAGCCGGCTATTTTCGGCATATTGGTGAAATATTCAGTAAAACGGTTAATAGAAGCCACGGTTGAAGAATTAATTAAGAAAAACATAGATGTCCAAAACCTGTACATAACAGCAGATTCTAAAGAAGTGTTCGCGGAAAAAATTATCGATGCCAAATACCGGCGCGAATTAGCGGGAAAAATCATCGGAATAAAGGACTCAAAACTAAAACTGACTGACTTTTCAGATAAAGATGAGGTGGACGCGAAAACCTGCTATTTGGAACCAAGCCCAATGAACTTTAAACATTGTCTGGCATCGATGGCGCCCAAAGAATACGAACAAACTCGGGAGAAAATCGCTGAACAAATTTTCAAGGTGAAAGGAGCCAAGAACCAACACGAAAGGCTTCAAAAATTCAGGGATTGGCTTAGCCAACTTTCCCCGATCTCGTGTTCTGAAGACCTCTCTTTCACGATAATGGGTCAGATATATCGGGCCGAAATCGGTACAGAAGCAGGTGAATACAAACAACTAACAACGCCCGATTACGTTCTGCGGCCGGGGGGTTCTATTACGGTCAAGGGCAGAATTGACGACGCCATTGAGGAAAAAGGGCCTTTCGATACAGAGTCTTTTCCAAGAAAAAGAATTCGGATGGCTGTGATCTTTCCAAGAAGATACAAAGGAGAGGTCGAAGTGTTCGTAAGGCAGTTCAGAGACGGTGTGGTTCCGAAAACGCAAAAGAAGATTCCCTTCACCCAAGGATTTACCAGAAAATATCATCTAACAGGGTGCGAATTTGATTTCTACCAAACAGATGACAACGAGGATTCCAAAGGATTCAAGAACGCGAGCCTCGAAGCACTAAGAAATCCGAAAGGACATGACCTTGCGATAGTGGTGATAAAAGAAGACTTCCACAATCTCCACGGAGAAGAAAATCCCTACATAGTGGCCAAATCCACCTTCATGTCACAAGGAATTCCCGTCCAAGAAATAGAAATCGAAACAATAAGAGACGAACGAGGAAGACCCTGGATTCTGAATAACATGGCACTCGCAATTTATGCCAAACTTGGGGGAATACCGTGGGTTCTATCATCAACTCAAAGCATGACCCACGAATTAATATTCGGCATAGGAAACTCCCGAATCCAAACCCAAAGACTATCAGAGGGCGAAAGAATCGTAGGGATAACAACTGTATTTAATGGAGACGGGAACTACCTCCTTTACAATCTTTCCAGAGACGTACCCTACGAAGAATACCAAACAGCCCTCCTGCAATCCCTGAAAGATTGCCTGAACGAGATAAAAGCCAGGTACGCCTGGCAGTCAGGTGACAACGTGAGACTGATATTCCACCAATCGTTCAAGAAATACAGGGATGAAGAAGCCAAAGCAGTAAAAACGTTCGTAGAAACCATCACAGATTTCAATGTCGAATACGCGTTCGTTCATATAAGCACGGGGCACCAATGGACAATGTTTGACGCACAGTCAGAGGGAACAGAATACTGGGAACATTATAAAAAGCTGACCAAAGGCCAATATGTTCCTTATAGAGGATACTCTATACCACTTGGGCCGCGCGCAGCTCTGCTCACGCTGACTGGCCCCCAACAACTAAAAACTCATCTTCAAGGATGCCCTGATCCCATCCTAATCTCGATCCATCAGGAGTCGACTTTCACCAGTCAAGAATACCTAATCAGCCAGATATTTAAACTCACGTTCATGTCCTGGAAATCTTTTTTCCCCTCGACAATGCCAGTTACCATCAGCTACTCGGACATGATTGCGCACCTCATGGGACTATTGAGACCCTTACAAAACTGGAACCCAGAAATCCTCAGCACAAAACTGAGAGAGAGCAGGTGGTTCTTATGACGGAAGCCCTTGGCGGACAATTAAGCTACCAAATGGAAAAAATGAGAGAGATCATTTGCGCGCACAACCAGGAAGGAGAAATATGCGGTTTATTCTCACACCATATTCTCAGCAGAACACCTGAATTCAAGATCGAATGGTCGGTAAAATGTGACAAAGAATGGCTCGATAATACCTTCGAAGAAAATAACGCGCACCACATTTCCAGCCTCGGCTACTCAATCAGCACCGGATACGAGAAGACAGCTGAAGACAAATTCATCAAAGCCTTTAACCTACTCAAGAAAAGAAACCACTTTAAGGGGGCTCACCTAACATTCCCGTACCACCCACTAACATTCCTGGGAATAGTGCTCGGGATGAAATCACTAAAAGACCTCAGCATAAGAAGGAATGGAATTGAATGGCTGACCCTCATCCTGGAAGAAAGAAATAAGATAGGACAAATATCACGCTTCCACAATCTCTTTTACAAATATATAGAACACCAGCTTATGGGTCAGCCGATCCAAATTGGCGAGATATCCGAATACTCTTCCCTGGAAGAACTTGCATTGCTTGAATTCGGTGTCATGAAAAATATCTTCCAGATTCCGAACCAGCATGAAAACCTGGAACAAATCCGAAAAAATATGTTGACGCAACTACTTGAAACAGCGGCAGAAGACATAGAACCGGAAAAAACGCCAATAATCTGGTTTGCTACAAATGAAAGTATTACCAAACAGGTTGATAATCTCTTAATCTCGCCTTCTTTCGTAAGCTCCATTCTATCAAGATTTGAAGCCGCCATGAGACGATGGCGGTACGACCCAGAAAATGTTTCGAGCCCCGTTAGATGGCTGATAAGACAAGAACGAGAAGTCCAAGACATCACCTGGTTGATTCTCAGATCGTACTTTGATGACCTTGTGGACGAAGAAACGCTGCCAAAATTTGGCCACAGCTCCTACAAGCCAGATTTCGGAATACCCTCTCTCAGCCTACTGGTAGAGATCAAATACGCCCGGAAAAAAGAAGATTTTAAGCTAATTGAGAAAGAAATAATGCAGGACGCTGTAGGCTACCTCGCAGGAACCCAACAGTATGAGAAAATAATCGTATTCATTTATGATGCTTCATGCAGCGTGCAGGAACACAACATAACAAGACGTGACCTAATAAAAATAAAGGGCATAGAAGACGTGATTATCGTTTCAAAACCGTCACAAATTCCTTGATATTGAATCGTTCACTCTATGGACGTGAACCTCTCGGCTCATCCGGCTCCAATTATCCAGCCGTCGGTCTTCAAACGACTTTGCCTTCTTCACAGGTTCCTCCCATAAAATGGTTGACCTTTGAATCCGGCTGGATAATCCACCCCCTTCGCTCCAGACGC
>Ga0187866_1001764_pt1 | contig 19190 bp, 15 predicted proteins | sample June2016WEW_11_1_3_FD_133013 | JGI IMG/M metagenome (GOLD analysis project Ga0187866, IMG submission 133013) | Peatland microbial communities from SPRUCE experiment site at the Marcell Experimental Forest, Minnesota, USA - June2016WEW_11_150 | ecosystem: Environmental > Terrestrial > Soil >...
CCGGCGAGGAAGTAGTCAGTCCGGAGTGCAGGCACACGCGAGCGTCAGGACCATCCCTGGCGCTCGGGGTGTTTGTGGGGCTTACCTCCCACAGAAGCCCTGTTCGATGCACGATCCTCCAGACACTGTCGGATCTCCCGAATCCGCTTGGTGCGGTCTCGCACCAACACCAGCCGCTCCAGGCTGGTCAGCGCCGGGTCTGTGGCATCCTCCCGCAGGCAGCCGAGATGGTAGCGCAGGCGAGATTCGAGGAGGATCCGTGATGCGGTCTCACGCTTCCCATGGGTGCTCGGCGCCCCGTTTCCCCGCTTCCAAGCCTCCCAGCCCGCCAGCCTTCCAGCGTCCCAGCCTCCTCGCCTCTCCGCCTTGACACCGAAGAAACGGCCGGGTCCCGCATTACCGCGGTAAGGGAGTAGCTTCGCTATTTCAGCTGACTATGGCACAGGCCCGGCCGAATCATATGCCTGCAGGAGGGGATTTCCAGGCGTTCGGATCGACAACCGGCGGCGACTGGTTCCGCTGCTTGGATTTGCGCTCCAAGAATCCCGCGATGTCATCGATTTCCAGAAAGGCCACTGAGGCTTGTGGCTGTCCATGCAGGTGGAATACCTGCCTTACATGCACCTCCCGGTGAGGAATGTATGCGTTGCTGCCGCCATACTGGCCGTTATTCGCTACGATCACATATTGAAACATGTGGTAGTGCAGCGCCAGCGCCATTTGGTCGAAAGTATTCACGTCTTTGTTCAGCGCCGGAATGGCAAAGACATCGGAGTGGTGGCGAAGATCTGCGGCCAAGGCAAGGTCTGTAGCGTCATAGCAGATTGACGCTGTCAGCCATAAGGGCTGAACTTCAGGGCGGCCAGACCAGTCGTAGCCAACGAGCCACTGGCATGGCCGAAAACCTTGAACGACCGCACCCGCCGCGTTCAGTTCCTGCTCGGCTGGGGCAAGATGACACTTGCCTTGCCGGCGGATGAGAACTTGCAGGCCATGGTCTGCCGACCATTCCGGGATGACCCAAAGAGCGGAGTTGATCAACGGCTGGCCGGCGAATAGTGCTTCGTAGGTCAACCCCGCAAGGACAATCGCCCTGTGCTTGCGCGCGAACGGCACAAGATGCGTTCTGACGTCACGGGGATGAACCGACAGCTCCGGAAGAATCAGCCAATCTAGACGACCGCCACGCCCCTTGTGGGTTTCACGCAAATCCAGCATACGTTCTACCGCCGCCAGTGCAGCGGACAGGTGATTACGGTGTCGTCTTCGGATGGCTGGGTCAGAGAAGGTAAGGTCGGCAGGTCGAATATCATCCCCGTCGGAAACACTGTCTGCACAACACAAGCACGCAGCGGACGTGACGCGGAAGAGTTCACAGGTCGCGGTGGAGTCAAGGGAAGCAGAAGAGCGTTGGTCGATGGCCCCTGCATCTTGGAGAGCTTTTTGACGCGTTTTTCGATGTTATCGCACGTGTCTCCAATGCCGTGCCGCACCCACTCGGCCATCTCCGAGGGGAGACATCCCGGCCAATGGAGCAGGGCGGATAGCAGTCGCTCGATCCAATCCGAGATTGGCAGCCAGTCATCGCCGAACGCGGGCTGTCCGTTGTACAGCCCGTAGAGTCGCTGATACCAGTGACTGTCAGGCTCTCTGTAGGTCGCAGTACGCTCCTTCCAGTGAAGCGGCCGTACGACTTTCGTGAAGTCCTGCCGCGCAACCAAGATGAAGCGCAGGAGGTAGCCGAGATGGAAACGCCAGCGCTCGTCGGTGAGACACCACGACGGCGGGCTGTACATGGATCCCGCAGGTGCGACCCGGTTCGGGAGGATCTTGACCGCATCGGTTTCTGAGAGTGCGTTGTCAGCAGGCGGTAGTTTCAGCAGAACGTCGCAGGGGGTGACTATTTCTGCCCCACGAGCTGCAGGCCAGGCTTTCAGGAACCCCAAAGCGAAGCGCAGTATGGCCAGCTCGTTCCGAAGGAAACCATTCGGCCCACCCCCAAGGACCACCTCCGCGAGCGACACCCTCCCCTCGCTCTCGACGTGCCGGTCCAGGCAAAGATCGCCGCGAAGCCGGGGGGAGATTCTTGCGGATAGATCCGGCATAGATTCAAGGATCTCAATCGCAAAGGACGGATCCCTCTCGGCAATCTGCTCCAATCGATAGGGATTGATTCCTGCGCCTGTCAATTGAGCCGCTGTCTCGTGTCCGCGGAAAGACCGACGCGACAATATCGCCAGCGTGGCGAAGTCCGCATCCGTCATGTCCTCGCCTTCGCCGTTCAGAAAGCGAATCAGTCCGCGGTAGTGCTTTGTTTCGGGGCTACTGCGAATAATGGGGGCGTGCGTCGCGTCGACGGCCGCAAGAAATAGAAGCACCTGCTGCCTGAGGTACCAAGGCAGGAAGGTGTGAAACGACGACGCAAGCCGGATCGCCTCATCCTGAAGAACCGACCGATAGGCGTCGATACTGATTCCTCCTGGCAGTGACTCGTGGTCTTCAACGATTCCAGTCTCGGTCGCCCCGGCACGGAAGATCTCGGACAGGCAATACCAAGCCACCCGTCGGGTAGCTGTGGGCCGAGTGCCCCCCTCGGTGAATGGCCGAAGCAGGGCTAGAACACTTTTCAGGAGGTCTGCAGCGGGCCACAGGTCCAGCCCGATGCGTAGCAGACGGACGTTGGAAGGATCTTCGGTCCAGTTCTCGATGAGCCCAAGGGCAAACGCTCTCGCTTCATCATCGAGCTCAGCCCGGGAGCGGGCTACGCGGGGGTGTTCTCCAAAGTACTCGCTTGCATCCTCCTCATCCACGGGTGACAAATCACTGCGGTCTGGCAGAAGTGGCCTGAGCGATCGAAAGGTGCTTCTAAACCGCCCTGCTGCGAAACGCGCGACGGTCTCATCGCGGACATCCGGGATCGGTGAGAAGGCCCACCCCTGGTCCTGCATCCGCTGCTCCGAATACCGCTTCTGCGACCGAACCAACCCCTGAACCGCATCCAGGATCTCCGCACCGCCGATCGCATCGAAGCCGCCTGAGATTGCGCCCTGAATGCGCCTCATCTTGCGACTCTGCCGCACCAGCGGCCGCTCGTCACCCTCGAAGAAGGCGGCCCTTGTCTTTTCCTTGGCCGGTATCAGTCCCTCAGCGTACCGATTCAGCGACTCCTGAAGCCAGTGCGTGATGAGTTCTTCAATTTCCGCGAGCTTCTTTCCGTGATCGACCGTCAGAATAAGGTGCAGGTCATCGACATATCGGCAGGCATCCTCCAGACGTAGTCCGGGAACAATCTCCCGAGAGAGTGTCTCTCGCAAACCCTGGTCGAAGTCGAGCAGCACGACGTTTGCAAAGAAGCCCGCCGCCACTAGGCCCTGTGGAAGTGCAACGGCTGAAAGTCCGAGAGGCCAACCTGCTCTGCATACTTCGCCACTTCCCCCGAGTCCCTCCTATCCCATTCCCAGTTCAAGAGCCGGCGGGTGAAGCCATAGAACAATGGATCGTCAATCGGTTGCGCAATCGCATCAATCTTTTGGGCTAGGAGCCCTGGGCGGACCCTATCGTAAAACTGGCCCAAGTCCGCGTGCACCATCACTACCTGCGATTTACCACTGGTTGCGATAGCCTCTGCGGCTATTTCCGACCGTGACAGGAAGTTTTGGTAGTCCTGATAGTACGCGCGGTAGAGCTTTTCCGAGCCCCATCTGTGGTGGAGATCTCCTCCGATGTTGTCGCAGAACAGACGGTTCCCGTACGAGACGAGCCGCCTGCGCGCCTCGGCACTACTGATTGATTGACGCGGGTCGCCCTGAAGGCTTTCAACCCGATTTGCCAGACACAGCATCACCGCGGTGGCAGCAACCTGATCAGTCAGGCTCACGTGGGCCAAGGGGCGGAGCTTAACCCCTGCATTGCTCCTCTTCACGGGACCCCAAAGCCTGGTCTCCCGCTTCACGCGCCACTCCTGGCTCTTGGGGGCGGGCACGATCCGCAATGGATCACTGTTCCACTGATCTGGCGACTCCAACATCCCAGCAAGCCGGGCCAGAAAGCTCGGGAGGTTGACCGCACTCCCCAAGATGAAAGCCCCCCCAACTGCCACGGCTGACTCCGTTTTAACTTGCCACCGGCCCGCGATCAAGATATAGGGTATGTGTGCGTTTCAGCTCTCCTCTCTCCACCTTCATTCATGGAGGACCACCCAATGCTCCCGAAGGTAACGGCACCCCTCCGCAAGGCCCTCGGCCAACTGGAAACGGAGCAACAGCGCATCGATCGTGAGATCGCGGCGGTCCGAGCCGCGCTTGAGGCATTGGGAGACACGGGCCGAGGCACGGTTCCCTCCCCTCCCCGGGCCAAACCGAAGCGGCGCGGGATGAGTGCCGCGGCCTGCCGGGCCGTCAGTCAGGGGATGAAGGCGTATTGGGCGAAGCGGAGGGCAGCGTTGGCGAAGGGCAAAGAGAAGAAGGCGCCGACGGGCGCGTGATCGCTGGTCAGCCGGAGTCACGCACGAAGGAGCGGCTTTAGAAGAGGAGCTGTGTTACTACACGGGGTCTTGGCCGACGATCTCAGGGTGCCCACCCTGTTCAGGGGGAGTCACCCATGTGGTGTTGTCACCAGCGACCAATCCGCACTCTTTTACTGGAAGTTCGCCGATCCGTCCGTGGGCACCCCGCCCGGCAGCGCCGCGCACCTCCCGCTCCTGACCCGGCAGCGCATCATCGAGATCGGGTGGCACCGGCTCAGCGATGTGCCGAAACGCCTCGCCGAGAAGCTCAGCAAGACGGCCCAGGGGGAAGCATTCCTGATTATCCCGAAGACCCCAGCGTCCTCCAACCAGTGAGTTGCCCATGCCACAGCCGCCCCTGATGCCGCCCGCCACCTCACAGGCTCCCCTGGTGCAGCTCGAAGGCGTCCTCGAGCGCATCACGTTCATCTCGCCGGAGAACGGCTACACCGTCGCCCGCCTGACCGTGCCGGGGCACCGCGACGTCGTCACCATCGTTGGCCATCTCGCCACGCCCACCCCTGGCGAGACCCTGCGGGTCCGCGGGCGGTGGAAGCACCACCCGAAGCACGGCGAACAATTGGAGGTCGCGTCCTACGAATCCGTCATGCCCGCAAGTACACTCGGCATGAAGAAGTTCCTGGGGTCCGGTTGCATCAAAGGGATCGGCACCGTCTTTGCCGCCAAACTCGTGGACACGTTCGGGGCGGAGACGTTCCAGGTCATCGATGAGACGCCCGAGCGCCTCACTGAAGTCCACGGGATCGGGAAGCTGCGCAAGGAGCGGATCATCACGGCCTGGGCGGAGCAACGCGAGATTCGGAATGTGGTCACCTGCCTCATTGACTACAAGGTCTCCCCAGTCTTCGCCGTCCGCATCTTCAAAGCCTACGGCGCGGCCGCCGTCAGCATCGTGCGCGACAACCCCTATAAATTGGCGACCGATATTCGGGGCATCGGATTTCGTACGGCCGACCGGCTCGGGTTGGCGAACGGCCTCTCCAAGGACTCGCCGTTTCGCGCAGTCGCCGGCCTCTTGCATGTCCTCCAAGAGCTCACGGACAAGGGGCACGTCTACGTCCCCGAATCCGTGCTTCTCACTCAAGCCCAAGAACTCGAAATCCCCGCCGCGATCCTTCCGGCCGCTCTTGCGGAGCTGATGGCAACCGACAAAGTGGTGTGTGAAGAGATGCCAGGCGAGCGCGGGGTCTACCTCAAGCCCCTCCACGTCGCCGAGACCGGGCTGGCCCGGCGCATCACCGAGTTTCTCCGGACAGCCAGTCACCTTCCCCCCATCGACAGCGCCAAGGCGTTGACCTGGGTCGAGGGCAAGGCCGGCCTCGTCCTCACCGAGGAGCAACGGCAGGCGGTGCAGCTCGCCCTGGAACAGAAATTCATGGTCATCACCGGCGGCCCCGGCACCGGCAAGACGACCATCTTGAATTCCCTCATCAAGATCCTCGAGGCCAAGCATCTTCGGATCCACCTGGCCTCCCCCACCGGGCGTGCGGCGAAACGTCTGGCAGAAGTGACCGGCCGCGAGGCCATGACCATCCACCGGCTGCTCGGTGTGTCCCCCAAAGGCGGCTTTGTTCACAACCGACAGCATCCGCTCGAGACCGACATCGTCGTTCTGGACGAATGCAGCATGCTCGAGCTGCCCTTGGCTTTACACCTCATGCACGCGATTCCCCTGTCGGCCTCAGTCGTTCTCGTCGGGGATGCTGACCAGCTCCCCTCGGTCGGCCCCGGTACCGTCTTGCGCGATCTCCTGGACTTTACGGGTGTACCCAGCCTGCGGCTGACCCGAATATTCCGTCAAGCAGAGCAGAGCCGCATCATCACCAACGCCCATCGCGTCAATCAGGGCCAGATGCCGCACCTCACCCCGCCCGGGCCCGGCGAGAAGGCGGACTGTTTCTTCCTTGCAGAAGACGATCCCGAGAAACTTCAGGAACTCATCGTGGATCTCGCCACCCGCCGCTTGCCCGCAGCCTATCGCTATGATCCGTTCACCGACATCCAGGTCCTCACGCCCGGACACCGGGGGCCCACCGGCGTCGCGCAGCTCAACATCGCCCTCCAGGCCGCGCTCAACCCCCACGCCGAGGGCAAGGCGGAACTGGCACGCGGCAAGTACATCTTTCGGGTCGGCGACCGCGTTATGGTCATCAAAAACCGCCACGAGGCACCCCCGGCCTACAATGGCGACCTCGGACGCATCCTCACCATCGACCACGTGGAACAACAAGTTCATATCCGAATCGACGACCGCGAAATCTGCTACGAGTTCAGCAATCTCGACGAGTTAACGTTGGCATTCGCCTCAACCGTACACAAATGTCAGGGGGCGGAGTTTGCCTGTGTGGTCGCCCCACTGACGATGTCCCACTACATGCTCCTTCAGCGCAATCTTCTCTACACAGCGATTACCCGCGCCCGCAAGCACCTGATCCTCGTCGGTAGCCCGAAGGCCATCGCGTGTGCGGTCCGCAATAACAGCATCCTGCGCCGCTACTCCTACCTCACCGAGCGGCTCCTCTACCTCAAGAACAATCCGCCCAGTGAGCCGGCGCTCCTTCCCGCCGAACCCGACCCCACCCTCTTCGAACTCCTCAACCAAGGGCTGTCGGACGACTTCGATCCCGAGCCAGAGGCAGGCCCCGCATGACCGCCCCTGCCCTTTACGTCGACGTCGTCTTCCCGTCCGGCATCGCGACGCCATTGACCTACCGGGTCCCCGAGGCCCTGCGGTCCCAGGTGCAGCTCGGCAAGCGGGTCGTGGTCCCTCTCGGCAGCCGGCGGAAGGTGGTCGGGTACCTCGTTGCGATGACGGAGACCGCGCCCGCCGTCCCCGCCAAGAACCTGATCGAGATCTCGGACCCCGAGCCGATCCTCGACGCCCACCTCTTCGAGCTCACGCGCTGGATTACGACGTACCACCTCTGCGCCTGGGGCGAGGTCATCCGCACGGCGCTCCCCCCCGGCATCGACGCGCGCCCCGGAGAAGACGCGCGCCTCACCGAGGCCGGCGCCAACGCCTTGGCAGGCCGGGCCATCCTCCTGGACGAAGAGCGCGCCCTCCTCGCATCTGTGGCCAAGCACACGACGCTGGCCCTCGGCCCTCTCTACAAGCGCCAGCCCAAGAGCAAGCCGCTTGTGGCCAGCCTCCTCCATCGCGGCCTGCTTGCGGTCGAGACCCGGATTGCCGAGCCCCGCGTCCGGGTCCAGACCGAGACGTACTGTGCGCTCGCGCCCGACGTCGATCTCGCCACGGCACCCGTGCTCCCCCGAGCGAAGCAGCAACATGCCATCCTCGCGGCCCTCGCCGCCGCCTCGGAGGGGCTGGCGAAGGCGGCCGTCGCCACCGAGAGCCCGGCCGCCCTGGCCACCCTCATCCGCAAGGGGCTCGTGGTGACCCGCGAGGTTGAGGTCTCCCGCGATCCCTTCGCCGCCGCGACTGTCCCCCCGGATGCCCCCCGGTCACTCGCGCCGGCCCAGGCGACTGCCGTCGACGCTATCCACGCGGCCCTGGCTGCCCGGCGGTTTCAGCCGATCCTCCTGTACGGCGTCACCGGCTCCGGCAAGACCGAGGTCTACCTCCAGGCGATCGAGACGGTTCTGGTACAAGGCCAGCAGGCCCTCGTCCTCGTTCCCGAGATCTCCCTGACGCCCCTGGCCGTCCAGCGCTTCCTCGCCCGCTTCGGGAGCCGCGTGGCCGTCCTGCACAGCGGCCTGACGCCCGGTGAGCGCTTCGACGCCTGGCGACGGATCCGCGCCGGCGGCGCCGACATCGTGGTGGGGGCCCGCTCCGCGGTCTTCGCCCCTCTCCCGAGGCTGGGCATCGTCGTGGTCGACGAGGAGCACGATACCTCCTACAAGCAGGGCGAGTCTCCGCGCTACCATGGCCGCGACGTGGCCATCATGCGTGCCAAACTCCTCGACATCCCCGTCGTCCTGGGCTCCGCCACGCCGTCCTTCGAGAGCTACGAGCGGGCCACCAGCGGGAAGTACCAGCTCCTCACCTTGCCCGAGCGGATCGAGTCGCGGCCCCTGCCAACGGTGGACATGATCGACCTCCGGCACCGCCCCAAGGAAGAGCGCCTCCTCTCCGCGCCCCTCATCACCGCGATCGCCCAGTGCCTGGACCGAGGCGAGCAAACCCTCCTCTTCCTCAATCGCCGCGGGTTCTTCACCGTCCTCACCTGCGACGATTGTGGCACCACGCTCGGGTGCCCATTCTGCAGCATCACCCTCACCCACCATGCCGCCCAGGGCCGCCTGCAGTGCCACGTGTGCGGTTTCACGCGCCGGCCCCCCGACACCTGCCCCAGTTGCACGAGCATCAAGCTCAAACTCCTGGGCTACGGGACGCAGCGACTCGAGGACGCGCTCCGCCAGCGCTTCCCGGCCGCCCGGATCGGCCGCCTGGACCGGGACACCGCCCACGACTGGCGCGCGATCGACCGCATCCTCCAGCAGCTCAACACGGGCCAGATCGACATCCTCGTCGGCACCCAGATGATCGGCAAGGGGCACGACGTTCCCAACGTCACCCTCGTCGGAGTCGTCAACGCCGACGCGGCCCTCAACATCCCTGACTTCCGCGCTGGCGAGCGCACCTTCTCCCTGCTCACCCAGGTCGTCGGCCGCGCCGGCCGCGGCGATCGTCCGGGAAGCGCCCTCATCCAAGCCTTTAATCCCGACCACTACGTCTTGACCGCCGTCCGCAGCCAGGACTATCTCGCCCTCTGGAACATCGAGAGCGCCATCCGCCGCGAGACCCAGCTCCCGCCCTACAGCCGGGCTATCCTCGCCATCCTGAGCAGCCCCAGCGAGGAGGCTGCGGCCACGGCCGCCCAGGAATTCCACAAGTGTCTCCGTCAAGCGGGTATCCTCTCCAACAACATCAAGGGCCCAGCACCGGCCCCCATTCATCGGGTACGTTCTCGCTATCGATCGCACATCTACATCCTGGGAACCAACACCGGACAGATGCACGCGCAGATCACCGCAGCTAAGACTACATTCAACACCTCCCCCCTAAAGAAAGGGGTGGACCTGGACATTGACGTCGATCCCATCGATCTCTAACGGCAGATACTAATGGGAGCGCTTGATAGATGACATTACCTGCGGCGCGACCGGACGTTCCAACGAGCCAAGTCGGAGGCGTCCAGGGTCCTCTATTCTCCGCTCCTGGTAATAAATAGGCGAGGGGCGGCACGATTGAAGCGGAAGCGGCGACTAGGAAGGGAAGTGGTGCCCGATCCCAGCGGAGATCGATTGGCGGCTCATCGAGCCACGGCGGCCGGAGCTGTCGCGGGGCGCGCGCCGGCGACCATCTTGCGGCGGCTGGCAACTGACTCTCGGAAGACAGCCTGAGGAGGATAGGCCATGGCAGCCCTCGCAACTCTCATCGGGAAACGCGTGGCCCCCGCCGACCTCCAGCGGTTCTGTGCCGACGCGATGGTCCGCTGCGGCCTCTCGCCGGAGGAGGCCGCCGTGTCAGCGGAGGTCCTGACGACCACCGACACCTGGGGCACGCACAGCCACGGGACGCGGCAGATCCGGCCGCTGATGCGCGCTGTCAGGAGCGGCGGCATCCGCCCCGGCGCGCGGCCTGCCCTCCTGCGGGAGGGGCCGGGCTGGGCGCTGGTGGACGCCTGCAGGGCGATGCCCATGGTGGTCGCGATCCACGCCATGGAGACCGCCATCGCCAAGGCGGCCTCGACGGGGATCGGGTATGCCGGCGTGGCCCACAGCAGCCACTTCGGGGCGGCCGGCTACTACGCCACCCTCGCCCTCCGGCGCGACATGATCGGGCTCTCCATGACGAACTGTGATCCCTGCATGGCCGCCACCGGGGGTCGCATGCCTGGCATCGGCACGAACCCGATCGCCTTCGCCATCCCCGCCGGTGAGGAGCGCCCGGTCTTCCTCGACATCGCCACGAGCGTCGGCGCCGTGACGAAGGTCATGATCGCGAAGGCCATGGGCCGGCCGATGCCCGAGGGCTGGCTGCGCGACTTGGCGGGCCGGCCCACGACCGAGGCGAGCGGCTATCCCGACCGGAGCGTGCTCCAGCCCATGGGCGGCTACAAGGGCTATGGCCTGGCCGTGCTGGTGGAGGTCCTGTGCGGCGTCCTGACCGGCGCGGCCTTCCTGAGCGGCGTCAAGGGGTGGATCAACGAGAGCGGGATCGCGGCCGACCAGGGCCACGCCTTCCTCGCCATCGACGTGAACGCGATCATGCCGATCGACACCTTCAAGGCACGGATGGACGCGATGATCCGCGAGATCAAGGGCGCGCCCAAGGGGGCCGAGGTGGAGCGGATCTATCTGCCCGGCGAGATGGAGTGGGAGCGGCGGGACCAGGCCCTCCGGGACGGCCTGCAGCTCCCGGACTACGTCCTCACCAATCTCCTGGGCCTCGCCGAGGACGTGGGGATGGTGAACGAGCTCCTGGGGCTCTTCCGGTAGGAGCGCCGCCGGCAGTCGCTCCTCCGACCCTTCGCTGCCAATTCGTATCCCGGCCTGCATCGAGCCCAGATCCCCGGTGCGGAGGCCCTCGCTCCATGAGCTACACGGCTGCGGTTACCGTGAGTCTCCAACGTCGGCCGGCGGGAGAGGTGAGCCACTGTTCCATTAGGACCGTTCCCCCGGCACCAACCCTTATGGGGAATGCACCGGGGGAGACACTGGATCCTTGAATATCCTGAAATGCGGGCCCCGCGGAGGTCTAGCCCACTCGAACAATCCCGTTAATCCCCACCGTCCAAAGGCCATCGAATCCCGCGGGACGCCTGGGTCGTGGCGTGACCGATCCTGTCAGGGTGACCCGAGGGGGCCGAGTGACCCCTCCGTTATGGGGCACGTCTTCAACTTGAATTGCGCTGAACGGCTCCAACACGACATTAGATTACTTCATAGAACTTGGGTGTGGGTTTGCCATCAAACAGCGGTCGCACCTGCTCACCAGCTTTATCGTGGAGAGAACTGCTGTGCATCGCCTGGAAAGTGGCTTGATTTTCAAATTCAACTATAGCGGCGTAATTTCCTCCTTCGAGAGGCTTCAGAAGCTTTCTGCTTATGAAGCCCTTGAAATTAGCGAATGTTTGGTTTGACGAGGCAAACCATTTTTGAAAGTCCGCATCTTTGCCATCTTTGATGGGTGGGAAAGATATAATCACGATAAACATACGTCACCTCCAGACAGATTGTTGTTGTGTGAAGCCATCTCGCTGGGTCATAAGACGACATTGCTTTTTCGATGAGTGAGTGTCAATCTCCTTCGTGCGAACGGCCCGTCATGCCCCCCCGCCGGGCCGGTGTTGCCGCATTGCCCGGTACGTCAGCCCGGCGGCCAGGACCATGGGAAGCACCCCCAGGCCGATGAACACCGCGTCCGCGGGCAGGCGCAGCCATTCGATGGTGTGCATCAGGCCCTGCGCCCGGAACTCGGGGCTCCGGGCGTGCCAGTAGCCGTGCTGCAGCACGTCGACCAGCTGGAAGACCCCGCCGGGGAAGAGATTGGTCAGGACCATCAGGGCCAGGCCGATATTCAACCCCCAAAAGGAGACGCGGACGTATTTCTCCACCCGCCCCCATTCCTGCTCGGCCAGGACCTGGCGGAAGGCAAACACCATCAGGGCCAGGGCCAGCATCCCGAAGACCCCCATCATGGCCGCGTGCCCGTGATTCGGGGTCAGCATCGTCCCCACCTCGTAGTAGCTCACGATGGGGAGATTGATAAGGAAGCCAAAGATGCCGGCCCCGATGAAGTTCCAGACGCCCACCGCGATCAGGAAATAGAAGGTCCACTTGTGGGGGACGGCGACCGCTTGGTTGCACACCTCACACCGGGCCCGCGTGACCTTGATGAAGTCCCAGGCATCCAGCGTGAGGAGCGTCAGCGGCACGACCTCCAGGGCGGAGAACGTCGCGCCCAGCGCCAGCGGGATGTACGACTGTCCCGTCCAGTACCAGTGATGGCCCGTCCCGATGATCCCGCCCCCCAGGTACAGGATGGCGTCCAGGTACACGACCCGGGCCGCCGTGAGGTGGGAGACGACCCCCAGCTTGTAGAAGATGACGGCCACCATGACCGTGACGAAGAGCTCGAAGAACCCTTCCACCCACAAATGGATGATCCAGAACCGCCACGTGTCCACCACCGAGAAGTGACTCGCCTGCCCGAAGAACAGGGCCGGCAGATAGAACACCGGAATGGCGACGGCCGCGTACAAGAACAGGGACGCCACCTCCCCGCTCTCCTTATCCCGTTGGGCCGGCCGGACCGCGCGGAAGAGGAGATAGAGCCAGAGCAGCAACCCCGCAGCCAGGAGCACCTGCCAGGCGCGCCCGAGCTCCAGGTACTCCCATCCCTGGTGCCCGAACCAGAACCAGAGGTCGCCGAGCCGCTGCTGGATACCCAGCAGCTCCCCGCCCAAGCTCCCGAGGACCACGACCACCAGGGCACCGAACAGGACGTTCGTCCAGGGGGCTTGGTTCCGGGGCTCGCGCCCCCCCAGCGCTGGGGCCAGGAACAAGCCCCCCGCCACATAGGCGGTGGCGATCCAGAAGATCGCCAACTGCAGGTGCCAGGTGCGCAGGATGTTGCTCGGGAGGATCTGGGACACATCCACGCCATAGAACCCGCCGGGATCCGCTCGGTAGTGCGCCGTGGCCCCGCCGACCAGCGCCTGCAGCAAGAACAGGAGGCTCACCACCAGGAAGTACTTGATCGTCGCTCGCTGGCTCTCGTTCGTGCGGCCGGGGAGCAGCTGTGGATGGATGTGCCCCTCCTTGCCCTTCCAGCCGAGGAAATCAAACCGGCCGAAGGCCACGAGCACGAGGGCGGTCCCGCCCAGCAGCGCGATGAGACTCAACGCGCTCCACAGGAGCGTGGCGCCGGTCGGCCCGTTGCCCACCAGCGGGTCGTAGGGAAAGTTATTCGTGTAGGAATAGGCCCGGCCGGGCCGCGTGGCGACTGCAGCCCAAGCGGTCCAAGCAAAGAAGGCCGTCAGCGCCCGGAGCTCCGCCGGGTCGGCAATATAGCGGGGCGGGAGGCCACCGTTCGCGCTGGGTCCCGCGAAGTACGCGGCCCACAGCGTGAGCTGGCGTCGATACGAGGCGGCCTCGGCCCCCGTGAAGGTGAGGGTCTGCGTCCGCGCGTCATACCGGTTCGCTTTCAGCTGCTGCGCAATCTCCCCCTGGAGTGCCACGCGTTCGGCAGGAGTGAGCGCGACCAGGGAACGGCCGTGCCGGTCCATCGCCAGCCGCTCGCTGGCGTCCACGGCCAGCGTGTGCAGGTAGGCCGCCGAGAAGTCCGGTCCAAGATAGGCCCCGTGGCCCCAGATGGTCCCGTTGTCCATCAGGCCGTACTTCAGGAAGATCGCCTGCCCCGCCCGGACGTCGTCGCCCGTGAAGACCGTCTCGCCCGTGGGCCCGACCACCCGGTCCGGGATCGGCGGCGCGTCCGTGTAGGTGCGCACCGTTTGCCAGATCAGCACGCTGAACCCCAGTACCAGGACCAGGATGACCGCGTGTCTCCACCAGGGGGAAAGTTGCTCGTGGGTTTGCATGTCCCTCCCCTCCAGCAGTCTAAGAGGAGCTGATATTCAGCGATGAGCCGCACGGCCACACGACCGAAGATCACTCGAAAAGCGTGGGAATCCTTCGGGACGGGCTCCGCCTTAAGGCGTCAGCGTTTTCCTCTCTATCTCTTCAGCGGTGTGCTCAAGCCGATGGTGCACATCCCTCCCGATCGCCTCTTCCACCATCTCGAACTTCTCCCGGAGGTCCTTCTGGTCCTCTGGATTAAGGACTTTGTTGGCCATGGGAAACAGCAGATAGTCTTCCTTCCAGATGTGACTGGGGTAGAGTTCCACCAGGCCCCGAAGGCTCTTTTGGAGGGCCTCCTTCGCCGAGGGCTCGCCCTTTGTGTAGGCCCCGACCGCCTCTGCCAATCCCATGACGAGCGCCCGGCCCTGCTGATGCTCGTGGAGGAGAGCGCCCACGGGACAGCCGCGTGGTGGAATCCCTTTTCTCTCCAGGGCAGGGAACAGGTGGGCCTCTTCCTTCCCATGGTGGCACTTATCGGCAAAGATGCGCATGAACTGCACGATGTCCCCCAGCGTCTTTGCTTCCACCTCCTGGCCGGTCTCCAGCGTCTGAGCCAATACCGCCATTGCTCCCACCACCTTCTGGATGACATGATGCTCCGCTTCCAGTATTTCCGTGGGCTCCTTCCCTGTCATTGTCCCCTCCTTCACGCCCTTCATTCTCCGGGGGTTTCTCTACCCTTGCTGTCGAGCTATGTCCACTTCATCGAGCTCTCTGGGGGTTCTCCGGGCGAATTCACTGCCGTTGACCCTCGTCCTCGGATCGTTTCTCGGTGGCTGGCGGTTCGATTGACCGGATAGCCTCTGGTGGCACTGGATCCATGTGGATTGTACAATAACGGCACCCCGTGGCCTGATGCACTTTCTCGCGCACTTCGTCTGCGATGCGGTCCGCCTCTTCAATGGGGAGCCCCCGCTGGACCTGGATGTGCATGCCTGCACGGACGGTATCCGGGCCGATGTACTCCGCCCGCAGTTCGTGGATGCCCGACACCCCAGGAACCGAGTGGGCCAGTTCCTCCACGCGCGCCAGGAAGGCCGGTCCGGGCGAGCGTCCGACCAGCACGGAGAGATTCTCCAGGAACAGGCGGATGCCGTTGATGGCGATGATGGTCGCGACGGCGATCGCGGCGATCGGGTCGGCGATGGGTCGGCCCATCATGATGAAGAGCGTCCCTGCCAGGGCAGCCAACAGGCCCAATTCGTCGTTGATCAACTCCACGAGTTGCGCCTTGGCGGCGGCCCCCCGACTTTTTTGCCTGAGCAGCCCGACCAGCGGCGTTGCGGCGAGCAGCATGGAGACAGCGATGACCCCAACCGCGAGCGACAGGTGCTGGTAGGTCATTTCCTCTGGCCGGAACAGCGTGGGGATTGCCTCCGCATACAGCTTGAAGCTGGTGAATGAGATGAACAGCGTGGCGGCCACCAGGGCGGCCACATTCTGTGCCCGCCCATAGCCGAACATATGGATCTCGTCCGCCTCTTTCTGCGACCAGATCAGGGCTACTATCAGAAAGCCAGCGACGAATATGTCGCTCAGCGTGTGCAGCGCCTCGGCCAGCAGTGCGATGACGCCGGTCGCAAAGTACACGCCGAGCTTCAGGGCGAAGATGACGACATACAGCCCCAGCGTCAGCTCCAGCGCACGAAGTTCCTGGCGGTGTTGTGAGGCGTTCATGAGTGGCTACCGGTCCTGCTTCTCTTCGGCGCCGGGCATATCACGGTTGGCGTCGCGCCCGATGACGCACTTCCATGCACCGGCAGCCAGCACGTTCTCGGATGGCAGGATGAGGCGCACGGCGTGCTCGTAGAAGAGGTAATTCCAGGCCCAGTTGATCAGGACCAGGAGGCGATTGCGGAAGCCGATGAGCTTGATCAGGTGCACACCCAACCAGAGGACCCAGGCAGGGAAGCCGGTGAAGGCCCGTCCCCGCAGGTGAACCGCTCCGGCGTTCCGCCCGATGACCACCATCGTGCCCGGATCACGATAGTGAAAGGGCACGGGATTCTGCCCCGCGACCTGCCGTCCGATGTTCCGGGCGGCCGCGTCTCCTTCTTGCATGGCGACAGGCGCGAGCATCGGCAGTGGCCGCCCACCGTCTTCGACATATGCCAGGTCCCCGATGACATAGATCTCGGGATGGCCAGGCAGTTGCAAGGTGGGTTGGACGGCGACGCGTCCCCCGCGGGCTGTCGGTAGCCCCCATGCCTGGGCCAGGGAGTCGCCACGCACCCCCGCCGTCCAGACCACGGTTTCCGCCGGGATGGCCGTGCCGTCCTTCAGATGCACTGCTTCCCTCGTGACTTGGGCCACGCTCGCCTGCAGGCGCACCTCGACTCCCATCCGGCCCAGCCGAGCGAACGCATAGGCACGCAAACGTTCCGGCAGCCCCACGAGCAGGCCGTCTGCTGCCTCGACCAGGACCACCCGGACCTCGCGAAAAGCCAGCGTTGAAAAATCCTTCACAAGGGGGCCCCGAATGAGTTCGGCCAGGGCGCCGGCGAATTCCACGCCGGTCGGCCCTCCTCCCATGATGGCGAACGTGAGCAGTCGTCGCCGCCGCTCGGGATCAGGCTCGAGCGCCGCCCGCTCGAAGCAGCAGAGAATCCGCGTGCGCAGTGCGACCCCCTGCTCCAGCGTCTTCAAAGGAAAGGTATACTCCGATGCGCCGGGCACCCCGAAGAAGTGAGAGACGCTCCCGGTGGCAAGGATCAGGAAATCATAGGAAATGGCGGGGCCATCGGTTTCCAGGACCCGTTGGGAGAGGTCAACCGTCTTCACGTCAGCCAGGACGAACCGGACATTCGGTAATTTCCACAGAATGCTCCGCACCGGGTAGGCGATCTCCTCGGGTTCGAGTTCGGCCGCCGCCACCTGGTAGAGAAGCGGCAGGAAGCAATGGTAATTGTGGCGGTCGATGAGCAGGACTTCGACGGGAGAGTGGACCAGACTCCGGGCGGCCCACAGGCCACCGAACCCGGCGCCCACGATCACCGCCCGAGGCCGATGTTGCGTTGTCATCGTTCTTGAGCTGGCCTTCGCCACAGGCAGATTCCCGACACCTCACCCTACGGAGTGTGCATCACGTCCGCTGGCAGCGCTATGACGCGGGTCATAAAGAACACCACCAGCATTAGGGCCCTAGAATCCTGGCTTCCCACAGAGCGGCGGCCGCCCATGATTATCCCCCTCGTAGGTCGGGCCGGGATTCATCGCTACCCGCCCCGGCAATTGTTGCCAAGTAGCGGCAGTCTGTTCTCTTTAGGGCTACACTGTCAGCGCTTTCGGATGGCGCGTGAGGGGAACTGGGCCCTGGGCGCTCACCCAGAGGGTGTCTTCCGCCCTGACGCCAAACTCTTCGCGATAGATCCCACAGTTGCCAATGGCGAGTACCATCCCGGCCTCAACCTGTTCCACCTTCTCCTCGCCATGGATCACGGCGTGGCCGCCGGGGATGGGGGCTTCCTCGTGCTCGATCCCAACCCCGTGGAAGACCGGGCGCAGGAAGGCGTCCCCGTAGCCGCGCCCTCCCAGGGCGCGCGCCATGGCTGAATCGATCTCCATCAAGGGGGTCCCCGGCCTCGCTACCGCGATCCCGGCTTCCTGGGCCAGGAGGTACGCCTCGAGGGCACTAGCAGCCTCCGGTGGCACCTGGCCGACCAGGATCGTTCGGCAAAGGTCCACGGTGTATCCCCTCACGATGGGCGCCAGATGCACCTGCACCACATCGCCGGCCTCGATGGTCTTGACGGACGCTGGTCCGTGGGCCATGGCGGACCGCCAACCAGAGGCGATATAGGTGGCGGATGCCCAGCCCTCGGCCCCCGCCTTACGCATGGCGTACTCCGCCTCGCCCGCGACGTCGATCTCCCGGACGCCGACCTTGATGGTCCTCACGGCAGCAGCCATACGCTGGTCGGCCACCCGGGCAGCGGCTTGCAGGCACTCGACTTCCTGTGGTTCTTTGAGCATGCGAAGCCGCGACATGACAGGAGTCGCCGACACCACCGTGGCCTTGGGCAGGATGTGGGCCTTGAAGACCTCGTAGAGGGCAGCGTCGAAGAAGTTCTTTTCGAGCGCGATCGTGGCCTGCGTCAAGCCCAGCTCCTTGAGCACGTCCCGAAAGCCGTGGAACATTTCTTCTTCACTCCGGAAGGCACGCAGTTCCGTGGCCGTAGACGCTGCGCGAACGCTCGGAAGATCCGAGGCGGGGACGGAGACGACGCAGCGGCCCGATCGCGTCAGGAGCCCGAGCGCGCACGGGCGACCGTCCCCGGTGAGGTAGGCTAGGTTGGCAGGCTTCATCAGAAAGAGCGCGTCAACGCCTTGTGCCTCCATGAGCGAGGCGGCACGGGTCCATCGGGCCTTGAAGTTGAACGACGGCGAGTCCATCGCGACCCCTCCTTGGGGCTCCGCAGCCCCGCTTGCGAGTCTTGTTCCGACGCATTGTACGGACCCATATAGTGCTCCCGCTCTAGTCCGTTTGCTGCCGGGTGCCCTGCTGGCCCACGGAGAGAAAATCGCCCCACCTGACAGGATGCAAAAGGCTGGCGGCGGGAGCGTAGCGCGGGCGGAACGTGAAGTCAAGGCGCGGCAGACACCAACCGCCCTCCGCGATCGGCAGGCCAGCTACGCGCGGCGCGACCCCGCACTCCCCGCCGCAATGGGCGCGGGGCTCGTGTATCCCCGTTGCTCAGAACGTCAGAGTGAACAGCATCCCAGCGAAGTCGAACGATACATGGCACGTACGGTTGTGTTCGGAGGGAGATCGAACTCGCGTGGCGCAAGTAACCCCCTGTGGGGCTTGGGCTTGCGGCGACAGCTTGGGTCCCCAGGGGGAATCGAACGCTCGTTGAGGAATCCGTTTTGCTCAATTGGTGGTCCATCCCCCCGGCACCCTAACCCGCGCCGACCACTTTCTAGTGCCTGCCGGTGACGGATCGGATGGTTCGCTCCCCCGGCATCAGCGTCGCTGGGAGTCGCTCCTCCGACCCTTCGCCGCCAACTCGTATACCGGCCTGCATCGAGCCCAGATCACCGGTGCGGATGCCCTCGCTCC
>Ga0187866_1001765_pt1 | contig 19183 bp, 21 predicted proteins | sample June2016WEW_11_1_3_FD_133013 | JGI IMG/M metagenome (GOLD analysis project Ga0187866, IMG submission 133013) | Peatland microbial communities from SPRUCE experiment site at the Marcell Experimental Forest, Minnesota, USA - June2016WEW_11_150 | ecosystem: Environmental > Terrestrial > Soil >...
AAGATGTTGATGATGCCCCAGATGGACAGGATGACGGCTAGACCGACGATGCCCCAAAGGACGGAAGCCCGGTGAACGGCCCGGTTCTCCCCGCTCGCCATGATGAAACGCACGACGGAGACGACTATCCAGATGACCGCGAGCGAGACGAGCAGAATGGTCACGGCGTTGCCGATCCCATTCAGCTTGTAGAACAGTGAATTGACGTCCGTGACTTGCATCATGATAGTGTGTATCGGTTATGGTCGATCATAATATTTCATTGCTGCGGGAAGAGATTGACGAAGCTGCTCCAGCTCTTTTGCTGGTTGCCGGCGTTCCCCAGACCGAAGGTGCTGCCGAGGATGTTGATGATGCCCCAGATGGACAGGATGACGAAAAAGCCGATGATGCTGTACATGACGTATAGTCCGGCTTGTTTGCGCTCCTCGTTGGGCCTGATGTAATACTTGATCACGTACCACACGAACATGACGATGGCCACCGCCATCAGCAAGCTCAAGGCCAGGTTCAGGTACGCGATGACCTGGCTCACGACATAGCATAATGTCTTCGGATCACAATTGAGAGCGACGGGGGTTTGAGCTTGAACCACGGTCGGCAAGATGAACGGGAGGACGGAGGCAAACACGATGAGCTTTTTCTTCATGGTTATGTTTTTAAACGGCTGTTAATCGGCCAAGAGGTCTCACGGCTTATTGAGGGCGTTATTGGCGCTATTCAGGATATTCTGGTTGACCGCGCCTGTCGAGCCTAGGGTGTTTATGACGACCGAGACGATGATCCTGGCGCCGATCACGATGGCCGCCCCGATGACGATCCACAGGAGCCAGTTTTTCAGCACTTTCATGCGTTCGGGGTTGCCCCTGGCCAGGACGAATTGCAGGCCGACCCAGACTAGCATCAGGACGGCGAACAGGACGGCCACATATGAGAATATCTGCAGGAAGCCGTTGATGAGGTCGCCGACGGTCGTGAATTGCAGAGGGTTTTGAAGGGAGAAGGTGCCGCTCGGGTTCCCCGATTGGATATCGGCGTTCGCGGATTGAGCAGCCCCGACGAGCAAAACGGCCAGAGCCAAGGTATAAATGAGATTCTTCATCGGGATGTTCTTCATGTGATTACGAGCCGCCGAGATACGTCGCGGCGTTCCCGGTCAGCCAAGAGAGGATCTGATAGACGATGAACCAGGCGGTCAGCATCAGTATAAACCCCCAGAAGACCTTTGGAAATATGCCCTTGGCCTTGGCCAGATTCGGCTGGGTGCCGGTTATGTAGAGATAGCCGGCGTAAGCGAAGCCTATCAAGGCTCCGAGTGTGCCGAGGATTATCATGACGTTGATCAGGTATTGGGCCTCTATCATGAGATGCTGGAAGTCACAAGGGACGTAGTCAGTTGTCGGCGGCGGGACGTTCGCCGGCAGAGCCGGTCCATCGCAGATGACGAGACGGAAGCTGGCGTTGTTTATGTTGGCTTCCGGCACCTGGGCCAGGACGGTCGGCGCGGCGAACGGACCGAGAAGGACGAGAAGCGATGCGATGAAGAGAGCGTGTTTCATGATTTTAGGCGTTATTGTCCGGTGGCTTGCCGCAGCACGGCGTCATACTGGTTCCCCGCGTCCGAGACCGCCTGACTGGCCGATCTCTGGCCGGAGACGACGGCTTGGACCATGGAGCCGAAGATCTGGCCGGACTTCGCCGGGTCGGCGTCGAGCCAGGTCCTCGAGATGAGCGCCGCTTGGTTGAAAATGGTGATGTATTGATCGGTCGAGCCGCTGGCGATCACGTCGCGAGAGACCGACGGCAGATACATGGCGTCGGAGACCTTGACCAGATATTGCGGCATCGTCAAGGTCGAGATGATCTCGTATGCGGCATTATTGTTGGGCGAGGCCTTGACCAAGGAGAAGCCGTAGAGCTTGCCGTAGACCGCCGTCGTGCCGCCTGAACGGGCCTCGGGCAGGGCTGTCACGTCGAAATTCAGATTGGGATTCTTGGACCGGATGTCCGCGAGCTCAGAAGCGAAGCCGAAATAAGTGGCCAGACTGCCGGCCAGGAAAGCCGTCTTGGAATCCGGCCAGCTCCGATTCCACGAGTAATAATCGCTCGTCGGATCGACGAAGCCGGCGAAGAATTGCAGAGCCGGGGTCGGATCGGCCTTGGCGGAGGTCTTAAGGGCGCTCGAGACGCTGCCGTCCGACGCCTGGACCGTGATGGGATTGCCGAGCTGGAGGAAGAGCGAGCCGAGGAGCTCACGGGCGTTCACCACGTTGGTGAAATCACCCATGGCCACGGCGCTCCTCGTCACCGTGCCATTCTCGTTCTTAACGGTGATCTTCTTGATGGCGTTCGCGAAATCGTCCCAGTACTTGGGCGGCGAGGCGATGCCGGCGGCGTCGAACATGTCGCGATCCCAGTACATGACTATCGGGTCGACGGCGAACGGCACGGCCATGACGCCGTTTGAACCGAGATAGACGAAGCTCTCGTCGATGTAGGCGCTCTTGAACGAAGCCTGCGGCAGGGCCGAGTACGGGATGGGCACGAGCTTGTCTTCGGCCGGCAGGATCATGTCGGCCGGTATGAGGACGGCATCCGGGCCGGCCCCCCGCGCCAGGGCCGAGATGAAATCCTGCAGGAAGGCGTCCGGCGATTCCTGGACGTATTTGACCGAGATCGGCGAGGATAGAGAGTTGCCCACTTGGATGACATACTGGTCGAAGACGTCCTTCGGGAACGTGCCCCAGACGGTGATCGTCGGCAGCTGGCTACCGGAGCTGGAACCTTTGTAGGTGGCGAAGGCCGCCACCCCGGCCGCGATGAAGAGGATGAAGACTATGAATATGATGAGTTGGAATTTCGAGGTTTTCATCGGTCAATTCCTGACAAATACGAGCCCGTAATGGTGGTCTCCCGCTCCGAAAGACTGTTCGAGCCCGAAGCCGTTCTTCTCGAAAAGCGTCTGGGCCTTTTGAGCCGGCACGATGGTCTTGGGGCTCAAGGCGCTGGCCCCGCTCCAGTCGATGAGGAGGACCTTGCCGCCGGGCTTCAGAGCGCGCTTTATCTCCAAGACGAAATCGTCCGGCTTGGCTATCTGAAAGAGGATGTTCGAGGCGATGACCCGGTCCGCCAGACCATCCCTCAATCTGAGCCCGCCGATCTTCTCGGCGTTGCCCCAGATGACTTCGATGTTGCGGATGCCGTGCGAGGCCGCAACCCCCCGCAGGCGCTCGAGGAGCTCTTTCTGAACGTCCACGGCGTAGACCCGGCCGGTCGCGCCGACCATCTTGGCCGCCTCCATGGAATAGAAGCCGGAGCCGGCCCCCAGATCGACGACTTTCATGCCGTCCGCAAGGCCTAATTTCGCCAGATTCGCGGCTGGATCCGAAAACATGACCATATCATTTTACCACGTTTGAAGGGCCGGCCTGTCTCGGCCGGTGGGGACAAAAATGCTGTGCTTCAATCGGCTGGCTGCGTGGTACGATGTTGGAACCTTGCTAGGAGACTAGACTTGCCTTGGAAAGGAGGGTGTCAATTTCAGCTCTACGTTCAACATTCTTTAATGCTCTCGAGTACAGTGGGTTATCTCGATCATTCACAATATATTTCCATCCCTCCGTAGAATCGACGAACTCTTTTGCAAAGTCAGTCCCAAAATCCAAAAAACCGGTGAGTACTACATCTATATATGACTGAGGGATGGGATGTTCAGCGTCAGGATCTTTTGGATCAATCGCGACATATGTCCAGAAGGTTCCACTCGAACTTTTATTATTGAGAAGATTTACATTCGCCACTGGTAATTCAATTCTTTTATATTTCGATGGGATCTCCCTTTCATCGTACCTTGCTAATTCCTGCTCTGGCACAGACACGATTACTCCATTACAAATAGCGCCCGGCTCTTATGTGGCGCCAAGTACTGTTTTATCAGTGACTTGGACATTCCACCCGCGTCTTATTCCGCGCACTCGTACTGGGCCGATCAGTGCTGATTTACCGGTAAGTCCGCGACTTTCTTTGTTCACGAGACTTCCATAACCAAAGATATAATTGTTCATTTTATTGGCTGGCTGCGTGGTACGATGTCGGAACTATAATTGACCTGAAACAACTCAATTAAGCTTCCTGGGACGAACTACCTTTCTGCAATTTTTACTGTCGCATTTACATTCAAATCCTAACAATGAACCTCCCCGATCATAATCTCCTGTAATCTCCTCGCCTTTCTTGATATCTCTAAGAGCGTAGTCAAGACCGTTTTCATTTATAGTATTAGGATCACAAGAATGATTCATGTAACGTTCTGGTTCTGAGATTAGAAGATATTTCCCGTTGCACAAGGCAACATACTTTTTTTCTCCCTCTGGCAGATCTGAAATTTCCTCTTCAGAAAGAAATCTATTTTCTTTATTCCAACCTAACACCAGCTCTCCTTTCTTGAAATCTCGCAGAGCAAAGATTCCGCGGCCTTTCACTCCGGCATCTTTAATGGTTACTCCTTTAAGCGCATCTGCATTCATGTGCTAGCTGGCTGGTTTGGACTCGGACTGAATCACCCTCGCGGCCTAACGTTTATATGCAAATCAAGCTCGCCAGCGAATCGCCCTCGCGGAGCTTCATGACCCGGACACCCTGGGTGGCGCGAGAGAGAGTGGGTATCTCCTTTAGATCGACGCGGATGACTTGGGACTTCTTGGACATGGCCACGATTTCCTGGTCGAGATCGGTCACGACCTTGGCGGCCATCAGAGAGCCGGTCTTCCCCGTCACGTTCATGGTCAGAATGCCGGAGCCGCCGCGATTCTGGACCTTGTATTCAGAGAGCTTGGTCTTCTTGCCGTAGCCGTTCGCCCCCATGACGAAAAGGCACGGGTTCTTGGCTTCTTTCCCGACGATGTCTGCCGAGATGACGCGGTCGCTCTTCCCCAGGCGGACGACGCGCACGCCGGCGGCATTGCGGCCCATTTGGCGCACGTCGCTTTCTTTGAAATGGATGGATTGGCCTTCTTTGGTCGCTATCACGACCTCGTCAGGCTTGGAGACGAAAGAGGCCGATATCAATTCGTCGCCCTTGTCGAGAGTGATGGCGATGAGCCCCGAGCGGCGGACGTCCTTGAAATGCTCTGCGGCGGTCTTCTTGCCGGTGCCGTTCTTGGTCACCATCATGAGAGATAGTCCCTCGGCTTCTTTCTTGTTCTTGGGCATGGGCAGGATGGAGGTCACGCGCTCACCGTCCGCGAGCGACAGGAAATTCATGATCGACTTGCCCTTGGTCGCCCGCTTGCCTTCCGGGATCTCGTACATCTTGATCTGGTAGGCCTTGCCTTTGTCCGTGAAGAAGAGCAAGTCGTTGTGGGTGGTAGCGAAGATGAGATGCGAGATGAAGTCCTCCTCCTTGGTGTCGAGATCAACCACCCCGACGCCGCCGCGCCTCTGTTTGCGATATTCGCCAGGGTCGGTGCGCTTGATATAGCCGCCTTTCGTAAGGACCAGCACCGATTCCTCGTCGGCGATCAGGTCTTCGGGGTTGAACTCTTTGACGCCGTGCTTCACTATCTTGGTCCGGCGGTCGTCTCCGTACTTCCCTCTTATCTCGGCAAGCTCTGTTTTGATGATCGTGCGAACTCGTTTTTCGCTGCCGAGGATGCTCTTCAGGTCTTCGATCAGCGTTTGGACTTCCTTGAGCTCGTCGAGGACCTTCTTGCGCTCCAAGCCGGCGAGCTTGACGAGCTTCATCTCCAGGATGGCCGTGGCTTGCAAATCGCTGAATTTGAACTTCTTCACGAGCCCGGCGTGGGCTTCGGTCGCGTCCTTGGCGGCGCGGATCAATTTTATGATCTCATCGATATGGTCGAGAGCCTTCTTCAGGCCGACTAGGATGTGCTCGCGCGCTTCCGCCGTGGCGAGATCGAACTTGGTGCGGCGGCGGATGACCTCGATCCTGTGGGCGATGAATTCCTGGAGGATGGATTTGAGACCCAGGGTCTGCGGCACGCCGCCGACCAGGGCCACAGTGTTCATATGGAAAGTCTCTTCGAGCTGGGTGTGCTTGTAGAGAAGATTCAGGACCTTCTCCGGATATGAGCCCTGTTTCAGGTCGATCACGATGCGCATCTCCTTGTCAGACTCGTCGCGCAGGCTTTTGACGCCTTCGATCACCTTCCCGTGCACCAGGTCGGCGATCTTCATGATGAGCTCGCTCTTGTTCACCCGGAACGGGATCGAAGTGATGACGATCTGATACTGGCCTTTCTTGTCTTCGGTGATCTCGGCCTCGCCGCGCACCATCATGCCGCCGCGGCCAGTGGCATAGGCATGATGGATGTCTTTCTCGCCATAGATGACGGCGCCCAAAGGAAAATCGGGGCCTTTGATGAATTGGAGTAGATCCTCAGTAGCGGCATCCTTATTGTCCACCAGGTGGACAGTGGCATCCACGACCTCGCGTAAATTGTGCGGAGCGATGTTGGTGGCCATGCCGACGGCGATGCCTAAGGTACCGTTCAATAAGAGGTTCGGCACCGAAGTCGGCAGGACCGACGGCTCCTTCTTGGTACCGTCGTAGTTCGGTCTGAATTCGACGGTATCCTTGTCTATGTCGCGCAGTAATTCGGAAGACAGGCGCGACATGCGAGCCTCGGTGTAGCGCATAGCCGCGGCCGGGTCGCCGTCTACCGTGCCGAAATTGCCCTGGCCCTGGATCAAGGGATAACGCATGGTGAAATCCTGGGCCATCTTGACCAGGGATTCATATATGGCAGCATCGCCGTGCGGGTGGTAATTGCCCATGGTATCGGAGACAGGGACAGCCGACTTGCGGAATTTGGCCTGGAATGTGAGGCCCTTCTCGTGCATGGCATACAGGATGCGGCGATGGACCGGCTTCAGGCCGTCGCGGACGTCGGGCAGGGCGCGGTCGGTGATGACCGACATGGCGTAGTCGAGAAAAGACTCGCGCATCTCGGTCGAGATGTTGCGAGCGACAATGCCGGCTGGAACCGGCTTGTTTTGGGGCTCGTTATGGTCGGATCTCTTCGCCATTCGTCCTTATAGTATAGCAAAAATCGGCCTTTTCCGCAACCGTTTCTGAGGCCGAATTTGAGGGAAAAATCACCTGCTGCCCGGCAGGACTTCGACAGTCGAATAGGTTATCTTCTTCGGTCCGACGATCATGTTCCAGACGTCGCCGGTGAAGGCACCGACGCCGGCTACCAGCGACTGCGCCGGCGAACTGGTCTTTTGGATGGCGGCGGAGACTGCCTGTCTGGCCGAGATCTGGGTTATGGTCATCGAAGATATCCAGAAAAGGAATATGACCGCCGTCAGGCCGGCCGACCACCAAAGGGCGATCTTCCGGCGCTCATGCTCGGGCCTTGCGCGCAGCTCTTCCAGATAGGCTTGGAGATTCATGGTAGATATTCTGGAGCATACCACTCAAATGATATATATGCAAGGGCCAGCTCTCATTCTTTCTGCAATACGACCACCTCGGCCTCCTTCCCTTCCAGGTCTTTCTTTTTGAGGGTCAGCCTGGTCTCGGGCTTGGGGCTCTCGCCGGCTTCCTTGAGGAAAGCCTTGAGTGAATCCCTGCCACCCAGATCCCCGTAATGCATGGGGATCATGACCTTCGGCCCGATCGAGACCGCCAGCTTGTAAGCCCGGGCCGGGTCCAAGACGCCGCCGCCTCCGATCGGCACGAATAGGATATCCACCTCGTCGATGGCTTCGTCGGTCTCCTTCGGCAACTCCGATTGATCGACAGCGCCGAGATAGCAGATGTTCATGCCTTCGAGCGCCACCGTGTAGACGGTATTGACGCGCTTCTCGCCGTCATATCCTGACTCGGACGGTAGGCCTTTGATGAACACTCCCCTTATCTCGTACTCGCCTGGACCGGTCACGGCGAAGGCCTTCTTGTCCCCGAACGAGACCTGGTCGATGCCGTTCATGTCCGGGTGATTCAAGCTCGAGAGGACGATGTCCGCGCCGAACTTGGACGTCGGGAGCTTCGAGTCTTTGGAGATCGGATTGAAGGCCAGCGTGATCTCGCCGAATTGGACCTTCATGAATTCGCCGCCGAGGTAAGTGATGATCATGCTCTTGGCTGGTAATTTATCACACCGCGTGCTATATTACCAACCTGCGGCATGGGCCGTTTTTAGTCAGTTCCAAGCGTGAGATTAACAAGTCCGCGTCATCCCGCAATCTTCCGGCTCCGGGGCCGTCCCTTGGCCGAGCATTAACAGACTAAAAAGCGGGGCGCGGAGGCCAGTCATGTTCAAAAGATTAAAAGAGACTTTGACCGGGACCAAGAGCCCGGGTCCCGACACGGAAGGCCTGGTCCCGAAGAAACAGACCGGGAAGCATCCCGAAGAGACAGCCGGAGAACAAACGAATAAAAAGGCCGAGAAGAAGGCCGGGAAGGCCGCCGGAACGATCGGCAAGAAGAACGGCGAGCTTGAGCTCTCCGACGCCCAAAAAGCCAGCGCCATGGCGCCTTTCATCACGGCCATGAAGAATCCGCCTCAAGTGGGCGACCTCGTCGAGGGGCCGGTCATCGCGGTGGACAAGGCCTCGGTCTACGTGGACCTCGCGCCTTTCGGCACCGGCATCATATACGGCCGCGAATACATCGTGGCCCGCGACGTCATCAAGAAGGTGAATGTCGGCGACGTCGTGGCCGCCAAGATCGTCGATGACGCCCACAAAGACGGCTATTACGAGCTGTCCTTGAAAGAGGCCAGGCAAGCCCTGATCTGGAGCGAGGCCGAAGCGGCCATCAAGGAGAAGCGCGTCCTCGACCTCCTCGTCAAAGAAGCGAACAAGGGCGGCCTGCTCATGGAATGGCAGGGCATCGTCGGCTTCCTGCCGGCTTCCCAGCTGAAGACCGACCATTATCCGCGGGTCTCCGACGGCGACAAGGATAAAATCCTGGAAGAGCTCCGGAAACTGGTCGGGGAGCGCCTCCAGGTCTCGATCATCACCGCCGACCCGAAGGAAGGCAAGCTCATCTTCTCCGAGAAGGGCCTGGAGCACAAAGAGAAGGAGAAGATCGTCAGCAAATACGAGATCGGCGACGAAGTCGAGGGCGTGGTCACGGGCGCGGTCGATTTCGGCGTCTTCGTCAAGCTGGAAGAGGGCCTCGAGGGCCTGGTCCACATCTCGGAGATCGACTGGGGTCTGGTGGACGATCCGCGCAACTTCGTCAAGACCGGTCAGAAGATCAAGGCCAAGATCATCGAGATCAAGGACGGCAAGGTGTCCCTCTCCATCAAGCAGCTCCGGCCCAATCCCTGGATCGAGGCCGGCAAGAAGTACAAGAAGGACATGCCTGTCTCCGGCGTGATCATCAAGTTCAACAAGCACGGCGCCCTGGCCTCGATCGAGGAGGGCGTGGCCGGCCTGGTGCACGTCTCCGAATTCGGCTCCGAAGAGAAGCTCCGAAAGGTCCTGGAGCTCGGCAAGACCTATCCCTTCAAGATCGCCCTTTTCGACCCGAAAGAGCAGAAGATGGCCCTGGCGTACGCTGGGGAGAAGAGCTAGGAAACAAACACATACCTAAAAGAACCCCACTTAAGCGAGAGTTCTAGCTGAAGAAAAACATTCCCAGTGGGCTCCCGCTGGGAATGTTCTTTTAGGTATGTGTTTGTTTTCTTATCAGACTACGCTTGATTGAACACGCTCATAGCCTTTTCCCTGCCCTCTTTGACGATCATTTCGACGGCTTCGGCGGCTCTCTTGGCGACTTTCTTGATGGTTTTTAATTCATCCGGCTTGAACTTACCCAGTATGAACTTATTGATCTTTTCGTCGCCGTGCGGCACTTTGGCTTCGCCTTTCGAATTCGCGGGAGCCGTGCCGATCCGGATGCGCGTGAAGGCTTCGGTCTTCACGGCCTTGATGACCGAATCGAGGCCGCGATGGCCGCCGGCGCTCTTATTGAAAGATATCTTCATGCGGCCTAGCGGCAACTGGAAATCATCGTAGATGACGACGAGCTTCTCGGCGGCCTTCTCATTCTTGATGAGCTTCCCGATGGCCTTGCCGGAATTGTTCATGAAGGTGTCCGGGGCCACGAGCGTCGCTTTCTCCTTGCCGATCTTTACTTCCGAGACTAGCGCATTCAGCTTCTTATCTGGTTCGAACTCGCCGTCCCACTCTTTGCGGATGTGGTCGAGGATGATCCGCCCGCTGTTGTGGCGGGTGCCTTCGTATTCCTTTCCGGGATTGCCGAGGCCGGCGATCGTGAACATCATGCCGCATGATTATAAACGGGTGAAAAACTTGCGTCAATCGGCCAGCCGTATTAGAATGGCCGCACTATGGATGGCGAGAAAAGAAGCGGATTCTGGAACGGGGTCCGTGAATGGGCTAGGATCATCGTCATCGCCCTCGTCATCGCTCTGCCCATCCGTTTCTTCGTCGTCGAGCCGTTCGTGGTGAACGGCGCCTCGATGGATCCGACCTTCTCTTCCGGCCAATTCCTGCTCGTCGACCGCCTGACCTACCGCTTCGAACCGCCCAAAAGGGGCGACGTCATCGTCTTCGAATATCCGGACGACCCCTCGGTCTACTATATCAAGCGCATCGTCGGCCTGCCGGGCGAGAAAGTGTCCTTGAAGGACGGCAGGGTCGGCATCGCTCCGGCCGGGACGTCGACGGCCGTCTTTCTCGACGAGCCGTACGTCGAAGCCGCTCACGCCTCGCACGACACCGCTCCGGCCGTCATCTTGGGTTCGACACAATATTTCGTCATGGGAGACAACCGCGCCCAGAGTTCTGATTCCCGCGTCTGGGGGCCGCTTCCCGCCGATCTCATCATCGGCCGGCCGGTCATCCGCCTGATGCCGCTTACGGAGATCGCCGTCATGCCAGGACAAATCGATGAGACAAGCGCCAAATAAGATCACGAAATTCATGCCGGTCGAGCATCTCGACAGGATAGGCGAAACGGCCGTCTATTACGGCTTCACCCCGGTGAAGAGCCCGGCCATAACCAAGGCCGATTTGGACGCCGCGCGCAGCATAACCGGGGCGGATTTCGTGGACGACGAGACCGAGCGCCACGCCAGGCTGCCGCTCCGGGTCGAAGAGAAGATCGCCTTGATCCGCACGTATCTTGAAGACGGTTGGAGCGACCGGCCGCAGCCGGTCCAGATCTACCTGAAAGACCGCTGCCGCCGCGCCGCCGGAGCCCCGGCGGCCGGGAAGAAGAGCGGCTGCCACCGCTACGCCGATTTGGAGATCCTCGGCAATTCCGGGCCGATCGCCGAGGCCACCCTGATCCAAGCCGGACGGGCCATGCTCGCCGAGGAAGGTTACAAAGACATCGCCGTCGAGATAAGCTCGATCGGCGACCGCGATTCCCTGGCCCGCTTCACGAGAGAACTCGTCGACTACTACCGGAAGAATATAAACGGTATGACGCCGGAGTGCCGCCAGATCCTGAAGCGCGATCCCTTCGAGCTCTTATCGTCGCACGACGGATCGTGCAAGGAACTGAACGCCGGCGCCCCGCATTCTATAGATTTCCTCTCCGAAGGCAGCCGGCGGCATCTCGAAGAGGTCCTAGAATACCTGGAAGCCTTGGCGGTGCCCTACGTCCTGAATAACGGCCTCATAGGCAACCGTTCGTACTGCACGGAGACCATCTTCACCCTGATAGACGCCGACAAGGGCCGGGCCAAGGATCGCCAGCACATCCTCGGCGTCGGCGTGCGCTACAACGGCCTGGCCAAACGGCTCGAGATGAAAAAAGACATCCAGGGGATCGGCCTGTCGCTACTCATCAAGGGCCGGGCCGCGAGATTGCGCGACAACATGAGGAAGATAAAGCGCCCGATCGCCTCGTTCGTCCAGCTCGGCACGGAATCCAAGCTCATCTCCCTTCGGGTGGTGGAGAGCCTGCACCAGGCCAAGATCCCGCTCTATCTGTCGCTTTCCAAAGACCGGCTCGGCGCCCAGGTTTCGACCGTCGAGAAGTACCACACTCCTTACGTCATCGTCATGGGCAAAAAAGAGGCCATGGACAAGACGGCCATCGTCCGGCGCACCGACACCTATTCGCAAGACATCGTTCCTCTCTCAGACCTGCCGTCATACATGAAAAGAGCGGAGAGGGCTTACTGGAAGAAATAGGCCGTCCGTTGCGCGTCCCGCCGGCATGTGTTAATCTTCCCCGCATGATAAACGTGGAGATAACTCGCGCTCCCGGCGAGAGCGCCCTCAGCACCATCCGCCGCTTCAGCCGAAAGGTCCAGTCGGCCGGGGTCATCCCGCGCATGAGGAGCATCCGCTTCTCGAGCCGCAAGCAGTCTCCATACAAGGTCAAACAGAAGGCTCTGAAGCAGATCTCGAGGCGCAAGGCCATGGCTGAATTGGTCAAGCAGGGCAAGGCTCCGGCAAAACCGGAGCGGAGGTAAGCGGAGATGTCCGCTCATTTCGACATCATCAATCGAACGCGCGCGAGCATCCCTCGGGCGCGCTTTCGCGCCATCAAGGATTCCGTCCTCGGCTCCGATTACAGGCTCGATCTCGCTTTCATCGGCTCTGGAGACATCCGAAAGCTGAACCTGACATACCGGAACAAGGACGAAGCGACGGACGTCCTCTCTTTCCCGATATCCAGGACCGAAGGAGAGATATGCATCTCTCCGACCGAGGCCCGGAAGGAAGCAAGGAGGTTCGGGCGGTCATACGAGAATTTCGTCGCCCTCCTCTTTATCCACGGCTGCGTCCATTTGAAAGGATACGCCCATGGCGCTACAATGGAACGCATGGAAGCCCGGATCCGCAGGGCATTCAAGGTCTAAGCCCAAATGGCCCGAAACATCATCACAGGCATCGACGTCGGCACCGACTTCGTCAAGGTCGTCACATCTGATGCCAGGGAAAGGAACGAGAAGGGCCTACCGAGGGTCGTGGGAGCCGGCATCGCCGAATCCCGCGGCGTGCGCCACGGCTACGTCACCAACGTCCGCGACGTCGCCGACAGCATCCGCCGGGCCGTCCGGGGCGCCGAGGAGAAATCGGGCCTCAAGGTCAAGAAGGCCTTCGTCGGCGTCGGCGGCATCGGTCTGGGCAGCACGACCGTCGTGAGCTCCGTCATGACTTCCAGGGCCGACGCCGTGATCACCAGGCTCGATCTGGAAAAGCTCCGGGAACAGTGCGAGAAGGACATCCCCCGTAGCGCCATAGCCAACCGGCGGATCATATACGACATTCCCCTCGAATATAGGATAGACGGCGAGCCGTCTCTCGGGAATCCTCTGGGCCAGAGCGGCAATAAGATCGAACAGAAGACGCTCTTCATCACCTGCCTAGACCACCACGTGGCGGACTTGATCGCCGCCGTGAACGAGGCCGGCATCGAAGTCGAGGACGTCATGGTGGCGCCGATCGCCGCCGGCTTCGTGACCCTGTCCAAGGCCCAGAAAGTCGCCGGCTGCATCTTGGCCAACGTCGGCGCCGAGACCGTTTCCATCGCTGTCTTCGAGAATAACGTCCCGACCTCGCTAGAGGTCTTCCCCATCGGCTCGACCGACATAACGAACGACATCGCCCTGGGCCTCAAGGTGCCCCTGGAAGAGGCCGAGCAGATAAAGATCGGCGCCATCACCGGAGCATCCTTCCCGAGGAAGAAGCTGGAGGAGATAGTGGCCGCGCGCCTGTATGACATCTTCGAGCTCATCGAGACGCATCTCCGAAAGATCGGCCGCAATGGCCTCCTACCGGCTGGCATCGTCATAACGGGCGGCGGCTCCAGCCTGAATTCGATAGATGCCCTGGCCAAGGCGGCTCTGAAGCTGCCTTCCAGGATCGGCTCGATCGGAGCCCTGGACAGCAAATCGTCCTTCAAAGACGCCACCTGGGCGGTGGCCTACGGCCTGTGCATCTGGGGCCATCATACCGAAGAAGGGCCGGAGATCGACACGTCGGTCGAATTCCTGAGGAAGTCGTGGCGGGCCATCGGCCGCTGGTTCAAGCAGTTCCTGCCTTAGATATATCCCGATATGGTCTTACCCGGACATCTGGCTGGAGGTTATTTGGCGGCACGGGCAGTGCTGTTTTTCGCCAACGCGGTCCTTTCGCCCGTTCAAACAGCTAGCCTTCTCGCCATAGGGACGCTCGCCGGCGAAGCACCGGACATCGACCTTATATTCTTCTATTTCAATCAGAGGTCCGCGACCTCGAAGAAGATGGACAGCCATCGCTCTTACCCGACTCATGCGCCTATGGCCTGGCTCATTGCCTGTCTCGCCGTCGTCCTCGGCGGCCATATCGCCGGTTCCGCATTCGCGGAGCTCGTCGGTTGGATGATCTTGGCCGGCTCCTGGTCCCATTTCACCCTCGATTCCATCGAATACGGCATCCGCTGGCTTTGGCCGTTCACGAACAGGCGGTTCTGCCTGAAAGAAGTGCCCGAGTTCGTGAGCGACAAACCGAGCGGCACTTTATCCTATTATTGGGCGCTCGTCACCACGGCGTACCTGAAGCAGATCACTTTCTACTTCGAAATAGCGATAGTCCTCGCCGCCCTCTGGGCGGCTTTCCGCTGAGGCTTGCGCCGTGACGATAACTTGCTATGATACAACCTACATCGCCTACCCAGCGCTAATCCCCCATCTATGCCAAAGATATCGCCTGACATCGAAGCCTTCGCCCGCATCAAAGTCCTCGGCATAGGCGGTTCCGGCCAGAACGCCGTGAACCACATGATCAACAGCAAGGTCAGGGGCGTGGACTTCATCGCCCTCAACACTGACGCCCAGGACCTGCACCGCTCCCTCACCAAGAAGTGCGTCCATATGGGCAAGAACATCACTCGGGGCCTGGGCACCGGCATGAATCCCGATCTCGGCCGCCGGGCCGCCGAAGAGACGCGCGACGAGATCCAAGAGGTGGTAAAGGGCGCCGACATGGTCTTCCTGACCTGCGGCGAAGGCGGCGGCACCGGCTCGTCCGCCTCTCCCATCGTAGCCAGGATCGCCAAGGAGCTCGGCTGCCTCACGGTGGCCGTGGTCACCAAGCCGTTCTTCTTCGAAGGCCGTCAGAGGGCCAGGATCGCCGAAGCCGGCCTCGAGGAGCTCAGGAAAGAAGTGGACGCCATCATCGTCATCCCGAACGACCGCCTGCTATCCAACATAGACAAGACCACGACGGTGAAGAACGCCTTCGCCATGTGCGACGACATCCTGCGCCACGCCGTCGAGGGCATCGCCGACCTCATCACCACTCCAGGCCTCGTCAACATCGACTTCGCCGACATCAGGACGGTCATGGAGAACGCCGGCTCGGCTCTTATGGGCATCGGCATGGCGACCGGCGAGAACCGCGCCACCGAAGCCGCCAAGGCCGCCATCAACTCGCCTCTCCTAGACGTCTCGATAGCCGGCGCCAAAGGCGTCCTGTTCTCGATAGCCGGCGGCGAGGACCTGACCATGTTCGAGATCCAGGACGCCGCCAAGGTCATCACCGAATCCATCGACCCCGAAGCCAAGATCATCTTCGGCACGGTGAGGAACGACAAGCTCCGGAAGAACGAGGTCAAGGTCACCGTCATAGCGACAGGCTTCCCGGAAGGCCATCCCGCGAACGGCAAGCCGCCGACCGCCGCGGCTCAGGCGAATGAATCCCCGGCAACTTCTTTCATGAAAGGCTCGGCGGAGAAGGGCCGCATATATAATTCGCTCGGCAGCGAAGGCAAGCGAGATGCTGGAGCGGCAAAAACGGAGCGCGCTGAACCGAAGAAAGAGACGAAGACGGATGATGACGACGACTGGGGCGCCGTGCCGGCGTTCCTCAGGCGCTCACGCTTGAAATAGGACGAATACGGCGAGCGCTTGTCACACCCTTAATTTATAAACCATGACCTATGACCTCGCGATCCTGGGTGGCGGACCGGCCGGCGCATCGGCCGGCGTCTATGCCGCCCGTAAGCGCCTGTCCACCGTTTTCATAACCAAAGACTGGAACGGCCAGAGCGTTGTCTCGGAAGGCATCGAGAATTGGATAGGCGAAGTCAAGATAACGGGCCTCGATCTTTCCAAGAAGCTCGAGAAGCACCTCAAGGCCTATGCCGGCGACGTCGTCCACATCAAGGAGGGCGAATCGGTGACGGCCGTCATGAAGAAGGGCGGCGATCTCAAGGTGACTACCGACAAGGGCTCTTATGTCGTCCGCGCCGTTCTTGTCACGACCGGCTCGAGCCGCCGGAAATTGGAAGTCCCGGGTGCGGCCGAATACGACAACAAAGGCATCGTCTACTGCGCTTCTTGTGATGGGCCGCTCTATGCCGGGCAAGACGTAGCCGTGATCGGCGGCGGCAACGCCGCCTTCGAGACCGCCGCTCAGCTCCTGGCGTATTGCAAGAGCGTCACTATGCTCATAAGGAGCAAGCCCAAGGCCGACCAGGTGACCGTCGACAAGGTCCTAGAGGATCCGAAGATGAAGATCGTGAAAGGCGTCGTGCCAAAAGAGGTCAAGGGCGACAAGTTCGTGAAGTCATTGGTGTACGCCGACATAGAGACCAAGGAAGAAGCCGAGATCCCCGTCACCGGCATATTCGTGGAGATAGGCTCCATCCCGAACACCGGCTTCCTGAAGGACCTCGTCAAGCTCGACCAGTACGGCCGCATCATGGTCGACTACAAGAATCAGCACGCCTCGGAATACAGGATCTGGGCCGCCGGCGACTGCACGGACAGCCTATATCACCAGAACAATATCGCCGCCGGCGACGCCATAAAGGCCGTCGAGGATATCTATCTCAATCTGCACGCCAAATAGCCGGGCAGGCCTTCCACAGCCCTTTTCCCGCCGCTTTTGCCTCGGCCTCGGCTTTCCTGAATTCCGCCTGGAATGAATACGGAGTACCGACGGTATATTCCTTGGCGAAACCATTTTTGATCAGATCCTCATTCAGGAATAGGCCGTCGTCGCGATAGGCGTACAGCAAGTAGCGGCCGTATTTATCGCGGTGTTCCCTGTTTGGATTGAATTTAAGCTCAACCGCCCGACCGCCAAGTAATGACTTCATCTCGGCCGAAGCTTCCGGCCCGAAACATTGGACTGGCTTCCTTGGATCCACTGTTTCGGGTGTATTGATGCCCAACAAACGTACGGTGATCTCCCTTCCATCGATATCGGCCTTGAATGTGTCGCCATCCACGACGTACGACACCGGATAATATCTCGTCTCGTCGATCGAGACTCCGCCGTACCAGGCTCGGATGATCCCGGCGCTTTGCAGATAATAATAGACAAATAGACACAGACACACGCCGCCACATGCGATGGCGGCCCATTTTTTATATCTCATTCAGAGCGGAACGCGGAGAATCGCTCCGCAGGCATCTTCCCGTGGGAAGAAGTATACCAGAATAAAAGCTTGCGGAAAGGGAGGGATTCGAACCCTCGAGGAGCTTGCGCCCCTGCCGCATTTCGAGTGCGGTGCCTTCGACCACTCAGCCACCTTTCCGTGCGCTATACCATAGCATTTTTTGCTGGATTTTCAAAAAAATGATATCGTGTGCCAATCCGGCCCTATCGTCTAACGGCTAGGACATGGGCTTTTCAAGCCCAGAATCGGGGTTCGATTCCCCGTAGGGCTACTAAACCATTCTCCTTATTATTACTAGATGACATGGTAATGATGCGTCTCTTACTGCATAAAAGAGAAACCCACCGAAGCAGGTTTCCCCGCATGGTGGGTGTTACGGATTCAGAAGCTGTTCGAGGGTGAGGCCGCGGACTTTGGCACAATACTCAGCCTCTTTCAGGAAGAGCGGCTCTTCCTTGCGATCTGTCGCGGAACGACCGGCCCATCTCATGGGCAGATCGCCTGCGACCGTTTTGCGCGTTGGCATCGTGCCAAACATCTTCGCGACCTTTACCAATGTCGGTTCTTCGAACACGGCAACATACCATTCCGTTCCAAGAAGAACGTTGACCAGGTCGGTGCGACTGCGATCAAACGCAACTCCGACTTCTTCATCGCCGATGCGGATTTTGCCGCGGCAGGTGTTGAAATCGACGCACACATACGAGACACGCTTGCCAATGAGAACTTCCAAGGCAGTGCGTACCATCTCCATGGTTGAGCACGTCGTTGCAGTGAGTATCGGATGTTTTTTACCGAACATGACACTTTCCTCCTAATTCAAGGTTCAGGTTAAGAGATTGCTCTCTTAGAGCCACAGTTCAGTGGTTCTACTTATATTATATCACATATATTTACCATGTCAAGCATAGACTCTGGATAATAGATTGGGACTCCCCCATACGCTGGCCTAGGGCTTGTGTAAATAAAAATTTAGGCGCCCAACTCCGGAAGAGGGGCGCCTGATAACCGGACCCGATCTCGATACGGGTTTGGTCCACTGAGAGTACGAACATTCAAAGTCCTTTACGGTCAGAGAGTAACGTTCCCCTCCAGCCGCAGTAAAATGGAAAGATCGAGCACATCAGTTTGGTCTCCCACACTCCCTAGAAAAAGTATGGGTGCACCACAGACTATTTCCACGGTTTTTTCACGACGGCGCTCATGTCCGCGATCAATTCCGTGTTATCACCCGGCCTACGAACCTGCCGGAAAGCACAGTTACCAAACCGAATATTAACCCTGGCCGGAGTTTTGTCAAGCACGGTTGTTCATCGTCGTGTGCCTATTGATATTTGAACTAAGGTTAGGATAACCTAATCAAGCATAAAGGCCTTGAATAAAGGTATTTCCGCCACCAAGCGGTTCCAATTTGCACCCACTTGGGCTACTGTGTTTTCTCCCGGGTTTCTGCTATAGTTTTACGCGTCCGCTTCCGAAAAACGCGCGCTTAGCTCAGTTGGTAGAGCATTCCCTTGACGTGGGAAGGGTCATAGGTTCGAGTCCTATAGCGCGCACAGGATCGCAGAGAAACGAAAACCGCGAAACTTTTGTCCCGCGGCTTGTCGTAAATATGCGTTTGATTATTTCTTCTTGGTGTCCGTCTTCCCCGCGTCCGCGACATCGCCCCCGGGCTCGACATCCTTGAAGGCGCCTCTCAAGTGCCGGATGGCGTCGACTAGGCTCTTGGCCAATTCGGGGATCTTCCTCGAACCGAAAAGGAGCACGAGGATCACCGCGATTATTACTATCTCTTTGGTCCCGATTCCGCTGAACATGTTTTTATTCGCTTAGTTG
>Ga0187866_1001769_pt1 | contig 19146 bp, 18 predicted proteins | sample June2016WEW_11_1_3_FD_133013 | JGI IMG/M metagenome (GOLD analysis project Ga0187866, IMG submission 133013) | Peatland microbial communities from SPRUCE experiment site at the Marcell Experimental Forest, Minnesota, USA - June2016WEW_11_150 | ecosystem: Environmental > Terrestrial > Soil >...
GTCGGGCTTGCCGCAGCCGAATTCGCCTTCGACGAGGATATTATCGAAATACGGCGCCAGGCGGAACTTGTTTATCTTGCCGCGCTGTATCTCCGAACCCCCATTGGTCACCAGCGCCAGCCGGATGCCTTTTTCACGCAGTGTTTTAAGAAGAGCCATGGACTCCGGCGCCACAAACTCATCCTGTTCCCGGGCGGCGGTATAGGCGTCGGCGATTTTTTCCGCCAGTGACGCATTGGCGATGTCCAGGCTGGTGAGCGCCAAACGCAAAACCTCCCGGCGGGCTTTGGGCAAATCAAGGCGTCCCTCGCGGTGGCGTTGCGGGTCAGCCCAGTACCGGTCCCGCACCCGGTTGATCGCCGCCAGCAGTGTTTCAGCCTCCAGGCCGTTCGTTTCCGGAGCGTATAGCCGGCATAGATTTTTCCAGGCTGAATCCGGGGTAGTGGCCCAGCAGATGATGGTATCATCCATGTCGAAGAGGATAGCTTTGGGCACAATCCTATTCTGGGTGGTCAGCGCGGCGTTGTCAAGAGTTTTTTGGGTAATGCCGGCTGGGAATGGGAGTAAAAAGAGAGGGGGTTGAGGTGTTGGCAAAATCTCCCTCCTGTCCCTTCCTTCGACTTCGCTCAGGACAGGCTCTTACGAAGGAGGGACGCCAATACCCGAAAATGAAGTGAAACCAAAAACGAACACGCGTTCATTTCAGGCTTTTTTAAAAGAGAGCAGATAAGAGCCGAAATAGCCCTGCTTCAGGCAGCCCCAGAAAACACCGGCCTGGTACGCCAGGTGCTCCATGACATAATAAAAGAGAAACACAGGATAAAGCAGGCGCGGTTTCTTAATGTAAAAGTCTCCAACCGACGTCCAGAGTACCGCCAGACCACCCAGAATCCACAGGGGATACCACAGAACACCCAGGCCGATGATGATGACCAGATAGTACCTGATGAGATGGAAAAACGTGTAATAGAAGAACGCAAGGTAGCTCCTTAAAGCGGCGGAGACCAGCGACGGGAAAGGAAGCGCCATCCTGATATGCTTGAGCGTGACCGAACGCCGCCAGAGGTCGATGGCGAAGAGGGGTGGCAAAGCGCACAGCGGGTAGGGGTTCAACAGCAATAGGGCCAGGATCACCGCCAGGAAGGACATCGCCGCATAAGGGGGGACGCCGAAAACCTTCTTTTTATCGTGGTGGGCGCGGTAAAGCACGGCTTCCGAGGTGCCGTACGCGGCGCGGCGTTGCAGCATTTTACCAAGGCGGTTGCGGTGCTTGTGGGCGACGACGCCCATAGGCGTGTAAACGAGGGTATAACCTTTGCTGCGGAGACGCCAGCAGAAGTCCACGTCCTCGCCGAGGCGCAAAGACTCGTTAAAGCCGCCGGCGGCGGTAAAAGCCTCGCGGGAGACCAGCAGGTTGGCCGTGGGCACGTAAAAACCGGAATCCGTCCGGCCCTCGGCGATGAGACGTTTACCCATGTTCAGGGGAGAGAAAGCTTTTTCATAGCGGTCCAGGCAGGTCTTTTGATAAAAGCCGTCGATAAAGCCGCCCACGGCGCCGGCCCCGGCCATCTGAATGAAAGGTACGGTCTCCGCCAGCCAGTTTTCGCCGGAGAGGCAATCGGCATCCAGGAAAGCGAAGGCATCGCCGCGGGCATTTTGCGCGCCGATGTTGCGGCAGGCCGCCGGGCCCAGTGAAAATTCACGGCGAATAACCTGGATATTGTCCGCAGTGACCAGCTGGGAAACCGATTTTTTCGAGCCGTCATCCACTACGATGATTTCCCGCGCATCTCTGGGGTAATTCAATTTTTCCAGCGATTTAAGGCAGTCGAGCAGGTCCTCCGGCTGGTCTTTGACGGGAATAATGATAGAAACACGGGGGGGAAACGGGATGGGGCCGATACTTTCCAGCTTGAGATAGCCGCGGGATACCAGGGTCAGGAGCGTTTGATAGGTCTCCGTCCGGTTCAGGGCGGGTCGGCGGCTGAAGTAAGACGAGATGCTTTCGCCATCTCGGAGGGACTGGAGGAGGCGGTAGAGCGACTCGTTAACGCGGAGGCCGCGTACGGGCTGGCGAGCCACAACGAAGTAGCCGTTGGCTTCGTCCCGCAGCGAGGTACCCGGCGGCAGAGAAAATACAAAAGCGTCCGTGGGAAACCTCCAGCTATATTTACTTAAAATTACTTACAATCCGTGCCACAGGGTGATAACGGATCCTTCGCTGCGCTCAGGATGACACGGCAGGCGCTTTTTTCAGGACGCCTTCTTTAAGAAAGAGCCGGTAAAGCTTTTCGGCAAGCTCATCGGGGCCGCCTTCGAGGATTGTGCCTTTGCGTTTGGCGATGCCGCCCTCCAGCAGCTGGAGGATGCGGTAGAAAGCCGGCAAAGAGCTATCCAGCGGCGGCGTTTTAGCGGGGAGGGGGCGGGGGAAAGCAAGGCCGATTATTTTTAGCGGGCCGGATTGAAGCTCAATGGGCGATATGCCGAGGTCGGCAGGCGTAAGTGTCTTAATTTCCGCGGACTTACTGTCGATGAGCTTATCCAGCGAGGCATAGGGGAGTTTTCCCTCCCCCTTTACCGCGAGCACGGCCGGCAGGGTACAGCGCAGCTTTTCCCGCTCCCCGCGGCCTAAATCTTTAACCACGGAAATGCTATTACCGGACTCGGCGGCAATGGAAAACACATTCACCACGCAAGGCAGGCCGAGTCTTGCGGCTAAAAGAGGGCCGACCCGCCCGCTGGCGGTATCCAGGCTTTTTACGCCCGTAAGGACAAGGTCGGCGCTGGAGAGAGATGCAAAAGCGGCCAGCAGCGAAGCTTTTTGATAAGGCGTACCGACAAGACCTTCATCCCATATGCGGATGGCTCTATCCGCGCCCAGGGCGAGGGCATTTCTTAAATAGCTTTCCACACGGGTGGGGCCGATGGAGACTACGGTGATTTCTGCTTCTGTGTTTGCCGCCTTAAGACCGAGGGCTAAGGCTAGTGCGGCAGCGTCATTGGGGTTAAGGCGGCGGGGGATGCCGCTCATGGTGAGCCTGTCGAACCATGGCGGCATATGACCTGAAATGTAGTCCAGGCTCAAAGCCGGGTCGACAACTTCTTTAAGGCAAACGATGATTTTCATAGCTATTATTAAGTCAGTCGGTAAATCACGCCGTAGCCGCCGCGCGGGTAAGACCAGTCCAGTGCGCCCTTATCGCAGATGACGTGGCAGGTGCCGCATTCCAGGCAATTTTCATAAACAACACTTAGCAATTTTGTGGCTTCGTCCCAGGTATAGCAGTTGGCCGGGCAGGCGGTAACGCAGGCGAGGTGGTCGCAGGTTTTGCAGATTTCTTTATTGACGATGATGTGCGACTGCTCATCCACGTGGAACTGGGTCAATTGAGTTAAATTTTCGATGTTCATAACAACGACCTGCCTATCTTAAAGCCGTCGGAAATCAGGCCGCTAAGCCCTACCTCTTTCATAGCTTCTTTACGGGCCAGTTTCAGCAATTTCGAGCGCGGCGTGCCGTCATTGCGGTACATCCTTTCCATGAAAGCGGCGAGGACCTGCGGGTAGGTCTGGAAAAGGCGCTCCAGGTGCATGATGCCGGCGGCATTTTTAAAGGTTTTCATATCCCGCAGAACGAAGCTGGCGTCCAGCTTCTTTTTATACAACGACAAGAACCGGGCGGAAAAATCGCCGTCCTTCAGGGCCTTAATGGCCGTCTCCGCCGCCAGCCCGCCGGAGGTCATCGCCAGGTTGATGCCTTCCAAGTTGATGCCGTTGGTATAGCAAAGCCCGGCGGCGTCCCCCGCCACCATCAAACCGTCCGTAAAGACGGGCGGGATGGCGCGATAGCCCCCCTCCGGTATCAGGTGGGCGGAGTATTCCAACGGCATGCCGCCTTTGACCAGCTTTCTCACCTGCGGGTGCTGTAAAAAATCATTTAATGCGTCATAGAGCGTCTTACCGGAGGCTTTTAAGGAATCCAGGTGCAAAACCAGCCCCACGGAAACGCTCTCGCGGCCGGTGTAGAGGAAGCCGCCGCCACGCATATCGCCCGCCGCCCCGAGGAAGCTGATGTCCGCCCCCTGGTCGCGGACGAGGTGGAAACGTTCATTGATCATCTCTTCGGGGAAGCCTAAAAGCAGCTTGACGCCCACGCCGGTTGTGGTCACTTCAAGGTTTTGGCGCAGTCCGGCCTTTTGCGCCATGAAAGAAAGCACGCCGTCGGCGGCAATGACGATACTGGCACGCAGCTCCCCCTCCCGCCCTTTTACCGTCACCCCGGCGATGCGCCCGTCCTGGCGGAACAGGTCTTCGGCAGTGCAATCGCAGAGTAATAAAGCCCCGGCATTGACCGCCTGCTCCGCCAGCCACTTATCGAAGGCAGGGCGGAAAACGGTATAGCCGTTGTAGGGGGGATTATCGAAATTCTCGTTATCGAATGAGAGGGAAACGGAGGAGGTGGGTGTCAGGAAAGCCATGACTTTTTTATAGACGTGCCTTTCCAGCGGAGCGCGTTCGGTAAAGTCCGGGAGCAGGTCGTTCAGGACGGGGGTATGATGCAGCAGCCCGCCGAACATGTTCTTGGCGCCGGGGTACGGGCCGCGCTCCAGGAGGCAGACCTTGACGCCGGCGCGCGCCAGCTTCAGCGCCGCCAGGCTGCCGGCGGGTCCCGCCCCGACGATAATAACGTCAAAGAATTTCGCCATCTGCTCTGGCCTTCTTTATCCTGGCAATGAGTTTGGGCAGCACTTCCTTAAGGTCGGCCACGGCGCCGGCATCGGCGTTCCGGAAGATGGGCGCCTGCGGGTCGCGGTTAACGGCGACTATTTTGCCCGACTCCTGGATGCCGCCGGTATGATGGGTGGCGCCGGAAATACCGAGGGCCAGATAGAAATCCGGGCTGACGGTCTTGCCGGTCTGGCCGATGAGGCGGTCGCGGGGAATTATGCCGCCATCCACCACGGGACGGGTGGTGCCGATAGCGCCCTCGACCAGCGCCGCCAGCTCCGCTACCAGCGGGTAAAGCTCATCGGTGGCGGCGCCCATGCCCGCGGCCACGATGGTGTCCGCCTCGGTAACATCCACGGTCTGGAAATCAGCCGGCAGGTATTCAAGATGGGTGGTCTTGATTAAGTCGGCAGGCAGGTTAGACTCGATAACGATTGTTTTAGTCTTTACCTCGGCGGTGGGCGGGGCGGGGTTAAGCGCTTTAGCGTCCATGGTGACGAGCATCGTCTTATCGGTTGCAAAAACAAGCTCCTGGTAAAGCTGGCCGCCGTAAACGGGGCGGTAGAACTTTGGATGCTCTATATCTGAAAAATCCATTTTTACACAGTCGGAAACAAGCCCGGTTTCCAGTAGGGCGGCTAAATGGGGCGCCAGCTCGTTGCCTGCCGGAGTATTACCCATGAGCAGGAGCCAGGGCTTTTCCTGGCGGACGCGGGGTAAAAGCGCCGCGGCATAAGCTTCTGCAGAAAAACGGTCGAAAAGGGCATCGTGGAAGATATAAGCGTGCGGGATACCCTGATTACCTAAAGTTTTGGCGACATCAAGGGGGCGGTCGGAAAAAAGCAGGGCCGTGACCGCGCCGCCGACCTTTGCCGCGATTGTGCGCGCGGCGGCCAGCAGGCCGAGGCTTTGTTTAGTGACCTCACCATCAGTCGGGTTGATTTCCGATAAGACCCAGATGTTTTTTATCTTTGCTCTTCCTTTTTTGTCATTGCGAGGAGTGAAGCGACGTGGCAATCTCTATCATATTACTAAAGCCATCTTGGAGATTGCCGCGCCTCCCGACTGCGTCAGGATGGCTCGCAATGACAGTTGCTAAATGGCTCGCCCCACCTTGTCCCCTTCCAATATGGCCATGTCTATTTTACGCGGCGCCACGCAGTCGCCGACGCGGTAGAGCTCTTTTACTTTCCCCTTGAGCGCTTGATATAAAGCGTCGTCCACGCGGCTGCCCATCGCGTAAACGACGGTATCATAACCGGTGAAGGTGTGCCATTCGTTGTTGTAGTAGTTCAGCCCCTTGACTGAGGTGCCCTGGATTTCCGTTACCGCAAAGTCCGGCGTGAACGTGACGCCTTTTAGCGCCAGGCGCTGGTGGGCGAGGTAAGCGTCCTGGCTGGGCCCGAGCTCCGAGCCGATGGTGGAAGAATTGGTGACGATATGGACCTGGCAGCCGCGGTCGACGAGGAACTCAACGGTGGCGGTGGCCTGGTGGTGGCCGTCGTTATCGATGAAGAGGACTTTTTTGCCGAATTTCGCTTCACCGGTGAGCACCTGCCAGACATTAAAGATATTGGGGCCATTGGCGCCGTAAACAGTGCAGGGCTTGGGCAAAGCGCCGGTGGCGATAATAACTACTTCCGGCTTTTGCCCGAGGACGAATTCAGCAGTGACCTCTTGACGCAAAACTATATTTACCGGCAGGAGCTTAAGCTGATTTTCCGCGTTGCGGATGACGGACTTAAGCTCTTCCCGTCCCGCCCCTAAAGCGGCGATGTTGACCTGCCCGCCCAGACTGGCGGCTTTCTCGTAAAGCGTCACGGGATGGCCGCGGCGGGCGGCAACTTCCGCGGCGCGCAGGCCGGCCGGCCCCCCGCCCACCACCATCACTTTTTTCTTCACGGGGGCGGGTTTTATCGAGTCAGCATCCCGTTCCTTTTCGCAGCCGACGTGCGGGTTCTGGATACAGCCGATATCTTTGTTGAGCCCCACCCGCCCGTAGCAGCCCTGGTTGTCCGCCACGCAATAGCGGATTTCTTCCAGCCGGCCCTCTTTGGCCTTGTTCGCCAGATGGGGGTCGCAGATCTGGGCGCGCACCATGCCGACCATGTCCGCCTGGCCGTCCGCCAGCACCTTTTCCGCCATGACGGGGTCGTTGATGCGGCCGGTGCAGAAAACGGGCAGGCCGACGACGCTCTTGATGCCGGCAGCGAGGGGGATGGTATAGCCCAGCGGCGTGTGCATCGAGGCGCCGACGAGGTAAAGGTTGTAGAAAGTGGCGAGGGTCAAATCGATGAAATCTATGTTTTTACAGGTTTCAAAACGCTTGGCGATTTCCTTGACGTCGTCTAGCGTCAGGCCGCCCTGCACCATCTCATCGGCGCAGAGGCGGATGCCCAGCGTATAGTCCGGGCCAACCGTACGGCGGACGGCGGCGATGACCTCCAGCGGAAAGCGCATCCGGTTTTCCAGCGAACCGCCGTAGGCATCGGCGCGGAGGTTGGTGAGGGGCGAAAGAAACTGGCGCAGCAGGGAACTGTGGCCTAATTGCAGCTCAATGCCGTCGAAGCCGCCCTCACGGACGTGAACCGCCGCCTGGATAAAAGCTGTAGTAACCTCTTTAATGTCCTCGATTTCCATCTCCTTGGGCACTTCCCGGAACATGAAGTCGGGGACGGGGGAGGGGGCTAAAACCGGCAGGCGGGAATAAGAGCCATCGCCCTGGGCGCCGTTGTGGTTCAGCTGGGCGAAGATTTTCGTTTCGTACTCATGGACGGCGCGGCAAATCTTACGATAGCCGGGGACGGCTTCCGTCTTATAGGCATCGATAAGCTTTTCGTAGGCGTGGTCGGTGGGGTGGACGGACTGCTCCTCGGTCACGATAAGCCCCGCCCCGCCCCTGGCACGTTCCGCCAGGTAATACATATAGCGTTCGGAGGGGAGGTTATGCTCGGAAAGATTGGTGAGGTGGGCGGAAAAGGAGATACGGTTGGGCACGGTGACCGTGCCGATGCGGAGGGGTGAAAAAAGGTATTTAAACTGGCCGTACATAGTTTACCTCTTAAGCGCCATTATACACTTTAGAGAGAAAAGGGGGAAATGAAAAATCAAATCTCAAATCTCAAGAACACAAATCAAACGAGGCGCGGCGAAGGGTAGAGGGGATTTAACGTCCGTTTATTAAGCGGCAGGTTCCGGCTCCAGCGTTATAGGACTGCTGCTCCGGGTAATGCCGCCCGCCTTGGTAACCGTGACGGTCATTGAGTGGCTGCCCGCAGTCAGGTGGAGCGTCGTGCTGAACGTGCCGTTAACGACACTCAAGGTCATTGGGGAGCTGTCGAATGTAAGCACGGCTTGAGTTATCGAGGGGTCGTTGACGGTCCCGGCTACGGTGATATCACTGCTGACAATAGCGTCGTTTTGCAGACTCGTTATCGCCACGACAATATCGGTGACATTAATGGTGACGGACCCCGATGCCGCCACCGGCTGATTGCCGGGGCCTTTCCCGGAAGCGGTGGCATGATTGGTCAGATTGCCAATTTCTTTGTCTTTGACGGTGTAAGCGGCGGTAAAGACCCAGATTTCATTTTCGTCTAAAATACCATCCGCGTTAGTGTCACCGCTTAAATACCCGGGCGAACCCGCCCGGTCATCGGCGACGGTGATACTGGATAGCGGCACATCACCCTTATTACTGACCTGGTATTGATAAGTTACCGTGTCCCCCGGGAAAGCTGACTGGCGGTCGCACGTCTCAACGATAGACATTTTAGCCGTCACGGGAGCGGGAGTTGGAGATTGAGTCGGGGCTGGGGTATGAGTCGGAGTTGGCGATTGAGTCGGGGCAGGGGTATGAGTCGGTGTCGATGACGGCGTAATTGTCGAGGGCGGTGTGGTAGTCGGTGTAGTAGTCGGTGTGCCCTGGTCCGGCTCGGGCTGTCCGGGGGTTTCGCCCGGCACTACAGTGGAACGGGTGCCCTGGGTCAGCAGGACTTCAGTTCCCTGGGCCACCACGCTGACCAGCCCTTCAATATTATCGACGACGGTAACCCCATTGGGGTCAACGGAAACGCCCAGTATTGTGCCGCGGACACCGGCGACTGCGGCAGCGGTCTCGACTTGAAAACTGGACGCCGGGTCGATAAGCTTTTTCACCCGGCTGATAGTATTGCCGATTGTCTGGCTGACTTTAATGTTGTTGACGTTTCCCTCTAAATTCAACTCGGTCAAACTGATTTCCGTATCTCCGTCCAGGTCGATAGTGCTGCCTTCAAAGAACGAAACCTGGGCTTTGCCGCCTGTGTCCGTCCGGATTTTGTCGCTGGTTTCCAGGGTCATACCCACCTCTCCCTTGACCCATTGCGTGCTGCCCTGTTTCATGACCAGCACGTTTCCCCCGGCGATGGACAGCATCGTAAACGGAGAAACTGAATCTTTCGGGGTTGGCGTGTTTTGACCGGCCGGCGACGCCTTGCCGCATGCGGATAAAGGCAGGGCCAGCATGAGCAGCGAGGCTGCCAGCAGGGCTATCCGGTAAACATTACGGTGCTTGGTCATATGGTATTTATAATCCGGCAATCTGCACAGAACTAATCTCTTGAGAAGTATTATACACTTTAGGGAGAAAAGGGGGAAATGAAAAATCAAATCTCAAGAACACAAATCAAACGAGGCGCAGCGAAACAGAATTTCAAATTACAAATGACAAATATAAAATGAGGAAAAAACTCCCCAGGCCCTTCTTTAAGCAAGGGGGGAATTACAGCTCTCCCTTTTAGTAAAAGGAGCTTAGCTTCAGGGCACGAAGGTTGCCGACAAGGTTGCCGTGACTGTCCCGGAAGTAGCCGTGTTGCCGAAAACGATGGAGTAGCTGTACCCGGAAGCAACCGGGGAGGTGACGGTGGTGCCGGTGCCGAAATTATAGCTGGACGAGGTTTGCTGCGTGTTATTGGTCACGAGGATGTATCCCGTGGAAGAGTTGCTGGTGCCGCTGATGGAGACATAGCCGGAGGAGGAGGCGTTAAACGTGTATACCAGCGTGGTAGTCGAGGCATTTTGCGTGACGGTCTGCGATACGAAAAGGGTGGTGCCGGTGGATGACGATGTACCGGAATACGTGCCGTTAAGGACCGCCGTGACCGTCCCGGAGGTATCCGCATTGCCAAAAACTATCGAATAGTTGTAGCCGGAACTCAACGCCGCCACAACTGTGGTACCCGTGCCGAAGGGATAATACGCCAGGGTGTTCAACGAATTGTTGATTATCTGGATATAGGCGGTCGAAGAGCTGCTGGTACCGCTGATATTAATATAGCCTGAATAGGGGGGAGTGAACGTATAAACAAGTACCGTTGAGTTGGCGTTCGCGATAATCGCCTGCGAAGAGAACAGCGTGGCGGTTGTAGATAATGGTGATGCTAAAAGGTTGGAAACCTGCTGGTTAAGAGTAGTTACCGAACTTTGCAAAGAAGTTACCGAAGTCTGCAGTGAGGTAGTCGTATCCTGTAACGAGGTCAACTGGCTGTTGATGGTAGTCATTTGATTTTTTAAAGATGAAATTTGTGTGCCGGAAGAGTTCAGGGTACTCTGTATACCGGAGATAGTGGTATTCATGGAATTTAGTTGCCCGGTCAACGATGTTAATTGATCGGTCACCGAGGACAGGCTCGACTGTAAGGAGGTTATTTGCGCGCCGGTATTTAGTTCCGAGTTTTGCAAAGATGTAATGTCCGTTTGGGCGCTGGTCAGCTGACCGGTTAAGGAAATTATCTTCGCTTCGGCAGTTCCAAGCTGATTTTGAAGGGCCGTAATATTACGATCAGCCGAGGCGATATTCATTGAAGTGATGATACCCAGGGCAGTGCCGACGACGGCCAGACAGGCAACCAGTGCAATCAGAGCGATCTTTAATTTAGCCATACACAACCCCCCACTAACCGTATTATTATCAAGATATTGTTAAGTAATAATTAAATTATGTGAAAATGGAGCCGATATTTCAAGGGAATAACGGTAACAAACGAAAATAATCTTTATCACTCAAGAAACAGTTTAAAGACTGGATTATTCCAGGGCGCGGCTCCAGCTGACGAGGCACTCGGGGTCGGCGGCGTTCAGGTCTTGAGTGAGAAAGTAAGCGACGGCAGGACAGCCGCCGCGGCAATTTTCAAAACGCGGGCAGGCGCGGCAGGCAGAAGGCTCAAGGTGGCGCAGGCGCCGGAATGAAGGCGCACTATCCCAGATTTCCTTAAAAGATTTTTCCCGCAGGCTGCCGGCGCAGAAAAGCCCGTCCTGTAAAAAGGCGCAGGGAAAAACGCTGCCGGAAGGGTCGATGCAGGCGGTCATTTTGGCGGCGCCGCACATGTCCAGCCCCATTTTCCGGCGCCCGTCCTGGGAGATGGCAAAAAACGAATCGCCGGTGAGAATGGAAAGGTCGCTCTCCAGCCAGGCGGCGATCTCCTTCAGCCGGGCGGGGTCGAGCTTTAAAGCGTCCCAGCTCTGCCGGGCGCGGCCGGACGGGCGAAAGCGCGAGACGCGCAGGTTGGCGCTGAAAGATCTGGCTAACTCTTTAAGCTGGTGCAGTTCCCCGAAATTCCGAGAAGTAACGACGGTATTGATAGAAAGGGGGATATTCCTGCCGGAAAGAAGTTTAATTCCGGAAATAATATTACGGAATGTTCCTTCCCCGCGGATGCGGTCGTTGACTTCCGCCGTGGCGCCGTCAAGGCTCACCTGAACGTTGACGAGCGGATTACCGGCAAAAAGGGCTACCGCTTCTTTCGTAAGCGCGGTGCCGTTGGTGCTAATGCAGGTCACGATGCCCTTGCCGTGGATATAGCGTAAAAGGGGGAGGAAATAATCTTTTAAAAGCGGCTCGCCGCCGCCGAAATTGATTTCAAAAACCTTCAGGACCGCCAGCTGGTCGACGATGTCTTTACATTCCTCGAAAGTAAGCTCGTCCGGGGAGGCTTTACTGCTGGCGGAGAGGCAGTGGATACAGCGCAGGTTGCATTCGTGAGTGATTTCCCAGGTGATGTTGACGGGGGCGGAAAGCGGCCAGTCAGCGTATTTCATCGGCAAGCATACCGCTATGGGAAAGCTGTTCGGTCAACCTGGGGAGGGCGCGTTCGATTTTTTCCGATGACGTGCCGGTGCGCCGGGTAATATCACCGGCGATACTTTCCAGCGTCCAGGTGCCGTCAAAGTGGGCGGGGGAAAGCCAGCCGCGGCTGCGGACGAAGCACACTTTATGGCGAGATTGGTGGTAGAAAAGCAAGCCCCAGCTTTCGCGGCGGACCTGGACACCCGTAGCGAGGCGGCAGGGCATCAGTACACCCCGCAAACGCCGTCGATGCTAAGCTCTTCGACGACGATTTCTTCGAGGATTTGGGGGTCCTCGGGAGAAACGGAATCATTATTAGCGGTTAACGTGAAATCTTTTTCCATTATTGACCTTTCGGAACCTCACCCCCTTGTATTCCCCCTCTCCGGGGACGGAGAGGGGGTCAGAGGGAAAGGTCGTATTCTTCATTTGCGGTGAAAGCTTCGTTATATTTGTTACTTCAAAATCCCCCTCTTATCCCCCTTTGAAAAAGGGGGACGAAATAGAGCAGGTTATTTACATCGCGCCTTTAAGAACGTTCATTACCTCGTCATGGTCGAAAGACCTGGGGTTACCCTGGGAGCAAAAGTCGTTGGAATAGACCTTGACGATGTGCTCCAGGTCCGCCTCCTTGAGGCCGAATTGCTTTTTCAACTGGCCGGGTACGATTTCCAGGTCGAGGAGCAGCTGCTCGATCTCCTCGAACCAGCGGTCGGCGGCCTCCCAATCGGTCAGGCCGGTGGTATCGATGCCCATCGCGCGGGTCATCGCGGCCAGTTTCCCGATGATAGCGGGCTGGTTGTACCTTTCGCCGGCCAGCATCATCACGGCGTTAACGCGGCCGTGGTGGCAATCGGTGACGGCGCTGATCTGGTGGCCCAGCCCGTGAATGATGCCGGCGCCGGCGCCGAAGCCGATGCCGATGCCGCCCATGGTGGCCGCCCAGCACATCCGCTCGCAGGCGACGTTGTCCATGCGGTTGAAGGTGAACTCGCGGAGGTTTTTGTAGACCAGCTCGACGCAGCGCAGCAGCATGCCGTAAGCGTAGGGGCTGGCCACCTTGGTGACGAACGCCTCGACGCCGTGGGACAAAGCATCGAAGCCGGCCCAGGCAGCGTAATTTTTGGGCTGAAGCCGGGCCAGCAGCGGGTCGATAATGGCGATGGTGGAGTGGATGTTGGGGGCGCTCACCAGCACCTTCATCCTCGATTTGGGGTCGGATATCGCGGCAAAGGAGGAGACCTCCGCCCCGGTGCCGGACGTCGTCGCCACCGATATCTGGGGGACGGTGCAGGGTTTCATTTTCTGGAGCGTTTCAATCCAGGGAGGGTCGAGAAAGACGGTGAAATTCATGATATTTTTACCGCCGTTGGCGACCATGACGCGGACGCCCTTGCCGGTATCGATCGAGCTGCCGCCTCCCACGGCCACGACGCCGTCGCACTGGCTTTCCTTAAAGACTTTATAGGCCTCCGTAATCTGGTGGGTCTTAGGGTTGGAGGTCACTTTATCATAAACTTCCGTGGCGACACCGGCGTAGTTGATAACGCCCTTGATTTCATCGATAATGCCGGTGCCCTTAAGGCCGGTGGTGACGATGAGGGCTTTTTTCATGCCGGCGGCTTTGCATTCGTTACCGACGGTCTGGTAGGCCCCCCAGCCGATAGCGATCTTGGGGATGGTGTTGGTGTAAAGAATGGGGAACTCAAAAATCTCCTTGTTGAACACGGCCTGCCTCCTTGCGCGTTAAAATCCCTATCTTACTCTCTCCGATTTCACCCTCACCCTTCGACTTTGCTCAGGGCTGGCCTTTGCCAAAGGGAGAGTATGTCATATTTGCTTCCCGATTTCATCGTCAGCCTTCGACTTCGCTCAGGGCGGGCCCTGCCCTTTCCCATCAAGGGAGAGGAAATTAAAAATCCCTCTCTAACTCTCCCTTTACGAAAGGGAGAGGATGATAGATGCACCACTGTGATCAGCGGTTTGTTTAATCATCCTCCCTCCTTTATAAGGAGGGATAAGAGGGAGATTTTCACCTTTCTAGTTTCCCCCTCACTCGACCTTTCCTCCTAACCCCCTCTCCGCAGGCGGAGAGGAAAACGCTATAAGTTTGATTATTAGTGTTATTTTAGGCTAAAGCGAAGCTTTCATCAAGCTACACGCAGCAGTATCTTGATGTTGGCTTCTTTATCGTTGATGAGCGCCTCGAAGCCCTTTTTAACGGCGTCTTTAAGCGGGACGATGGAGGAAATGAGGGGGGAGGGGTCAATGCGCTTATCGGCCAGGAGAGCGGCGGCGGTGCGGCCTTCGTCAACGTAGATGGAGCTGCCGACGAGCGCTTTCTCGGTGAAGGTAATGGAGGAAAAGTCTAGCGTGCCCGGTTTTTCAAAGAGGCCGACGATGACGGCGGTGCCGCCCCGCCTTACGAGGTCAACCGCCAGCTGCGGCGTTTCCGGCCGGCCAACGCATTCGAGGGTAGCGTCCGCCCCCGGCCCGCCGGTAATTTCCTGCAGTTTTTTCACCAGATTGCCTTGGGTGGAATAAATAACGGCGTCGGCGCCCAGCCTGGCCGCTAAAGCGCCCCGCCCCTGGTGCTTGGCAATAACATAGACTTCCGCAGCACCGGCAGCCCTGGCGGCGAGCAGACAGCACAGGCCGATCGTCCCGTCCCCCACAATCGCCACCTTCTCGCCTTTGACAACATGCCCCTGCTTTACAGCGTGCAGGGCCACGGCCAGCGGCTCCACCAGCGCGCCGAGCTCATCGGAGACGGAACCGGGCAATTGATAGCAGGAATAATGCGGGAGAAGAAAATACTCCGCCATGCAGCCATCAGAGAAGAGGCCGGAGAAGCCCTGGTTCACGCACAGGTTATAGCGGCCCATTTTGCAGGCATAGCACTCGCCGCAGTACCAGTTGCCCACTCCGCTTACCCGGTCCCCCGCTTTAAAGCCTTTGACGCCCTGGCCGACGGCCGCCACCGTGCCGGAGAACTCATGACCTATGGTGACGGGGACTTTATCCGGGGGTATAAGGCTGGGGCCGTAGGCATATTCCTTAAGGTCCGAGCCGCAGATGCCGGCCAGGGAAACCTTAATTTTAAGCTGGCCGGGGCCGGGGGAAGGCTCCGGGGCGTCAACGTAACGCAGGTCTTTACGGCCGTACCAGCGCAAAGCTTTCATCAAACGTAATTATTAAAGAGGGAGAGGAGATTGTCAAGGAAAAATCAAATCTCAAATCTCAAAAATCAAAAACACAGAGCAAAAGTTACAACTGACATCTCTTACTCTTATCCCTCTCTGCGGCGGCAGAGAGAGGGAGGAGGAATTTTGTTGAAGGGCGAGGTAGTGTATAATGACAGGAAAAATATACGGGCGGGGGTAAGTTATGATGTTCTTAAATTCAGATATGGCTCAAACACTTAGTTCACAAGAATCTAAATATCAAACTATTATCAATCAACCCCATCGGGGTTTGACAGGCATTGCGTTAAAAATAAATAAAATCCTTGCGACTATATTATTTTTCCCAATATTTCCCATTCAACTTATAACTACATTTGTTCTTGGTATCTTAACAACAATTACATTCGGTATTTTTGCTTGGCTAACTACTGGTATCTGGTTGTTGTTCTTAGGCCCATTATTGGGCACTAGCTGGCTTTGGACAAGACTCCCATTTTTAAGGCCAATACTCATACTTCCCGGTGTTTTATGGGCTAGAGCTTCAGGTATTTGCGCCACCATATTTCCAAGTATGGGAGATTGGAGTGCGCGAAAGATAAAACTTGATATATGTGATATTTGGCCACTCTCTTGGAACTTACTAAAAACAAATATCTCATAGTTAAAAGAGAGACTAACGAGCAACTTCCCGGCTCCAGTTGACCAGGCACTCCGGGTTGGCGGCGTTCAGGGCTTGAGTAACGAAGTAGGCGACGGCGGGGACGCCACGATGAAACATTGGAGAGGCCTTAGGAGGTGAGGGATGACCGTTTATAGCAAAGTTACCAGGCACGGACAAATTACGTTGCCTGCCTCGGTACGCCGGGAATTGGGTATTGAAGAAGGGGACCTGATAGAAATTTCTGTTAGGGATGAACAGGCTGTTCTAATGCCGAAAAAACTAATCGATAAAAGACAGGCTTATTTCTGGACAAAAAAATGGCAGGACGGGGAAAAACAAGCCGACGAAGATATCAAAGCAGGACGCGTAAAAGCGTTTGATTCTGTTGAAGACCTGCTTAAAGAACTAAACGGAAAGTAGAACATAATCCAGGTGCACAGGATTTATCTAAACTCTTCCATTAACGCCTCAATCTTCATCGGGTCTATCGGCTGGTTGACCAGCGGCCCCGCTTTTAGCTGCGGCAGAGCGTCCTCGTAAAGCGGGCGTTCCTGTTTATAGATAATCCCTATCGGTATCTTATCGCCCCACTCCTGCGCTTTAAGCATGGCGGCGGCTTTATCGGAGGGGTTATAGTCCGCCCCCAGCTTGTAAACGCGCTGTTTGTACCAGGCAAACGTATTGACGTGATTAAAAGAGACGCAGTTCTGCAGAATATCGACTAAAGCAAAGCCCTTGTGCGTTACACCCACCTTAATCAGCCCTACCAGGTGGTCGATGTCTCCGCAAAAGCCCCGCGCCAAAAAGCTGACGTCCGAGGCTAAAGCCAGCGTCAGCGGGTTGAGCGGCTGGCCAGCGCCCAGGGGCGTCGTTTTGGTGACGAAACCGAGGTCGGACGTCGGGGAGGCCTGCCCCTTGGTAAGGCCGTAGACCTGGTTATTGTGCACGAGGTAGGTGATATTTACGTTGCGGCGGGCGGCTGCCAGCAGGTGCTGCACGCCCTCGCCGTAAGCGCCGCCGTCGCCATCGATGCCGATAACGGTCAGCCCGCGGTTGGCGATCTTGGCGCCGGTGGCGGCGGGCAAAGTGCGGCCGTGCAGGCCGTTGAAAACATTGCCTTTAGTGTAGTGCGGCAGCTTGGGCGCCTGGCCGATTCCGGACACGAAAAGGACATTCTGCGGTTCAAGATTCAATTCAACGAGGGCCTTTTTCACCGCCTGCAAAATGCCGAAGTCACCGCAGCCGGGGCACCAGGCGTTGGGAACATCCGATTTATAATCCGTTAGCGTTACCATGCTTTCACCTCCCGCGTCAGGCGGTCAACTATCTCGTGGGGGGAAAAGGGACGGCCGTCATATTTTAAAATCATGCCGTCGACCGATTGGCCTGTCTCCCGCCGTATCAGCTGCGCCAGCTGCCCGGTGGCGTTCCCCTCGACGGCGATATTTTTCCCGTCCTGCTTGAGCGCCGCCGCGGCGGCATCCGCCGGGAAGGGCCACAGCTGGCTGAAATGGAGGGCATTGACGGGTTTACCGTCTTTCTCCAGTAAAGCGGCGGCTTCCAGGATAGCGCCGTAAGTGCTGCCCCACCCGATTAATGTCACCGCCGCCCCCTGGGCTTCGTGGAACTCCGGCGGCGTTATTTCCCGCTTCAGGCCGTTTAGCTTGCGCAGTCTTTTTTCCACCTGTGCCTGACGCGTGGCAGCGTCCTCGATCATGTGGCCGGCCTCGTCGTGCTCATCGGAATCGGTCACGACCAACGCTTTACCGTGCCCCGGTAGGGCGCGTGGGGAAACGCCGGAAGCGGTCACGGCGTGCCGCTTATAATCCGGGTCATCGCTGGATATTAAGTCGCCGCGCTCGATTTTAACTTGAGACAAGTCAAATTTATCCACGGTGGCGTAGGAGCTGGCCAGGTGATGGTCGGTAAGGATGAGCACCGGCGTCTGGTACTTTTCCGCCAGGTTAAAGGCTTTCACGGCGACGTTGAAAGCGTCCGCGGCATCGGCCGGAGCGAAAAGGGCGCGGGGAAATTCGCCGTGGCCGGCGTGCAGGGCGAAGAAAAGCTCCGCCTGCTCGGTACGGGTGGGCAGGCCGGTGGCGGGGCCGGGGCGCTGCCCCAGGACGACGACGACCGGCGTTTCGGTCATACCGGCGAGGGCCAGTCCTTCCACCATAAGGCAGAAACCGCCGCCGGAGGTGGCGACCATTGACCTCACACCTGTGTAGCCCGCCCCAACGGCCATGTTCATGGCGGAAATTTCGTCCTCGACGTGCATCATGACCGCGCCGTACTGCCGCCCCTTGTCCGCGATGTATTCCAGGATGGGGCTGGACGGCGTCATGGGATAGCCCGCGACGAACTTGCAGCCGGCGGCTAAACTGCCCAGGCAAAGCGCCTCGTTGCCGTTAAGGAGCAGGTGTTGGCTCTTTCCCGGTAAAGGGTGGATTTCGGGGAGGGGAAAAGCTTTACTATTTTCCCGGGCGAAATCGTAACCGGCGCGGGCGGCGGTAATATTATCTTTAACGGTCTTTTCGCCGTGCCGGCCGAACTCCTGCTCCAGCACGCCGGAGAGGATTTCAAAATCATAATTTATTAGCCCCAGCGCCGCCCCCACGGCGACGGAATTGGCCATCAGCTTGTTCTGCACCTTTTCCTGGGCGAGGCGGGCAAAAGGCACGTTAAAAGACCCGGCGCCCTCGGTTTTCGACCCGGTCTGCTCGGCATCATAGATGATAACGCCGCCGGTTTTAAGCTCGGCACGATGCAGGTCTACCGTTTCCTTATTAAGCGCCACCAATACATCCAGCTCCAAGGAAATGGCCGGCAGGCCGCCGGTCACGGCGCGGATGCGGAAAAAGTTATGGCCCCCCCGCACCCGGCTCTCGTAATCCTGGTCGGCGAAAACGGAGAAACCGCCGCGGGCGAACGCTTTGGCCAGTATCGCACCGACGGACTGGACGCCCTGCCCCGCCTCCCCGCCCACCATGATGTTAAAATCCGCCGTCATTATTCACCTCCCGCCGCAACTTTTCTGACACGACAACCATATCATAAAGCCATTTGAGAATAAATAATGTAATATTTGTCACGCTGGTAACCGCTGCCCATTATATTGCTAACGATATTTTAACATTCTTTCAATAGCATCGAGATAGTTAAACTGTTATAATATGCAGGGTTTTAATAATATAGAAAGCGTTAGGTAAGATGGAAGAAAAAGACGTTCAAAAGATAAAAGACGCGGCGGAAAAGGTCAAAGCCAACGTCGAGCGCGTAATCGTGGGCAAAGGGGAGGTAGTGGAACTAACAGTTGTCGCTTTACTCTGCGAGGGGCACATCCTGCTGGAAGACGTGCCGGGGCTGGGCAAGACCGTCCTGGCCAAATCGCTGGCAAAATCCATCGGCTGCACTTTCCGGCGTATCCAGTGCACGCCGGACTTACTGCCTTCCGATATTACCGGCAC
>Ga0187866_1001770_pt1 | contig 19142 bp, 11 predicted proteins | sample June2016WEW_11_1_3_FD_133013 | JGI IMG/M metagenome (GOLD analysis project Ga0187866, IMG submission 133013) | Peatland microbial communities from SPRUCE experiment site at the Marcell Experimental Forest, Minnesota, USA - June2016WEW_11_150 | ecosystem: Environmental > Terrestrial > Soil >...
ATGAATCGTGCCATGCTGCGGGCGGAATCTCTAGCGTGGGCTGTGCGGGCTCTCCCGGCGCACCCCCAAACGGCGCGCTGGGAAACAGAGCGCGAAGCGCTCGGCGACGACAACTGGGGCCACTGGGAAATCGAAGACGCCACAATCTATAACGGCATCTGGCTGTATTCACTGCTTGGATACGCCGATTCACGCGGCCAGATGGAAGATCTGTTTCACACCCCGGAGGTTTATTACTACGCTCAATACTTCCTCAACCTTATGTGTCCCGCGGGAGTCATTCCTGATTTTGGCGACGCTAGCTGGACGCAGAACTGGCAACACTATCTGGTGTTTTTCGAGGCGGCCGCGGCGAAGTTGCACGATCCACAGCTCAAATGGGCGGCCACTACCATTGCAGATCGCTTCGTGGATTTCTCGAAGCCGACAAGCGCCGGCTTGGGCGTCATGCTGCTGGATGCCTACCGTTGGGGCTCGGATGAAAAGGCCGGCGATCCGCCGCGACGGCTGAGCGGGGAAGTCATGGAGGACGTGCAAGGGAAAAAGATCGTATTCCGCGACGGCTGGAAACCTGACTCAACGTATTTGCTGCTCAATTACCGCGACGAAGGCGACGGCGGTATGAATTTCCGCGACTACTTGCGCGATTCTATTCCCGTGGAAGAGGAAAAGATGACCCACGGGCACGCAGACGAAAACAGCATTCCCCTGCTGATGTCCGGGGGCTCCGTCCTCCTTCATGACGGAGGATACCGGGACTACATGCCCAGCGGGCCGTACGGCGCCTATCGCCAGGATTACTTTCACAATCGCCTGTGCGTGCGCCCTGAGAAGATCTTCATGGGCCAGCAGGCGGGCGAGTCGCGTTACAGCGTGCATGAAGCGGTTCCGGGACAGCCGGTGCTGGAGTTTCTGCGCGATGCCGGTTCCTACCGGCCCGTCCGCACCAGGAAAGTGGACTTCCTCTCCCTGCCCGAGTTCGATTACTCCCGCACTCGCCTCATCGATGACGGCTGGGGCTACGACTGGGATCGCGCCATTGTGTACGTGAAGGATCCCGCACTATTCGTGGTTTTCGATGTGTTCAAGGCACGCTCCCAGGAGTATTTCACGCTGGCAGATCTGTGGCACACGCGCCGGATCGTCAGCCGCGGCGAGCACTGGTACGACACGGTGTACGACGCGATCGGGGGCACGACGCTGCCGACGGATCGCCAACTTCTTGTTCTTTTTCCTGATCCCCACTACCGGCTGGAAGGCGTTGAGGCCATCAAGCGTCACGCTCAGGACGAGCTGACCATGTATCAGGTCACGGCGCAACATTTTGAGTTGGGCGAGACCGAAACACTCGTGACCGTGCTTGTGCCTCACGGCAAGGATCAGTCGCCTGCGGAACTGGCAAGTCGCATCCGATTGGTAACAACGAATCCGGAGCGCGCCGGCGCGGCCGTCGCCATCGAGTCTGGCGGACGGACGCTTCTGGTGGGCTTGAAGAACGATCTCCGCATGGACATGGCGCGTGACTGGCGGCGTCCGAGATATCTCTATGAGGCAGGCCGCATTGCGTATGGAGATCTCGAAACAGATGGCGATTTTGTATTCGCGGCGCAGAACAACTCGGAACTGGCGTACACGATCGTCAACATGACCAGGGCCGAGCGCAAAGGACAGGTGATTTTCCAGGCCGGGCAGGGGTTCTTCGGCTTGGCGTTTGACGGGTCTGCGGATGCAAGCGGCGTGGGCAAAGTGCGCTACTGGCGCGATACGGTGAAAATCAATGGCGCTGCCAAGTGAGACCTTTATTCGGACCGGGCGGCGCGAATTTGACGACCTGGTTCCTCTGGTTCGCTCGTTCCTCGCGCGCGACGTCATGGATCTGACGATTGACGGCCAGAGGATCCGCGGCTTTCGGACGCCGGATGCCCGCTCCATCTGGATCCGCGACCACGGCGACATGATGCGGGGATTCCGATACTTCGAATCGGATCTGCAAAGTGCCGTCCAGCACTTCGCCGACACGCAGTCAGCCAACGGCCGTATTTTCGACTACTTCACGACCTTTCCCGAAAAACTGCCGAGCGAGCGCGAGAACTGGACCAAGTACGTGCGGGTGCCGGTCGAAGCCGACGTCGAGTACCGCTTCGTGAAAGCGGCATGGCTGGCTTGGCAGGCATCCGGCGACGATAACTGGATTCGCCGGCTGCTCCCCAACATGGAGCATGCGCTGGGCTACATTATGAAGCACCCGTGGTACTGGGAACCGCAGGCCGGCCTCGTCAAGCGTGCGTACACGATCGACACCTGGGACTTCGCCTACACCGCCTGCCGCCACGAGTGGCTCCAATTCCAGATCAACGACGATACGTACTGGGGCATCATGCACGGCGACAACAGCGGCTATTACGAGGCATTCCGGATCATGGCTGCGCTTCAGCGGCGGCTTGGCGATCTGCAGAAAGCCTCCTGGTGGGACGCACAGGCCGCAGTGTTGCGCGAGCGCATGAATCAGATTTGCTGGAATGGACGCTTCTACACCCACTTTGTCAAACTGACGCCGGTGACCATCCCGGGAGTCAATGAAGCCGAGCAACTCAGCCTCAGCAACCCGATGGATATCAATCGGGGCGTGGCAGATCACGAGCAGGCGGCGTCAATCCTTCGCGAATACCAGCGGCGCGGTGCTGCCTGCAAGGCGTTTGCCGAATGGTTCTCGATCGATCCGGCGTTCCCGGACGGCGTGTTCGGCGACGATCGTCTGGTCCGCGGCGCTTACTGCAACGGTGGCATCATGCCGCTCGTAGGCGGTGAGCTTGCGCGCGCAGCCTTCGACCACGGCTTCGAAACCTATGGCGTGAACATCCTGAGACAGTACTTCCAGATGACATCCGAGAAAGGGGAAACCTATCTCTGGTACTTTCCTGACGGACGGCCCGCGAGCGTCGAGACGAGCACGAGCCCCGAGGCTTCGCCCACAGATGGCTGGGGCTCGAGCGCCATGCTTTGGGCGCTGATCGAGGGCTTGGCAGGCGTAGTGGATCTGGGCCGCACATTCGATAGGGTACGCTTGTCGCCACGCTGGGTCGCCGCGGATGTGGATGCGGCGGAGGTGTCTGTCGGCTACCCATCTTCCGGTCGCGGCATGCAGTACCAGTTCCGATCCGCTCCCGACAGCATCGACCTGCAGGTCACCACTGGAAAGGCGGATCTGCACTGCCACGTTCTGCTGCTGCCCGGCGCTGAACCTCTATCCGTCTTCCAGGATGGTGGCGCAATCGAATTCCGTCTGTCGCACGTCGAGCAGAGTCGCTACGTGGACTTCCGCGCGCACGTGGAACCTGAATCCCGCTTCGTGATCCGCTTGCGATAGGTGGAAAACCGCAGTCATTCTTTCCCCGGAACAGACATTCTTCGTCGGCAGGAGTTGTACAGAACGACACCACATCCGCGTCCCGTCAGGGACGCGACGAGAGTGTATACCTCCGCCGGGAGTCTCGTAGGGACGGCTGAGTCATTTCCAGACATAACCACTCTCGTCGTATTGGATCAGGAGTTTACCATTCGTATTCACCATGTCAGCCGTCCCTACGGGACTCGTTCTCGACCCGATGCCTAATCCCGGCACTGAAGTGCCGGGCTACTTTCACCTCGTCCCTACGGGACGCAAAGTGCCTGGCTATTTTCCCCGTGTCCCGATGGGGCGCAAAATGGCTAAACTCGAGAAGCCCTCGGGCCTCACAAATCATTGTTGCAGGATACCGGCAAGACTAGGCCCTACGCCGGAAATGGTCTTTCGCTTTCGGCCTTGCTTCTGACGCTCAGTATAAAAGGCAGGGGCCAAAAATTTAGGCGTTGGATACGCGGAATTGATATCCCGGGCAGCCGAATATCGAGCGGCCGACACCTGGAGTTTCTATGTTTCTCACGCGACCGCTGCGGAAGTGAAGGGGCCAAAAAACAAGGCGTCATCACTCACATAGATCCCGCAAGAGCCTTGTCATTGGATACGACATCCGATATAAAACCCTACGTGACATCCGTAAGAAAAGTCCGAGCTCAATCTCCAGAACGCCCGCATGGGAGTGCGAAGCAGCCCAAGCAAAAAGAAACGGGAAAAATCTCCTCTCGCAGCAGGAGCATCTGGTTTCTGCTTCCGATATTATTGCTCGCAACATTGTCGGCCTACTACCCGGCTTGGCACGGCCGCATTTTATGGGACGACGATGCTCACATTACACCGATTGGATTGCGCTCGGCGGATGGACTTTGGCGCATCTGGTTCGATCTGGGCGCGACCCAGCAATATTATCCTGTTGTCCATTCCGCCTTCTGGCTCCTGCATTGGCTCTTTGGTGACAACACGCTGGGCTACCACCTGCTCAACATAGTGTTTCACGCAGTGTCGGCATTCCTGATTGCCGTCATACTACGTCGACTTGCTGTGCCTGGAGCTTGGCTGGCCGCGGTGATCTTCGCACTGCATCCTGTCCATGTGGAATCCGTGGCCTGGATTTCCGAGATGAAAAACACGCTTTCGGGCGTGTTCTATCTGAGTGCAGCGCTGGCCTACCTGCAATTCGATAAGGACCGGCACAATCGGTTCTACGCCCTGGCGATAGTTCTTTTCGTTCTGGCATTGCTGAGCAAGTCGGTCACGGCCACGCTCCCGGCCGCGCTGTTAGTGGTGTTGTGGTGGCGACGGGGATGGTTGAGCGGGCGCCACGACGTACTGCCGCTCATGCCCTTTTTCGCGCTCGGCGTTGGGGGAGGGGGTCTTACCGCCTGGGTCGAGCGAACACTGGTCGGAGCCCAGGGTTCTGAGTTTCAGTTCACACTAATTGAACGAGGTCTTATCGCCGGGCGGGTAATCTGGTTCTATGTCAGCAAACTGCTTTGGCCGGCGAATCTAGTTTTCATATATCCGCGGTGGCAAGTGAGCCAGGGCGTTTGGTGGCAGTATCTCTATCCATTCGCTGCGGTTGCCCTTCTGGCAGGATTTTGGTTGCTACGGAAGCGCACTCGCGGACCATTGACGGCGATTCTGTTTTTCAGTGGAACACTGTTCCCGGCGATGGGATTCGTCAATGTGTGGCCGTTCGCTTTTTCGTTCGTGGCAGATCACTTTCAATACCTGGCCAGCATAGGGATTATCAGCCTGTTTTCTGCCGTATTGGCAAGCTTTGCGAAGCGAAGCAACCTGCAACGCAGACCGGCACAGGCAGCCACATTGCTTCTTGCGGGCATCCTGGGATTTCTAACGTGGAGCCAAAGTCGCCAATACGCTGACGCTGAGACTCTCTACCGCACCACAATCAGTAGCAATCCCTCATGCTGGATGGCTTACCTCAATTTGGGGGAGCTGAAGCTTCATGGCTCTGATACGACGGAAGAAGCCGTGGTGTACATAAATGAGGCCTTGCGGCTCAAACCGGACTCTGCTGGCGCACACAACGACCTCGGCGTTGCCTTGTGGACCTTAGGCCATATTGAGGAGGCTGTGACACAGTATAACGAAGCGCTTAGGCTCTGGCCCAACTTTGCTGAGGCCCAATTCAACCTGGGTGTGGCTTTCGAAGGGTTGGGCCGTTTCGAGGAGGCAGAGAAGCAATATCGGGAGGCTTTGAGAATCAAGCCGAACTTTCCTAAAGCGCAGAAGAACCTGGGCGACGTTTTACAGAACATGGGCCATGTCGAAGAGGCGGTGGCACATATTAACGAAGCACTGAGGTGGCGTCCAGATTACGCTGAGGCGCATAACAGTCTGGGCAATGCCCTGAAAAAGATGGGCCGCTTTCAGGAGTCGGTTACACAATACGACATGGCATTGCGGCTCAAGCCCGACTATGCCGATGCGCACACCAATATGGGCTTGGCCCTGCAAGGAATGGGCCGTCTCGATGACGCAGTAGTACAACACACCGAGGCACTGCGGCTCGAACCGGATCTTGGGGCGGCGCACTATAACTTGGCCAACGCGTTGGCGGTCCTGGGTCGTCTTCAGGATGCAGTGGCCCAATACAGAGACGCACTCAGGTGCGATTCGCGTTACGCGGAAGCTCACAACCAGTTGGGTGTTGCTCTCGAGGCTCTGGGCCAGGTGGACGAGGCAACAAAGGAATACAAAGAATCCCTGCGACTTAAGCCCCAGTCCGCCGATGCCCATAATAATCTCGGCCATGCATTACTCGGGACAGGCCATCTAGATCAGGCTATCGCTCACTTCGAGGAAGCTCTGCAACTTAAGCCAGATTACGCTCCTGCACACTTCAACCTCGGCAATATCCTGCAAGCTGCCGGGCATTTCAAGGAGGCGGTGGCGCAATACAAGGAAGCACTTGCACATGATCCAGACTCAGCTGAAACTCACAATAATCTGGCGATTGCGCTTGAGAGGCTGGGCTTTCCGGAGGAGGCGGAAACGCACCTCAAGGAGGCTCTGCGACTCAAGCCTGATTATGCCGAAGCCCGCGCCAACCTTGCTCGGATACAGACCCCTCACAAGACCCGCAAGTGATCCTTTCGACATCAGCAAATCATGGGACTGCTGGTGCCAATAAGCAAAATTAGGGTGAACCATCGAGAAGAGAATGACACCTCTGAGCGATTTACATCCGCGCAGCGGCGTGAAAAATGTATAAACTCCAGGTGCCGGCCTCGACAAGCGAGGCCGGCACGAAACGACAAGCTTCAGGAACGCAAAATGTCCGGCGCTTGCTGATGCTATCGATCTCCGCCAGTGCTGGCCGCGGTTGCACGGCCGGCGTTGAGATCGTTCCAGTTTAAAATAGCGTTGAAGACCAGGAAGAAACTGCCCTGAGTCTCAAAGCGCCAGAACGGACGAATGCCGAACATGACGACGTGCCCCTTGCCGAGCGGTGCGTCGACGAGCGCGGGCTTGCCTGTCAGGTTCTCGCCGCCAACCAACTCGCCGGAGAGAAGCAGATCGTTCGGATCGCTCGGGTAGGACAGCAGGACGCGAGGCGCATTGGTTGCAGCGGCTCCTCCAGCTCCGCCGCGGCCTCCGCCGCCACCAAAGCCGCCTCCACCGAATCCCCCGCCACCGGCAGCGCCTCGTCCGCCGCGGCCACCGGCAGCTGCTGTTGCGCTAGCCGGAGGAGCAGCGTCGAGCGTCGTCAGATGTGGAGGCGCGGCCATGGGCTGCAGGTTGCCACCGCCGACGCCGGCCGGCAACGCGCCGCGTCCACCACCGCCACCGCCACCACGTCCGCCGGCGCCACCGGCTGCCAGCACGAGATTCGGACCGCCTTTGTACATGACACCCAACGCATTCTGGTCGTAACCGTAGAGAATCGGACTGGTCTTGTCGCCGATCAGCGCCTTAATGACGGAGCCGGGCGCATACAGTCCTTGAGGTTGGTCAATCGATACGCCTGGCACCAGCCGGTACTCCGGAAATAGCGAGGCAGCTGCGCCCTCGGCAATTAGAACACCGCCTTCTTCCACGAAGGTCTCGAGAGCCTTAAGGCCGTCGCGGCCAAGGCCGCCGCGCCGGTCGCTCGTAGTATCAGGCGCCGTGCCGATATTCGGCGTAGCATCGGTTTTCAAGTACGGCTGAGGCGTGCCGCCTACCGGTATCTCACCGCCATCCACCTGAACCGGACCGTTCGGGTAGATGATCACGTCGTACTTCGCGCGCAGGTTGCCTTGACGCACGATGTTGTCGCCGAAGTATGTGTACGGCACTTTTAACTTGTCAAACACCATCCGAACCCATCCTTCGTCCTGCGTACTGGACCACGAGTGGATGTAGCCGATGCGCGGCACGTCCATATCGTGCATCGGCACATTGGGCGTCGAGTCCGTTGCCCAGGCCAACAGCCCGAAGTCGCGAATCTGCGGCTCGAGCGCAGCACGATTGGCGTTCGGAATGATGAATGCCCCCGGCCCGAAATGATGTCCGCCAAAGTCGAACTCCTTCTCGGCCGCCGACATCTTTACGTTGGCGTTGGCGAAGCGGAAGGTGACCAGCGTGTTGTCCGTATTGTGGTCTATGACGATCGTGCTGCCGGTGCCGGTAATCGTCCCGGCCGCCTTGAAGTCGGCAGTGGCCAGCGTCATCGGCTTGTCGAAAATGCTCTTGTCCTCGATGCGGTGCGCCTGGACGTTTCGAAGCAACGGCAACGACCAGCCTGTGTCGTCGTAAGGAGTAGGATTCTGCTCCGGATACCACTGCGTGCCGAGCATCATCTCAACCAGGCCGCCGTAGGGCTGGTCGAGCCGGATGATGTAGTCGCCGGTCGCCACCTGGACATTTCCGACCGTAAATGGCGAAGAAGCGATATCCACTTCAACAGCTTCGCGGCGGAAGTGATTCATCAGCTCAGCAGCCTCGACGCGCCGGTGCTGCTGCGCGGGAATTACGTAGGCATAGGGCGCTTGGGTCTTGCCCTTCTCGATCATCTGTTTGTTCTTGATGTAGTAGTTCTCGAGAAACATCTCATGGTTCTTCGCAACGGCGTTCATCGCGATGAGAATGGCCGACTCCTGCATGTTGATGTTCTCGCGTCCGCTCCACTGCACGCCTTCGGGCGGCACGGGGTTCGGCCGGTACCACTCCCGGCTCTGTCCCGCGCCGACACCGCCGCGGCCACGGCCGCCGGCTTGCGCTGCATCCGCCGGTGGCATGCCCGCAGGAGGTGCGCCGGCTGCAGGCGGAGCAGCTGCCCGTCCGCCGGCTGGAGCACCGCCGCCACCGCCGCCCCGACCAGCGGATCCATAGCTCTGTGTCTCGTAGAAGCGGCCGATGGAGTTGTGCATGACCCCAATCCAGAACATGTAGTTCGGGACCCAGCCGTCATAGTAGTCGTACGTCCACACGCCGGGCACGCCACGCTTGGTCATTTCCATGATTTCCGTCTGCGCAAGCCACCACCACTCGTTCACCTGGATTGGCGAGATGTTGGGATTGTACGGGCCTGTGCCTGTGGAAATGTAAAGCAGTGTCACCGACTCATGCAGGTCGTGAAGAACCTGCGGGTGCAGATCGAGAAACGACTTCAACATGTTTTGGCTCAAAGCGAGGCCCTTGCCGATGCTGTCGCGATTGTCGTCATGCGCCACGTAATGACCCCAATAGGTCATACCTGGCGAGGGCTGGCCGGCTTCTGTGGCGCGCTGATTGTCCACGTATCGGTCATGACCGTCGACTTCGCTCACCGGCGTGATGACAACGATGCTGTTGTTGCGGATCTGCTGAATGAACGGCGTTTCTTCCACCGCAAGGCGATATGCCAGTTCCATCAGCATCTCCGGACTGCCGGCTTCACTGGAGTGGATGCTGCCGCTCGCCCAGTAAATCGGCTTTCCGGTCTGAATGAGCGCCTTTGCCTGAGCATCGGTGAGCTTGCGCGGGTCGGAAAGCTGCGCGGTGATCTGCTTGTACTTGTCGAGATTCTTGATCGTGGCCTCATCGGAGATGGCGACCGCAACCATGGGCCGCCCTTCTTCGCTCTTCCCGATCTCCCACATCGTGACGCGGCCCGACGCCTTGGCGAGCGCATCGAGGTACGCATCAATGTCTTTGTTATAGGTCAGTTTGCTGTTCTCTCCCGGCACGTAGCCCAGGAATTTCAGCGGGGACGGCACCGTCGCCGAGAGCGGCATGTGATCGACCAGCTCGGTCAGAATCCGCTTGTCTGGCGTGCTGTCCAGAATCCGCTTCGTGTATTCGTCATCATTTTTCGGCGCCTGCGCCTGCGCTGCGGCGGGGCGCGCCTGCTTGGTCGCCTGAAACGCGTTGACGCCGATCGCCATAGCAAACGCGGCGCTGAATAACAGCGTCATTCTGAGCGTTCGCCTAAATATCTGCTTGGTCATAGCCTCCTCCGATTACTGAAGCCCTCGACCCGTCTGAATCAATTGAGTTGAGGAGCGAATCCGACAGATAGGGCACACGCGTTGGGACCAGGTACGCGAGTTCCCTTCCGACGGCCTAATTTCGGTGCTGACTCACCTAGCTTATAAGGAATTTTATCGTCCAACACAAGGTGAAAGAGATTCGCAGGCAATGGGAAGGACTTCTAACCCAGGAGATCGAAAATCGAGGCCAGGTTGCGTTTCCGCGCCAGCACCGGCCAGATGCGTGTGAATTTCGCCTCGATCTCCCTGCGGCGTTCATTCAAAAAAACAAAACTGAGCGGTGAATACAGTTCCATTTGCTGCAGATAATCGCCGGAATACAATTCCGCATTTTCAGCCATTGCGCGCAGCAGGAGCGTGATGCTGTTGCGACGGATCAAATCTCTCAATTCGAGGCTTTGCGGATCCGCAAAGCAGCCGTTTGATTCCAGCACGCCGTGCATAAAATGCCAAAGCCGGCTGGTGAGCCCGTCCAGAGTTTCATGGGAGGCGGTGGAGGTAAAAAGGGTCCAGTGTCCGGCCTTGCGATCGTCGCGCAGATCCTGAAGATCGTCCAGCAACTGGAGCATGACGCCAAATCCGAAAAAGAATTCGGCTTCGGCCCGGCGCAAACTGCCGGCCGCGAGCCAGCCGTCGGCAAGGACCGAGGAGCCTCCCTTTTCGATGCTGATTGCCAGGAGCTCCGGTGCGCCCGGAATAAACGACTTGTGCTGTTGGTTCAGGCTCTTGACCTGAGCCCCATGAATCGCCAGAAGGCTCGAGTAAACCGCGGGAAAGATGTCGCGCGGGTATTCTTCTTCAATCATCGCTACAAGCCTCCAGACCGCGGCCTCGTGCGCATCGCGTGCAACGAGCGGTTGGCCGGACAATCGCATTGCCAGCCGGCGGCAGGTGGTTTCTTTGGCTGCGCGAGACAAGCGCGGCTGATCGAGAGGGTTGTCTGTGTATGGATACAGCATGCTGTATGCGAAAATCGAGGGGGAGAGAGCGGGCCTCCGCCCGACAAATAACTGCAGGCAGTTCATCACCCAGACATTGCGCATCGCCTGCGCGAGCGCTCCGGCCTCGAGATGCGCATCAAATGCGCGTGCCTGGCGCGCAAATGCTTTTGTGGCTTCAAAATATTCGGGAGAGAAAATTATATCGAAATGCCTGTCCGGAAACCGGAAGGATTCCGTGCCGATGCGGCGGAAAGATTGGAACAAACGGGCGCGCCATCTCGTTTGCGCCTTCTCATTGTTCGGGTATTTCGGCAGTTCCCGTTCCATGGAACCGATCAGAGTGTCCGCGGCTTCCTCATTTTTTCGCTGCGCCGCAGCCGTATACGTCATCGCAGAGGAGGGAGTGTTCGTGGCGGCGCCGTGCCAGAGTTCCGTGTAACGCTCGACAAAGCGCTGAAGGTCCACTTCGAAGCCGTCAACGGGTCGGGATACATTCGCAGCGGCGCACACGAACCCCTCCTTTTCGTTCAGTTGAAACTATATACGAATCCAGGGTTTAGTTCGTTCGATTTCGAGTCGCAGCAGGGAGATTTGATATAGGGTATGCTTGAGTGAGGTCATCCAAAGGAGAAAACATGCACTACATCCTCTTCTACACGACAGGCGAGCATTACGTGGAGCGGCGAGCTCCGCACCGGGAGGCACATCTTGCCTACGCGCGAAGTGCTCATGAACGTGGCGAGTTGGTCATGGGTGGAGCCCTCGGAGAACCCGTCGACGGCGCGCTATTGATATTCAGGGGAGAGAATCCGGCGATCGCGGAGAGTTTTGCAAAAAGCGACCCCTATGTGAAAGCCGGCCTCATTACCGAATGGCGCGTGCGCCCCTGGTCTGTCGTCATAGGCGGCGAGCACGCCGCTCAGTAGTCAGACTTCGGATCTAACGGTGTCGAGTGTGTTTTCCCCACTATCATTCTTGCAGATGTAAAGGGAGAGCGAACCGGCATGAACTTACTCTGGCAGGACATTCGCTATGGCGCGCGCATGTTGCGGCAGCGTCCGGCGTTTACTCTGGTGGCGGCGGCAATCCTCGCACTGGGCTGCGGCGCCAATACCGCGATCTTTTCGATTCTAAACGCAGTGGTGTTGCGTCCCCTTCCCTATCGCAATCCGGCGGGTCTCTACCAAATCACCAGCATGACTGCCAGGGGAGCGCGCATGTTTTCGGCCGCCGATCTGGATACGTGGCGCGGGCGGACGCAGGTGCTTGAGAAGATTGCGGCGGTCAGATCGACCCGTTCCATTCTGAGCAACGTTCCCGAGGCCGAGCAGTTGTTCGGCCTGGAGGTCACGAGCGAGTGTTTCCCCATGCTGGGCACTGCGCCGATTCTGGGTCGGTGGTTCGGCGATCAGGATTTCAGCCTGACCTCGCCAAAAACAGTGATTGTGGGCGAGCAGGTTTGGAAGCGAAGCCTTGGAGGCAGGGACGACATTCTGGGAAAGCGCATTACTCTGGATGGCGAAAGCTATCTGGTGATCGGCATAATGCCTGCGGAATTCCAGTTCACAGAGCGAAGATCTGAATATTGGGTGCCGCTTCATTTCACTCCCCAGGAGCTTGCCAACCGCAATCTACGTTTTTTCCAGGCATATGGGCGCACAAAACCAGGGATCACGCCGAGACAGGTGCAAATCGAGGCGGCCTCGATTTCCGACCTCCTCTCGCGGCAGTTTCCGGAGTCACATGAAAGCTGGCGTGCAACCGTCACTCCGCTCCGTGAAGCGCTGGTCACCGACGCCCGTCCCGGACTCTTTCTTATGCTCGGAGTCGTGGCGCTCGTGCTGCTGATCGCATGCATCAATGTCGCCAACCTTTTGCTGGCGCGCGGAACGGAACGCGCCAAGGAGATAGCCATCCGGACGGCGCTGGGCGCCACCAGAATGCGTGTCGTACGACAGCTTCTTACCGAATGCCTGTTGCTCGCGCTCATGGGTGCGCTCCTCGGATTGCTGCTGGCGGGCTGGGTAAACAAGTCGCTGATCGCCTTGTTTTACCAGAGAACCGCGCTGCCGCGATTGGAGCAGACAAGTATCGACGGGCGTGTTTTCTGCTTCGCGGTGCTGCTTGCTCTGCTCAGTACCTTGCTATTCGGCTTGATCCCTGCGCTGCAGTCATCGAAGCTTGATCTTAACGAAACCCTCAAGGAAACCGGGCGCAGCGGATTGGGGAGCATCCGCCGCAGCCGGCTCCGGAACTCTCTTATCGTTGCCGAGATTTCGCTCTCGTTCGTCCTGCTGGCCGGAGCCAGCCTCATGCTGCAGAGTTTTATCCATCTGCTCCATGTCAATCCGGGTTTTCGGACCGAAAGGCTCCTGACCGCGCGCTTGCCTATGCCGGCCTACCGTGTGCCTGACAAAAAACAGCAGCCCGCTTATTACACCGAAATACTCCGGCGTATTCAGACCTTGTCCGGCGTGCAGTCCGCCGGGCTGGTCACGGTCCTGCCGCTGAGCGGAGGGGAAGCGATAATTACGATTAAGACGGATGGGGCCGACAGCAAATCGGAGGAACGCGCCTTTCCTTTTCGGGCCGTGAGCCCTGACTACTTCCAGGCCATGGGCATTCCGATTGTCTCCGGGCGCCCGTTTGACGAGACAGACACCGCTGCCGCTCCCCGCATTGCGATCGTGAGCGAGGCGATGGCGCGCGAGTTGTGGCCCGGGGAGAGTCCGCTCGGCAAAAAGGTCAGTAACTGGGTCCTCGTTGTGGGCGTGGCCGGAAACGTCAGGCATACCAAACTGAGCGTGCCGCCGCAGGCCGAGCTCTATGTGCCTTATCTGCAGTTCCTGGGAGCGCCTATGAGCACTCTGGTGGTGCACACGAAAACGGATCCTATGGGCGCCGCACCTGCGATCCGGCGCACAATCCGCGAGTTTCAGCCCGATCAGCCGCTGGCAGACATCCGCACCATGGACGAAGTGGTCTCTGATTCCGTAGCGCAGCCTCGATTCTACACCATGCTCATCAGCCTCTTTGCCGGGCTTGCGCTGCTCCTGGCATCCGCTGGCATTTACGGGGTGACTTCATATTCGGTAAGCCAGCGTCGGCACGAGATCGGCATTCGCATGGCGCTTGGCGCCCAGAAGAGCGACATCCTGCGCTCCTTCATAGGCCAAGGCATATCCTATGTCCTGATCGGGCTAGCGATTGGCCTTGCCGGAGCGCTCGCCGCCACCCGGCTCCTGTCGAGCATGCTCTTTGACGTGCGGCCGACCGACCCGGTCACCTACATCCTGGTGATCTTACTCCTGTTGGCGTGGGCGCTGATAGGAATTTTCATTCCGGCACGCAGAGCAACAAGAATGGATCCCCTCGATGCGCTGCGTGACGAATGACAGCCTGCAGCGGTAGTTTCCTCTTAAGATTCTAATCTGTGCCGTGTGCCTATGCCAGTGCTGCCAAACCGCTTGTGTTGAGAGAAACGGACGATTTCGAGCAGAATTGTGCCGCGAACAGTAGAGGCTCAAATTTCTCCTAACGTCCCACAGGTATCAGGCCGATTGAACGGGCATGAACAGGCGAAATCGACTGAGGTTCAAGACGGACATGACTGTGAAAGTGACCTGCCTCCAAAATCCCGGTCATTGCCAAAAGGGGAGGCTGGCGAATCTTTCGGCGCACGGCCTCAGTTTGATTTTGAGCGACGGGTTGCCCACTGGGGCCGCGGCTAAGGTCGAGTGGGGTAGTGCAAATTTTGTGGGTGAGATTATCTACTGCCAACCATACCTGCAGGAGTTTCTCCTGGGGCTGCGTGTGGATGATCCGGTTTACGACGCGACAAAATCATCCCAGAACGAAACCAGCGCAACCTAGACGCTGCCAAGGCCCCGCTACTCGAGACGCTTCGAAAACTGGTCCGGAGATGAACTCAGGAAGTCGTTCTGCATTGCTCCAGATCAAGTCAAAAGTCCAACCGCAGAAATCATAAAATCCATCAATTGCCTTGCCGCGTAAAAGCCAGCACGATTAGAATGCGTCGTGGATGGAGCCCTTTCAAAGGAGATGCAAGCCATGACTCGGAATAGAACGCTTATCATCACCTTCACCCTGACCCTCGTGATGTCGTCCCTCGCCCTATTGCCGGCTGCGAGCCCTCAACAGCAAAAGCAGTACGTGCCTCAGGTCGGCCAGGCAGGCAAGGACGTCATCTGGGTACCGACGCCGGAAGAAACCATCGCGGCGATGCTCGACATGGCCAAGGTGACTCCTAATGATTATGTGATCGATTTGGGATCGGGCGACGGCCGCATCGTGATTGCGGCCGCCAAGCGCGGCGCACGCGCCCTCGGCATCGAGTACAACCTCGACATGGTGGAACTCTCCAGGAGCAACGCCCAGAAGGAAGGGGTCACCGCCAAGGCGACCTTCGAACACGGCGACATCTTCGAGAGAGATTTCAGCGAGGCCACCGTGCTTACCATGTACTTGCTCCCCGACCTCAACATGAAGCTGCGGCCGAAAATCCTCGAGATGAAGCCCGGCACGCGCGTGGTCACGAATTCTTTTACCATGGATGACTGGGAACCGGATCAGACTACGTCCGCCGGTGACCGAACGGTCTATTTCTGGATCGTACCGGCTAAAGTGGCCGGCACCTGGGCCTGGACAGGGACCTCCGGCAGCGCGGAACTCACGCTCAAGCAGAGTTTTCAGAAGATTGAAGGCAGCCTGAAGATCAACGGCAAGGAACTGCCCCTGAAAAACGTGAAGTTGGAAGGCGCCAACATCAGCTTCTCAGCGGGGGACAGCACGGTGCAGCAGTTCCAAGGTGCTGTCAGCGGCAACTCTATTCAGGGTACGATCAAGGCCGGCAACAGCCCCGCAACGAAATGGGCGGCAACCCGACGCTGAGAAACACCGTAGGAGAAGGCCGAACTTTCGGGGCTCCGCTCGATCAACTACAGCAGCAGGAAGCTGCCGAACCGTGAGGCAATTGGGAGAGTCCGGCCGCGGATCGAGCAGGCAAAGCCAGACTGTTATCCGCGGCATGGGTCTTATATCTTAATCTCGTAGACCATTTCGCAATCGCTGGCGGGCCCGGGCTTGCGAATTTCCTTCAATCGGACGTTCTTGATCCCCAGGTTTTTTATCATGGCGCCGGCAGGCAGCATCGATACCGCGCACGCCGGAGCGATGTCATGCCTTTCTTTGACAAGTTCGCCAAGACAGATGTGGCACCCTCTGAGTCTCAGGACATAGTCCTCGCCTTCTCTGACAAAAGCGACGCTGTCCGCCATTTGGAGTTCGTCCGCCAAATAATGGGCAACTTTTTCCATCAGGTCGTCGGCGTTTGCGACGCGCGGCTGGTTCTGGGCCCACCTGGCTCCCAGAATCCGGCCCGTCTTGGCGAAAACTCGCTGGTTTTCTTCATTCAGCGCGCCCTGGATCGCGCTCAGGATCTCGAGTATAAGATTCTGCGGAACTGATTTTTCTTCCACCATGCTTCCCTGCCCTTCCCAATCTGCGGGCGACCGTCTCGTCCACCCCTTTGTGCAGCTCTTTGACCGCGGACTTGTGTCTTGAAGGCAAATGGACAGAAACTCCCGGCCGGAACCAGGTCCGCGATCATGGAAATGGTACCAGAACCGCGCCGGACGGTACACTTCACAACGTGCGCTTAAAGAGGAGGGTCGCAAGCGTCATCATGATGATCGCGAACACGATCAGGAAAGACATATCAAAGGCGATCGCACCGATGCCTGCGTTCTTGAGCAACAACTCCTTGAATGCATGAACCGCATAGGTGAACGGATCCCCTTTGGAAATCACCCTCATCCAATTCGGAAACCCGTTGACTGGATAGACGGCGCCGCTCGGGAAATAAAGCAGCGTGTTCAAGACTCCCATGGTAGCGCGTGGAACCAGGGGATCACTCACGCGCACCATCAGAAAGAACATCATGCTGATGAGGGCCAGCGACGATACCACGATTACGATCAGAAGCTTGGCCAGGCGGATCGGATCCAAGGGGTTCGGGATCCCTGCAATGATCGACCCGAGCGTGACCAGCACAATACCGGACAAACAGGCTTTGATCGCACCTGATAGAGTGAAACCCAGAATTAGCTCCAGCTTGCTGATGGGCGTGACCAGGTACCCTTCGTGTAGTCCGCGTGCCTTGTCATCAATGAAAATGATGCCCCCACCGATCATGGCGGATATGAAAATCGCCAGCACGACCGTGCCGGACAGCAGGTATTGAATGTAGGGGACATAAGGATAGACTTCGACTACCGAAAGCGTGGCCTGAGGAGGAACGCGCGCCGGGGCGGCGTGCTGATTAAACGTTCCGAGCAGTTGTGAAAATGCGCCTTCGAGCGTCGCCACGGCAAAGTTGTCGGTATTGTCCTCGATGAGCGCGACCTTTGGGTCCTCCTTTGCCAGCACGTGCCGCGAAAAATTCGGAGGAATTTCGAGAACGGCGCTGATGCGCCCCTCGCGCAGATCCGTCATGGCCCGCGTTTCATCCGCATAGGTTATTGTGTCAAAGGTCCGCGCGTTGGCCGCAATAGCGCCGCACATTTCGCGCAATTTGACCGTTTCGATCTGGTGATCCTGGTCTACGACGCCGACGTGCAGGTTTGTGAGCTTTCCCCCGAACGCATATCCCAATACCACCAACTGGACCAGAGGGAAAAACATGCTGGTCAGGATGAGAGTGGGACTGCGCCTGAACTTGCGCATGTCTCGTTCGATCAGGGCCAAAGTTCCTTTCATCGGGCCACCTTATCACGCTGGTACATGTATCGGGTATCGAGCTTCGGCGCGTCCTGCAGCGCATCGCGAAGTTGACGGCCGGTGTAATGCACAAAGACGTCGTCCAGCGTCGTGCTCTGGACGGAGAGCGACATAATGTCAACCTGCGCCTGTCGCGCCGCCTCGAGGATCTCCGAGGTCGTCTTCGGCCCGTTGTTGGAACTGATACGGAATACGTTGCCGTCCGCCTTGACGTCTTGCGCCTCCGGGAGCTGTTTCAGCTGTTCCAACCAACCGTCCGGGACGGACGAAAAGCTGACCTCGAGAATGTTGTTCCCCGGGATGGAAGCTTTCAGCTTGAGCGGAGAGTCCAGGGCGACGAGTTTCCCATGGTCGACGATCGCGATGCGATTGCAGAGTCGGTCGGCCTCGTCCATGTAATGCGTGGTCACCAGAATCGTCAGGTCGCGTCCCTGCTTCAGCTGCATGAGCATTTCCCACACGGACACGCGTGAAACGGGATCCAAACCGGTCGTTGGCTCATCCAGGAAAAAGATCTTGGGCTCGTGCACGAGCCCGCGAGCGATCTCGAGCCGCCGCCGCATGCCTCCGGAGAAATTTTTTACCGGTTTGTCGGCCCACTGGCTCAGATCGGTTGCCTCCAGAAGCTCGCGGATGACCCGCCTGCGCCTCTCTCTCGGCACGCCATAGAGCTTGGCAAATACCTCCATGTTCTCCTCGGCGGTAAGATCCTGGTCGGAAGTCATGGCCTGTGGGATCACGCCGATCGTCCGCCGCACCTTGTTGGCTGCCGTGACCACGTTGTACCCGTTGACCAGCGCGGTTCCCGAGGTCGGCGGCAGCAGGGTGGTCAGAATTCGGATGAGCGTCGATTTGCCTGCACCGTTCGGGCCGAGGAGACCGAAGATTTCGCATTCATCCACCGTAAACGTGAGCGAGTCCACGGCACAGAATGTCCCGAACATCTTCCTGATTTCGGTCGCTTGAATCGCCGGCATGTCCATCCTAGTCAGAGGGGAGGGGCGCGGCCTGCACTACCTGCATCGGGAGCAGGACGTAGGCGGTCAACCCGGGCCACAGGCGCCGGTCGCCGTTGTCGAGCCGCAAGCGGATCTCAAAAGTCTTGATGTCCCGTTTGCTGCGGCTGACGTCCCGCTGCGTTGCGTAATCGGCATCCACCGCTCGATAAAACACCGTTCCGCGCCGCTCTGTGCCGAATGGCAGGCGGACGGTCAGCGAATCTCCGAGCCGGATACGCTCGATGTAGGTTTCCTCGACATCGGCGCGCACCCAAAGATCGTCCGGATTGATCAAGGTCAGAATCGGCTGGCTGACGCTGATGACTTCACCCTGGCGCACCGCCAGCACCGCTACCACCCCGCTGATGGGCGCACGCACTTCCGTATAGCCCAGGCGTACATCCGCCTTGGATTTTTGGGCGCCGGCCGCCAAAAGCTGCCGGCGTCCTGCCTGGAGTTCCTTCATGCGGACCGTGATCTGGTTCTCGTTGGATCGCGCCAGCGCAACCTCGGCAGCTTGGGCATCCAC
>Ga0187866_1001780_pt1 | contig 19064 bp, 15 predicted proteins | sample June2016WEW_11_1_3_FD_133013 | JGI IMG/M metagenome (GOLD analysis project Ga0187866, IMG submission 133013) | Peatland microbial communities from SPRUCE experiment site at the Marcell Experimental Forest, Minnesota, USA - June2016WEW_11_150 | ecosystem: Environmental > Terrestrial > Soil >...
CCTCACCATATCCGAGCTAAAGAAAACTCTAAAGCACCCTAGGATTTTGGTTGTTGACGGCAGAAGCACTGATCGAACCGTCGAGATAGCCAAGAACATGGGCGCCCACGTCGTTTATCAAGATGGATTAGGCAAGGGTAATGCGCTAGCGAAGGCGATTAAGAACTCGGATTTAACAGTTGATTACGTTGTCATCACAGACGCAGACTATACGTACCCCGCTGAACACGTTCCTGGGATGATTCGGATTTTAGAGAAGAACCCTGATGTGGGCATGGTCTGCGGAAACAGGTTTAACAGTAATCTCCACCTCAGCGAAATGCATAATATACTTTACTTTGGAAACCGTGTGATCGCTTTTTTTCACAACTTACTAAACGGAGTCTCATTAACCGATCCGTTGACAGGGTTGCGTGTAGTGCGTGCGGAGATTCTTAGAGGCTGGAAGGTGAAATCTAGAGGCTTTGATGTTGAGGTGGAGCTTAATCATCGTGTGGAGCGGGAAGGTTTTTGCATCGTGGAAGTTCCTATTGAATATCGAGAGAGATTGGGCGAGAAGAAACTGGGAGTTAGGCATGGCGTCGAAATTTTGAGGCGCATAATGTTAGAAACAAGGTATTAAACGCGGATTCTTGGTAGTGTAAAGCAATTTTTTCAGCGCTAATGGGTGGTGCTGTCAGGGATTCTTTTGGGAAGAGCTGATAATGCGGAGTAGTTGGCTCTTTCTTATTTTGTATATTGCTATCTTTGGTCTTGCGTTTTTGTTTGCTTCATGATTAACGCTCCATGGGTAGAGTTTATTCTAGAAAGATTAGACTAAGCTTTTTTTGCCTAAGGGTTTATTAGGGCACCAGTTAGAAACTGGTGTAGCATTGGGGATGAGCAAGGGTAAGCTTTACGGATTAGGAGTGCCTATGTTTCTTGTCTGCTCTCATCAGAGGGGGATTTGATAGAGTTTGCTCTGAACATACTGTGCCTTGTTCTAAACAGAGAAGCTGCACAAAACCTTGGAAGAGCAGATAAAGCAGTCTCCCCAACCTACTTCAACATAATATCGGGACAAGGTAGCGCGCTTTGTTAAGTTGACTTTGCAAAATTTGCGTTAAAGTTGACAATTAACGTTAATGGATTTTTCAAAAAGCTATCAAATGGCTTACGCGTTTAGCTCAGTAACGTACTCAAAATTAAGGATGTGAAATTATCCTAAACTTGAGAAAAATCTATCGCCATTATACTTGGAGAGAACTGCTATCGACCCTGATCGTCGCTATGTTCTCTTTTGGAGCAATAGGCATGGCGTGCAAGTTTATGGTGTTCTATGACCATTGGGTTTTCTTTCCTTGGTGGCCTAACATTGCTGACAGTATGATAGCAATAATCACAGCCTTGTTGCTGCTCTACTACAAGTTCGCCAAATCAGGACAACCAAAGAAATAACTTCAGTATGATATTTAGCGTCTCACCAACCTACTTCAACACATAAAAAAGGGAAAAAACAGCGCGCTAATGTTTTGTAAAGTTGATTTGGAGGCGACAACAAATAAGCAACCGCTGCAAACTACTTGTTTTCACCCTATTCATCTTTTTGGCGTTTGGTTCTTGCATCTACAACGAGCATTATGTTTTTGCCCAAACTGACCAAACGGTGTCGAAACTGCAGGTAGCCAACACTGCTGTCGAGCAGGCTTTCAACGCTGTTTTGGCAGCTGAGCACGCTGGGGCAAACGTTACGGCTCTGCTTGCGGGATTGAATGATGCTGCGGGTTTCTTGGCAAAGGCGGAAATGGCTAATAGAGCAGGTAACTTGACTGCTGTTGAAAGCGATGCGGACAACGCGATCTCGATTGCGTCACAGAGCCAGGTAGCCGCTGTCGATGCGGAGGAAGCGGCTTCAGTTTCTGGCAATGTCTCTTTTTCTTCAACGATCATGTTTTCGTTTCTTGGCGCGGTTGCGTTTATCTGCGTGTGGTTCTTGGTTTGGAGATGGCAGAAGCGCCGTTACATTAGAAACTTGTCTGATGCAAAGCCAGAGGTAACCAACTCGTGAAACTTGAAGACCAGAAGCTTTTGTTCTCCGCGGTGGGCTTGATTGTCGTGTTGCTCATTGCTACGCCTGCACTTGGCGAGGTCATACGCTTTCCAGGGGGGGGAACAGTTTTCCGAGCTCTACTTGTTGAATTCAAATCGAATGGCCGAAAACTATCCTTACAGCATTGTTGTGGGGCAGAACTATTCGGTCATCGTGGGAGTTGGCAATCATCTGGGTTCTTCGGCCTATTACGTGTTGTACGTGAAGTTTGGGAATCAAACCGACCAGTTGCCCGACAGCACCAGTGCAACATCCAGCCCTGTTGCGCCGTTGTATGAATATCGGTTTTTTGTCCAAGATGGTGGGGCATGGGAAAGTCCGTTGACTTTTTCGGTGACTGATGCTTACGTTTTAGGCAATCAATCCATGATAAAAACGCTAACAGTAAACGACCTCGCGTTTGGTGTGGACAAACCTGCTGCCTGGGACGTGAACAGCACTGCATTCTCTTATCAGCTTTTCTTGGAGCTCTGGATTTACAATGTCCAAAACAATTCTATTCAGTTTAACAGTCGTTTTGTCGGTCTTCACCTTAATTTGACGCAGACTACCATTCAAGGCGCAGCCTAATTGGTTGTGTAAACGGTTTTCATGGTTTTTTGTAGAGATTGTTCTAGAATTTGATTCGTGTTAATTCCATGTTTGTTTAAGTATTGGTGAAATGAAATGAGTATTGAAATACATTCTGGTTTGCAGGCGGTGTCGCTAGTTTGAAGGGGGTAGCAGGGACGCTTCTAGTTCCTTTGTTGAAAATTTCCTTAGCGAAGCCTGTTTTCGACAGGGAAATGGAAGAAGTCGCAGTTAACGCTCTTCGCCCGCCTTGTTTACTCTTACCCAAAAGGAATATTGTTAGCAAAGGGGTTGCGAATCTTGGAAGATAAAATTAGAGTTTTTGTTTTGGCTGGTGGAAAAGGAGAGCGTTTATTTCCATTTTCCAGCGTGATTCCCAAATGCCTAATTCCGGTAGCTGGGAAACCTTGTGCAAGATGGATAGTGGAAGATGCCATCCAGCAGGGGTTCAATGACATTGTTTTATGCATAAACAAAAAGGATGAGTCAAATTTCAAGCATGAATTCAGAGATCTTGACATAAAGTTTAGCGTCAATTGTGAACCTACTGGCACCGTGGACGAGCTTTTATGTGCGCAAGGTCAAGGGTTAATCACTGACACTTTCATTTTGAGATATGGCGACGACCTCACCGAACTTTCCTTCAATGATATGGTTAGTTTTCACAAGGCAAAAAAAGCTGTGGCCACGCTTCCATTTACAATGGGACTCAAACTTCCAGTTGGAATTTTGAAAATAAGCAAAAACGGCGCTGTTCAAGGTTTCATCGAAAAACCCACGTTAGAAAAACCTTCTTGGATAGGTGTCGCAGTATTTGAACCCGAAGTCATGAAATACTTTGAACCAGGAGAGGACATTGCTAGCAATGTTATACCAAGGTTATTGAGCGCAAAAGAAAGAGTTTACTCCTTCGCAACACAAAACCATTGGTACGATGTTGGAAACTTGGAACACTGGCGAAGAGCTGACGAATATTTCAGTGAAAAAATAAGGCAAAACGGGTTATCTTAATTCTTTATTTTCCCATTTTTTAATACTATCTATTCCATTAATGGAGCCTTAGCCTTTATGCGGGAACAATCACCGATCCCAGACGTAAGCGTCATTATACCTACTTATCGTGAAGAAGAAACCATTGTCGAAGTCTTGCAAAGAGTAATCAAAGTGAGCGAGTTTCTGGGCAACGTGGAAATTATAGTTGTTGACGATGGCTCAACAGACCGCACCGGCGAAAAAGTTGCCGCGTTTCCCCTAGTAAAGTATATTCGACATGAACATAACATGGGTAAAGGCGCAGCAATACGCACCGGTATCAAAAACTCGTGTGGCAAGGTTCTTGTAATTCAGGATGCAGATTTAGAGTACCGGCCCGATTGTATTCCATCTTTAGTAAAGCCAATATCCGCTGGTTCAATGGACATCGTCTACGGTTCAAGGTTTAAAGGTAAGCCTGAAGGGATGAATTTTTTTCACTTCGTCGGAAACTTCATGTTAAATTTAGTTGCGCGATTCATGTATAACGCACAAATCACCGACATTATGACGGGGCAAAAAGCGTTCAGGCGATCGGTTCTTGAATCCGTCAAGTTAAAAGAAAATGGCTTTGCCGTTGAGATAGAAATAACCTGCTTGAGTTTCAATGGTCATCGAAGATTTATCGAGGTTCCCATTTCATATTCTTACCGAAGACACGGCGTTTCCAAAATAACATACTTTGACGGCATTAAGAGTCTCGTCAAGTTGTTCTCCATTTTCCTAAGAGTCTAGACTTAAGATGAGCAAAAGCACGCTTAAACTCAGCGCTAATACTCTCCCAAGACCTGCGCCTACACTCTCGACTGGCTGTAGCGATTTGCGGGAGACTTCTTGAAAAGATTCCGCGGCATCAAATTCGGTTCAATACAATAATCGAGTTGTTAATCTTCAGCTGAATCTTACCGAAACTCCATGACTCAATCTTGTATTTCTTTGTCCAAAGTTAATCTGGGATTTGGCTATTCAACGAAGGGATTCGGCGCAGTCATAAGAAAAGGCTTGGGAAAATTGGGTTGGCATTCTAATGTGTCTTTATAAGAAAGGGTTAGGCAGAACACTTTCATGGTTTAATGGACTTCTATAAAACAATAAACTAATAGAAGATGTGGACTATATGAAGAATGGAAAATCTCTTGAGATTTTTCATATATAATGCCAATTGTTTTTCAAACCAGGTTAACATTTCATAATAGATTTATAAGATTAAGTGTATGAAATACAAAATAATATGGTGAAGATGTTTTTATGTGGAAAGACAAAAAAATCTTAGTGACTGGCGGGGCATCTTTCATAGGAAGTCATCTTGTTGATACACTCTTAGAAAAAGGCGCTGTCGTAAAAGTGGCTGATGATTTTTCCAGTGGGAAATTGAGCAACTTGGAATACCCCTTTAGGAAATCTGGATCGAAAACATGGCTTTCTGATAACCTTTCAGTCTTGCAAGGTGATCTGAAAGATAAGACTTTCACTAAGTCCTTGATGAAGGACGTTGATGTCGTTTTTCATCTAGCAGCTTTGCATGGCGGTCGAGGTTATATAGACTCTCATCCAGCAGAGTGTTGCACGAACATGATTTTGGATCAGTTGGTTTTCGAAGAGGCTTGCGCGGCTGGGGTCGGGCGAGTATGTTTTGCGAGCTCAGCTTGCGTCTATCCTTCTTATCTTCAGGAAGATACAGGTTCATCTTATCTATTGGTGGAAACTGATGCCAACCCATTTGTGAGAGACAAAGCCTTTGCTGATTTAGAGTATGGTTGGGCAAAACTGATGGGTGAAATGGCGTTGAAGGCATATCACAGAGAATATGGGATGAAAACTTCAGCTATTAGGATTTTTACCGCATATGGTCCCAGAGAGAATGAAACCCATGCTATAATAGCCCTAATTGCCAAGGCATTCATCAAAATGGATCCCTACGTTATTTGGGGCACTGGAGAGCAAGATAGAAACTTTACTTATGTTCAAGATATTGTAGATGCTTTCTTGCTTGCTCCTGAGAAAATTGAAGACGGTTCGGCAGTTAATGCAGGGAGAAATGACAGAATAACGTTAAATGAAGCAGCTAAGAAAATATTTGAAATAGCCAAATGGGCGCCTGACAATGTTGAACATGATCTTTCAAAGCCTCAAGGAGTAGCTTCAAGAGCAGCTGATCTAACGTTGGCAGAAAAAATCCTTGGTTGGAAACCAAAAGTCTCTTATCACGAAGGCTTTACGAAAACTACGGAATGGTACTTTGCAAACAAAGACAAAAAAGAGGTAAAGTTGAACCTAGAGCGTTTGTTATCAGAAAGGTAAATGGATTTTTTAGATATAGCGCAATTTCAAATCACATTTTCTAAGGTTAACATTAATCGCAACAATGGATTTCTTAAAACGAAAGAGGCTTTAACGTGTCGATTTTAGAGTTAATAGTTATAGGAAGCGCCACTGTCTTTTTTGGGTTTTACGTTGTCTATTTCCTAATTTGTCTAAGATATTATAGGCTAAATGTGACAGGCGAAGTTTTTTCCTTCAGCGAGACTCAGCTTCCAAAGGTATCAATAATTGTACCTGTTTATAACGAAAGCAAAATGGTTGAATCAAGGATTGAAAATTTTAGTGAATTTGCTTACCCAATGAACAAGTTTGAAGTGGTTTTTGTTGATGGAGGCTCAAACGACGGAACTCTTGAGAAGATTGAAAGCCATGCAGAAGGTTTGTCATTTGAATTGAAGATAGTGAAACAAGGTTCTCGGAAGGGTTTTAACTCCGCAGTTATTGAGGGGTTCAATCAGACTACGGGCGACATTATTTTTATCACTGGAGCCGAAACCAAATATGAGCGCAACGCCGTAAGACTGATTATCGACCACTTTGCCGATCCCCGAGTTGGAGCCGTAAATGGAACTATGCGATTGAGCAACAGTAAAGAGGGAAATTCAACTAAAATAGAAGCGGCTTATCGAACTTTATACGACTTTATTCGTGAGGCCGAAAGCAAAATTGACATACCATTTGATATTAAGGGGGAGATTGTAGCGGCACGAAGGGCTATCTACCAGCGTTTGGTTGACAGAACTGATATGTTGAGAAAGGGCTCCATAGATTTTGCTTGCCATTATCAGGCAAAAAAAGATGGGTTCCACACGGTTTACGAACCTTTAGCAGTTTATTATGAACCAGTAGCGACATCGCTGCATGACTCGTTCAAACAGATGATTCGGAGGGCAGCTGTAATGATAGAAAATATGCTTGCTTTCAAAGAACTAATACTACGACGAAAATATGGCAAGTTCGGAACGCTAATATTGCCTGCGCATTTGCTAATGCTCATAGTGCTCCCATGGTTTTTCTTGCTTTTTGTTGGAGGAACCTTATTGCTACTTTTGTTTAATCCCTTAAACTATTATCTAATTGGATTTGTTATCTTCGCTTTTCTTGCAATTGTCGGTTCACGGAAAATACAAGCAGTCGTGAAAGTCCAAATTTCTCTGGTGCTGGCGACAGCTAAAATGTTAAAAGGAATTGAAACCCAAAAGTTCGAACGATTGTCCTCAGCTAGATCCTAAATTTTGATCGTACCAAGCTTGTTTCCATATGAGTCTTGGTCATGAAGAAAAAGAACTGATCTCCATCTTGAAACTTTACAGTGTAGCAATCTAAAACGTTGGGCTCTAAATGCATGTGGTTTTGTTGTCTCACGAGTATCCTCCCTTTGTCTTTGGAGGCATTGGCAGTTTTGTCGAGAATCTTGCATTAGGGCTTTCAAAACTAGGTGTTAAAGTAACGGTGATTACGGGTCGTCCAACATACTCACCAATGACGAACGCAGTGGATTTCTGTAGTTCCGGAAAAACGCAGATTGAAATTGCAAGATTTAAGTATCCAAACTTTCCTCCAAGGCATGTTTCATTTCAGTTGTTTAACATGAAACGCCTTTACGATTATGCAGCGGCTCAGTCTCCTGATGTGATTCATGGACAAAGTGGAGCAGCTTTTCCCGCAATGTTGACTCTTCAAAGAATTGCCCCTACTTTAGTAACATTTCACACTAGCCCAAAAATGCTACGAAACCTGACTATTCATTCTCTTACTAGGGGTGGCATTTTTACCGATTTTTTTACTTACGTTGTTGGATACCCAGCATGGATGTATGGTTATAAAGAAGAATTCGTTAGGTCAGATTCTGCAATCGCTGTTTCTCAAACCCTGATGGATGAAATGAAACAAAACTTTGGGAAGAAAGAGAAGGGTGAACTTCACTATATACACAATGGAGTTGATGTAGAAGGATTGCAAGCAAAGCAATCAAGCATTTCTGGCATTAATGACCACGAAAAACCAACGATAGTTTTTAGTGGCCGTCTTTATTGGACTAAGGGGATCTTTCAGTTGTTGGAGTTGGCTCATCTTCTGCGGAAAAACCGCAATTTTGATTGGAAAATATTGGTCTACGGGACTGGACCTTTGTCCTCAATAATCAAGAAGAGAATTTTAAACCTTGGTCTGGATAATATCGTCATGTTGGGTCATGTTGGTCAGTTGGAGCTTTTTGAAGCTGTAAGAAAATCAACATTTGTCGTAGTTCCCAGTTTGAATGAAGCTTGCCCCATGGCACTTTTAGAATGCATGTGTTTAGGAAAAATACCATTTATGTTTAATTTACCATATGCACGCGAGTTCACTGAAAATGGGAAATATGGGATCCTTGCGAACAATGTTGATGACATGGCGGCACGAATAGAATCAACATATAGAGATGCCGACTTGGAAAGTATGGGAAAAGAAATAAAAAGATTTGCCACCAAAAAATATGACATCTTGAAAATAGCTTCGGAATACTTGAAGATTTATAAGGAAATAGCAAACTAACGATAGAAGTTTTCGCAAACATTGATCATTTTGTATTGGAAGGTATTGGAAGATTCTTTTTGTTTGACGTGGCAGAACTTGAACGTGGGTGTCGTACGTTGGAAAGAACTATGCGTGTGCTAGAATAGCAGCAGTAGTTCCTTAAGATTTCTGATACACCAAATCTAGAATCTATCTAAGAGTTATGGTTACTGTCTTTAATGTGACGTAATTTATAACTTAGAATTATAGCAAAAGTTGTTCAAGTTGGATGAACTCGCGCTGAATTTAACAGCAAATTATTATCAGCGATATAAATACTTGAAGTTCGACAAATATCACTTGGGATATCGCCAAATAACGATGGTTGTGTGTATTTGAAAGTGCTTATAGTTGGTGTCTCCAAAGTTGGAGGGGGCAGCGAAAGAGTGACGGCGTACAAAAATTTCTTGCTGTCTAAGAACCACATTGTTCATCTGATTCAATTTCCAGGAGAAAGTTACTCGGAAAGACTCTGGGATAATTATCGACGCGTTTTTGCCCGTTTAAAGGGTCACGAAAAAAGATATATGACGCAGATAGCGGACAAATTAGAGACGAAAATTAAGAAAGAAGCCTATGATGTGGTTATTGGAGTCGAATCACCTTGGTCCTATGTGCTTACACGAGAACTGCGCTGTTTGAAAATATTTAGTTGTGAATCTATGGAAACGGATGAACTATACTTTTCAAATAAAACTGTTGATATGGACCGAGTCCGATGTCTGAAGGAAATGGAAGTTGAAATTATGAAAAAATCGGACTGCGTTGTTTTTCCTTGGGGAACCACCGAGAATTATGTCAGGCGATATGTTTGGAATGGAAATAACTTTGTCACTCTGAAATATGGTTGCTATCCTAAGAATAAGCTTGTTTCTTACTTTTTTCCCTTTTCCGTTGTTTCTCTAGGAGATTTGTGGGGTCATTGGACCAACAAAGAATTATTGTCTCAGTTGACTCGTATGAGCCCTTATAACATTGATGTTTATGGTCGCTACCGACCTCCTAAACGGTATCACCTAAACTACCGAGGATTTGCTCCCACAACTGATGTTCTTTACAATTACCAATTCGGGCTAAATACAGTCACAAAGGATCCTTTCCGGAGGGGTCACTTTTCATCGAGGCCCTTAGGTTATCTTGCTTATGGTCTGCCAGTCTTTTCTCCAGATTGGATGCAGTTGTCGCATGAGCTTAGAGGATGCGTACCCTACAACGAAGATAATTTTGTGGATCTTATTGACAAATATTCAGAAAAGGATGACTGGGAAAAACTTAGTAAGGATGCGATTGATCAAGCGAGAGAACTTGATTGGAAAAAAACTCTAGAGCCACTTGACGGAATAATTAATGAGAGCAAATGAGTCTCGCAAGAGAATTTACGCAAGTTTTCGGGACTTGGGAAGACTATTAGGTAGTCAGGTGACCAAGCCATGTCAAGAGTGCAATCGAGCCAAATACAAGCTCAGAGAAGTTCAACCCATGTCAGAATTCTGAAGGCGGATGGAAAATAGGTAGTTAATTGAGAAATAAATAACTATAGCGCAAATTTACTTTGCCTTTGACTGCAGATTTAGTCTAAGTATGATTTTATAACTTCACAGCCCAGGGTATGGTATGCGCGCCGCAGTTGAAAGGCTTCTTGCGACTTCTTATAAATACAAACGGCTAATCTCATTGTGTATCAACTTGAACGTGATTCTACTTACGAACTTATTCTTTCTGAGATAATCTTTGTATATTTTGGAAAGAATATGTTGAGCGACGCGCTCCTTTGTTTGGTGCACGCCAGCCAGTAGAATAATTCAGACAAAAATAGATTTTAATAGGTTTAGCTGTTTCTGGAGTATCTATCTGGATATTTTTGACAGGAAGATGCTTGATGTTCTCGATAACAAAGGTCAGCATCTTACCCTTGCCGAGTTAGTAAAAGACTCAGGATTTGCCCGTTCAACGGTAATTATTCATCTAGACCGGTTTGGCTCTGAAAAGCTCGTTCTGAATGTGAAAAAGCCAATCAGAGCACTTGGATGCCCTGAATTTCTATATGACTCGGAAGAAACTTTAACTAAGGTGCGCGCGATTTCACAAAGATGATTGGTGACCGAGATGGAATTCAAAAGCTTTGCGATCAAACTAATTGACAAACTACCAATAACACTCCAACGTATTATTTATATGATCATAATCGAAACAAAATTTGCGTTTTTCAAAATAAAATGGGCGCACCGTACTATTGAGATTCCAAATCCCGCTAATATTTATTGGATCCCTACCGAGAGAATTGTATATCTTACGAATTATGTTGGAAATAGAAATCCAGAAACAACATCTCTTGAAGATAGACCTTTTCCAGATTTGGAAAAAATTCGCGGTAAAGTTCTTTCAGGTAATTGGGATGTTTCAAACTATAAATTCACAGACCTAGACGCTTATCGAGCCTTTAGAGAAAGAATAGAGAAGGGTGCTGAATGGCGAGATACAGATTTCTACAAGAACATCCTTACTCGAATTGAATCTGGGCAGCATATTTGGAACCTCAAGAATAGCGCTGATCTTGATAAGCGATGTGAGTATTTCGATTGGCTTTACAAGAAAATAAAGAATGAAGGATACAAAATAAATAGAAGTAATCGCTACAAAAATACTGATTTTGACGAAATAACTGTCAATATCGGAAGGAATGGAGAATATCTTTTCCAAGATGGTCGGCATAGACTTTCCATAGCAAAAATACTAGGGATCGCGTATGTGCCCGTAATGGTTTCTGTTCGACATAAAAAGTGGCTGGAGTTTAGAAAATTTATAATTTCTTATGCAGAATCATTGACGTTAGGTGGTAAATTGTATCAGCCGATAGTCCACCCTGATCTTTCAGACATACCTTTTGATTCACAATCCCATGACTATCATCGCCTGATGGTAACCATTGCAAAGCATATAGAAAAAAAGAGGGGGATTATGCTCGATATCGGCGCAAATCTCGGTTTTTTTTGCCACAAATTCGAGGATTTAGGGTACCGATGTTACGCTGTGGAAAACGATCCAGCAACATTCAGCATAATGGAAAAGGTGAGAATCGCTGAAAACAAGAAATTTAAGGCAATTAATGCGTCTATTTTCGATTTGGATTGCATCAAGGATATGCACTTTGATGTTGTTTTGGCTTTAAATATTTTTCACCATTTCTTAAAGAGAAAAACACTCTATAATAATTTGATAAACTTATTGGAAAACTTGAAAATGGACAATATGCTCTTTGAGCCACACTTGCCTCACGAGGCTCAAATGAGCGATGCATTCGTAAACTACAGCCAGATCGAATTCGTTGATTTCATAATGAAACACACATCTTTCACGAAGTCCGAGGTTATTTATTCCGCCAACAATGGACGGCACGTTTACCTTTTGTCAAAAGATAAGGCGACTAAAAATGTTGCTTCTTGACGCAAACGTCTGAATTTGGCTTTGTCGCATATTTAGTTATTTTACATGATTTTGCAGTAACTCTTAAAGCCCATTAAAACAAATACATTGAAGATTATGTTGTGGAATTAATAATGACTAATCAAATCTCAGGATTGTATAGTCGCATTTCTTCGGGTGCTCATTTTGTGCTTTATTCATTTGAAAAGCCCAGAATGTCGCTTGAGAAGAGCATGCTCATATTCTCAAGTGACATTGACGTGGGAAGCCCTGAACTTGGGGCAATCAATAAAGGCTTAAGAGATAACGACGTTAACTTGAGCTTAAGTGAGAGTCAAGTGGGCAGAATAGAGGAAATTTCGATTCCTATACTCGTTGAGACTTTCGACAGCTTTGACGTGCCAATTTCATTAGCAGTTAGGGGTCAGTTGACAGAAGTTCATAGCAAAGTTCTTGATTTTCTTCTTTCTTCAAAGGTTAATCATGATATTGGTGCTCATGGATACTATCATACGCGATTCACAAAAATTACAGTAGAGGAAGCGGAAAATGAGCTATGCAAAATTTCAGCTGGAATGGAAAAATATGGTGTAATGCCTCGCACTTTTGTTTTTCCCCGGAATTGCGTTGCTCATTTGGATTTACTTGAAAAACATAACTACGTGTGTTATAGAGGATATAACGATCTTTTTAAGGATTGCATGTATATAGAAAAGTGTGGGCAGCTTTTCAATGTTCATCCAAGCATCTGCGTTAATCAGTATTCAAGTCCTTTCTTTTTGAAGAAGATACTTGATATCTCAATAGTGAAAAAGTTGCCGTTGCACGTTTGGTTTCATTTTTTTAATCTCGGACAAAATGAGAAAGAAGTGCAGCGGACCGCCAGGAAGCTTTTTGCTCCTGTACTTTCTTATGCTAGAGAAAAACAAGAACAAGGTCTCTTGACTTTTGAAACCATGCTTTCTGCAGCTCAGAAAATGGAAATGTGATGCGTTTTAATCAACGTATTGTTATCTGCCGGTTTTAGCGTTTTAGCAAATTATAGAAATCGTTGATAATCTGGTTCGTGCGACTGAGATTTTGAGTTACGAAAACGTTAATTTCAAACTAAACTCTCATTATATTGAGTATTAGGTATTAATATACACGTGTCTATTCTTGTTAATTTCGTGAGTTGTGACTTAACTCTTAATAAAAAACGCTGTGGGCTTATCATCAGTCATTGTATTGAAGCCAAGCGAGGAAGAACATGAAAAAAATTCTGCGAACTATAACAGCATTAACGCTGCTTATGCTTGTTGCAGTTTTGCTAAATATCCCCATTCTCAGGGAGATAACAGCCTTCATTTATCTCTCGTTCGTCCCGGGATTCCTTATTCTCAGAATTTTGAAATTAGGCAAAACGAACCTTGTAGATACTCTTTTGTTTTCTATAGGTCTGAGTTTGGCATTTTTGATGCTTGTCGGCTTGTTGATTAATGAGTCTTATCTAGTTGGTGTTTCTCGGCCTTTATCGACTGTCCCATTGGTGTTAGGTGTTAGTCTATCGACGACAATCCTTTTATTTGTTTGTTACAAGCGGAATTTGCTGAATGAATTTGGTTCGTTTACGGTCAATTTGAAAGTAACAAATGCTTTCTTCTTCAGATGTGCAATTCTAGTTTTGCTTCCTGTTTTAGGCGTGGTGGGGGCTTTATTTCTCAATATTCCTATTTTGCTGCTTCTGATAGCTTTAATCGCAGTTCTTTTTGTGTTAAGCATTCTTTCAAAGAAGCTGATTCCTTCAGAATTTTACCCACTTTTGATTTTTTCTGTTTCGTTAGCTCTCTTGTTTAGTGTTGTTTTTACGTCGAAATATATCATAGGTTTTGACGCTAACCTTGAATATTACGTTTTCAAGTTGACCCAGACTAATGGACATTGGAGTTTTATCAGTCCGTCCCTCTATACTGTGCCAACAGTCGATTACGCCTCGATGTTGTCTTTAACCATATTGCCAACAATCTATCAGTCTTTGATGAATATTAGTGGCGAAACCGTATTCAAACTAATCTATCCGTTTATCTTTTCTTTGGTTCCCGTGGTTTTGTATCGACTTTATGAGAAACGAGTAGGCAGGTTGGGTTCCCTTGTATCAGTGCTTTTTTTAATCTCTGGGGTGCTGGTTTTTTATGGAGTTACCCCCATTAGTCTTGATAGGCAAATTGTGGGAATGCTCTTTTTCACCTTGTCAATTTTCGTGCTGCTTAAAGAAGACATGACGATAGGCAGAAGAAGGTTGCTTTTGATTGCTTTTGGTGCTGCCTTGGTTGTATCACATTATTCTTTAATGTATCTATATTTGGCGTTTATTTCTTTCATTTATATTGTTTCAAAAATCAAAGGCGATTCTGACAAAGTTTTGAATGGAATCATGGTCTTATTCTTTTTTGTTGCCACTTTTTCCTGGTACAGTCTTTCGGTTTCGCCGCTCATCTCTTTGACCCAATTATTTTCGGGTTTATTTTCTAGGTTTTTTGCTGATCTTCTTAGTCCTGCAGCCAGAACAACAGAGTCATTTTTATCGCAACCAGTATCAAATCCTATAAACGCTGTCTCTGTAGCGATATTCTTTATTGCAAATTCTCTAGTCGCCTTAGGAATTCTGAGAATAATATTTAGATTACAGAAGACTGGGTTTGATTCAAATTACCGGACAATTGCGGTTCTGAGTACGATTCTGCTGTTCCTATCGTTTGCGTTACCAAATTTCGCACCTTCTTTGAATATTGATCGATTCTACGCGATAAGCCTCTTGTTCTTGGCACCCTGTTTTGTATTAGGATTCAATGTTCTTCTTGACGCAAGCAAAAAAGCTTGGCAAAAAATATCAAGTCAGCATTTCTCAAGAAACAGACCTGAGCGAATAGGAACAGTATTATTGTGTGTTGTTTTGGTTTCTTTTTTTCTTACGCAAACTGGTTTCGTTAACCGAATCACCGGAAATACTCCTCTATTGCGGTCTCTAGATTTAGATAGGCTCGAAATATCAAACAGTACTCAGCTGGAAATTAGTTTCTACGGTGCCTATCTTCCGAAGCAAGATGTCTTCGGTGCAGTCTGGTTACATGAATATGCGCCAGCGAATTCGATTGTGTTTGCGGATTATTTGAACCAAGTTCATGTTCTGACCAGTTACGGTTTGATTCCTCTCCAGTTAATGCGCCCTCTTACAAATACAACAATCCTATCACAAGGAAGTTTCATTTACCTAGGAAGGCTGAACATAATTAATGGTGTTATAATTACCAGTAGCAGTAACGGATCAATCAATTCCTCTGAAGTTTTGCCCCTCCTAAACCAAACCGATGTAATTTATTCGAATGGCAACACTGAAGTAAGGTATGCTGTTCAATAAACTGACCTTATTCGAGATTAGAATCAGAAGCCCAAAATATGCACAAAACATGCGCAAAAAAGTTATTGAGGTAGAGCGCATGCGCTTCGAAAGCAACAATCGAGAGAACATATCTAGGGGTTCTGTCAATGTTTAAATCTTCCATTAAAAAGCTGAAATATTCCGCAAAAATGTCGAGGCTTGAGTATGTTTAGCAAAAAATATGTCCTATGTATTGATGGCTTTTATTTAAAAGATGGCAAAGTTTTGTTGTTGAAGCGTGGCGTTGAGCCATTTAAGGGCTGCTGGAGCCTTGTAGGTGGACATGTGGACGAAAATGAAACAGTGAAGGAAGCTCTGAAAAGAGAGTTTAAAGAAGAAACTAACCAAGATGTAACTATAGGCGAATTAATAGACGGCCGGCTTGAAGAAACATTTGACCGAATAAAAATAATATTAACCTTTGAGGTGACTTCTGCTAGCGGCAAAATCAAACTCAGTAAAGAAAGCGAAGAGTACGGTTGGTTCAATAAAATTCCGCCTAATTCCGTCTATAATTATGAGCAAATTTTACGAAAAATAAAACAATCGCCCCAATTTAACAGAAGAACCAAAAATGAATTGCGGTAAGATCTAAGGGTTATAAGCATTATTAATGATGTTATATATATTTGGATAAAAGGTAGTGCTGTTAGAGTCAACCACGCCGTAATTTGGTTCTAAATAGGCTCCATCTGGTTCTATTTCCTCGAAGAAGGTGTGGAACAAAACGTTTTGGATACCATCAGCCTTTGCAGCATCAAAGACTGCTTGATAGTAAACTGATCTTTCTGCGTCCGTGAAATTCGCAGTGATTCCCTGGTCAGAACCTGTTCCAGTCCAAAGCCCGAATTCGCCCAGAATTACTTGACTTAAAGAATAACCGTTTTGCAAAGCTGGCTGAACTACTGCCGTTTCGAGGTAACTTTTGTAGAAGTTGAAGAATGAAGTGTAGTCCATCACATTGGAATTATTGTAGAATTCCGATAGCAAGTAGGCGTGGATGTCCACATAATCAACGTTTCCCTGCAGCAATGGCAGGGTAAGGCTGAATTCGTAATCTCCATTGACGGAAGGTGAACCTAACCATGCTTTTCCACCCAAACTGCGAATATAACTGGCAACTTGCAGGTTCCAGTTCAAAATTGTTTGATTACTTATATCCACTTCGTTTGAAGTTACCCATCCCAGAATTCGTGGGTCTGTAATAAAGTCGTGTCCTAATGAATTGTTGCCTGCCAACTCGTTAATCATCGTTTCGGCTTGGGTTATGGGCGTCGGGGGTAAACCTCCAGCGGTTTCCCCTGGACTTATAATGCCAAATAGGTTCCCCCAAGAGTCCCCGAGTGATTGGAAATACACTTCAATTCCATTTTGTGCAGCTTCAGATAAGAAACTGTTAAGGTTTTGCGCCCAAGTATTCGGGTAGTCATTAATGTTGATTTGAAGAGAACCGTCTTCACCTTCAATATCGCCGAAAACGCATATAGTGTTAATACCTGCTTCTTTTAGAAGTTGCCAAGCGTTAGGGTTATAATTACTTGCTGTTGGAACGAAAACATCGCTGGCAACATCTGCACCTCGCATTTGGAAGTTTGTTATAGGTGTTGGAGAAGGTAATGGCGCAATGGGTAATTCAGGACCTATTGGTCCCGTGGTAGAAGCAACAACGTCGTCAGCAACAACTGTAAAATTGTTGCCAATGATTCCCAAACTAACAATCTGTGTGCCAGTTTTCATGGTTTCTGATGTCGAATTACAAAGCAAGTTGCCATTAACCCATAACGCTGCAGTTCCATTGCCGCTTCCAGTTTGTCTCTCAACTTCTACACAGTACCAAGTGTTCGGACTAATTACTGCGGGCAGCGAAGAATAGGTGTTTGAGGGCGTGACTAGCTGCCATTCTGAGTAACCAGCTGTGTTTTGCATAACAACATAAACACTATTAGCCCAATTCAAATCATAAAGATACATAAGAGCAACATAAGTGTCTTCATGGATACTTGGGAAATAGACATAAGCCCTAAAATACAGGGTGTCATAGGCTTCACTCAACGTCTTGCCTACGCCAACATTATTATTAGAAGAAGTAGCAAAGCAAGCAGAATAATTACCATTATAAACGGGTGAAGCGACAACCGTGCCCGTGCTACCAGAACGCCATATGCCACCGTCTCTGATGCCTGTTCCGCCGCTGTTCTCCCAACCGCTGCTGAAAATCGTGTTAATATTCGCTTCAATTTTTCCCGTGCAACTAAGACTAACGCTACACGACGCCTGTGAAAAAGACGGCCCAATCATTAATGAGGTTGTTCCTAAAACTACTATCAGGAGTATTATTACAGCGCGCGTTTTTAATGATCCCCACATTTGCGTGAGTGCTCCTGAGTTAGTATTAAGTATTAAGTATTAATACACGTATTTATTGCTTGTGAATCCGCATTCCCTACTTTTGTTAAGAATTGGATTGGCATGATCAATTGTGAATAATGCAGGGGACGAGAAACGAAATTTTAGAGGTCTACGCTTAAACATCCAAAAACGATAATATGTTTCCTTTGTGAAGTAAACTGCTCCTAAATCCAGCCAATTTCGGTGAAAGCTACCGCTTCTTTTCAACTTTTAACTGCGTCCAAAACGGTTAGAACTAAATGGAATGCATACAATTTTGTGATTTATGAGCGCGCGAAACCTCACTCTCTACTACAACAGAGGCGACGGCTGGTCCAGATTCCAACGCCCCCGATAACAACGGGAAAAGGCGGTTCCTACACATACCAGTTGGACGTTCCAGCAACCTTAGCAAACGGCTACTACATCATTAACGTAACCTACTCCGGAAACACAAATAACCAAAGAAGCACAGCAACAACCTGCACCAACGGCAACCTCCAGAATACATGTTCGGCAGTCTACTTGCTTTGTTGGCAGGCTTCGGAGTTTTCGTAGTGTTCTCGAAGAAACTTGGATAGGTTAGGTTCTTCTTTGATATTCTCAGTAATAGCCAAACCGAAAAACTTGACAAGACTGAAAAACCGGACTCATAAGCAAGACAATCGCTAACACAAATGATGAACTATCATCCTGTGAAGAGGCACGATTTTTTTTGAATAAGTCTTATTATCTTGAGCAAGCAACAGAAGAACCCTAATCAAAGGTGCACTGAGAATGCCCCGACCAAAACGAACAACCTTTAGCCAGATAATCGTTTTCACCACGCTATTACTAGGCATCGGGATAGTGGCGGTTTCAGCGTTTCATGCTTCATCGTTTTTAGCCATACTTGGCGTGGCCATCATCTTCGGGGGAGCCATACTCCTCTACGTTACCCCTTCCAAGCACGTGCCCTTAACATTGCTTAACACTTCTGCCGAAGCAGCGACAGCCAACATCGAACGGCTAATCTTAGAACTGAACCTAGCCGAGAAAGGAGTCTACCTGCCTCCCAAGAACCTCAAGAATATCGAGTCCAGCCTCATATTCATCCCAGAAACCCCCAAAACCCCGCTACCCACGCCTGAAGAAACAAACGAAAAACTGCTCACAAACAAAAAAACCGGCGCATTCGTCACACCGCCCGGATCGGCTCTCTCACGCCTCTTCGAAGAGGAACTGGGCTTTTCATTCACAAAAACCGACCTCAACCAAATCCAAAAC
>Ga0187866_1001784_pt1 | contig 19036 bp, 17 predicted proteins | sample June2016WEW_11_1_3_FD_133013 | JGI IMG/M metagenome (GOLD analysis project Ga0187866, IMG submission 133013) | Peatland microbial communities from SPRUCE experiment site at the Marcell Experimental Forest, Minnesota, USA - June2016WEW_11_150 | ecosystem: Environmental > Terrestrial > Soil >...
GCAGGCTGCCTGATCGTGCATGTTTCTTCGCATTCACCGCGTGGCATGGATACATCATGATAGCGGTGATGATGATGATCGGCATCTCCCTGCGCAATGCGTCGATACCGAAATACTTCCTTTCCATTCCTTATATCGCCATGGGCGGCATCCTACTGATCGGGAGTCTTAGGTTCTACAGGCGGTTTTTCACAGCTCTTGCTGGGTAAAGGGACTTGGCCCATCTTGTGATCGGGTGATCGGGTCATCGGGTGATCGGGCCATCTGATGATCGACGCATCAGGTGTCCAGCACGCATGTACCGAATGCCCATTTCATTCGTGCATACAGCAGGTCTTCTCATTATCTTCTAAGCACAACCCCGTTGAACGCAAACCACTGGCTGCCATGAAGACTTTCAGAATCCCGTTTCTCCTTTCTTTGCTCGTCTCTTTCGTTCTCTCCGGATGCGGCATCCTCCGCACACTGGGTCTCAGTCGGCCGACACCCGTGGAAAAAATTGCTGAATTCAAATCCGACGTTCTTGCGAAGAAATTCACATTCGAGCTTCCGCCGAGAACGCGCGTTGACACAGTGAAAATCGATTCAGCCCGGAAGATTGTCGAAGTCTACTTCAACGACGCATTTGCCGGAATTCCTTACCGGAATGACAACGTGAAGGAAGTCTACCGTCAGGTACAGACATTCTTCGCGGACTACTTTGAAGGTTATACAATCACTGTAATGGCGCTCCGCCGGCCGCTTGAGCAACTCGTGCCGAACTACTTCCGAGCCGATACCTCGCAATACGATAAAACGCGGCTCCCGATCGCCAGAACCGAAAGACCGTTGCCGGTAGTGCGGAACGTGAGTAAACCGTTTCAGCCGTCGAAAGGACTCCGGGACCACAATATCGGTGTGTGGAACAGTCACGGCTGGTACTACAACCGTGAACTGGATCGATGGGAATGGCAACGGCCCCGACTGTTCATGATGGTGGAAGATCTCATACCGACGTCGTTTGTCCTTCCGTATCTCGTTCCGATGCTGGAAAATGCCGGAGCGATCGTGTTCGTGCCGCGTGAGCGGGACTTCCAGACGAATGAAGTGATGGTGGACAATGATTCGCCCTCATCGGGCTACTCGGAATTATCACAGCAGGCCGCGCGTTGGGAAAACGGTCAGGGATCTGGATTCGCTGTTGGCACGCCGCCGTATGGTCCCGGCGTCAACCCATTTACGCAGGGAACGTATCGCATTATCGGATCAGAATATTCCGCGACGGCCGAGGCAGCATGGGTGCCACAAATACCCGAGACCGGAGAGTACGCCGTGTACATCTCCTATAGCTCATCAGATAGTAGCGTTGTTGATGCACACTATGCAGTTCACCATCTTGGCGGCACAACGGAATTCATTGTGAACCAGCGCATCGGCGGCGGCACCTGGATCTACCTTGGAACATTCAAATTCTCCGAAGGGCGGAACCGTGCATCAGGATGTGTCGTGCTTACGAATGAGAGTCACGGTACCGCCGGAGTCGTTTCGGCCGACGGTGTCCGGTTTGGCGGTGGCATGGGGATCATCGCGCGGAATGGCAAAGCGAGCGGCCGCCCCAAATATGTCGAAGGGAGCCGCTACTACCTTCAATTCGCCGGCATGCCTGACACACTCGTCTACAATTTCACCAACGACAAGGATGATTATCGGGACGATTATCAAAGCCGACCGGAGTATCTGAATTTCCTCACCGGCACGCCATACGGTCCAAACAAGAAAAGAGATGAAAAGGGACTGGGCATCCCGATCGACCTCTCCATGGCGCTTCATACAGACGCGGGAATCACAAATAATGACACAACCATTGGTACGCTCTCTATTTATAGCATCCCGGATGCAAGAAGAGCGATTGTTTTTCCCGACAGCGTTTCTCGCTTCGCCAACCGTGACCTGGCCGATTTGGTGCAAACACAGGTGGTGAACGATGTTCGAGCGAAGTACGATCCCGCATGGCAGCGACGCCAGCTGATGAACTCAAATTATGCAGAAGCGGTGCGCCCGAACATGCCATCACTCTTACTCGAGCTTCTGTCGCATCAGAACTATCTCGACATGAAATTCGTGCTGGACCCGCGGTTTCGCTTTGATGTGGCCCGATCGATTTACAAAGGGATGCTTCGATTCCTCGCCACGGAACATCAAACGCCGTACCTTGTCCAGCCACTTCCGGTGACACACTTTTCGGCAGAGCTTGATGCAGACGGAAATGCGGTGCTGAAATGGAAAATGCATCTCGATCCGATCGAACTGACTGCGATAGCGAATCATTACATCATCTATACAAGACAGGATGATGGGGGGTTTGACAACGGCGTTCTCGTTGATACTCCCTACGCAGTCATGAAAGATCTGAAGGCCGGCGTCATCTACAGTTTCAAAGTCACAGCAGTCAACGACGGTGGGGAGAGTTTTCCATCCGAGATTCTGGCCGTGTGTTTGCAGCCCAACGGTGGGAAACCGGTACTCATTGTCAACGCGTTTCATCGCATATCAGGCCCCGGCATTGTGGAGGCGGGGCACTATGAAGGATTCGCCTCTTCGCTTGACCGTGGCGTGCCGGATCATTTTGAACCCGGATTTACAGGAGAGCAATTCGATTTCGATCGGTCATCTGCGTACCGATCGAACGACGGTCCCGGCCACGGAGCAAGTTTTTCGGACAACGAGGGGAAGGTAATCGCTGGAAATTCGTTTGACTACCCGTACATTCATGGTCAGGCAATCAAGGCGTGCGGGCTTTCCTTCTGCTCGGTGAGCAGCGAGGCTGTGATGGATTCAATGATCAGCCTGGGGAATTACAGTTTTGTAGATGTTATTCTTGGAAAGGAAAAGGAGACACCCTGGCCGAAGATGGTTGGTGACTCATCGCATCGCGTCCAATACAGAACCTTTCCGCCGAGTATGCAGGTCGCTCTTCGGCAGTACTGCGAAGCAGGTGGAAATCTTTTCCTTTCCGGTGCGTACATAGGAACAGATTTGTTCTCGCATCCAAAAGAAGACAGCGCCAGCATCAGGTTCGCTTGGAAAGTTCTCCATTTCGATTGGGCCGTAGGCCATGCGTCGCGCTCGGGGACAGTCTATTCTACAGCTGTATCGATCTTTCCCAATGATGAACGATTTGCCTTCAACACAGACTTGAACCGGGGAGTGTACATCGTGGAGTCGCCGGATGCAATCGTGCCGAGCGAGGGGAGCCGCCAGCTCCTGCGATATGACGGCAATCAGTTTGGAGCGGCGATCGGGTACAAGAAATCGTACGGCGTCGTGGCGATGGGATTTCCATTCGAAACAATCATCAGTGCGAGCGTGCGCTCACGGTTGATGAGCGGTGTTCTCATCTATCTCGGCCTGCTGTCACATTGACATTCATGAAGAACAGGACTACAACTCGACGGAAGTTTTTGAGGGAGACACTCTCCGGAATTATCTTCCTCTCGGCCGCGAAACTGGTTCCGGCGAATTTCCTCTTTGCCTCTGAACAAGATCAGGTCTCTGGTAATCTGCTTTTCTTCTCCCTGAAAGAATTCCTCATCTTTGAAGCCGTCGCCGAACGCATCATTGGACCGGCAACTCCAGGCCAGGTGCGCACGAAGGACGTTGGCGTCGCCGCCAGGGCTGATCAGTTTCTAGCAGGCGCTGACCCCGAGGTGCAGGACCAGATTCACCAGCTCCTCTCCGTCTTTAACGCTCCCTTGTTTACATTCCTCTTCGACTTTCGCATGTCAAGCTTTCTGAACATGACGCTGGCAGTCAAAGACTCCTATCTCCAAGACTGGATGACAAGCTCACTCGGATTTCGGCGGACCGGTTTTCAGGCTCTGAAGCGTGTATCGATGAGCATGTTTTACACAGACAGCCGTACATGGAAAGAGATCGGCTACGATGGCATGTTCATGCCGGAGGACCGCAAATGATTGTTCAGGGGAAAGAAATCAAGGGTCCTGTCCGCGAATCGGCCGATGTGTGCATCATCGGTTCAGGTTGCGGCGGCGGTGCGAGTGCCAAGGTGCTGGCAGAAGCCGGGAAGAAAGTCATCCTCCTGGAAGAAGGAGGATACTACACCTCTAGGCAATTTGACGGCACGGAGCAGACCGCGTACACACATCTCTACCAGCAACGGGCAGGACAAGCGACGGATGATCTCTCGGTAACTGTTTTGCAGGGACGCTGTGTGGGCGGCAGCTCGACGGTGAACTGGACAACATCCCTCCGGACGCCCGACTTCGTCCTTGAGGCATGGAAACACAAGCATGGCGTCCAGGGACTGTCGTCAGAAGAACTTGAGCCGTATTTCGAAAGAGTGGAGCAATATCTCGATATACATGAAGAACCGTTTGAGAATCACAACCCGAACAATCGTATCATTCTGGACGGTGCGAAGCAGCTCGGCTACCGGGCGAGCGCGGTTGGCCGAAATACCAAAGATTGTCAGAAATCCGGCGCGTGTGGTCTCGGATGCCCGTTTGACGCGAAGAAGACTGTTGCAATCACATATATTCCTGATGCTGTCACCGCAGGTGCCACTGTATTTGCCAATTTCCGGGCAAACAAGATTGACGTACGGGAAAAAACCAAAAGGGTTACCGGCATTGTCTTCGATGAACAGACCCAAAAGCCGAAGACGGATTTCGTCATCGAAGCCCCGATCGTGATTGTTGCCGCGTCGGCGATCAACTCACCGGTTCTCCTGCTGAAATCCGGCCTGGCGAACTCCAGCGGGGAAGTTGGCAGAAACCTGACATTTCACCTGACATCGGCAGTGCTTGGTTTGTATGAAAAGATCATGTACGGAGCCGGAGGCATTCCGCAGTCGGCGATGTGTGATGAGTTCCTGAACAAGAACGGGGATGGGGGAGGATTCTGGCTCGAAGCGGTGCCGATCTACCCGACGCTCGCTGGTCTTGCTCTCCCGGGCTTTGGTTCTGCTCACCGTGACAGGATGCACGCATACCCGAACATCGGGGCGACGATTGTCCTGGTGAAGGAGATTGATTCCAGCGGACGCGTAACGGTCAATGATGAAGGACGCGCGTCGATTTCCTATTCCTTGCGTGGGAGAGATCTCGAGTATCTAAAACAAGGCCTTGACGTCGCGGCGAGGGTACAGTTTGCCGCCGGAGCAAGAAAGGTGATGACACTGCATAGCATCCCGACAGAATTCCAATCGCCAGCAGAGATCTCGAAGAAACTGGCTTCGGCCGAATGGGGAACGAATGAGATCGCAATGTATAGCGCTCACCCGTTGGGAACGTGCCGAATGGGAGCAGATCCCCGGACGTCTGTCGTCGATTCGAACTGCCAATCTCACGACACCAAGGGGCTTTTCGTGATTGATGGGAGTGTGATGCCGACATCGCTTGGTGTTAATCCCCAGGTAACGATCCTCTCGATCGCCGAAAAGAGTGCGGAATGGCTTGTTGATCATTTCGATCAAGTCCGCTCGTCGTGAGAAAGCCGTGAATTGACTTTCCCTGAAATTCTCCCAACATTTGCGTTAAGCAATCTTGGTTCAAAGGTGAAAGAGCATCAGTCACAATCGTCAAGTGAGTATGACCTGAGAGGAGACCCGCAGATCGGCTGAGGAAGCAAGTCTGCGGGTTTTTCGTTTTGGACCCGTCATAGCACAGAAAGGAGGCTGCTATGATTCTGAAAAAGTTGGTCGAATTTCTCGATAAGAGTCAGATCAGATATGTGAACGTCACCCACTCAACGGCGTTCACCGCGCAGGATGTTGCCGAGTCTGCCCACATTCCCGGCAAGGAAATGGCAAAGACGGTGATCGTGTGGATGGACGGCGCGATGGCGATGGTCGTCTTGCCGGCGTCATCCATGATCGACTTTAACAAGCTGAAAGAGGTCAGCGGGGCAAAAAGCGTTGAGCTTGCCAGCGAATCGGAGTTCAAAGATCGATTCCCGGAATGCGAAATCGGTGCGATGCCCCCCTTCGGCAATCTCTTCAACACTCGCGTGTATGCAGACAAGATGCTCTCGGATGATCGCGAAATCTCCTTCAACGCGGGCTCGCACCACGAGCTGATCCGGTTACCGTATTCCGACTTTGAACGCCTCGTGAAACCTGGTATCGGCTCCTTTTCCATTTCGAAAAAGTAACATCTTCACACTTCTGTCTTCGTTCACAGAGGGCGATGCTCACTGGTATCGCTGAGAAAGGAACTGCGCATGCGCCGTATTGTAATCCCTCTCGTATGTTGCCTCTTCGGTTGTCTCTGGGTGGGTTCATCCGCAGCTCAGGAACGAACAACCATTCTCATCTCATACTACAGTCAGCAGGGGCACACGCGCGCGATGGCGGAGGCTGTTGCACGGGGAGCGCAGTCGGCGGGTGCGGTGACGGTGAAGCTTCTCAATGTCGATGAGACCACGAAGGAAGACCTGCTCGCGGCTGACGCAATCATTGTCGGGAGCCCGGTGCACAACGCGAATGCCTCGGCCGAGGTTGTCAATTTTATCAATCACTGGCCGTTCCAGGGAGCGCCGCTACGTGACAAGATTGGCGCTGCGTTCGTTACGGGGGGCGGAATCTCCGCGGGGGAGGAACTTGCCCAGCTCAACATCCTTCATTCGATGTTGATCTTTGGAATGATCGTCGTTGGTGGGCCCGACTGGACATCGGCTTTTGGGGCATCGGCCATCACCGGCGAGGCCCCTTTTGAGAAAACCGGCACCAATACGAGCGTTGCACCGGAATTCGTGAAGAAGGGGGAGGCACTCGGAAAGCGCGTTGCAGAATTGGCAGTGAAGTGGAAAAGAAATCGTTGACGGGTATCATATTCAACGATGCATGGCTAGACATGAAAGGGACGCAGCATGAAATCTTCAGGATCAAAAAAAGAAAAAATGAAAGTTACCTGGTTCGGTCACTCAGCGTTCCTCCTGCAGTCGCCAGGAGGAAAATCGGTACTGGTTGATCCCTGGCTCGAAAATCCGAAGGCACCACCAGAAGCAAAAGAGCTTACGACGGTTGATCTCATCCTGGTCACACACGGTCACTCCGATCATGTCGGCGAAACAATCCGGATTGCGCAGCGCACTCAGGCTCAGGTAGTTTCAATCCATGAAATCAGCCTGTACTTTCAGAAGCAAGGGGTTGTCGGAGCGCAGGGGATGAACAAAGGAGGGACACTCTCTATCGACGGTCTCAGGGTGACGATGGTAGACGCAAAGCACAGTTCCGGTCTCGAAGTCAGAGGGACCGTTGTTCCCGGCGGAGAGCCCGCGGGGTTCATCATAGAGTTTGAAAACGGTTTTCGAGCGTATCACGCGGGGGACACATCGGTCTTTGGCGACATGAAAATCATCGCTGAACTGTACAAACCGTCGCTTGCAATTCTGCCCATCGGCGGATTGTACACCATGGATCCGCGCGAAGCTGCGTATGCCTGCAAATTGTTGAAGCCAAAGCATGTCGTCGGCATGCACTACGGCACATTTCCGGTTCTTGCCGGAACACCGGCCGAGTTGAAAAAGCATCTCCCGGCGTCGATGAGAAAGATCGTTGTGGAGCTTCAACCTGGTCAGCCGGTCTCATTTGGGTGAGAGTCGCGTGAGCATCATCACAACCGGGTGCCGACAGAAAATTCCGATGGCAGCAGAAGATTCTCGCATTGATAAGGAGGTGGAGAAGGCTGAAAAGATTGAACAATCTCTCCATAAGGATTAGCGGTTACTGTGACGGCTGATGAAGTGTGGATGGTGCTACTTGCACTTCCGGTCAGTTACGAGTATAATTGAAATGAAGTCCCAAGCAATCATTTTGTAGGGAGAGGAGGCTGCAATGAGTGAGGCGGCAAACACAGCGTATGGCGTGGCCGGGATAAAAAAATATTACTCGATCGGCGATACGATTACGAGCATGGGAGATCCCGCGGACGGATTCTATATTCTTCTGACGGGAAAGATCGGGGTTTACAAGAAAGACTTCACCGTCGCTGAAGTCAATTCCCGCGGTACGATTTTTGGCGAACTGGGATGCATTCTGAATATTCCGCGAACTGCAACACTGCAAGCCATCGAACCGACCTCGGTGCTGTTCGTGAAAATGACGATCGATGAACTGGTCGAGAAGCACCCGGAGTTTGCGAAAAGACTTCTGGTCGATCTCGCCGATCGGTTGACGAGAACAACAGAGTCGTGGTGGGCAGTGTCAGCCGAAACCGTTTTGAGATAGGCAGTTGATCCATTCCGCTCGCACTCCCCTCACCCGCTTACCCGAGCACACTGTCTATTCCATCGAATGATGAGCACATCGTTAGAACTTCTGGAAGAAGAACTCCGGTCGTTGTCGCGCGAGCATGCTCTCGGTACAACATTTCCCCCTAACTGTTTTACCGCGATGCAGGCGAAATTCGTGGAGTATGAATCCCGACGATCTCTCTCCGTCACATTTCCCGTATTGGAAGAAAGTCTGAACCCTCTGCGAACCATGCAGGGGGGCTTCATCGTTGCCGCTTTCGATAACGTCTTTGGCCCCCTCAGCTACCTTGCCGCACGAATTCCCTGTGTCACCCTCAACCTGAACACCCAGTTCATCCGTCCGATCGAATGCGGCGACCAGCTTACCGTTCGGGTGACGGTGGTCTCCCGGAACGCACAGGTACTCCAGATGACGGGAGAGGCGTTCAATTCACGAAACAAGCTGATTGCTACCTCGTCGGCAACCGCCACCGTCGCGAGGACCACTCCACGAACCGGCCTGTAGCCACCTCCTCCTCATTTTCTCAGAAATTGGAAAACTGTCGGCAGCTCCGCCAGCTTCTCTCGAGGCTTCCGTCCTGGCTATCGAAGGCGAACATGGATCCTCCATCTCTCTTTCCCACCTCGTCTGCGATCGCGGTCGAGGAAAATGCAGCCGGGGAGGGTCATCGCCGGAGAAACCCAGCCACGAAGCGTAAGTTCCCTGCTTTCCTTCATTTTCAAACCAACTCAAACTTCCTTGTCTCGCACTCGCCCACAATTCCTGCCTAATCGTGGAACTCGTCGGAAAATATTGCTATGCTGCTTCCGCTTGCTCTGCTTTGAAGAAGTGCTGACCGGGTGGTAAGGATCCGCGGATTCCGATGGCACTCGCCTTAGTGCTTGCGCTGCACCCTCACGTTTCGACTGCAAGGATCGATTCCCTCACAATGACGACAATGGACGATAAAAGGGCTGCACTCGCGGCATCCACCGCTGCTGCGTTCCTGACTCCCCTGATGGCGTCCTCCGTCACTATCGCACTCCCTTCCATCGGACGTGAATTCTCGATGGACGCGCTATCCCTGAGTTGGATTGCAACATCGGCAGTCCTCGCGGCTGCAACCTTCCTTGTACCGTTTGGACGACTGGCCGATATCTACGGCCGGCGCAGAATTTTCATTTACGGCATCGCCACGTTCACCGTTTTTTCGTTCACGAGCGGCATTGCACCATCAGGAACAATCCTGATCATTTCTCGCTCATTCCAGGGGCTCGGGGCAGCGATGATCTTCGGAACCGGTGTGGCGATGCTCACCTCAGCATATCCGCTTGCCGAGCGCGGGAGAGTGCTCGGGATCAACGTGGCCGCAACGTACTTCGGACTCTCACTCGGCCCCTTCATCGGTGGTTTTCTTACACAGCATTTCGGATGGAGAAGCCTGTTCCATCTCACCGCATTCATAGGGCTCTGTATCCTCGTCCTGACTCTCTGGCGTCTGAAAACTGAATGGGCTGAGGCCCGCGGAGAAAAATTCGACATCCCGGGCTCGCTGCTCTACATCGTGTCGCTCACCATGTTGATGATTGGATTCTCGAAGCTTCCGGGAACACTGGGAGCGTGGACGCTGATTGCGGGGCTGGCAGGGCTTACGGCTTTCGTCGCCTGGGAACGCAAGTCCTCAAAACCCCTGCTCGATGTCACTCTGTTCGCCCGCAATGTTGTGTTTGCTTATTCCAATGCTGCTGCATTCATCAACTACAGCGCAACATATGCCCTCACGTTTCTGATGAGTCTTTATCTTCAATACATCAAAGGGCTCGATCCATTCGTCGCGGGAGCAATCCTCGTCGCTCAGCCAGTGATGATGGCCCTGTTCTCTCCGTTTGCCGGACGCCTTTCCGACACCATCGAGCCCCGTGTCGTTGCCTCGATCGGCATGGGAATCATCTGCGTTGGATTGGCTCTCTTTGCATTCGTCGGGTCGGAAACCTCCATCATTCTGATAACGATATACCTTCTTCTTCTCGGGTTCGGTTTTGCACTGTTCTCTTCGCCGAACACCAATGCTGTCATGAGCTCTGTTGAAAAACGGCTCTACGGTGTCGCGTCGGCCACTCTTGGTACAATGCGATTGACAGGTCAGATGCTCAGCATGGGGATCGTGATGTTGATTTTTGCTGTGACGATGGGGAAGACCCAAATCACTCCCGAGTACTATCCGAAATTCCTTCAGAGCACACAGCTCGCATTTAGCGTTTTTTCGGCACTGTGTCTCATCGGGATTTTTGCCTCGCTTGCGCGGGGAAAGGTGCGGAACGATTCCATAAAACCGTAGTCTGAGCAATCCTCAAGGATAAAACAATGAATACCCTTGTCCGGATCAAATATCTCGTCCTTGTTGTCTTTCTGTTCATTCTTCCCTCGACCGCGCAGTATGCGAAAGTCGCCAGCGGTGCCAAGATCATGATCTCGGCTCACCCGCTTGCGGCGAAAGCCGGACTCGAAGTGTACAACAAGGGGGGTAATGTTGTCGATGTCGCGGTCGCAGTTGCTTATGCACTTGGTGTAGTCGAGCCCCATGCATCCGGCATCGGAGGCGAGGGAATGATGCTCATCTACAACGCCAGGGAAAAGAAGTCCGTGATTGTGGACTTCAAAGGCATCTCTCCGCAGGGGGCTTCATACCGTACGCTTGATCTCGAAAAGAAATCCGAGTGGGCGCGCTCAGCAAAAGGAGCCTCAGTTCCAGGTGCCGTCGCGGGACTCGAGCTCGCGCGGGAAAAATTTGGCAAGCTTGATCGGAAGACAGTACTTCAACCGGCCGTCGATTACGCTCTGAAAGGATTTGAAGTCGACAGTACCCTGGCACTGAACCTGGAGTCGTATCGCAAGATTCTCGAAAAAGATCCGTATACGAAATCGGTTTACTATGCAAACGGTCAGGTTCCAAAGGCCGGTACACTCCTGAAAAACGCAGACTATGGTAAATCGCTCCAGGCGATCCAGTTGGGCGGAGTGGATGCGTTCTACAAAGGGAGTATCGCCGATCTTCTTGTCAGGGATGCAAAGAAGAGGGGAGGATTCATCTCGAAGGCGGATCTCGTCGCGTACAAAGCGATTCTCCGTGAGCCGTTGGTTGGAAAATACCGGGGGTACACCATAGTGACAACACCCCCGCCTTGCGGCGGTATGTTCCTGCTTGAGGCATTGAACATCCTCAAGCATTTTGATCTCCAAGAGTGCCGGAAGAATAATGATTACAATCTCCACCTGTTCGCGGAAATGTCCAAGTTGATGTACAAAGATGAAGCGACGCACAACGGCGATCCGGAGTTCAGCACAATCCCGGTCGGGACCATTACGTCGGATGCGTACGCGTTCCAGCGTTTTCTTCAGATTGACCTGGCTCATTCGCGCAACCCGCAACAGACTGAAGCTGGACGGATACTTGACAAGAACACAACGCAATTGTGTGTGATGGATATCGAAGGCAACACTGTTTCGCTGACCATTACGCTCAGCAGTCTTTTTGGAACGGGGCAGACCGTCGAAGGGGGCGGCTTCATTCTGAACAACGAGATGCAGAATTTCAATATCGATCCGACACATCCGAACAGTCTGCAACCGCACAAACGAGTTGTGACCAGCCTGGTGCCGACAATCATTCTGAACGATGGTCGACCTGTCTATACGGTCGGGACGCCAGGGGGTGACCTCATCCTTTCCACGATTGCCCAGGTGATTGTCAATCTTCTGGATTTCAACATGCCGCTCCGTGAGGCGGTCCATGCGCCTCGTATGTTCAGTATTTTTTCACAAGGTGAGTTGGAGATCGAAAACCGATTTCCGGAAAAGAGTCTTGTGCAGCTTGAATCGCTCGGCCATCAGGTGAAACGCTCCGAAGCGTTCCGGGCATATTTCGGAGCGGTGCAATCGATCATGTATGATGCCCGGACGAACACACTGATCGGTTGCAGTGACCCTCGGAGAAGTGGGGCAGCGGTCGGCGAATAGTCTGTAATATGCACAGTTGGTGAACAGTGAACCCTCGCCAACTTGGAACTTCGAACATGAAACTCAAAACTCACAACGCAAAACCCAAAACTTGATTCATCCACTCGCGGCCATTTACTCTATAACATTGAGGACTTATGGAAACAGACAAACTCTACAAAGCTCTGTTTTACGTCGGGGCAGGATGGAATTTTCTCATTGCTGCTGCTCTCTTTGTTCTCACAGGCTCTCTCCCCTCGATCATCGGCATCGAGCCCCCGCGTTACCCGATCTTCATTCAGTTTAATCTGACGTCGATTTTCTTCTTCGGGATCATGCAATTGATTATTGCGCGTGATCTGCACGGTCATCGAAGCTTCGTCAAAATGCTCATGTGGGCGAAGCTTGCGATGGGGTTCGTTCTACTGTATTCAATTCTTGTGGACGCGCCGGCAAAGGCGCTGGTTGGGTTCCTCGCTCCGGGCATCGTGCTCGACGTGATCTTTGGACTGGTTTTCTGGAGATTCCTGGTGTTCAGTCGGGCAAAGGTTCCTGCCTGACCGGCTAAGTTGTCGGGATGTTCAATTGAACATCCCGACGTTATGAGCTTCCAGACGAACCGGACCTTTCGACGAATTGGACATTCGGAGAATTGCGCCTTACATTCATGGCAAATGAATGAAACCGAACTGTCCACCATTGCCTCACGAGCCCGCAGGATCGTCGAAGTTCTTGCCACCAACTTCCCGTCACGACACGGGCACTTTCCCTCTGTTCTTAATGCCGCCGGTGATTTCATTGAGCAGGAGTTCCAGGATCTCGGCTACGCCGTGGAATCACGCCCTTATGTGAGCGAAGGGACAACGGTTCGTAACCTGGTAGTCGAGAAGAAAGGGAGCAGGCCGGAGCTCTCGAGCATTGTGGTTGGTGCACACTACGACACGGTTATAGATACGCCCGGTGCGGACGACAACGCATCCGGAGTGGCCGGGCTCCTCGAACTCGCCCGCCTCCTGAAGAATCAGAGAACGCGCCGGACAATCAGATTTGTTGCGTTCCCCCACGAAGAACTGCCATACTTCTACACACATTTGATGGGGAGTCGACAGTATGCAAAAGCGCTGAAGCAACAAGGGGAGAACGTACTCGTGATGCTCTCGCTGGAGATGCTCGGCTATGCGGATGAACGCTCTCGGCAGCTCTATCCGATCCCCTTCATGCGTTTGCTCGGTCGGTATCCAAAGCACGGCAACTACATTGCCCTTGTCGGAAATCTGAGAAGCCTCGCTATGATGTCAATCGTGCGGAAGACGATGCGTGATCAGCACACAATCGGTGTGGAGAGCCTCAGCGCACCCGGATTTATCCCGCCGCTGTTTCTTTCCGATCACTCCTCGTTTTGGAAGGCAGGATTTCCGGCTTTGATGGTCACCGACACCGCCTTTCTGCGCAATCCCCATTATCACAAAGAAAGTGATACACCGGAGACTCTGAATTACATCTTTCTCGCCAACGTCGTCGCTGCAGTTTGTGCAGCAGTGCATTCGCTGGACAATCAGTAAGTAAGAGGCGGCTCCTGTTCGCCCGGGAGGTTCACATAGCTGTGACGTTGTTTGCCGTTTCATACGCTTGCCAACGGCGCAAGAACGTGATTTTCAATTCAGAAGTAAAGGTCTAGCGATCGGTTGTTATGAGCCGGAAACCGTCGACGGATCTTGTGAGTCAAACCGAAAGGAGGGCTTCATGGAGAAGGTGACAGAATTGTTCGTGGTTGTCGAGAATAGACCTGGTGCGTTAGGTGATTTACTCGGTCATCTGAACAAGGAGAAGATCAATATCGAAGCGATTGGCTGTTTCAGGATATTGCCAAGATCTCAGTTTCAGATGTCGATCGCGGGATGAAGGCCCTGCTCCGCGGGAACTATCAGGTTGAACGGCGGGAGGTCATTCGCATCAATCTCGACAATAAACCGGGATCCTTTGCGTTCGTCGTGTCGCGGCTCGGAGCTGCAGGGATCAACATCGATTATTGCTACGGGACGGTCGGCCAGGGACAGAAATCAGCGACTGTCATGCTCGATGTCCGGGACCTCGATGGTGCCATGTCCGTTCTGAAGGGGGCCGAAGCGTAACAAAGAGTGACCGGCCTGCACATGGGGTGTTGCCAGCGTGGCAGCTGGTTCAATGAGAAGCTTCTCTCAGGAATCTGTATCGTCACGAATGGTGATGACGGATTGAGGAATGCAGATGAGGGGGGAGCGAACAGGAACGTCTAAAACGCTTCCGTCACCGTAATATATATCCCATCAGAATTATTGCCGATTCCGTAATCCAGCCTGATATTGACACGTTCCTCGGGATTCCACGCGAACCGGACTCCGGCGCCCCCAGCGAACCAGAATCTTCCCAAACCAAGATGGCTGATCCGGTCGGCCACTTGGGCAACGCCCGCGAATCCAACGAGACCAAATCTCCACCAGACGGGAAGTCGGTACTCAGCCTGAACTGTGACACCCTGTTTGTCTCTGTAGCGTCCATCGAAGTAGCCGCGCATCAGGTTTTGTCCGCCGAAACGAGTCAGATTCTGGAACGGAACCTCTCCCCCCATAAATTCCCCGCCTGCCTGCAGTGCGACGACATGACCCGGACACACCTCGAAAAATTTGCGGAGGTCAAGCTGCACATCTGAATAGACATAGTCGCTTCCGAAGGTCTTTTGATAGAAAAGAGCGGTCATCTGGTAAAAACTGCCAGAATATGCGGCGAAGGTGTTGTCGCGGGAATCCCAGTTTGCGACGAATCCAAGGCCCGACGAGACACCGCCACTGCTGCCGGTGATCGTGCCGGTAGCGATGAGTTTGGCAGGATCGACCTCGCTCATAGTGGTCGATTCGTACCGAATGATAGGACCGACATTAAACTGAGAAACCATATTCGCGTAGAATGTTGCCTTGAGCACAAATGTCTTCGGCGTAAAATCTTCTTCGTGGACTGACGTCGTCGAGTTTCCTATGCCGAAGAACTTGTTCGGATATTTCTGGTAGAGGACGTCGGAGAGCAGGCGGTATCGTCCACGGCTGAAATACTGATCTCCGCTCAGTTCCACGATAATTTGTTTCTTCTCTGTGTAGATGACGTCCCCTGTGATGCTTGATGCGCGCGGGATTCCGAGATCCCGATAAATCAACAACGCTGCCGCTCCGCCGGCTACACCGGTCTCCGGCGTGTAAAAGAATATGGGGAGCGGAAAAATTCTTGTAGCGGTGGAATCTACAGGGTCCTTCTCGTTCCGCTGGGTCTGACCGCATACGGATGAGAAACTCAGTACCGCTATCACTGCTGTAAAAACGAGCCGATGCATCTCAGAAAATCCTCCCAGCTCTCAGGTGATCCCGGGTCGGAGCAATTCGAAGCAAGTGCGTTCGAGAAACGTCCGTGAATATAGGGAGAAAGGGATAGAAAGGGAAGAGGTGAAGGGTGAGACGAAAAACGGTAGACGGAAGACGAGGTGTGGCACAGCCCCCGAATTCATTCTGGCGTCATGCGTTAACAAACTAATAGCTAATTGCTAACAGCCAAAAGCTGTTGGCTGCGAGGATGCGACTCTCACCCGAACAAAATCTCCAGCAGTTGATTCATCTGAGAATAGTCCGGCACAATCAGGTCGGCTCCCGCTTCGATCAGCCGCGTTCGCTTCGCGATATTCAGGCCGTATCGGCGAACCTCGTCACTGGCGACGCCGATTGTATATCCCCCCTTCTTATGCGTTTCCCGAATCTCCACAGGACCGTCGCCGAATGTCAGAACCTTTTCCTGTATCTTGTTTCCAATGTCGGCCAGAATTTTCTCGAGAACGATGCGCTTTGCCTCGAACGAGACATCTCCAACCGCTCCATAGATTCTGTCGCCGAAGAGAGATCGATATCCCAGAATATCCGCTTCGAGCTCGAGATCCTCACGGTCAGTTCCACTCGCCAGGTACAAGACAGCCCCCTCGTGATGAAGATGATTCAAGAACTCGACAGCATTCTTGATCGTACAATCACTCACACTCAATTCACCTCGTTCAAGCTTCTGAATCCGGCGGTTCACCAGTGCAGACAATTCCCCGTTATACATCTTCTTATATCCGAATTCATCGAGCACCTCGGATTCGGGCACGCACCTGAAGCGTCTGACGAGATTTACGAGCCCCTTCATCTGAGCGAGCGTCTGCATCCCTGTTGTCTTGTCGATATAGTCCCGCACTGAAGCAACGACGTGAGCATGGAGCGCTTCATCTGCTTCCCGTTCGCTTGCGCCGAGGATGGCGTGCACCATCATCGGCTCCATAATCAACTCCCATCCCTGGCGGAGCGTGGAAATCGTACCGTCGTGATCAAAAATCACGTGGGTGAACGAGCGACGTTGGGGAAGAGAACTGACGATCTCGATTTCGGTCTTTGGATGATAGACGGCTTTTCGGAATTGGTGAGCCAGGTCGGGTCTGTAGCGGCGATCGGGGTCGGCTCCGATCTTCAGGATTTCCTCCGCGGTCGCGGTCCCCGTCTGCATCAGCTTCTGAACGGTCACGCCGGCAACAAGACTTCCCAGCTCTGCTGCCTGGAGCGGCTCTGCTCCGGCTGCCAGCGCGGCGGCGATCCCCGCAAGCATGCTGTCTCCGGCTCCAACCGGATCTACCGGCGAGAGAATCAGCAAGCCGGGCACCTCTGTGCACCCTGTCGCGTCGCACACGGTGCATCCGTTTTCACCTCGAGTGAGGAATACCGGCTTCGCCCACCGACGGAAGAGGGATTGCGCAAGATCTTCGATCTCTGCAGCATCCGTCGCTGTCGGGTCCCTACCGACGAGCCTGGAAGCCTCCAGCGTGTTGATTTTTCTCACGCATCCGGCATAATCATCGGCGAAGTGCCTCGAATCGGCGATGAAAAGCTTCCCAGGTTGGCTGAGCACGAGAGCTCGCAGGGCGTCTCTGAATTCCTTGGTGTGAATCCCGTGCCGCACTTGCTGGTTGACAATGACGAGGTCCAGAGAAGGGAGCGCGGCTGTGATGGCTTCAAGCAGCAACGCCGACGTTGATGCGTGTAGGTCGTTGAAATCACCGAAGTCAAAGCGGTGTTGCTCCTGCTCACGCTCATATGGCTTCATGTAGACGTGCGTGTCCCATTGCTCCCGCTGAACCAAAAGGCCCGTGATATCGACGCCTTTGGCGATGAGGAGCTGACTCATTTCTCTTCCGAATGGGTCCTCACCAATGACGCCGAATGCGCGCAGCGTTCCGGTTCCCATTGCCTGCAGGTTGCTGGCGACGTTCCCGGCAGCTCCGAGCGAATATCGCTGCGTGCGAACGGGTCGCGTAGATAGCCCTGTCTCGAGCGAAGATTCCGAAGCGGCCGGTTCGAGCAGGAGATAGACATCGAGACAAAAATCACCGACGATGCCGATCCGGCTACTGTGAATCTTGTTAAGAAGGTTTTTCAATTCAGCTTGTTCCATTATGTACTTCCAAATTGAACAACGCTAAGGTTCTTCAATTGTCCGTCGCTACTTCGATGCCCCCGCTACCAGACCCTTGATGAACGTCTTGCGCGTGAGCGTAAAAAGAATCAGCGGCGGAATGCTGAAGAGAATCGCAGCTGCTGCCATCTGATTCCATACATCGAGGTACTCACCCACAAAAAGACCGATTCCAACCGGGATCGTCCTTGTTGAATCCGAAGACGTGAGGATCAACGCAAAAAAGAATTCGTTCCAGGAACCGAGGAACGAAAACAACGCGGTCGCTCCGATTCCCGGGAGAGCAAGCGGAAGAATCACCTTGCGTAGTGCCGTCATCCTCGAACAGCCGTCGATCAGTGCCGCGTCTTCAATTTCACGCGGGATTGTCTGGAAGAATCCGTAGAGCAGCCAGATAACAAAGGGGAGAAGCACCGCCGTATGGACCAGGATCAATCCGCAATAGGTGTCATACAGACCGACTTTTTGCAGCAACTGGAATAGCGGGATAATAACGGATGCGCCGGGAAGCATCTGCGAAAGAAGAAAGATCAAAAGAAATATCCGCTTTCCCGCAAACGTGAATCGAGAAAACGAAAAAGCTGCCAGGCTCCCAAACAAAAGAGTCAAGATCGTTGAAGAAGAAGCGACGATGAGGCTGTTCAACGTGTACGTTGAAAACGGGAGATAGAAGAACATGTCGCTGTAGGGCTTCAGGCTCATCGTCGGGCTGACCCACTGAGGAGGACACCTGTTCACTTCGGATAGAGGCTTCAACGAAGTGGATACTGTCCAAAGAACCGGGAGCAGGACGAGCAGCGCCAGCACGATCATCAGGGTTGAGATGAGCACTTTCTTCATAATGTCTCTTCTCGCGAAACCGTTTTCAAGTACAAGAAGGAGAGGGTGGTCAGGAGAGCGAAGATCACGATGGAAAGAGCCGAACCTTTTCCAAGGTCGAAATGCACAAAGGAAAACTCTCTGACAAGGACAGGAAGGACCATGGATGAATTCATCGGACCTCCTCGCGTCATCACGAACACCATATTGAAGTCGTTGAAGCTCCAGATGACTCCCAGGACGAGGAGAACAGAAGACACAGTCTTGAGGTTCGGCAGAGTGATGTAGAAAAACCTTCTGATCATTGTCGCACCGTCGACAGCCGCCGCTTCATATTGTTCCTGCGGAATCGACTGCAATCCTGCAAGGAACATCACCATCGCGAACGGATAAAACTGCCAGATCCGGGCCAGCATGACACAGAAGAGCGCGGTGCCGGGATTGCCGAGCCAGGTGGTTCCGACTTTGGCC
>Ga0187866_1001787_pt1 | contig 18999 bp, 15 predicted proteins | sample June2016WEW_11_1_3_FD_133013 | JGI IMG/M metagenome (GOLD analysis project Ga0187866, IMG submission 133013) | Peatland microbial communities from SPRUCE experiment site at the Marcell Experimental Forest, Minnesota, USA - June2016WEW_11_150 | ecosystem: Environmental > Terrestrial > Soil >...
CGGCAGGATCGCCCTCGGTCTCGACAATCAGGCTCATGCGCGAGTTCTGGTCCTGCGCAAAGGGAAGGTAGAGATACTGGATCGGGGGTTCGGCGATGAACCAGTATTTGTTGGTCTTCGTCAAACCTACCACCTCGACCCAAGGCCCCTTGCTGTCGTTCAGCCGGAACCGTTTTCCGATCGGATCCTGTTTGGGCCAGTACGTTTTCGCAAACTCCGCGTTCACCACCGCGACGCGCCGCGCGCCGGCCTTGTCGTCGGCCGTAAATCCCCGCCCGCGGATAATCGCGGTTTTCATCGTGTCGAAAAAGTGCTCATCGACGTCCGCCGCTCCGATCGACGCCGACTCGCCTCCTTTGGGGAACTGATACCCCTCGGGGACCACCGTCTTGAGGTAGCCGTTCGGCGAGAACGGAATGTAACAGCTCATCGCGACCGACCGCACGCCCGGCAGCGCCCGGGCGCGGTCCCCAATTTCGCGGTAGAACACGCGCGTCTGCTGGTCCGTGTAGCGGACCAGCGCGGTGTCGAATTCCATCGTCAGAAGATGGTCCGTGCGGAAGCCGGGATCGAGCGCAAGCGTCTTGCGGACCGCATCCACCAGCACCCCGGCAGCCACCAGGAGGGCCATCGACAAGGCCACCTGACCGATGACGAGGGCATTGCGCCCGATGGTGCGCCGCTTTCCCGGCGATCCCTGCTGGGCCGCCTTCAAGGCCGGTACGAGTTCTGTCCTGGTGCAACGCAATGCGGGCACCAGGCCGAACAACAACGCGGTGACGAGGGCGGTAAACAAGCTGAACAGGAGCACGCGATGGTCGAGTTGGACGCCGATCACCACGGGCAGATCGGTCGGAATCCGGATCCGCTGGAGAAACCGGATCCCCCCATATGCAAACACGATCCCCAGCAGGCCGCCCATGAGCGCGAGCATCACACTCTCCAGCAGCAGTTGCCGGATCAGGCGCAGACGGCTGGCGCCGATCGCCAGCCGAATCGCGATCTCGCGGGAGCGGGAACGCGCCCGGGCCAGCAGCAGGTTCGCGACATTGGCGCACGCAATGATCAGCACCAGGGCGACCAGCCCCATCAGGAACGACACCATCACGGCGTCGTACACGTACTCTTGGTACCGCACCTGGATCTCGGTCTTCAGCGCGGCGATCCGGCCGCGGTTCTCCTCCGGGTACTGCTGTTGAAGCCCCTTCCACAACGTCGCCAGCTCGGCCTGGGCGGTCCGCATGGATGTGCCCGGCCTGAGACGCGCTTTCACCGTAAGCCCGTGGTCGCCGCGTTTTTCGAGCGGGTCGTCCTTGGATGCGTCGAGCCGCTGCTTCATCATGAGCGGCACGAACATCGCCGGGCGAATGTACCGCTCGATGCCTGTGAACTTCTCGGGCGCAACACCCACCACCGTGAAATCGACGCCGTTGATGCGGATGGTCTGGCCGATCGCCGACGGGGACGCGGCGAAGTGGGTCTTCCAGAACTGGTGTCCCAGCACAACCACGGCGTCGCGCCCGGGCACCTGCCCCTCATCGCGGCGGAAACCACGCCCGAGCGTGGGTTCCACGCCCAGCACCGGGAAGAAGTTGCCGCTCACGAACACGCCCATGCGCATCTGGGCGACGTCCTTGGCCGACGTGGCCACGCCCCAGGTTGAGAACGTGAATGCCACCACGCCGTCAAACGATCGCAGCTTGTCCCGAAAATCGCGGTAGTTGGCGTAGGAGACACCGCCGGGGGTGGTGCTGATCGTGACGACCGCACCCGGGTCACGGATGGGCAGCGGCCGTAACAGAAGAGCATCGGCCAGACTAAAAATAGCGCTGTTCGCTCCGATACCCAGCCCGAGCGAGAGAGCGGCTATCGCGGTAAACCCCGGGTTCCTCACGAACATCCGGTAGGTGTGGCGGACGTCCTGAAAAGCCATACCATTCAGTACGCGGAGCCAGGCGTATTTGTTCCGGACGTGCATGTCCCTTACTGGACCGCGTTTCGAGTGCCCGGGGTGCAGCATGTCTGACTTGAACTACCGCTCCACGTGCTGAAGGGACTTGTCGAACTGCGGTCGGTCGCCAGCTTCCGCGAGTTCGACTGCAAGATCGGCGGCCACACCTGGTCGCCGAGCCGTCCTGCGATTAGCCGCGGCAGTTCCTCGGCCAGGGGTCGTTTCAGGAGTACCGGACGAATCCCGACGAAACGCGCCTGTTCATCCAGGTGCAACTCAGGCAATCGAGTACGCGGCTGGCGCGACGCGAGCGGTCCTTGCGGACGCGCAAGCCGACCTCGACGCGCTCCGGCTCGCGTCTTATCACCCGCGATTGCAGGCGCGGTTCTATGACCGGCTGCGCTGCCGGCTGGAGGAATGCAACGCCATTCTGCGCGATCTCGCCCGGGCGTCGGTGATCGCGCTTTCCCTCCTGCTGCTCATTCCGGCGCTGGACCTCGCGGCCCAGCCGCAGGGCCTCGGCCCGCTAGATACAGACCATGCTGTTTAGCCGGTTCGGCCGCCGAAGCCCACAACGCCTCGGAGACTTCGGCCGTGGCGGGTGGGTTGCGCGGAACTGCTCGAACTGCTGTTGAAGCGGCGCCAGCGCTTCAGGAACCGGCCGGTTGTTACGGGTCATGATCCATCGCCGAATCGGCGTCTGAACCAACTTAACCCGGCAGCCTCGGTGCAGTCACCCACGGTTGCCGAAAGGACACGTTGCACCACTCTCGGGGTAAGGCGGCTGGAGGGGAGGAGGAAGTACTGAAGCAAGTATGTTGTGTTCGGCCTCTGGGCGGCCGGCCCCGTCTGGCAACCGGGCGCTTGAAGTTCCCGCCTCGCCGGTCCCCCAGCTACTTGGCAGCCACTTCCAGCGAAACGCTGCTGGTCTGGCTGGAGCTCGGCCCAACCATGATGTCGAAGACGCCCGGCTCGACCACCCAGTGCATGTCTCGATCCAGCATCTGAAGGTCCTTGGAAGTGAGCTTGAATTCCAGCGTCTTCTTCTCTCCGGGCTTGAGGCCGATTCGCTGGAATGCTCTGAGTTCCATCACCGGGCGCGTCACCGAGGCCACGCGCTGGTGAATATACAACTGCGCGACTTCATCCCCTTCCCTGCCACCGGTATTGGTCACATCCACGAAGACCTTGGTCTCCCCGGCCGTGCCGATCGCGGCAGGATCGACGCGCAGGTTGTCGAATCCGAACGTGGTGTAACTCAGGCCCCAGCCGAACGGGAATAGAGGCTTTCTTCCGGTGAACAGGTAGCTCCGGTTCATGGAGGGTTTGTGGTTGTAGTAATCGGGAAGCTGGCCCACCGAGCGCGGAAAGCTGATGGGGAGTTTCCCGCCCGGATTCACGTCGCCGAAAAGCACGGCGGCGGCGGCGGTCCCGCCTTCCTGGCCCAGGTACCAGCCTTCCACAATCGCGGGGACATGTTCCACCGCGTAGTTGACCGAGAGCGGCCGGCCGTTGATCAGGAACACGACCGTCGGTTTGCCGGTTTCGACAACCGCCTTAATGAGTTGATCCTGGTAGCCGATCAAGTCCAGCGAGTCCCGGTCACCCAGGTGATGCTCCCCCCAGGCTTCACGATTGGTGCTCTCGTTCTCACCCACCACGACAATGGCGACATCCGCGCTGCGGGCGACCTCCGTAGCCGCTTGAATGCTCTTCAACTGGAACTCGGCACTTGGGACTTTGACTGCGTCCGCGTACCATGCCGACCAGCCCTGCTTGCCTTCCGTGATCCTGCAGCCCTCCGAGTAAACCACCTTGGCGGCCGTGCCCGCGCGCTCGCGGATGCCATCCAGGATGCTCACGCCGTGCGCCGGTTCCCGGCTGTAGCCGCCCAGGTGAACATCCGCCGCGTTGGGACCGATCACCGCAATGGTCTTGTACTTCTCCAGGTCCAGGGGCAGCAGGTTCCCGTCGTTCTTGAGAAGCACAATGGCTTTCTCGGCGGCCTTCACCGCCAACTGCCGATGCTCGGCGCCGTTGGTGATGCGCTCGGCGTAGTCCGCATCCACGTAGGGGTTCTCAAACAGCCCCAGACGGAACTTCGTCGCCAGAATCCTCAAGACCGCGCGGTCGATCTGCCACTCCGGCACTTTGCCCTGCTTCACCTGCTCGAGCAGCGTGCGGTAGACCGATCCGTCGCTCAGGTCGAAATCCACGCCCGCCGCCAGCGCCGGGCGCGCCGCGCCCGCGAAGTCTGCTGCGATGTGGTGAGTCCCCACCAGCATCTGCAATCCGCCGCCGTCGGACACCACATACCCGCGGAATCCCCATTCCTGGCGCAGGACCTTATCCAGCAGCCATGGGTTGACGTGCGAGGGGATGCCGTCGATCTCGTTGTAGGATGCCATCACGCTGCCGGCTTGCGCCTCCTCGATGGCGGCGCGGAACGGCGCCAGAAACGATTCCCGGATGATCCGCTCGGAGTAGTTTCCGGGTGCCGTGTTGGTGCCCCCCTCGGGTTGTCCGTGCACTGCGAAGTGCTTGGCGGTCGCCAGAACGTGGTGGCGGTCGAGCAGGTAGTTCTCGCCCTGCAGCCCTCCGACCGCGGCCACGGCCATGCGCGACGCCAGGTACGGATCCTCGCCGTAGGTCTCCTCGGTCCGGCCCCAGCGCGGATCGCGCGCCAGATCCAGCACCGGTGTGAAGGCCTGCTCCACCCCCGCGGAAGCCATCTCATCGGCGGCGGCCGTGAACACGCGCCGAACCAGCGCGGGGTCCCAGGTGCTGGCCAGCGCCAATGCCTGCGGGAAACTGGTCGCGCCGTGGGACATGAACCCGTGCAGCGCCTCGCCCATGAAGATGTCCGGGATGCCCAGGCGCGTCTTCTCCGCCAGGTAGCGCTGCGCGGCGTTCCTCAGCACCGCCCCGTCACGCACGTTCAGTTGTGAAGTGTTGCTGAACATCTGAATGAATGCTATGCGGGCGCTTTGGGTGTTGTACTTGCCGGTGGTGTCGATGACTTCGCGATTGGCGCGCTGGGGAAACATCTGTCCGATCTTCTCTTCCAGCGTCATTCGCGCCAGCAGATCCGCTACCCTTTGCTCAATCGCCAGCCGCGGATTTCGATAGTCCGGCGCCGCCTGCTGCGCCGGCACGGTCCTCGCAGCCAGCACCGCCAGTCCAAGGCAAAATACGGCTCGCATCTTAGCCATGCTTCATTCTCCTGTGGAGGAATTGCAGACCCTATTCTAATCCGTCAGATCTCTTTCGTGCCCCAGTATGCGCGGATGGCCTTCCAGGCATACAACTTCGGCTTTGCGAACGGGCGGCGAGCACGGTCCAGCGGCTCGCCGCGAACCTCGATCTCCTCCAGCGATTCGGGCTTCATGCCGGCTTTGTTGGCCCAGGCGAAGGTCGGGACCTCCTTCGGCTCGAATCCCATCAGGCTGGCGGCGACCATGTCGGTTGCCAGCGGGTTGGTGCCTGCCACGATCACGTCCATCTTCACCAGCTTGCCCAGCGACGGGCCGTTGCCCTCCATGGCCATCGAGCCGTCCACCACCACCAGGCCCAGCTTGTTCGCGCGAACCATGTCCACGATGGCGGCGGCGGTGCCCGAAGGCTCCACCTCCGAGGTCAGGTCGTGCATGTGCCCCCGCACGGCCTGGTAGATGGTTCCCGGAAAGACGCCCACCAGGTTCTTCATCCCCAAGGTCACGGTGGCGAGCTGGTGCGTCTTCATCATCGGCACGGAGCACAAAAGATCCACGTCGGTCAGGGACTTGTGGATGGTCAGCTTGGGGAAAACGAAGCCCCCGGGCACCTGGACGTCCACCATGTCGCCCGAGTGCAGGTTCACCAGCGGGACCCGCAGCGTCTTGGCCAGTTCGGTGTAGCCAAGCTGGTCGAAAACGTACTGCTGCATCGGATCGAGGATCTCCCGTTTCCGGGTGCGGAAGACCTCCGCGCCCACCACGTTGAACTTGGGCGCGGCCGCCGAGCCTTCCCCGATCGACACCTCCTTGCCCGCCTTCTGCATGAGCTGCGCGAGCGTGCGGATCACCTCGCGATTAGTGGTGGCGTTGGCTTGCGTCGAAACCAGGTTGGGCTTGAGCATCATGCTGTGCTTGCCCTTGGTGACCCGCTTGACGCCCCCGAGCAGGTCGATGGCTTCCTCGACGGCCATGCCGATCTTGTCGTTCTTGATCCGAACGACGCTGACCACGGGTTTTGGCGCGGTCTTCGACCCGGCGGCAGTGCCGGCCGCAACCGCGGCGCCGGTCCACAAGAACTCTCTGCGGCTGAATTGGCGCAGTTCCATTCCTTCCCTCCAAGTAGGATAAGCCTCCGGCTTGTCCCGGTCGGCTCAGCCACGCAGCCGGGACAAGGCAGAGCCTTATCCTACCTCTTCTGCTTAACGCACGGGAAGCGGGTTAGGTTCCGTTGCGCCGGGGTGTCAAGCGCCCGTGGGGGTAGACCCACGGGCGTTAATAAGAGACGGGCGGTCGGCCCCGATGCACATCACTGTGGCCGGTGCGCGCCTGTCGAGGGCGTCGCGTCGGGAACCACCTCCAGCGTGATGCCATCGACCCAGGCGCGACCCTTGCCCACAGATATCACGCCCACGTTGAGCACATCGGCGTCGGCGGCCACTTTACCCACGATCTCAGCCTGGGTCCACGCTGCGGATCGGACGGGACGATCGTCCATATTGTCGAACGCGTCCATCCCACGATTCGGGAGGTCTACGCGGAACCACATTTGGGCTTTGTCGCCAGCACCCGTCGCGTCCAGCCGCAGCCAGGCGCGCAGGCGAACGGTCTTGCCGCGGTAGGAAGCGGCCTTGACTGTCTGCATCAGGTTGCCGAAAGGCTGCGTACTATCGGGATCCAGCCAGATGGCGGCGCAGGCGGCGCCACGGCAGCCCTGATGGCTCAATTCCGCGCGGCCGACCGGGGCGATCCAGCCGTCCGGTACCTTGCCCACCTGACCTTGCGCAAAATCGAGATTCTGCGGTGTTTCACTGGGGGCGAAGGTTTTTCCCGTGACCGGAGTGCCATCCGGAACGATCTCGAACGTCACCCCATCGACCCAGGCGCGACCCTTGCCAATAGACATGACGCCGATATTCAGCACCCCGGCGTCGTCGGCGACCTTGGCGACAATCTCAGCCTGAGTCCAGGTGGCGGATTGCACCGGGCGATCACCCATGTTGTCGAACGCACCCATCTTCTTGTTCGGGAGGTCCACGCGGAACCACATCTGAGCTTTGTTGCCGGGAGCCGTCGCGTCCAGCCGCAGCCAGGCGCGAATGCGAACCGTCTTGCCGCGGTAGGCAGCGGCGTTGACTGTCTGCATCAGGTTGCCGAACGGCTGTGTGCTATTGGGCTCCAGCCAGATGGCGGCGCAGGCGGCGCCACGGCAGCCCTGATGGCTCAATTCCGCGCGGCCGGCCGGGGCGAACCAGCCGTCTGGCGCCTTGCCCACCTGACCTTGCGCGAAGTCGAGATTCTGCGGTGTTTCATTGGGGGCGAAGGTTCTGGCCGTGACCGGAGTGCTATCGGGAACGATCTCGAACGTCACGCCATCGACCCAGGCGCGACCCTTGCCGACAGACATGACCCCAAGATTGAGCACCTCGGCATCGGCGGCGACTTTGGCGACAATCTCAGCCTGGGTCCACTCGGCGGACTTCACTCGGCGATCACCCATGTTGTCGAACGCGCCCATCTCGTGCTTCGGGCGGTCGACGCGGAACCACATCTGCGCGGAATCCGAGGGCGAGGTTGAGTCCACCCGCAGCCAGGCGCGAATGCGAACAGTCTTGCCGCGATAGGAAGTCGCGTTGACTGTCTGCATCAGGTTGCCGAAAGGCTGTGTACTATCGGGCTCCAGCCGAATGGCGGCGCAGGCGGCGCCACGGCAGCCCTGGCGGCTCAATTCGGAGCGGCCGGCCGGGGCGAACCAGCCGTCCGGTACGCTGCCCGTTTCACCAGTCTGGAAGGAGAGATTGACCGGCTCCTTCGGCCAATTGTGCGCCTCGAATAGTCCGGTGGTGGGAGTGGTGGCGGTAACAACCTCGAAGCTCACGTCGTCCATCCAGGCCCGCCCGCCGCCGATGGACATCAGCCCGACGTTGATCCGCTCCGCATCGTCGTCGATCCTGCCGACGATTTGCGCCTCGGTCCAGGCCGCCGACCGGACCGGCCGATTCTGCATATTATCGAAGAATCCCATCTCCCGATTCGTCCGATCGACGCGCAACCACATCTGCGCCGCATCCGCTTTGGCCGCGGCTTCCAGCCTCAGCCAAGCGTGCAGCCGCACCGTCTTGCCGCGGTAGGCGGCAGCGCTGAAGGATTGCATCAGGTTGCCGAAGCTGTTTGCCGGCTGAGCGGCAGGCGCCAGCACCACCACGCAGCCGATCGCGCTGTGGCAGCCGCTGCGCCGCAGTTCGGCCGAGTAGCCCTCTTTCGCCAGCACTGACGGGACAAACCAGCCCTCGGGGACTTTCCCCACTTCGCCCCGCTCAAACGAAAGGTTGCGCGGGCCCGCCGGCGCCTCGGCGATGGACTCGAGATTCTGCCGCACCTGCGCCACCAACTGCACCTGGCCGGGGTACTCTTTCAGAACGCGCGTGTAGGCGTTGCGAGCCAGGCCCGGGTTGCCCAACTGCTCCTGGGCCTGCCCGATCTCCGCCAGCGCCCGCGCGGCCACCGGCTTCCCCGCGTACCGCGCCGCGATGGACTCCAACTGCCGGATGGCGCCCGGCAGGTTGCCCAATACCTTCGCCTGATAGATGGCCGCTTCCAGCATCTCTTCGGGGCTTCCACCGGGAGCAGGCGCGGCCATAAGGCTCGCCGTCAACATGATCGTAATCGCAATGGGCGTTCTCATGAGCGGTATCTCCTGTTACGACTGTAAACGGCGAATGAGGAAATCCAGCCTGGAAAGTGTCACGTTTGTGTCACGTCTCGCGGTCGAAGCGGTAGCCGAGGCCGCGCACATTGCGGAGGTAGCGGGGCCGCGCCGGGTCCGGCTCGATCTTGCGGCGCAGGTTGGCGATGTGGTTGTCGACGATGCGCTCCGATGCAAACGCGCCGGGTCCCCAGGCCGCGTCCAGCAACTGCTCGCGGTTGAGTACGCGCCCCCCCGCGCGAATCAGCGCGGAAAGCAGCCGGAACTCGATCGGCGTGAGATCGACGCTCTGGCCGGCGGCGCGCACTTCCCCTCGGCCAAAGTCGACCTCCACGTCGCCGAAGCGGCAGCAATCGTCCGCGGGCTCGCCCCCGGAGCGCCGCAGCAGAGCCTTGATGCGCGCCCGCAGTTCGCGCGTACCGAACGGCTTGGTGACGTAATCGTCGGCTCCGAGTTCCAGCCCCATCACCTTCTGCTCTTCCTGCGCCTTGGCGGTCAGCATGAGGATGGGCGTGCGCAGGCCGGCGCGGCGCAATTCCCGGCAGACCTCGAAGCCGTCCTTGCCGGGCAGCATGACGTCGAGGAGGATGAGGTCGAAGCCGCCTTCGCGCCCGCGGTGCGCAGCCGTGCGGCCGTCGCGAACTACCTCCACGTCGTAGCCCTCCATCTTGAGGTCGTCCTCCAGACCGAGCGCGATCGCCGGTTCGTCTTCCACTACCAGGATGCGTATCATGCTTGCTCCACCGCGGGCAGCAGGATGGTGAAGGTGCTGCCTCTGCCCGGCTCGCTTTCGAGGCGAATCTCCCCGCTGTGCGCGGCGACGATCTGGCGCACCATGGCCAGGCCCACACCCGTGCCCTTCACATTCAGCGCCGCCGCCGCGCTGCCGCGTACGAATTTCTCGAAGATCGACTTGCGCTCGGCGGCCGGAATACCCGGCCCGCAGTCGCGCACCTGGATCGCTACCTGCGCGCCGGCCCGCGCCCATTCGACACGGACGCTGGTCTCGGGCGGCGAGTATTTCACGGCGTTGTCCAGCAGGTTGCGCAGCGCCACCGACAGGGGCTCGGCATCGGCGCGAATCCGGCAGTTGCTTTCGCCCGCGCGCTCGATCTTGCGGGCGTGCCCGAGTTCGCGCTCGAACGCATCCGCGGCTTGCTCGGCGAGTTGCCCGGCATCGAGCTCTTCGAACCTGTACTTGTGCGCGCGGGCTTCCAGACGGCCGAAGTTCAGCAAGGTCTCCACCAGCCGCTCCAGGCGCCTGGTCTCGCCGAGGAGCGTTTCGTAATAGAGCTGCCGCCGCTCCTCGCTGGGCGCACGTCCTTCGGCCAGAATTTCGGAGAGCTGCCGCATGGAAGTCAGCGGCGAGCGGAATTCGTGCGAAACGGCGGAGACGAAATCGGATTGCAGGCGATTCACGTCCGCCTCGCGGCGGATGGCGCGCGCGATGAAATAGGTGCCGGACAGCAGGAAGAGCACCATCACCGCGAGGGCCGTCAGCAGAAACCGCTGGCGCCCCGCCATTCCCCCAGCGGCGGAGCCCGGGCGGGCCGTCACCGCCAGGGTCCAGGGAATGTGAAACTCGGCGGCGCTGCGCAGTGCCGCGCGACCTTGCCCAACCTTCCGGCCGGCCAGGGTTCTGCCGTCTCCGTCGAGGGCCATGCAGTCGACATCTTCCCGCACGGCGATCTGCTGGAGGATCGATTCGACCGTCGCCACCAGCACGGTGCGGCGGTCCGGCGGGCCGCGCCAGACCAGCAGGATCGCCCGTCCCGCGGCCTGGACGACCTGCTCCGGATCGGTGGGTCCGGCGGCGAGAGCGACGGCGCCAGCGGCGGCCTCGGCCAAAGCGACGCGCTCGGCATCCGGCGGCTCGTTGCGGCCGGCGAGTCTGGAGACCTCATCCCAATAGAACTCGAACTGCCCGCGCCGCAGTTGCCAGCGCGCCTCGCGGAGGTCGGAGAGCAGACGCTCCGCATCTTCCTTACGGCCTTCAAGGGCACAGGTCGCATGGCGTGCAACCAGTTCCGCGGGCGCACCGGCAACTTGCACCCCCGCGATTTCCCCGAGGCGCCGGTAGACGGTGAGGCTTTGTTCCTTGCGTCCGATCTTGCGCAGAACGCGCGCCAGCCGCAGCAGCGCCCCCGCGCGCACGGCCGCATCGTTCGACCCGGCCAGCCGCTCGTAGAAAGCCATCGCGAGCGGCGGCTGCCCCTCGCGGAATTCGTAAGTCTCGCCCTCGCGGAACCGAGCGTCAGGCGCTTCCGGTTCCGCCGCGGCGTCAGGATAGTAGAGCAGCCGGCCGGGAGGGACGACGGAGAGCGAATCTTTGGTGCCGCTGAGCGTCAGGCCCTGCAATTGTCCTTCGGCATCCAGGCTGCGGCGGAAGTTCGCCGCGATGCGGTCGGCGGCCAACTCCAGGCGTTCGCGCGCCCGCTGTGCCTCCACGATGCGCTCCTGTGAAACAAGGCTCCAGCCGAGCCAGCCCAATGCGGACACAGATACCAGCGTCAGCAGCAGCAGAATCGCGAGGAGACTTCGCGGCGGCTTGAGCCATTCTCGCAGTACCACGCTTGCGAAGGTAACACAGCACCATAGAGCGCCGCGAGGAGCATTAACCCAAATTGCCCGATAGCACCCTGATTTCAGAGGTTATTGCGCCAGACCCCTTGGTCACGCCGCAAACCGCGATCGAGAGCCCTGCGGGATGCACTCTCCCGCTAACGCCTGAGATCTCGGTAGTCCTTACTCCCCCCGGGGTTTTCACCTTACTCCCGCATCCTCCGCCACGTCCCGCCCGATTCTTCCCCTGATGGGAGAACTGGCGCCGGGACTGGTATGGATTGCCATGCCCTTGTTCATCGCGGCCGCCGCCGCATTGGTGACCGCGGTCCTGATGCAGGCTCGCGCCGAGCTGCTCGTCTCCCGCCACCGCGAGACCCTGGCCGAGGCCCGCGCACTGCTGGCCACGCAGCACCGCGCCATGGAGGAGCGCATCCGCGCCACCGAGGAGAGCGCCCGGCGCAAGGCGCTCGACGAGTTCATGGCGGACATCCGGGTGGAAGAGCGGCAGTACGTTCGTGAGAGTACGTCCTTGTTCTCCAAGAACAGGTCGCTGGTGGTTCAGCAGCGCGTCTGCTTCCGCAACATCCCCCTCACCGACTGGGTGGAACACGAATACCCGGGCGCGGTGGACCTGGTTCGGACGCCGCCGCCCCTCGCCATGGCCGCGGCCGCAGCAGCATCCAGCGGCCGCCGTCTGCTCCGATAGCTCGCAGCCTTCGAGAAAGCAGGGTCGCCTCCCTCCTGCCGCCAACCGCCGACAAGCCACAGGCCACAAGCCACAAGCCTATTTCCCCATCCACAGCATCCGAGCGGCAACCAGCAGCAGAAAGCCGGCGTAGAGCCGCCGGATCAGAAGCGGCGGCAAACTAGTGGTGATCTTCGCGCCGAAATACGCCCCGAGGAACAGCCCCAGTGCGATCAGCGCCGCATAGCGGAGATTGATGAAGCCGCCGCGATAGTACTCGGCCGCCCCCAGCAGGCCGACCGGCGGGATCAGCGCCGCCAGGCTGGTTCCAATCGCCTCAGTTTCCTTCAGCCCCACGATCAGCAGCAGCGCGGGAACGATAATCAGGCCCCCGCCGATGCCGAACATACCGGCGAGCACCCCGGCAAACAGTCCAATCCCCAAGAGCGTCCAGTAGACCATGGCATCCTTAGGATACGGCCCGCGTTCACCGGGGCGCAATTGCTAGAATGGAATCAACCCATCCCCCATGCTGGCCACTGCAAGCATCGCCGAAGAAATCCTCGAACTGAAGCGCGAGCGGCGCGCGATCCTGCTGGCGCACCATTACCAGGAATCGGAGATCCAGGATCTGGCGGACTCGGTTGGGGATAGCCTCGAGCTGGCGCGACGGGCACGTGACTTCGAGGGCGACGTGATCGCCTTCTGCGGCGTCTGGTTCATGGCCGAAACGGCCAAGGTGCTCAATCCGACCCGAGTGGTGGTGGTTCCGGACCGGGAAGCCAGTTGCAGCCTGGTCGAGAGCTGCCCGGTCGAGCCGGTGCGCGCCTATCGCCGGCTGCACCCGGACCACGTGATCGTCAGCTACATCAACACCTCGGTCGAGGTGAAGGCGGAGAGCGACATCCTGTGCACTTCGCGCAACGCGGTGGACGTGGTGAACTCGATTCCGCCGGAAAGACCGATCCTGTTCCTCCCCGACCGCAATCTGGGCGACTGGGTGAAGCGGCAAACCGGCCGCGAGAACATGACCTCGTGGCAGGGCACTTGCATCGTGCACGCCACCTTTGCCGCGCGGAAACTGGCTGAGGCGCGCCTCGAGCACCCGGGCGCGCGGGTCGCCGCCCATCCCGAGTGTCCGCCCGAAGTGCTCGCGCTGGCGGACTTCGTCGGCTCCACCACCGCCATCATCAAGTACTGCGTCGAGACCGAGGCGGACGAGTTCATCGTCATGACCGAGAGCGGCGTTTCGCATTCGCTGCACAAGCTCGCCCCAGGGAAGAAGTTCCTTTTCATCCCCAACGAGAACTGCAATTGCAGCGAATGCCACTTCATGAGACGGAACACTCTCGAGAAGCTGCGCGACTGCCTGCGCAACCTCGAGCCCCGCGTCGAGATCCCCGAGGAGCTGATGCGGCGCGCGCTCGTTCCGCTGGAGCGCATGCTGGCCCTCCGATGAACGCCGGGCTGCGCGACACCTTTGGCCGGCTGCATGACAACCTCCGGGTCAGCCTCACCGACCGCTGCAACATCCGCTGCTTCTATTGCATGCCCGAGCGCGGAGTCGAGTTCGTCGCGCGCGAGGAGATCCTGAGCTACGAGGAGATCGAGCGGTTTGTCCGCATCGCGGTGCGGCTGGGCGTCACCAAGGTGCGGGTTACCGGGGGCGAGCCGCTGGTTCGCAAGGGTGTCGCGGAACTGGTGCGGAAGCTCGCCGCCATCCCGAAAATCCAGGACCTGGCTCTGACCACCAACGGCGTCCTGCTCCCACAGCTAGCCGAGCCGCTCTACCAGGCGGGCCTCCGCCGCCTCAATGTCCATCTGGATACGCTGGACCGCGAGCGCTTCACCCGCATCACGCGCAGGGACGAACTCGATCGGGTACTCGAAGGGTTGGCCCTGGTGAAGCGGCTCGGGTTCGGCCCGATCAAGATCAACGCCGTCGCGGTGAAGGACCTGGTGGAGCCGGACCTGGTTCCGCTGGCGCGCTACGGCCGCGAGAACGGCTTTGAAGTCCGCTTCATCGAGTTCATGCCGCTGGACGCCCAGGGCCTCTGGGACCGCGGCCGGGTGCTGGTGGCCGACGAGATTCTCGAGACGCTCTCGCGCGAGATCGCGCCGCTCATCGAGATTCCCGACCGCGACCCGCGCGCCCCCGCCACCGAGTACCGCTACGCCGACGGCCTCGGCACGATCGGCTTCATCGCCTCGGTGAGCCGGCCCTTCTGCCAGAGCTGCAACCGAATCCGCCTGACCGCCGACGGCAAGCTGCGCTACTGCCTCTTCGCGCTCGAGGAGACCGACGTGAAGGGCCTGCTGCGCGGCGGCGCCTCGGACGACGAAATCGCCCGCCTGATTCGCTCGACCGTCCAGGCCAAGTGGGAAGGCCACGAAATCAACACCGCCCGTTTCGTCGCCCCGCCGCGGCCCATGTACGCCATCGGTGGGTAACCCGAAGCCCATGATGTAATTGATACAATGGCCCTTCTGGATGGGAGGACGTTCAATGCTCTTCGGCAGGTGGGTCGCAGTTGGCGTGTTGGGCGCGATGGGACTGGCTGCCCACGCGGCCACCATCAAGAAGCAACCATTCGGCAAAACGCAGGGGGGTAAACAGGTGGAACTCTACACATTGACCAACTCCAAGGGGGTCGAAGCGGCGATCACCAACTACGGAGGCATCCTCACTTCTTTGAAGGTCCCGGACCGCGCCGGGAAGTTGGGCGACGTGGTGCTGGGCTTCCCGTCCCTGGAGGGCTATCTGAAGAACGCTCCGTACCTGGGGGCGCTCATCGGGCGCTACGGCAACCGCATCGGGAAGGCCAAATTCACGCTGAACGGGGTCGAGTATAAGCTGCCCAAGAATGATGGGGAGAACACCTTGCACGGCGGCCCGAAGGGGTTCGACAAGGTGCTGTGGACGGCGAAAGAGGTTCCGAACGGCGTGGAGCTGACGTACCTCAGCAAGGATGGCGAGGAAGGCTTCCCGGGGAACCTGACGGTGACGGTGGTCTACACGCTCTCCGACGACAACGAGCTGAAGATGGACTACAGCGCGACCACCGACAAGGACACGGTGGTCAACCTGACCAACCACGCCTACTTCAACCTGGCGGGGGAGGGCGAAGGCGACATCCTCGGGCACCTCATGCAAATCCACGCGGACCGGTTCACGCCGGTGGATGCCGGCCTGATCCCCACCGGGGAGCTGAGGCCGGTGGCGGGCACGCCGTTCGATTTCCGGAAGCCGCACGCGATCGGGGCCCGGATCAACGACCAGGACGAGCAGTTGAAGCTGGGCGGAGGTTACGATCACAACTTCGTCCTCGACCGGAAGGGCGCCGGCATGGAGCTCGCGGCGCGGGTGGTCGAGCCGAAGACCGGCCGCGTGCTGGAGGTGCTGACCACCGAGCCGGGCGTTCAGTTCTACTCGGGCAACTTCCTGGACGGCACAATCAAAGGGCCGGGCGGCAAGGTCTACCAGAAGCGCTACGGTTTCTGCCTGGAGACGCAGCACTTCCCGGATTCGCCGAACAAGCCGGCGTTCCCGTCGACGGTGCTGAAGCCGGGCCAGCGCTACCACACCACGACGATCTACAAGTTCTCGACCGAAGCGGCGCGCTAGCCACCGCTCCCTCGCGGTCGCGGTTCGGTTACTGCGCGGCGCGCTAGCCGAGCGCGGCGAGGACCTGGGCGGCGTGGCCCTTGGCCTTGACCTTGGGGAAGATCTTGAGGATGCGGCCGTCCTCGCCGATGAGAAAGGTGGTGCGCTCGATGCCCATCACCTGTTTGCCGTACATGGCCTTCTCCTTCCACACGCCGTAGGCCTGGGCGGCGGCCTTGTCGACATCGCAGAGGAGCGTGAAGGGCAGGTCGTAGTTGGCTTTGAACTTCTGCTGGGCGGCGGGGCGGTCGGGCGAGATGCCGAGGATCACGGCGCCGCTGCGGAAGAGCGCGGGGGAGGCGTCGCGGAACTCGCAGGCTTCGGCGGTGCAGCCCGGGGTGGCGGCCCGGGGGTAGAAGTAGAGCACGACCTTCCTGCCGCGAAGGCTGGAGAGGCGGAACGGCTCGCCCCGGTCGGTGAGGAGCTGGATGTCCGGGGCGGGATCGCCTTCTTTCATTTGACTGTCTCCAGGTTCTCAGAGGCTGCGCGGCTATTCCAGCCGGTACCACCCGTCCTTGAGGAGGAAGGAGAGTTTCTTGGTGGTCTCCTTCTCGGTCACCTTGACGGGTGCCTTCAGCTCCCACAAGAGCCTATCCTTTTCACGCTTCACCGATTGAATGGCTACCGTTTTGACCGGGGGCATCGGGCTCATGGGGCCCTTCATGAACAGAGCGACGCGGTCGTTCGCCGCGAGCGCCTCCATGCCCGCCTGAGCGTATTTGTAGCCGAGGAGTTTGCCGTCGACAATGTCGACTTCAAATTTCACACTCTTCGATTCCTGAGCCATGGCCGAACTCCAGCCGAGGAGTCCTGCCAGAATCGACGTAATCCAAACCTTCCGTCTTACGTTCATACTTCGTCTTCTCCCGGCGCACGCGCCGAGGACCACGCCGCTGCGCCCGCGCGATGGGGCTGGCATCAGTGGCGAGATCGCCTGCTTTCACTCGACCGTCACCTTGGTGCCCTGGGGCTGGCCGGTGGCGGAGAGGTGCGCGATGCGCTCATCGATGAGGCTGCGGATGGCCTTGAGGAACTCGATGCGGGAGTTGCGCAGGTGCTCGCGCGCGGCTTCCGACCGGGGCACGAGCAGCTCTTTCAGGTGGTCTGCCACTTCGCGGCAGATGCAGCGCTCGGCTGCGGGTTGCGGAGCCGACGGTTGCTCGCTCATGATGGTACCTCCTTCATTTCGACGGTGAGGACACGGTTTTCCAGGCGCGCCCGGGTGGGCGTGAGAGCCGCCATGGACGTGGGCAGCCCGATGTGGCGGCGGAATGTGCCGATCTCGACCACCAGCTCATCGCCCTTCTTGAAAAGCCCGATCTCGCCCTTGGTGGCAAACGGCAGCAGCACCCGGACCTCGTAGAATCCGTCCTGCTTGCCGAAAGTGTAGGGCCGCTCGGTCCGGGTGACCGCGGCCGGATCTTCCCCCTCAGAATACATCACGTTGGCCAATTCCTCCAGCCTCTGGCGGCCGAGGACCTCGTGGGTGAAGAGCGGAACGCGCCGGGTGGGGACGGGCGCGAAGTAGTCCTCGATTTCGCCGAGGATCTTCTCCTGCGAGGAGTGCCATTCGTTGAACCAGGCGTCGGAAACTTCCCGCGGGAGCACGCGGTTGATGATGACGTTGTCGACGGTGAGGCCGTGTAGGGAGAAGTAGACGAAGGCGCGCTGGGTTTCGCGCAGCACCATCTTCTCGGGGTTGGTGACCAGGCGGACGCTGGTGACTTGCGGATCCTCCATCAGCTCGTCGACGCCGCCGAGCTTCTCGAACAGGTTGCGGATGTTGGCGAAGTAGCTGTCGGGGGGCAGCTCGAAGGGGGCGACGCGGTTGGCGATGGGGCGGACAGCCTTGAGCACGCTGCGCTGGAAGGGAAAGATATGCTTCATGTACCAATCGAGCGTGGTGGGCATGCTCACAAAGCGCATGGACTCGGCGGTGGGGGCGGCGTCGAGCACGATGACGTCGTAGCGCTCTTCGCGCCGGTACTGGTTGATGTACATCATGGCGCTGAGCTCTTCCATGCCCGGCAGGATGGCGAGCTCCTCGGCCTGGACGCCGCTGATGCCGGTGGTGCGGAGCAGGGAGATGACCCAGGTGGAGATCTCCTGCCAGTGGCGCTTGATTTCCTTCTGGATGTTGAGCTCGAGGATGGCGAGGCGGTCGGCGATGGGGAAGGGGTCGGAGGTCTGGGCGTGGAACAGGTCGGTCTCGAGGTCGAAGGAGTCGGCCAGGCTGTGAGCGGGGTCGATGCTCATCACCAGGGTGCGGTAGCCGAGCTGGGAGAGGCGCACGCCGGTGGCAGCGGCCAGGCTGGTTTTGCCCACGCCGCCTTTTCCACTGAAGAGAAGGATGCGCATACCTTCCATTGTAGCGGCCGGCCGGCGGGGACCACTCCCTGACGGTCGTGGTTCGATGCTGACACCGCGGCGAGGGATGGATCACGTGTGGAGGACTGGTAAGATGGCGGTATGAAGACAGTTGGGATCCTGCTGGCGTGCTTGAGCTTGGCTGCGTTTGGGGCTGCAAAGGGCAAGGGGGACGCGGCGAAGGGCAAGGTGGTGTTCCAGCAATGCGCGATGTGCCACCGCGGCGACAGCGCCGAGAAGAAGATCGGGCCGGGACTGAAGGGGCTGTTCCAAAAGGACAAGCTGCTGAACGGGAAGAAAGCGACCGAGGGGAACATCCGGGCGAAGATCGAGGAGGGGGGCAATGGGATGCCTCCGTACAAAGACATGCTGTCGGAGCAGGAGAAGGACGACGTGGTGGCGTATCTGAAGACGCTGTGACTGTATCCGGTTGATGGGGCGAGGGTTCCGGGTCGGGGGGCTGGGGAATTTGGCTTTGCTCCGTCAATTTTGTGCTGCGCGGGGGCGGGGGTGACTTGAGCTCGTGGAGGGCTTTGTAGTAGGCGCGACGGATGGAGTTCTCGTAGCGCGTGAGCTTGGTGAAGGCCTCGCCGCCGCAGTGCTGGCGGAAGGCGAGTCCGAGCAGGCGGGTGTTCTGGTCGTAGCGCTGCTCTTCGGGGGTGCGGTCGGGCGGCGGGGCGGTGTTACGGCACTTCTCGTATTCGCGCACCTTTTCCATGGCGGAGACGAAGATCCCAGTCTCCAGGCGGACGATGCGGCGGAGACGCCATTCGGCGGAGGCCAACTCCCGAACTTGAGATTCCTCACAGGCTTCGGCGGGCTGGAATTCGGAGAGCAGACCCGCGAGCA
>Ga0187866_1001792_pt1 | contig 18978 bp, 16 predicted proteins | sample June2016WEW_11_1_3_FD_133013 | JGI IMG/M metagenome (GOLD analysis project Ga0187866, IMG submission 133013) | Peatland microbial communities from SPRUCE experiment site at the Marcell Experimental Forest, Minnesota, USA - June2016WEW_11_150 | ecosystem: Environmental > Terrestrial > Soil >...
CCCGGCGACCGGCTGCGCATCCTCCAGAAGCAGCTTTACCTCAACGGCAAGCCGGTCCAGGAGCCGTACGTGTACCACAAGTCGCCCATGTTCGACTGGTACCGCGACTACTTTCCGGGCGTGCCCAACGTGCGGCTGACCGACGCCGCAGTGCAGATGCTCGAGCACAGCGTGGTCAACGGCGAGCTGCTGGTGCCGAACGACCTCTATTTCGTCCTGGGCGACAACCGCGATCTCTCGCAGGACAGCAGATACTGGGGCTTCGTGCCCCGCGCCAACATCATCGGCAAGCCGCTCCTGATCTTCTGGTCCTACGACGCCCCCACCGATCGCCTGGCCGATCCCAACATCGTCAGCGGCGCGCACCTCAAGGATCTGGCGCTGAACTTCTTCTCCAAAACCCGCTGGCGCCGCACCTTCAGTTTCGTCCGCGGCTATCCTCTGAAGTGACGGACGGAGCGGGACGCTGATCATCCCTATGGCCCGACGTGGAGCGTTCCGACCACGGTCAGGCTGGCGCTCGCGGATGAGTTGCCGAGATAGACGGTATAGTCTCCGGGTGCGGTCTTCCAATTGTTGGAGCCGACATCCCAATAGCCCATGGGATGCGAGGAATCGTTCCGATCCACTTGCACTGTGGCGTGCTGGAGCGCGCCCGGTTGCAGGAACACCTTCTGCCATCCGACGAGGCGGCGGGGCGGCTCGCCCGTGCTGGCCGGGAGTCCCAGGTACACCTGGGCGACTTCAGCGCCGGCCACCGGCCCCGTGTTCTTGAGGTCGAAGGTCACCTGGAAGTTCGGGTTGCTCGCGGCGAGGTTGTTGACTAGTTTTGCGTTCGAGATCGAGAAGGTGGTGTAGGACAGTCCGAAGCCGAAGGGAAACAGCGGCGTAAGGTTCATCGAGTCGTACCATTTGTAGCCGACGTAAAAACCCTCGGAGTAGTTCACCAGGAATGGCGTGGTGGAGTAAGGCGAACCCGCGATCACCGGGTGCGGCAGATCGGCGACGCTGGCGGGAAAAGTCATGGGCAGCTTGCCCGAAGGGTTGACCACGCCAAACAGCAGGTTGGCGATCGCTTGCCCGCCGCGCTGGCCCGGATACCAGGCCTCGAGCACCGCGGCTACACTGCCCAGCCACGGCAGCACCTGCGCGCCGCCGTTCTCCATCACCACGATGGTGTGCGGGTTCGCCGCGGCGACGGCGGCCACCAGCGCATCCTGATCGATGGGAATCGCATGGATGACGTCCGTGAAATTCAGGCTGGGGAGGTCCATGCCCTCGCTGTCCCATTGGCTGACGAATACGATCGCCACATCGGAGGAGGCTGCCACGGAGGCCGCCCTGGTCCGGTTCGTTCCGTCGTCGAATCGCACATTGGCCAGGGGCGCCAGGGCGCGAATGGCGTCGAGTGGAGAAGAGGGGTCCCAGACCACCCAGGACCAGCCCGGCAGGTTGGGCCTGCCTTCGGTGAGAGCGGGGCCGCCGGTGGGCCACACCTGCGCCGAGCCGCCGCCGGAGAGAACCGCGATGTCGGCGTGCGATCCGATCACCGTGATCGTGTGGATGGCGGTCGGGTTGAGCGGAAGCTGCCCGCCCGTGTTCTTCAGCAGCACGGCCCCCTGCTCCTCCGCCTGCTGCGCGATGGCCTCGTCGGTGGCCGTGTCGACGGGCGTGAGCGCCTCGGGGAAGTCGAACAGGCCGGTCGCGTACATGGCGCGTAGGATGCGGTGCACCATGTCATCCAGCCGCGACTGCGGCACTTGCCCGTTCTGTATGGCCTGCTCAAGCATGCTGAAATACGGGTTGTCCGGCTGCTCCTGGTCGATGCCCGCCAGCGCCGAGGCCACCGTGCTGTGCATCGCCCACCAGTCGGACATGACGAAGCCCTGGAACCCCCAATCGACCTTGAGGACGTCATTCAGAATATGCGGGTTCTCGCAGGACCACGTGCCGTTCACCAGGTTGTAGGAGCACATCACCGACTGCACGTTCGAATCCTTGATGCCGATTTCGAAGGCCAGCAGGTCGCTCTCCCGCGCGCCCCGTTCGTCGATTTGAACATTGGCCAGGGTCCGGCCGGTCTCCTGATCGTTCATCGCGTAGTGCTTGATGTCCCCCAGAACGTGCTGGTCCTGCACGGCGCGAATATGCGCGGCCGTAATTTTGCCCGCCAGAATGGGGTCCTCCCCTTTAGTCTCGAAGGTGCGGCCGTCGCGCGGCTCGCGGCCCGTGAGGTTGATGTTGCCGCCGGTATTGACGTTCAGGCCGTAGGCCCGCAGCTCGGCGCCGATGACCGATCCGAACTTGTAGGCTTGAGCCAGGTCCCAGCCCGCGGCACTGGCGATGGAGGAGGGAAGCGCCGTCGCGGGCGCGTCCACATTAGAGACTCCCAGGCTGCCATCCACGAAATAGAGGTCCGGAATTCCGAGCCTTGGAATGCCTGGGACGAAGCCCCCGGCTCCGCGCGGCAGTGGCGGGATATTGTTCGGCGGGCCTCCCACCCCATGCACCATCTGGAGTTTTTCAGCCTGCGTCATCTGCGCCAGCAGCAGGTTCGCGCGGTAGTCGGGGTCCATCTGCGGGGGGGGAGGCTGGACGGCGATGGTTGCGGTGTTGGAAATGTAGCCGCCGACGGAAATCCTCACCGGCACGGCATCCCCCGTCGCCGCGGCGGCCGGCACCCGCACGTTCACCTGGTATTCACCCACCATCCCTGGAACGGAACCGGCGAAGAGCACCTGGGCGGGCGCTCCGCCGATGGAGACCGCGGGCGCGATCACCGCTTCCGAAAGAGGGTTGACCAGCGATGGCGAGCCGCTCGCCGGCGAATTGGAGACGGCGCCCAGGCCGGTGCAATAGATGACGACGATGGTGCTGCCGGCCGTCGCCGGGTTGGAGGGATCGACCAGGCGATTGGAAAGGTCCAGGATGGCGCCCTGGCCGAAGCCCTGGCTGTTGGCGGTGAAGATGCCCGGCGCGTAGGCCACCAGATCGATGGCTTGCGGCGCGCTGGTCTGGCCGTTCACCGTAACCGTCAGCATGGCCTGCGATCGCCCCGCCAGTTCCCAAGGAATCTGAATGTTGACCTGGCCGCCAGCGGCATAGAAGAGCGGGACCGCCAGCCCCCCGTCGAATTGCATGGAGAGCTGGGAAAGGTGCGTCGGGAGCGGCGTGCTCGAAGCCGCGGCCGGCGATGTCAGCAGGAAGTTCCCGAAGACCGCGGCGATGCCTCCCGGCGCCACCGCGCTCGCGTAACTAGCGGCGCTCACGATGCCGCCCGGGGTGATTGCGGGCGTGCCGCTCGCCTGCGCGAAAGCGGGCACACCGAGGAGCAGGACCAGCGATGCGGTGCACAGGAGCGCGAGTCCAGATCGCAAAGGACGTGAGTGAACGCCGCTGGGTGGCATGTTTGTCTCCGTGACCCATCACGATAACACACGACTTGGGGTTAGAATGGGTGGAGTTGCGAACCGTTACGTTACGCAGAGGAGTCCCATGAGAAACCTTCGGTTGTTTGTGCCTTTGATTGCCGCGACGTTCCTTCTCGGCCTGTGGTCCGGGAATGCGTTCGCACAGAAACAGTTCGAGTTGGTAACCGGCAAGGCGTTCGATTCGGCCGTGCCCAAGGATTTCTACGTCGAGGGGAACGCCATTCCCACGGCCAAGCGCAACGCGACGCTGGTGCGTCTGCCCTCCGGCGCACGCGCCGTGTTCTCGTTGATCGATACGACGGGCTATGCCTCGGACGTCGCCGCCAAGTACGTTGGGATGATCATTACCGAGGGCGATCTCTCGATCTGCGGGCAGAAAGTGGCCGTCGGGAGCTACGGTTTTGGCTGGGAGCGGCCGGCCCGAGGCGCGGAAGGGCCCGGCACTTTCAAGCTGTACAACCAAGCGGGCGCCAAGCTGATGGAATGCACGGCCCCGCGTGACGCCGAGCTGAAGCAGCCGAGGCCGTTGCAAGTGATCGTGCACCAGGACGGCACGGCACGGCTGTACTACGGCCGCCACGGCGTCGAGTTGCGGTAGCGCCCCGGACTGGCGCTCGCCGGCGGCACGAGGCGACTGTTCGGTAGCCTCCGGAGGGACGGGTCCCGCTTTCTCGAGCGGGGAGTGTTCCCGAACTTCTTCGCAGTCTGTATCCGGTTGCTGGGGCGAGGGTTCCGGTTCGGGCGGCTCTGGGATTTGGCTTTGTTTCGTCAATTTTGTGTTGCGCGGGGGCGGGGGTGACTTGGGCTCCTTGAGGGCTTTGTAGTAGGCGCGGCGGATGGAGTTCTCATAGCGCGTGAGCTTGGTGAAGGCCTCGCCGCCGCAGTGCTGGCGGAAGGCGAGTCCGAGCAGGCGTGTGTTCTGGTCATAGCGCTGCTCCTCGGGGGTGCGGTCGGATGGCGGGGCGGTGTTGCGGCACTTCTCGTATTCGCGCACCTTTTCCATGGCGCAGACGAAGATGCCGGTCTCCAGGCGGACGATGCGGCGTCGACGCCATTCGGCGGAGGCCAACTCCCGGACGTGAGATTCCTCACAGGCTTCGGCGGGCTGGAATTCGGAGAGCAGACCCGCGAGCAGGGCGTGGAATTCGTCGGGGTCTTCCTCGGGGAGGATGGCGTTGCGGGAGCAGAGTCCGTGGGTGCGGGAGTTGGTGGCGACTTTAGCTTTGCCCTCGGGGCTTTTGGGGCCGGTGGAGAGCTGGGCGTTACGCCGATTGGATTCGATTTTCAGTTCTGATGACATGAGACACCTGGGGCGGTTCTGAAACCCACCTCCTACGCCAGGCTTAACATGAGCTTGGCGTGTGCCGAGGTCGGGAACGGGGCAAACGGTTGAGGGGGTGGGAGATGGAGTTTCGGTGAGAGTGGGACCGGCGGGCGCGGGGTTGACGTCTTGGAGGCTTTGCCCTGCCAGCCGAAAACTGATATAACTCGTAGGCGCGCCGGACATGTCTCTGAGTGAATCGGATACACGGTCCAAGCTCATCGATCCCGCCCTCCATGCCGCCGGGTGGACCGAGGATCTGATCCGCCGCGAGGAGATTACCCCGGCCGGGGAGCGTTGACAGATCTGGTATCAAATGATACTATCGAGGGTGTGAACATTGCGCGGATCTGAGCCGCGGGATGACCGTCTGTCGGCGCAGCAGGTGCTGGCGCAGATCCGGCGGGCGCGGCAGGCTTTTCAGCGGACCGGGTACGTCATGGGGAGCCTCAAACTCGCGGCGGAGTTCCGCGCGTTGGATCTCATCACGGGTGACGAGCAGCGGGAGGGCATCGAGGGCGTGCTCGACGAGATTTCAAGTGAAGACTACCGCGGCCCTCACCCGCCGAGACACATCGCTGGGGAGCCGATCTCGAAGGGAGCGAGGATGTTGGGCTTCGTCTGGTCGTCGGCGAGATTTCGGCAGCGGATGTATTTCAAGTTCTGTCTGAGCGGCAAGGCGGGGCGCGAGCGACTGGTGGTCCTTTCGCTGCACGAAGAATATAGGCCAGACTACTTTGAAAAACTCGGTTGAATCAATGCGTTGCTTTGTGTGCAGGAAAGGCGTCTTGAAGCGGGGACGCGCGAAGGTGGAGGCCACGGTTCGCGGCGAGCAGTACGTGGTCGAGACCCCGGCGCTGGTTTGCAGCAAGTGCGGACATGCCGCCATGGAGGGCGAAGACGCGCCGGAATACATGCGCCGCGGCGCCGATGCGTACCGCAAGGCGCACGGGCTGCTTACCAGTTCCGAAATCCGGGAGCGGCGGCGTGCGCTCAAGATGAGTCAGCGGCAGTTCGCGGCCTACTTAAACGTCGGCGAGGCGAGCCTGAAAAGGTGGGAGCTCGGTCAGATTCAGGACGCCGCGATGAACGAGTTGATCGCCCTTAAGACGGATCGTGCCGCCGCGCAACGCAGCCTGACTGCACTCAGCTTGCGACTGAGGGCCAGCGTCGCGCCGGATATCGAGATGAGGAGCCGTTCGACCATTGGTTGAGCACTGGGGATGGCAGACGATGGAAACCGATCGTCTACCCCACCTTGCAGTCATCATGGGGCCACCGTATTATAGATCCCAAGACACATGATCAGACGATCCTTCCTCCAGGCTATGGGCACGCTGGGCGCCGCAGGCGGCGCGGCTGCGGGTCCCGATGAGAAGACGCGTTTCTATACGCTCGAGACGTTCTTCTTGAAGAACGGGGACCAACCGGGGCGGCTGAACGATTTTCTCTCCAAGGCGTTCCTGCCGGCGGCGCGCAAGGTGCACGCCGGGCCGATGATCTTCCTGGAAGCCCTGGTGGCGGCGCACATGCCGCAATTCGTGACGGTGATGGGCTTCAAGTCGGCGGCCGAGGCACTGTCGCTGTGGACGAGACTCCACCAACAGGAGGGCTACAGCGAGGCGGTGGGGCGCTGGGAGAGCGAGCCGAACGCGCCCTACGAGCACACCTCGCTCACGCTGCTGGAAGCGGCGGACTACTCCCCGGAGATCCGGATCGCCGAGCCGGCCAAGGCGCCGCGGGTCTTCGAGCTGCGCGTTTACCACTCGCCGACCTGGCGGCAGTTGACGGCGCTCCACGAACGCTTCTCCGGCCCCGAGATCCGCATCTTCCACCGCTGCGGGATCCATCCGCTGCTTTACGCGTCCACGCTGTTTGGGGCGAACCTGCCGAACCTCACCTACTTGATCCCGTTCGACGATCTGGCTGCCCGCGAGAAGGCCTGGAACACGTTCATGGGCGATGCGGAGTGGCTCAAGGTGCGCAAGGAGTCCACCGAGAAGCACGGCCAGATCGCCAGCGTGATTCAGGTGGCGTTGTATAGGGCTACGCCGTACTCGCCGGTGCGCTAAGAGCGCACAGGCTGAATGCCTGTGCCACGGTACAGAATCTAAGAGTTGCAGGAGGTCGGGGCTAGCGGCGAGTTTGAGTGAACGACAGGTTGGTGGAGAAGAACGGCAGCGTCTTGGTTTCGATCCGTTCCGCGATGCGGCTGAGGTGGGTGCCCTCGTAGATCTCGAAGGTGTGGCGGATTTCGTAGGCGTTCAGGATGCCGTCCAGAACCTTGATGGTGGCCGCGATGGCCGCATCCTGCGCGCCGGCGTCGAAGGCGATGGCGTGCAGCCGCTTCAGATTCGGGATGTACTGATCGAGGATGGCCAAGGGCGCGTTGGCCGCCCACTTGGCCGCGATGGCCGGCTGAAATTCACCGTTCTTGGAGGGCAGATCGAAGTAGAGCGGCGGGTTCTTGGGGTTCGGCGACCAGGCGGCGGCCGAGGCGATGGCCGCCTTGGTAAAGAAGTTCGCCTTTTCCACATCCGCGGGACTGTGAATCGCCTCCGCCGGCGCCATCCCCGGACCTCCCGGCTGGATGCTCGCCGCCATGCAACAGGGGCTGAGCAGGTAAACGCTGGAAAAGACCTCGGGATGTTTCATGCCGATCCGAATGGCTCCGTAACCGCCCATCGAATGTCCGGCCAGGCCGCGACCGGCGGCGCCGGGGATGGTGCGGTAATGGCTGTCGACATAGGCGACCAGTTCGCTCGCCACGAAGTTCTCCCAGTCGCCCGTAGTCGCCGAGGTAGAGTACATGCTCCCCTGGTAGCGCGTATAGGCGTTCGGCATCACCACGATCATCTCCCGCGTCTTGCCGCCGGCGAGCGCCTTATCGATGACGGCGGGGAGGTTGACGAAGTGTGGCTTCACCCCCCACCAATGATCGACGTCGTCAGTGAAGCCGTGGAGCATGTACACCACCGGATAGCGCAGCTTGCGGGCGGTGTTGTAACTGGGAGGCAGGTAGACCGCGACGTCCCGATCCGGAGAGTCGCCCTCGAGATTCCCTTCGAGCGCCTTCCCATGTACCACGACGCGCTCGACCGTGCCGTGCTGAGGCTGGCTGGCTGCGGAGAACAGGGCCGCCAGGATGACAAGTCCACCGAGTCTCATAGCGAACCCAGTATACCCCGGCATCCGATCAGTGCACCGCTTCCACGGTGGCGCGGCGCTCCAGCTTGCCCCAGCCGACCAGGCGGCCTCGCAGAGCGTAGAGGACGGACTTGGCGAGGACGTACTGCATGAGTTGGCGGTAGTAGATGCGCTGGAAGAACAGCAACAGTAAGTCGCGCGGGTTTTGCCACTCCAGTGCATAGGCGACCAGGCCGGTGAGTAGCTCCAGCACGAAAAACGCGCCGTAATACAGCAGCACGATTCGCCAGTTGCCGGAGAAAAGGGCGATCAACATGGCCAGATCGGCAAAGGGCGCCAGCGTCGAAAGCAGGACCTGGAAGAGCCAGATGCTGGGCAGGGCGACGAAGGCCAGCGAGCCGTAGCGCGGGTCGAAGGTGGCGTCCCGATGCTTCCACACGGATTGCAGGGTGCCGAAGGCCCAGCGGAAACGCTGGCGGGCCAGGCTGCGGGTATCCTCGGGGGCTTCGGTATAGGCCACCGCCTCCTCGTCGTAGCGGATGCGGTAACCCAGGCGGCGGATGGCCAGGGTCAGGTCGGTGTCTTCGGCCAGCGTGTCGTGGGCGAACCCGCCGGCTTCGAGGACGAGGCTTTTGCGCCAGGCGCCCGCGGCGCCGGGAACCACTGTGATGGCGTTCAGCACGTCGAGCGCACGCCGGTCCAGGTTGAAGCCGTAGATGTACTCGAGGGACTGGAAGCGCGTGACCCAGCGCTGGCGGTTGCCCACGCGGGCGTTGCCCGAGACCGCGCCCACGCGCGGGTCGGAGAAGTGCCGCACCAGCGTCTCGATGGCGCCGCGGCGGAAAACGGTGTCGGCGTCCAGCGCCACCAGGATTTCGTTGGAGGCCTCGGCAATGGCCCGGTTGAGCGCGGCGGACTTGCCGGCGTTCGGCTGGGTGAAGATCCGGACGCGCGGCTCGCTCGCGAAGGTTTCCTGGAGCACCTGGAGGGTGCGGTCCTGCGAGCCATCGTCTACCACGATGACCTCCAGGTCCGGGTAGCCGTTTTCGAGGATCGATTCCACGGTCTTGAGGATCACCTTCTCCTCGTTGAAGGCCGCGATCAGGACGGAAACCGGGGGCCGCCAGGCTGGGTCGAAACGGCGGCGGCGCGCCTGGAACTTCTGGATCACTGCCAGAATGCCGTAGGCCAGCGAGCGCAGCGCGGTGAGGTAGATGGCCCACAGGAACAGGATACCGGCGGCCTTCTTGAACATGCCCTTGGCGTCGAACGCCTCTCCCTGGATATGCGCCCAGCGCAGCTCGCTCGAGCCCGGCGCCGGCATAACCTGGGCCCGGGTCTTTCCGACCAACTCGCCGACGGTTACGAAGCGGTATCCCTGTTGCTGGAAGTAGTCGATGATGCGCGGCAGCGCCGCCACGGTGGCCGAGCGGTCGCCGCCCCCGTCGTGCAGCAACACGATCTGGCCCTCGTCCTTATCCGCGATCACCTCGGCGGAGATGGTATCGGCGGTGGCGTCCTTCTCCCAGTCGCGCGGATCGATTCGCTCGCCGATGGTGATGTAGCCGGCCTGTTCGGCGCGGAGGATAGGCACGATTTCCTCGGGGGTCTGCGGCTCGCTGTCGGCGTTGTAGGGAGGCCGGAACAGGATGGTGGAGACGCCGATGGTGTGCTCGATGATGCGCTCGGTGGTGCTCAGCTCCAGACGTGTGCGTTCCTCCGACAAGGTGGCGATGTTGGGATGCGAGTAGCTGTGGTTGCCGATCTCGTGGCCCTCGGCGTATTCGCGGCGGACCAGGCTGGGATTCTGCTCGGCTTCGGCGCCCACCACGAAAAAGGTGGCCGGCACGCGGCGGGCCTTCAGGACGTCCAGGATGAGCGGCGTGAACTCGGCGTCGGGGCCGTCGTCGAAGGTCAGGCAAATGACTTTGCCGGGCGCTTTGCCCGAGCCTTCGATCACATAGAAGGACGGGTATTCCAGGTATTGCTCGGTGTAGCCGCCATCGGCCTCGCGCCAGACCTTGCGCTGGCCATCCCGCGGCGTTTCGGCGATGCGCAGCACGTCGCCATCCCCATACTGGCTGACCGATTTCTGCGAGACCAGACGCGCGAGGCGCGAGGTGTCGTAGTTGTCGGCGGGCCAGCCGTCGGCCCGCAGCACGTTCCAGAGGCCGGGGTCCTCCGCGCCCAGCCGCCATAGCGCGCACCCTCGGAATCCGGCGTCAGAGACGGCGTTCACCTGATTGAGAGCCGACACCGCGTCCAGGAACCAGACTTCGTGCTGCTGCGCGCCGGACTGGTAGCGCAGCACCGGGTTATCGGTGTCCGAGTCCCAGACCACCTGCGCGCGCCGAGATCGGGCCGCCGACATCACGTCGCCGAAGACCACCTCCGCCGCGCCCCGCGAGCCCATGATCCAGTCGTAGCCGTAGTTGCCCAGGCCGACGATCGTCTTCTGAGGCGGCACGCTGCGCGCCAGCGAGGCGAGCTGGAGCTCGAACCATTCCTGGGAGGCTACGGGCCCGGGCGTGCCCGACTGGTAGTGCTCGTCATAGACCATCGGCACGATATAGTCGCACTGCTCCGCCAGCCCCTTCAGATCGTAGGCCGGATCGTCCACCGGCACGCTTTCGGTCAGCAGCAGGCCGGCGGGCGCAAGCCTGGCCCTCAGGCTGCGCATGAAGTCGACCAGCCGCTCGCGGTCCTTCACCGCGAGCAGCTCGAAATCGATATTCACTCCGGCGAACTTGTGCTCGGCCAGGTTGTTCCGGATGTTGTCGATGAGATCGGCGCGGGCGCCGGCGTCGTTGAGCGCGCGGTGAAGATCGCCCGCTTGCCAGCTTCCGCGGAAGTTGGTCACCAAGGGGAGCACCGGCAGCTTGGCGTCCGCGGCAATCTGAATGACGGTGGGGTCCGACTCGTCACCGAGATCGCCGCGCCCGTTCTCGAGCACCAGCCACTCCGGGAGCAGGTGCGTCAGGTTCTGAAGGTTGAGCCGGAGGGACACGATGCTGGCCCGGTCCCAGTTCACGTAGAATCCGAAGACCACCGGGCGGCTGGCTCCGACCTTCGCCGCGGTCTTGGGATGAGTTACCGGGGAGGACGACCTCACGTACTTGACGTCCTGGGAGGCCTTGAGGAGCTTGAACGGCACGTTCTTGCTGGTCTTCTCTCCCCGGATTACCGAGGGCACCTCGGAGAAGCGGGCCAGGTGCTCGACCTCGGGCAGTCCGAGGGTGGGAAGCTGCGGGCTGCTGAACAGGCTCAACGCAAAAAGCAGGGCCGCGATGCCCAGAAAGATGGCTCCGGAGCGCGCAATCCGCTTCACGCGGACCCAGCGCCTGCCCGAGGGATCCAAAAAGACGAACGAACCCGGCATATCGTTGACGACCGCTCCGTCAGCGGACTACGGTTTGGCTTTCTGCAAAACCTTGCGGAGAATCCTCACCGCCCGATCGACTTCGGCGTCCGTGATGATGTAGGGCGGCAGGAAGCGCAGCACCGTGTCGTGCGTGCAGTTGATGAGCAGGCCCTCGGCCATCGCGTCCAGCACGATCTGCTTTCCGGCAATGTCCAACTCGACGCCGATCATCAGCCCGTAGCCGCGCACCTCGCGGATGAAGCTGAAATGCCGCGCCAGATCGGAGAGCTGCATGCGGAAGTCTCCGCCCAGGCGGTAGATCGAGGGCAGCAACTCTTCGATGATGTCGAGGCACTCGAGCGCCACGCGGCAGGCGAGCGGTCCGCCGCCGAAGGTGGTGCCGTGCATTCCGGGGCCGATGGTCGCGGCGGCCTTCTCGTTGGCCACCACCACGCCCAGCGGCAAGCCGCAGGCCAGCGGTTTGGCAGCCACCATGATGTCCGGCAGGATCACCGGATCGGCCAACTGGTAGGCGAAGTACTTCCCGGGCCGGCCGACTCCGCACTGGATCTCGTCAAACACCAGCAGCGCGTTGTGACGCGCGGCCAATTCCCTGACTTTGGCCACGTACTCGTGCTGGAGCGGATAGACGCCACCCTCTCCTTGGATCCACTCGAGGATGATTCCGGCGGTGCGCGGGCCGATGGCGTCGGCGAGCGCGGCCGAATCGTTCGGCTGCACGAATCTCACGCCCGCCAGCAGCGGCTCGAAATCCTTGCGGTATTTCGCCTGCCCGGTCACCGAGATCGCGCCCATGGTGCGGCCGTGGAACGAGTTGTCGAGCGAGACGATCTCGTACTTCTCCGGGCTGATCTTTCCGCCGTGCGAGCGCACCATCTTGATCGCCGCTTCCATGGCCTCGGTGCCGGAGTTGCAGAAGAAGCTGCGCTGCAGTCCGCTGATCTCGGCCAGCCGCTTGGCCAGCGGCCCCTGATATTCGTGATAGTAGAGGTTCGAGCTGTGGATCAGCCGCGCCGCCTGCTCGCGCACCACTTTCAGGATGCGCGGGTGTGCGTGGCCGAGCGCGTTCACGCCGATGCCCGCGATCAGATCCAGGTAACGCTTGCCCTGAAGGTCGAAGAGCGTGCAGCCTCTCCCGCGGTGCAGCACGATGGGGTAGCGGGCGTAATTCTGCAACAGGTACTGGCGCTCGAGGTCCATGATGCCCTGCGCGCTGGCGGCCGCGCCGGGGTCGGAGGTGCTAGGCATGCCTTCATTATAGGCGGGATACCTTCGACTTACAGGATGCTATCCGCCGCTCCGCTGCTGGCGATCGAGTGATGCCTACTTCTCCAGCCTGAGGTTATTGGTTACCGAAAAAGCGCCCGACACGCCGTTGGCCTTTATGCCTGCCAGGTTCTTGTCCCCCTCGTTCGACACCACGCCCTCAAGCGTCACGTTGCCGTTCTTCACGATGATGTGGATGGACGGGACGGCGGCGAGGCCGTAGCGGTCCAGGCCGGCGGCGCCGAAGACGGCGCGGTAGACCGCCAGCCGGATGCGGTCGTCGTTCGGCGACAACGGCAGAACCTCGATGTTGTTGACGATCTTCTCGACACCCTCGATGCCGCGCACCGCCTGCTCCGCATCCGACTTCAGAGTGGGCCGCGTGACCTGGCCATACAGCGTGACCTGGCCGCCCTCGACCTTGTAGGAAAAATTGTCGAAGACGCTGTAGTAGGGCAGCATCACCAGTTCGTGCCGGACCTCGCGCTCCACGCGCATGCGGGCGCGCTCCGAAACGGGCCGCTGAGCCAGCGCGAGGGCGGCGATTGCGACTGCGATTGGAAACAGTTTTCGAGCTTGTGCTCGCATACCGTTGCCTCCTCTTCCTGCTCACAGGATGCACCACCGGAGGCGCGCGCGTCCAGCCCCCGGTTGGGTCAGTTCGCGGGGACGAACTTCACGCAGACCGGCGAGGCGACTGCGAGCACCTGGCCCGTTGGCGTCAGCCGCCCGGTCTTTACGTCGATGCGGAAGATCACCACGCTGCCGGAATCCTGGTTGGCGGCGAACAGGTAGGACCCGGTGGGATCGATGCGGAAATTGCGCGGCGTTTTGCCTTGCGTGGACACGTGCTCGACCGGGGTGAGCGTGCCCTTCGAGGGGTCGATGGCGAAGACGGCGATGCTGTCGTGGCCGCGGTTCGACCCGTACAGGAATTTCCCTGCGGCGTCCACCTGCACTTCGGCCGTCGTGCTATTGCCGGTCGAATCCTTCGGGAGTGTCGAGATGGTTTGAAGCTCGGTGAGCGCGCCCCGGGCCGCGTCATAGGAGAAGGCCGTCACCGTGGAGGCCAGTTCGTTGATCGCATAGGCGAACCTGCCGCTGGGATGGAAGGTGAAGTGCCGCGGCCCCGAGCCGCCCTTCACTGCGGTGAACGGGGGATCATTCGGCGCGAGGGCGCCCTTGGCGGCGTCGAACCGGTAGACCAGCAGCTTGTCCAGACCCAGGTCGGCGACGATGGCGAAGCGGTTGTCCGGCGAGACGTTGATCGAGTGCGCGTGCGGCTCGCGCTGCCGCTGCGGGTTGACGCTCGAGCCGGTGTGCTGTACGAACGCAGTGGCCTCGCCGAGCCGGCCGTCGCTGAGAATGGGGCACACGGCGACGCTGCCGCCGCTGTAATTGGCGACCAGCAGGTTCCTGCCGGTCCGGTCCACGGTGACGAAGGCCGGGCCCGCGCCGCGCGAAGAGACCAGGTTGAGCAGCGTCAACTTGCCGCTGGCGGCATCGATCGCGAAGGCGCTGACGGCTCCCTCCGGCTTGCCGTCGCGACTCGAGATCTCCGATGCCGCGTAGAGACACCGGTTGGCTGGATCAACCGCCAGGAAAGAGGGGTTGGCGGTCTCGGCCACCAGGCCCAGCGGAGTTGCGGCGCCCGAGCCGGCATAAAACCGCCAGGCGTAGATGCCCTTGCTGTCGCCGCCGGTGTACGTGCCGATGTAGACCAGGGAGCGGTCCTTTTCGGCACTGCGGCCCACCGGCGCCACGAGCAGCGCCGCAGCCAATAACCACGAGTGTTGACGGATTCTCATGCGTCCAATGAAAGCGCACCCGAGGGGTGCGATGCAAGCCGACGGTTCGGCGTCGGGGCGCAACCTGGGCCAGGGCTGGAGCCCTATCCTACCGGAGGTGGTGCGCCCGGAAGAAGGGCGCGCCGATGCCCCAGACGAAGAGGAAGAGGAACACGGACCCAACCAGCAGGTCGGGGGGATGCCAGCCCTCCGGGGGCGGCGTCAGCCCGATCGCCAGAGCCGCCAGGATGCTCAGCACGTGCCAGTACCACCGGGCATGGAAGGCATAAAGCAGGGCCAGCGCCAGCAACACCGCGAAAACATAGGCCACGGCAACCCAAACTGTCTGCATGGTTTGGCTCTTTATCCGACAACATTCTAGCGCCAACTCGCGGCGCCCGGAAACCTTGTACGATAGAAGATCCGGGGAGGCACAATGAAATCGCTCTTTCTTACGTTCCTGGCGTGCGCGGTCGCGCTGGCTGGCGAGGTGAGGCTCGGCAAAGCATTCACCATCAACGAGGCCATCGGCATCGACAAGCTCACCGCCGCTCCCGAGAAATACGTCGGCAAGGTGGTGCAGGTGAAGGGAACCGTGCGGGACGTCTGCCGCATGATGGGCTGCTGGATGGAGCTGGCCGACCCGGAGAGCGGGAAAAGCATCCGGATTAAGGTGAAAGACGGCGAGATCAAGTTCCCTAAGGAAGCCATCGGAAAGACCGCCACCGCCGAGGGCAAACTGGCCAAGGTCGAGCTGACCCAGGAACAGGCCATCGCGCAGGCGAAGCACGAAGCGGAGTGCAACGGCCGGAAGTTCGACCCCGCCTCGATCACCTCCGCCGTGACGTATTACCAGATTCAGGGGACCGGTGCGGTCATCACGGAATAGCATGCGCCCGACACGTCGTGAAGTTCTGTTCGCCGCGGCTGCACCCGCATTCGCGAAGGCAGCCGCGCGGCGGCCCAATATCGTGCTGGTGGTGGCGGACGACCTGGGGGCCTGGATGCTCGGCTGTTACGGCAACCAAGTGATCCGAACGCCGAACATCGACCTGCTGGCGCGCAGCGGGACGCGCTTCCTCTACCACATCGGGTGCGCACCCGCGGGCGAGCGAAACCGCGCGGCTCTCCTTACCGGGCGCCCGCCGCACCAGCAGGGAAGCCAGGACCCCCGAGTTTCGGATCTGCTGGCGAGCGCGGGGTACGTTTGCGGCTCCGCCAACGCGCTGGAGTTCCTCGATTCGCATAAAGGCGATCAGCCCTTCTTCCTGGCGGTGAACCAGTTCAACCTGCTCGCGCCCAACGACAAGGTCCCGGCCAAGTATCACGAGATGTATGCCCAGACTTCTTTCGACGGCTTGGGTTGGGAGCCGGTGGCGCCCAACGCGGCCCGCGACAAGGACCTGCTGGCGAGCATCGTGCCCAACCTGCGCAGATGCGCCGCCGCCATTACCGCGTTCGACGACCAGATCCAGCCGCTGGTGGCCAGGCTGGATCAGCGCGGGCTGCGGGAGAACACGCTGATCGTGTTCACCAGCGCGAGCGGATTCCTGCTCGGCCGCCACGGCCTCTGGAGCGACGGGCTGGCCTCCGAGCCGGTCAACATGTACGAGGAGGTCATGGCCACGCCCATGATCTGGAACTGGCGGGGCCAGATCCCGGTGGAGGCCGCGCGGCCCGAACTGGTGAGCGCCTGCGATTTCCTGCCCACCCTGTGCGAACTCACCGGGGTGGCGCCGCCGCGGGACCGCAACCTGCCCGGCCGCAGCTACCTTCCCGCCGTGTTCAACCAGCCGTTCCCCAAGAAACAGCCTTGGCGCAACCTGGTGTTCGGCGAGTTCCGGGGCGTCGAGATGGCTCGGGACACCCGCTACAAGCTGGTGCTGCGCAACCAGGGCCAGGGGCCGAACGAACTGTTCGATCTGCGCGCCGACCCGCGGGAGAAAGTCAACCAGTACGCCAACCTGGCCTTCGTAACCATGCGCGACCGCCTGAGCGCGGAACTCGACGCCTGGCGGAAGAAATAGGTTACGCGCCGGTTCGCGGCCTTTCTTTGCGGACCTGGTCCATGTTCTGCGTGGGCTCGGCGTCGCACTCCGCTGCGATCACCGTCACCGGATCGTCCGGCGGCGTCCGCGGCAGCCCGATGAAGCGCACGCGGAAGCGGTCCTGCTCGAACTCGACCTTCTTGCCGGTAGCGTATAGCCGCGCGGAGGTTACTTTCGGCTGCAAGCCGCCGATGGCGACCGTATCGCCCGGCCAGAAGTACACGTGGATGTAGAGCGTGTTGCCCTTCCGCGTGAAACTGGCGTAGTCCGAGCGGGTCATCGAACAAGGTTCGGATTCATAAACCGCCGGGCCGTTGCGGTCCATCCACTTTCCCACGGCGCTCAGGATGCGCACCGACTCTTCCGGAATCGAGCCGTCGGGCTTGGGGCCGATGTTCAGCAGGTAGTTGCCGCCGCCGCGCGCGCAGGTGATCAGGTTGCGGACCACGGTCTTGGGGCTCTTCCAGTCGTCGTCGGCTGCGTGATAGCCCCAACTATCGTTCATGGTCATGCAGGACTCCCAGGCCCGGCCGCCCTTCTCCGCCCGAATCTGTTGCTCGGGGGTGGCGAAATCGCCGTCCAGCCGGTTGCGGTTGTTCACGACGATGTCGGGCTGGAGCTGGAACACCATTTCGTTCATCCGCTCCGACTCCCAGCCCTTGGCGTCCAGCGGCCAGGAGACGTCGTACCAGAGGATATCGATCTTGCCGTAGTTGGTGAGCAACTCGCGGATCTGGCCGTGGACGTAATCGACGAAGCGCCGCCGCGCGGCTTCGTCCTCGGCCGAGCGCGCGCCGTCGGGGTGATGCCAATCCATCAGCGAGTGATAGAAGCCCACGCGCAACCCTTCTCCGCGCGCGGCTTCCACGTACTCCTTGACCAGGTCGCGGCCGCAGGCCTGCTTGGGCGCGCAGTAGTCGGTGAGCCTGGTGTCGAATAGGCAGAAGCCCTCGTGATGCTTGGTGGTCAGGACCATGTACTTCTGGCCGGCCTTCCTGGCGAGCCTGGCCCAGTCGCGGGCGGCATTGGGCTTGGGCGTGAAGCGCTTAGCCAGTTGCTCGTATTCGGGAATGGGGATGCCCTCGTTCTCCATCACCCATTCGTGGCGGCCCAGAACGCTGTACAGGCCCCAGTGGATGAACATGCCGAATTTGGCCTGGTGCCACCACTGCATGCGGCGGGCGCGGTCTTCGTCGCCCGGCAACGCCAGGGCGGCGGGAGCGGAGGCGGCCAGCGAGGCGCTGGCGCCGAGCATCGCCAAGCAGTTGCGTCTGGAGAGTCGATTGCTGAACATGAGGTTGGCCTTTCCGATCCTCATTCCATCTACGGCTGAGCGACCAACTCGACGCGGCGGTTGCGCGCGCGGCCTTCGTCGGCCGAATTCGAGGCTACCGGCGCATAGGGTCCCGCTCCGTGCGGGGCCAGCCGTCTTGCGTCGATGCCCTTCTGCACCAGCGCCCTGACGACTGCGGCGGCCCGCGCGGACGAGAGCGTCATGTTGCTCTCCACCGAACCTACGTTGTCCGTGTGCCCGACCACCCATACCTTCATCGCCGGGCTTGCCTGGAGCAGCTTGACCACCTCGTCCAGAGCCGCCCCCGACTCGGGCTTGATCTCCGACTTGCCGAAATCGAAGAAGATCCCCGGCACCTCGACGTGCCCGTTCTCCTTCAGGCCGGATTGAAGCGCGTCGGCGTTGGCCACCACCTCCTGCTTCATCTGTTGCTGCTCGATGATGTCCAATTGGTATTCCCGGCCGTCGTTGAACGCCTCCAGCGCGACCCAGGTCTCCAGGCCGTTCCTGGAGATGCGAATGGTTGTCCGGCGCTCGTCCTCGTACAGGACCTGGCCACCGATCTTCTTCGCGGCCGCCTGGTAGTTGCGGATGATTTGCAGGTAACTGGTGGTCTTCCCGGCGGACTCGTCGAATCCGTAGTCGTAACGCAGATGATGCCCCTCGACGCGCTGATTCCCGGTCTTGAGCATGAACTCGAATCCATCGAACGGGGTGTCGACCAAGGAACCCTCGGTGGAAAGGAAATAGTGCGAAAGGCGCGTGAACAGCGCGGGATCCTTGTAGCCGCTGTAGTCGCTCAGTTGAGCCGTAGCAGCAACGGCGGATAAGACGAATAGCACTGCGATGATTCGCGGTCTCACCATGATCCTCCTGGATTGAGGATACACTACGTAACGAACGTGGAAGAACTCCGATGGATGAAACTTTCCGGACGTTTCCCTCGTTTTCAGTCCTTTAGACGGAACATAAGGAGGTAGTGTGCAAAGTCGATTTCTGTCTGGTCTGATCGCGGTTCTGGCCTGGGCTATGGCGTCGCCGACTCTCGCGGGACAGGGAATGGGCGGTCAAACGCCGGCCTCCGGGCAGCTCAAAGAGGAGATGCGGATGCCGTGGGCGCGCAGCAACGAGCGGTTCATCCGGCGCTGGCTGGTTCTCAGCGACATCCCGGTGGCGGGGGTCACGGACGGCTTCGAGAGAGACTGGCTCGGCGAGCACGGCGGTGAGGCCGCGATCCGGCCGGTGGAGAAAATGACCCACAATCTGCCGAACGGCTCGAAGGTGAGCTGGCGTTCGGTTACC
>Ga0187866_1001797_pt1 | contig 18945 bp, 14 predicted proteins | sample June2016WEW_11_1_3_FD_133013 | JGI IMG/M metagenome (GOLD analysis project Ga0187866, IMG submission 133013) | Peatland microbial communities from SPRUCE experiment site at the Marcell Experimental Forest, Minnesota, USA - June2016WEW_11_150 | ecosystem: Environmental > Terrestrial > Soil >...
ACCATATATTCGGCATAGCCGCCGTCAAACGAAATTCCAGTGGTTAAGAAACTTGCACAGTTTCCAGGATCTCCCCTTTTACAAGCCTCACACTTAAGGCAAGGCCCTCCATACCATCCAACTCCTACCCGCCGGTCAATCTCCCAAAAAGAAACGTTATGACCTAATTTGTCAATTTTTCCAACGACTTCATGTCCCGGAACTCTGGGATAGTTAATGCCGGGAAAATGGCCCTCTTTTACTACGGCATCTCCATGGCAAATTCCGCAGGCCTGGACTTTGATGCGTACTTCGTTCTCCTTCGGTTCCGGGATTTCCTTTTTAATCAATTCGAAATCGGCTCCCGGCGCACTAATTTGAACAGCCCTCATTAACGACACGAGTAATTCACTCTCCTTTTCCTATTATTCTCCTATTCAAGTTACTGGGAAAGAGCAGACAAATCTACCTGCGGGGTGCGATGCAGCGACTGTCGCCCCATGCACCTGCGCAAATGCCGGAGCCGTTGCTTGCGGTCACGTTTTCGGATAGGATGCATGAGCACTTGCCCCAGGACTGATTGTACGGCAGGGTCCAGTTGTCAGAGCCGGCTGCAGCAGACGGAGTTACGTCAAACGCAACAATTACTATAAGAGATGCTACCACGGCCAGAAGTGAAATTCCGAATATTTTAAACATCTTCACGACTTTCTCTATTTCCGATATATATTTCAATATGCCTTAAATTTGCTTTCCTATATACGAGTATAGCGTCTAGTGTATTAAAAAGGTGCAAAATTGCGGTCGAAAAGATGGCAAATCTATGACAATGCGTTCTCAATATCCTTTAACAGAGGCTTATTGATGGAGAATATGCCATGTTTGTTTTTTAATTTGCCAATATCCTCGCTGTGACTCCTCTATGCCAGAGTAAATATGTCTATTCGGCTATCCCTTTGCACGTCGCAAGTCCAAAAAAGAACCGTTAGTCTAGCCAAAGTGAGACGGTTGGCAGCAGACTTCTTTGTAGCCACCCCTATAAGATTAATCCATTAACAATGGGCATATTTAGCGTGGTAATAGCATCGCTCAGCGGAGGTAAGACGCATGCGGATGCACAGTGAAAGGAAGCTGAAAAACGTCCTTAGTCCGGTTTCGGCCGAAGTACCCCGCGTCGAAGAACTGCAAGATGGGCTTTTGAAGCTGGAGGAGAAATACCGCACCATCCTGGATTTAACACCGTCCGGCGTTATGCTGATAGACCCTCTTACATACAGCATCGTCGATATTAACCAGACTGCAGCCGGGATCTTTGGTGAATCCAGGGACCGAATGATCGGCTCTGTATGCCGCAAATATCTTTGTCCGGCTGATATGGGCAAATGCCCCGTGACCGACCTGGGTATGACCATCGACAAAGCGGAACGAGTCTTACTCAGAAAAGATGGCACATCGATCCCAATCCTTATGACCGTAGTTTGTGTCAACCTGGAAGGCCGGGATTTGTTGCTTGAGACCTTCTCAGATATATCTGATCTGAAAAAGCTGCAGAGGGAACTGCTGGATTCCCAGGCGAAATATCGCGCCATCCTCGAGGAAATGGAGGAGGCATACTACGAAATTGATGCAAAAGGCAACGTGACTTTCATTAACGAGGCCACGGCCCGCATGTATAACTATACCAGGGAAGAAATGCTGGGCATGAACTATAAGAAGTTCACGCCCCGTGAGAACTGGTCCGAAACTGTAGCTGACTATGTCAGGGTATTTGTTACAGGTGTTCCTCAGCGGCGGCGCTCCGCCGTGGGCGTTAACAAGGATGGGACGATAGGCTACCGCGAAGACTCGATCTTTCCCATTAGGAACGATAAGGGCGAGATAATGGGGCTGCGCGGCATCTCCAATGACGTGACCCAGCGCAAGCGGGCAGAAGAGGAATTAAGAAAGGCGCAGGAGTTATACAACCTGGTAGCCGAACATACCACTGATGCTGTGTGGCTGATGGATAAAAACCTCAAGACCACGTACCAGAGCCCGTCAGGGCAAAAAATGCGCGGATTCACTCTCGAAGAAGTCGCAGAAATGCCGCTGGAAAAGCAGCTCAAGCCGGAATCACTCAAACTGGCGACTGCAGCGCTAGCTGCGGAGTTGCCCGGCGTAAGGGCTGACCCGGATCACAATCCAGTCATCACCCTGGAATTGGAATTTTACTGCAAGGACGGCGCCACAATCTGGACAGAAAGCAAATTCGGCATCATCAGGGACGCGAGTGGCAGCGTGGTATCCGTCGTGGGTGAGGCAAGGGACATCTCCGAGCGCAAGAAAGCAGAAACAGCCCTGCAAAAGAGTGAGGATACCTATCGTTTGCTGGCGGAACATATTAACGATGTTGTGTGGATGATGGGCCTGGACCTGAATGTTACCTGGTTAAGCCCGTCCAGCGAGAAAGTAAGGGGTTTCAGTCTGGAGGAAACAATTGCCCTGCCGCTGGACAGGCAGTTGACACCCGACTCGCTTGGAAAAGCAGTGAATTTGCTTGGGAAATGGATGCATATTGAGAAGGGAGGACGCACTCCGGAACCCGGCGGCACCATTTCAACGGAGCTGGAGTTCTACTGCAAAGACGGCCATACCGTCCTGCTCGACTGCACATTCCAGTTCATCAGGGACGAGCAGGGAAAGACGATTGGTATTCTTGCAGAGGGAAGGGATATAACGGCGCGCAGGACTGCCGAACAGGCCAGGGATGAAAGCGAAAAGAACTATCAGCTGCTGGCGGAAAATACCAGCGATGTCATAACCATTATGGATTTGGACTTCAATATAACATGGCTATCATCTTCCTGCGAAAAGCTGACCGGTTATACCCGCGAAGAGCAAAAATCTTTGCCCATCGATAAGCAGATGACTCCGGAATCCCTGGACAGGGCGTTGAACGAGTTCGCAGCCGAGTTAGAGATGGAAAAGTCGGGCACTGCGGCGCCCGACCGCCATCACGACATTGAGCTTGAGATTTACCACAAGGACGGGCATACCCTGTGGACCGAGAACAGGCTCCAGTTTATCAGGGACGGCCAGGGCAAAGCCGTCGGCATATTGATGCAGGGCAGGGATATAATTGCTCGCAAGCGGACTGAGATCTCTTTGCAGAAAACCCTGGAAGACTTAAAGCGCTTAAATGCTGAATTACAGCGAAGAAACAATCAATTATTTAAGGTACGAGAAATCGCACTCGGCACCAATAAAAGCAAAACCACTACCGATGTATTGAGCCTGGTTGCTGAAAGATCCCGGGAACTGCTTGGCGTCAGATTTGTATTAGCTTTGAAATATAACGAGACTAAAGACAAGTTAGTCCTCATGTATTATTCCAGAATAACAGAAAGTGACGCTATAGGTTCTTCGACTGCACTCGGCTTCAACCTGGCAGACTATCTGGGGAAAACATCTTCTGATGAAAAACTACAGTTTACATCCTCACAGTTTAAGATTGTTCGGGAGCTTGAAAAAAGTACCGCCCCGATTATTAAGGAAAAGTTATCTCAAATTGCGCAAGGTGCCTGGCCAAAGGACATATGCGATTCTATTCAACGCGTGCTAGGTATTAAAAGTTTCGTCTTTATGCCGGTGATATTTGATGACCAGAAATGGGGTACCCTAGTGTTCATTCTTGATGGGGAAATACCACTGGACATTTTGGAAATGGTTAGCGCACACTGCTCTAATGCTCTAAAAAACGTAATTGCTTATGAGGCTTTTTTCAATGCCTTTCACTCAAATCCCACTCCTTCGGCTATCACCTCCTTCATTGATGGAAAGTTTATTGAAATGAACGAGAGTTTTCTTAAACTTATTGATTATAGTCGTGAGAGTGTTTTGGGTCGTACTGCAAGAGAACTCCAATTGTGGCCACGTGAAGATGAACATGCAAGAATAGCGCCGCTAATACGAAAAGAACATAAAGTTAGCGACGCGGAGATCACATTCCGTAACAAGTCTGGTCACATACGCAGAGGAGTATTTTCTGCGAAGATAATAAGTATAAACAATCAGCTATGCAATCTCATGACAATTAACGATGTAACCGAGCGGAGGCAGATGGAGGACGAAATAAGATCGCATCGTGACCATCTAGCTGAATTAGAGATATCACTGCGCAAAGCGATAGTTGAAGCTAACACTGCTAACCAGGCAAAAAGTGAATTTCTTGCACGTATGAGTCATGAGATCAGGACACCGTTGCATGGGGTAACCGGTATACTTGATCTGCTAGCAGATGGCAAACTGGACCTACAACAGCAGGAATACTTGGCCTTAGCCAGATCATCGGCCGATTCACTTTTAAGTGTTATTAGTGGCATTCTGGATTTTTCCAAGATCGAAGCAGGCAAATTTGAGTTGGAGTCTGAAGAATTTGATTTGGAAGCTGTAGTCGAGGCATCTTTGAATACAGTGGCCGTGATTGCTCAAAAAAAAGGTTTGGAAATTATATATCAAATATCGCCTGACGTGCCAACTGTATTGTTGGGTGATGCCACCCACCTGCGACAGATACTGCTCAATTTGCTGGGCAATTCAGTGAAGTTTACCGAAAAGGGACAGATAATTATATCTATAGATAAAGAAATTGATGAGAAAGAGGAGGTAGTGCTTCGTTTTTCCGTTAAGGATACTGGAATCGGGATACTGAAAGAAAAACAGGGGTTGATTTTCGATGCCTTTTCTCAAGTCGATAGTTCGGTTGAACGGCGGCGGGGCGGCACTGGTCTCGGATTGACAATATCGCGGTCGCTGGTAGAAAAAATGGGAGGGCGAATTTGGGTGGAAGGTGACGTGGGGATCGGGAGTACCTTTCGGTTCACGATAAAATTTCCCAAAAAGAATGGTACCGAGCAGAAACAAGTTGTTACAGAGCATCCCTCTGCCAGTGTGTCCAGCACCGATAGTCCAAAACTAAACATATTGGTTGCAGAGGACAATGCTACTTCTCAGTTGATTGCGAAAAAGATGCTGGAGAACAGAGGGCACGTTGTATCTATAGCTGGAAACGGTGCCCATGCCTGCGAAAAGATCGCTAACAGTCATTTTGACATCATATTCATGGATGTGGAAATGCCTATAATGAACGGATTGGAAGCGACCAAAGTTATTCGTGGTAAGGAGAAAAAGTCCGGCCGGCATATCCCAATTGTCGCCATGACTGCTTACGCCACAAAAGAAGACAAGGAAAAATGCTTAATTGCTGGTATGGATGATTTTTTGGTCAAACCGGCTAAAAGCAAAGATATTTACGCAATAATCGACAAACTACTGCCTGAGGGAGGGAAGGTTACCGGGAATAGAGGTGAGGAAAAGAAACCCGCTGATAGTAAGACTGTTGACCTAGAAATAGCTTTGGAGGCAGTTGGAGATGATAAGGAACTGTTACGGGAGGCGCTCGGCATATTTATAGAGCAGGATTATCCAAAACAATTAAAACAATTAAAAGAGGGGATAGAGTCGCTGGACGCCCAGAAAATTAAAGCGGCTGCGCATTCTATAAAAGGTAATGCACGTACCTTCGGAGGAATGACACTGGGAGATCTTGCCCAACTCATTGAAGAAAAAGGAGCTAAAGGTGACTTGGAAGGGGCAAAAGGATTGGTCGAGAATCTGGAAGTCGAATTTAAACAATTTACGGAGTTCTTTTCATTATCGAAAATTTAGTTTGCATTGCCGATTTTCAGGACAGAAGGAGGTATCATAAAATAGAATTTCATATAAAACCAATTATATGAAGAGGAGTCTCCATGATGACAACTAATAGTAAAAGAATATTGGTAGTTGATGACAATCAATCACTGGTAAAGATCGCAGAACATCTCTTACAAAGAGAAGGTTATGAGGTTAGTACTGCGTTCGACGGGACGGAAGGAATACAAAAGGCACAAAGAGAAAAACCGGACCTCATACTCCTCGATATTAAAATGCCTGGGATTGATGGCTATGAAGTTTGCCGGCAACTGCAGTTGGATCCAAACACTGCAAATATCCCAGTTGTTTTCCTTAGTTCAAAAGGGAATATTGATGAAAAGCAGGGACCGGCGGCGGTTGGTTTAAAGGAAGTTAAACTGGCCTACCAATACGGAGCTACGGATTTCTTGCATAAACCAATTTCCGCTAAGGAACTAATAACCACGGTAAAAAGCATTCTTTCATTTGATAAAATCCTATCATCTGGCTGAGAATCAAATTATAAAATCTAATAGGGTCGACTTGGTGGGCTTGAACTTGGTAGACCGTACCGGATAAAAGCAAGAACTTTCCAGTCTACATTTAAATTGCCATAGATTTGTATTATTTACCGTCAATCCTCATTGAACAAATCAGGCTTTTGTTCATTTGATTATCCATCAAGTTCGCATATCTTCAACGGATACTATCGGACTTTTGGCCTATATTGTGTCTTTCTAGACCCCTTCTGCTGCTCCTTTTTGCTTATCGGGTTTCTAACATTTAGTCTGCCGCCGCCTTGCACTATTGACAATTTCTCTACTTTGGACCTTTTTGGACTAGGCATTTCGTCAACCTCCTTGGAGTTATTTCCGCTCTCAGCCAGTACTTTGTCCTTGCAACAAAATAGTTCGTCCAGCCAGATTGGAACGTATGAGACGTAGACTCGTTGTTCTGCATCGGCTTATATTTCCGACATAGAACCCGGCAACTGCAGAGGTGGAACTTTTGGAGGAGCAATTACCCGTGTCTCCTTGCCATGTAGTACAAGTCGCAAGTTTTCCTGAATCTGTGAACTATCCCAGTGGATTGTTTGATAACAGTCCCACCGCTTTGTCCAGACGATGGCATGCTGCTTCGCTTCCTCTTTGATCATGTCCTGAAGTTGGGAAGTGAGATGTACCACTTCTTCAATAGGATTCTTAAACTGCGGGCTTGTTATGTATCTCACAAGTTGCTGTGCAATTATTGAACGCCTATCTTTAGTGATTTCTGCCCTCAGCATTTCGATAAGATGACTCCGAATAAGGGAAGCCAGAGGGATGGCACCGGTGGGAGAAACTACTAAGATACCCCGCATTTGCGCGAGCCCACTAAACCCTTTCTTTTGCCCAGTAGTTACCAAGACGGCAAAGTCTGCTTTACGAGACTGCTTTGCAACATGGGCCTGGTGAATGTGCTGGCTTAGTATTCCCGTGGTCCTTTTACACTCATAGATTATAATGCCAGCAGGTTTATTGTCGAACTTTATGATATGGAGAACATCTCCACCTTTGCCTTTATGTTGGATATCGTCTTCGGGAAATTGTTGCTTCAAACGGGCCGTGAGCTTATCTTCGAACTCAAGACCCTCGGTTTGTGGTGTCGAACCCTTTTCCAGTTGACGAATTCTTTCCTCCAGTGTTTTAACCTTGGTTTTTTGACCCGACATCAGGCGTTCCACCCTTGCCTTCTCCTTACGTTGAGCCTCCATTCTTGCCTCTTCAATTTTCTTTGGTAGTTCTTGCTCCTTCTTCTTAAGCGCGCTTTCACGATGACGAAGATGCATTTCTCTAGCCTCGTGAATCTTCAAAGCCTTTTCATATTCTGTTTTGGTAAGAGGCTTACCACATACTGGACAATAATACATTTTCATTACAATGTACTCTCAGTTATCATTTTAACATGGTGACTATCACTTGTGAAGGACAATCTAGATTATTCAGACGCGTCGCACAAATCGCTAAAAAGTGTAATTGCGCGTTGGTTCCGGTTAGCTAATTGAGGTTTGCTGCACAGGATACAAGCCCTCGAAAATATCCTTCGTAATATGCCACGCACGATTTGCCAAAAATCTCAGTAGGTCTTGTTCAATAAGTACCCAGAAACCAGTGAAAGAGTCGGCAGGCAATTCAGATTCTTCGCTTATAACCTTGCCAAACGTGCATTCAAACTCGTCAATTGTACTGACTAGTAGCGTATCTTCTATATTCTTCCTCTTTTCTACATCTAGATCTCCAACTAACTTCAACAGTGCCGTAGCATCCCTTCGAATGAGTTTATCTCGCACCGCTTTTTCCGTGCAGGACCTGCATGGCACGTCAATGAATAGAGGGTGAACCGCTACTCCATTGCGCATGCAATTTAGCAGTCTGGCGTTTTCGATAGATGGTTCTAACCGTTTCACTCCGCGTTTGCATTTGTCGATAATATTTCCAAATGTGAGTTGACGTGGCTGATGACCATCCTGCCATAGCTCTTCATATTTATTCCCCGGCTCCTTGAGATACTCAAATCTGAAGACTTGGTCCACTGCGCAGGCGCAGCAGAAAATGGCACTTCTATAGTTACCGTTGATGTAAGCAGAGGCGGCCTCCGACATGTAGCCCGACTTTCGCTGAGGCTGGGCTTGACTGCCGGTTGTAATTAACTGGAGTTCAAGACACCTTTCAGCTCGCTCATTACGAGTGTCTTCATCGAGCTTTCTCAGAAAGACTCGACATTTTTCTGATTGTTCTGTAGACATATTTCACTCTCACTTCCGATTGGTTAGACCACAGTCATTAGCATATAATAGTGCGATCCTTCAGACAATCAATCATATCGGCCCCGAAGTCTTAGGAAGGACCTCTTTGATTAGCTTTCACGTCCACGTGTTTATGGACTTTTTGCGATAGCGAGCACACAAAGTCAGAATTGTTCAGCCCGATTTATGGATCACGTCTATGCCCAACCCATGCGTGACATTGCAGTACGTGCAATGTTGGATTGCTTTGAGGACGAGCGGCTATCGCCTTATGATCCGGTCTATCGGTTGGCCAGAACCCAGACAGTATTGCGAGGGATTCCAACGGTCCCTATGTCTCGGGACTTTAATACTGCTAACACGTACAGGGATCAACTTCCTACAAGTCTGGCACCAACAATGTTCCTTCAATTTATGCAACCTAGGCATATTGTGAACCTCCTGTGGATTTAATATATCCTTAACCATTATCACTGAAGAAATCCAACTTGAACGAGTATTTAGTAAATCCTCATACGCCCTTTTTACCTACACACTTGATTGAGCGTTGAATAAATCTCGGCAAAATTGACAGATGATATTCGACCTCTGATAAATAAGCCACCTTGAGTGGTTTAAGTGTGCTGAGACCAAGGTCAGGCATGTTCATTCCACTGTCGGATTCGATAGGAGGTGTAAGCCATGCTTCATGCATCCTAGTTCCTGCGACCTCCCTCAGGAGGCTAACTAAATTTTCATACGCTATCGACACATCTTTCGATTCCATGGCCAACCACGCGGAATAATAGGCAAGTTCCCGCTGAATAGCACTCAATTCTGATGAAATACGAACCCGTTCACCTTGCAGGTCATCACCCCTACGCCGCCTGATAATGTATGGGGATTCTTCATATGCTACACAGGCAGCAAATGCTTTTGAGAACTCGTGGCGTTGGCGAGCAATGCGGCTCTGGCGATTACTGATGATTGCGTTGACAGCGAGTGCGAATAGGGATGCAGCGCCTCCAATGGCAGCGGTCAATACTGTTGAAGAAAACCACGTGTCTACCATGATCGTCCTCCTGCATATTTTGATTCGGATTCAACCTGCAAATGGTCCACTTCCGGGCCCAGCCATTCTCCGGTTTCTCTAAACCATGCTTCGCGAAACAAGTGTGCAACTGTGTACCCGAGGAGTGCTGCCAGTCCGTCTTCAAAAAGCCATTGTTTCTCAATAGGATCTTTGTGATACCACATGCACAAGTCTCCGGAAAAGAATCGATGTTTTGAGTCGGGCGGGCCATCTGCTCTCACTCTCGGAATTGTAGGAGAGTTCTTTTTGAAAATAATGTGCACGTTACGTGGATCATAGTTCGGAACATTAACTGTCACTCGGTAGCTTCTTCCTGCGTTACAGCCGGCAGTAATTGTCACGCCCAAAAGCCCCGGAAAACAGCTGCTAGCTCCTCGCTCGAAAATGAGACGTTGGTAATCCTCACCATACCATGGACCGCCCTTGCACTTACCGTATTTCGTAGGTCGCACTTCCGAATGCCCTCGTTGTCTTTAGCGGGATGCCTCCTGTGGCAGCGATAGAAAGGCCTCCAGGAGTCACCTTAACTGTCGAATTACCATCTCTCAGCGCTCTGGCGAATGCCGCCTTCGAGGAACCGCCGGCAGGCGGTTCTACATAGGCCAAGTAGATACTCGCCAGTAGTTCCTGAATTTCATTTTCGTTATCTGAATTGAGGACAGATTTAAGGATCTCTGAAGCACCCGCAAGACGATCAGCAACCAACTGACGATCCACGAGTGTTTTTATTGGTGCTGAGACCCCGGCCGGGTCGGGAGTCTGACGTTTTGCAAGGTCAGCGGCTGCATATTTGAAGAAAGCAGCCAATCCATCGACAACATTCACCTCCGTCTTAAATGACTCGAGACTCAGAGCCTCTATATTGAAACTGCAGAGCCCAGGTTGAGAGTATTGTCTGTTCCACGCCTTAGCTAGCCTAATCACCTTTGCCCTCATTCGCCGAAGCCCCGCTGGGTCGGCCATTAGCAACCTTGTGTGATATTCTGGGTCCGAAGCATCCCATCGTTTGCGTTCGAGGTTCGGGATCCACAAAGCTCCGGCCTCTCTCGTCAATGCAACAATGAGATCAACACTGGGATCAGAACCGTTTGAAAGAGGTTCATCAAATGTGATCTTAATAGCTCTCTTCGTAAGACGAAAAGCAACATTGGAATGCTTCTGTCTCAGTTTATCGCGAATGAATGAACGAACGGCCTCGACAATTTCGTTTGGAGGATCGCCCTCTCCGTCAGGGCCTAGTTCAGAGTATGAGCGACGGTCAAGCACCACCCCACAGTCGGCATCTGTGTCGTCGTTAGCAGTGTGATGCGCGATTGATCCTGCTCCGTACGTCCGCAACGCACCCTCAAACCCACCCGTAGTAGACAGCACCTCATCTCTGCGCCCTCGAGCAGCTTCAAGCGTGCTGTCATCTGGTGCAATTATCCTCTGGATGTCAACGATGATTTCCTCTGCTTTATTCATTCATAAACCTCCTTAACTCCGCAATGGAGTTGGTCATGTTTCCGCATATATCGTGCAATTTATAGCCGTTGCTTTTTGTCATTCGACGTTATACAATAGTTATTAGTTAAAGGTAGTATGATAATTCTATATATTAGTATAGTTCTATATATTGGTACTTGTCAAATAAGAGATGTATGAATTGAACTAACTAAATGTATGATGCCGTTATAATATATAAGGAGTTTCGATGCCAAAGAGCGAAAGTATTGGGCAAAGGTTGCAATACGTAAGAACCAAAAAGGGATTCACATTGGAACAGTTAGCAGAGAAGGCTGGCATCTCAAAGAGCTTCCTGTGGGGAGTTGAACATGACAATTCTGGGATAAGCGGAGAGAAACTTCTTCGAGTCGCCAATGCATTGGACGCGTCTTTAGATTTTCTGTTGAGAGGAGAACCCGCTCCGGAGAACTATGAAGGGCCACCAACGGTTGAGATTCCACGAGAACTAAGCGAGATGGCGGAGGAACTGGGTTTGAAATACCGGCAGACCATTGCCCTTCTTGAAATTCAAAAATCCATAGTCGCTCGTAGGAGTGCCAAGCCGGCGTTTAGAAAGAGCAAAGATGATTGGCGGAAGCTATATGAAGGTGTTAAGGATTTCTTGGAGGAAAAGTAGTGCCTAGGGTCGACAGAACCAAGTACCAGGCTGAATTAGCTGCGGTGGCAAAGAAATTGGGTTTGCCTGCCCATGGTAATGTTGAAGGATTGATTATCAATCATTGCAGTGGCCAGTTGGCTGCATGGGTGGGTTTGCACGGCCAGCCAAATTCGTTGACTGAACTTCTAGACCTGTTTGGTGCCTCTCTAAACATGAAGTTTGTTGAAATACATGACGATGCCGATTTGAAGGCCTTGCTGGCCGAGGTTCCCCCAGGCAAGGAACCAATTATGGCTAGCTTGGCTACTGAGTTGGATGATGCTACGGATGCAGTCATGATACGTAGATCAAAATATGAGCCGTGGGAGAGGCGTTTTCTGGCTGTTGTTAACTGCCGTGGCCGGCACTCCAAGAGGGTTTTTTTTACGAAATGGCACGAATTGGTTCATTGTATAATCAATGGACAGCAATTGCGTCTTGCCTTTCGGAAAACCCGTGTAGATCGCGCTGAGCCTGCGGAAGTCTTGGTCGACCGTATCGCAGCGGAACTGGCATTTTACCCTGACATTTTTCGACCGGTGGTTGAGCGGGAGTTGTCAACATCAGGTAAGCTTACATTTGAGGGTGTCGACAGGATTCGTCGGGAGGTGGCACCGGAGGCAAGTCTTCAATCAACGGTCATAGCTTCTATGCGTTATACCGAGAAACCAGTATGGTTCATCATTTGCGCTATGGGGTACAAACGAGACTTAGAAAGGAAATTGTTGAACGGGCAACGCATCTTGATCCCATTGCCCGCTCCAGAACTGCGGATACAAGAATCAGGATGTAGTCCGGCTGGTTCCAATCTCGGAATAATGGTACATTGGAATATGCGGATTCCCGATTCTAGCATTATCAGCCGTGTTTTTAAGGAGAATTCGTCTGTGCCCGTTAGGGGACATGAGAAGTTGGAGGAATGGCAAATATCATCGAGCGGACCGATCGGGTATGGTGACCTAGAAGTCGAGGCATTTAGAACAGACGATCAAGTGTGGGCCCTTATTCATTTGGAGGCTTAGGGCATCGCCAAGTTACCAGCCTCCAGTAGCTAGATGACCTTATTGCGTTATTGAGCAATTCGTCAGATTGTTGATCTCAACTCAAAAAAAGAATATCCAGGTTGTCAATTCAGAGCAACCGTGTTGCGAGTTTTTTCAATTCAGGTCTGGGGTAAGCTATTAATTATCTCAATTGATAGGTGGTTCCATTCTATTGCAATCTTCATAATTGTTCAATTTGTCTGGCAAAGCCCGCAGGCATCTTATTGTTCAATGTAGCACAAAGCCAAAATTTGATTAAGCATACAATTCATCGAAATGTGCAGGTTGTGGTAATAGCATCGGCAACCACTAGTATTCTCGCTGTGTCGAAGATTTTGCTTTCCCCCAAATGTTAAACTGCCCTTTACTGGATATATCCAGAATACTTCTACTAAGAGTACTGGTATGAAGCTATTCTGAAGCTGCGGATGGGCTTGACGGCGGTTAATTTAAATGATATATTTGTTTATCATGATGCATTATAGTTAACGGGATTGGTGAAAAATGACGGATAAACTGCTCAGGAATATTACGGAAGAGATCTGGAGAGAGGCCAAGTCACGCGCGGCCCTGGAGGGCAAGAGCATGAAGCAATGGGTGGAGGAGGTCATCGCGGACAAGGTCGGCAAAAGGAATCTGCTGAAAGAAAAGAAAGATAGGAGGAAAAAGCACGATGAAAGAAGGAAAGATGGTAATAATCAAGGAGTGCCACAAGATACCGGAACTGGTGGGGAAAACCGCAGAGGTGGTCGTAACAAACGGTCTGCAGCTCGGAAGTAAATACCCTATTCACGTTGTCATAGAGGGCTACGAGAACGCTGTGGGTTTCCGTGAAGATGAGTTGGCTGTGATCGGCCAGGGATAGTAATATAGAATTGCAACTCATCGGACAAGAGCAGCGGTTTCCTAAAGCTGAGCCGAACGTAAAATCGATCTTAGGACATATCGGATTAACCCATGTCTGCCGGACGCCATCCATTGATGCATCGCTGGCGGCGGGAGCGTCACGGGGAGCGTCACGACGACTTGAGATAACATCCGGCATAACCTATGCTATTTCCACCGCAATGTGAAATAATGTAAATTAACCGAAAAATAGTAACTGGAGGTCAAACAATGGCTAAAAGTTCTTTCCCATCCCCTTGGGAGGCTTCTAGGAAAGGCGACAAATGGGTTATCGTAGCCTCGAATGGCACGATGATAGCGCAGCTTGAAGGCTCGGCCAATAATGCTAAGGTCGCCCATCTGATCGCTGCCAGTCCGTATATGCTTGACTCTCTAAAGGCCGTCCTGAAATTGGCGGGGGATGACGATTTACCTGACAACGGGGAATGGAGCGGAGCGGCTATCACTGATCAAGTAAGCGCCGCAGTTGGACTGGCGCAAGGGAAACCAAAGGAGTAGCTGGCTGCGTCGAGGATGGGAGACCAGCCATTTAGAAACGAAAAGGGAGGAGGTGCTAGCCGCGGGACGCAGATTCGACAGATTAATATGTTCCCGCTGCGCTAGCGCCGGAACTGACAAAATAGGATGCGAGTATTCACTGCGATAGACTTATTTGCTGGCTGTGGAGGGGCTTCGCTGGGTCTCCGATGGGCAGGATTCAGGGTAAAGGCGGCGGTAGAAATAGATAAGATGTGCTGTTCTTCATATGCGGAGAATCACCCGAAAGCTAACATGCTGCAGAACGATATCCAGCTCTTGTCGGGTACAGACATACTGAAAGCGGCAAAACTGAAGGTTGGAAAATGCACAGTGGTAATGGGATGCCCCCCTTGCCAGGGATTCTCGAGGCATAGGCTGAAAGGGTCAGGGCTGGGTGACCCGCGTAACGATCTGGTGGGGGTATTTGGAGAGTTAGTCGGGGAAATGCAGCCAATGTTCTTCATATTTGAAAACGTCCCTGGACTGACTAAATCGCACAATCTAATCTGGCAATCCACTAAGAACAAGCTCAAGAAAGCGGGATACCGCATAATATCGGAGGGCATAATCGATGCTGTTGATTATGGTGTCCCGCAGCATCGGAAACGATTCACCGCCATAGGCTGTCGCATACCAGGTGCAGCCATTGGTATCCCCGACGCAGAGTTAGGGCCCTGGCACACAGTGCGAGATGCGATAGGTGACCTGAGGCCTTTGGAAAATGGCGAAATAGACGAGGAAGATCCGATGCACTGTGCTCCAACTCATAGCGAAAAACTAATCGAACGATTCAAACAAATAGAGCACGACGGTGGCAGCCGTTCTGGTTTGCCACCCGACATGCAGCTAGAGTGCCATAAAAAGCACGATGGACACAACGACGTATTCGGGCGGCTTTCGTGGGACAAACCTTCCAACACTCTCACTGGCGGTTGTACTAACCCGAGCAAGGGTCGTTTTCTTCATCCTGAGCAAAATCGCGGTCTGACTCTACGAGAGGCGGCGAGGCTGCAAGGTTTTCCTGACAGCTATAAATTCCATGGATCGAGAACACAAATAGCGATGCAGATAGGCAATTCCGTTCCACCTCAGCTCATGCATGCCATAGGGTTGCGGCTCCGCCAGAATCTGCCCCTTAAATCGCAATCGGTATCATGACCTCCTTTTTGTTCTTGACTTTGAGCGTGCATCCGGGCACGGCTGTCTCCCCTGGTTGGCGGCTTGCATAGGGAAATCGGCAAAACTTGAAAGTGCTCTCTTGATTTCTACAGTCAGGTCGGCATCGCTATAGTGGATTGGTCTCTTTGCTGAACCAGGCCCGCGGCTCGGCCACTGTCTACGTAATTGCTTCATGATATCAGCGAATCTACGCTGCTGGAACAGCTGGTCTTTCACATTAGGATCATGCAGATTGAACCAGTTCATCACAACACGCCGCATATTTAGTGTGTTTAGTGACGGACGTTCCAGCATCTGCCATGCGTTACGGATGCTCCCTCCAAAGGTTGCCAAAGCCTCGCTGAAGCTTTGCTCTGCCAGCCAAACGCACATCTCAAAATAATCTAAACGTCCTCCCTCTCTGCGTGGCTTAGGCCTATCGGGGTCACCGACGCCTTCAGGACGTAGACTTCGCCATTTTTCATCTATCTGACCATCTGCCTTAGTGCCCAATCGGCACTTAGCAGCCAATGCCTTCCAGAGAAGTGCGTGTGTCTCATTCTTCAGAGCTGGTGATTCAAACACGTCTGACGTTCTCAATGCATGGCCTATCGCCCACGCCCTAATAAACTCAGCACGTGTATCGGAGCTCCTCTCGCTTTCAACGATTGTCACTGCATAGTCCAGTACTTTGTCCAGAGTTTTGTCCAGCTGCTCCGCTTCCCCTCTGTACTCCTCCGAAGACCAAATCGTGTCCCATCCAGTGTAGACTCTGCTGTGCAGGCCTATATCATCGCGTTCCCATACCTTTACTGGCATCAGATGGACCTCCCGCCGCTGATTAACGACAACATGACACTGACCACATTGCGCTGCAATTCGATGCATCTGATAGGCTCAGCATAACCCTCGATAAGTTCGTTTATTGCCTGTTCATACTTTAGCCAAAGAGGATCTGAACTAGATCGACCGCGGAACAACCGGAACCCACCCTGATCACCCTGATCGCGGTACAATCTAAGTGCCCATTCGACCATGGCTGCACAATGGGTCTGAGCCCAATAAAACTTCGTCCCGAATAGCGTTATCCCGGTTGGATGGAATTGATTGCCAGCCGCTGCTGTCTTCCAGGTCGTGTGTTCCAGTGAATAGCGTAGTACCCATGAGGTACTCTGACCGATCGGCGGTTCCAATTCCCACATCGGCCTACATATATTGTCATCTCTGAAGGGAAGTGTCTCATAAGGCAGACCTCCAGACGAGGAATCCGGATCGACCTCAACGTATATCCTCTTTTCGGCATGTGCGACAATCTCGCCATTAGGATTCTTAACATCAGCGAGTATGTGGTGAATCCCCGAATCAAGAACTACATATATACCTGCCTGCGGTTGTTCAGGAGGCGACGTATATATTTTAATATTTCGATATTGAAGTAGCTGCGACTGCGGAACATCCCCTGGAGCGCGACCCGAGATATGAACCTGAGTTTCATCAGCCATCAATAGTGATCCCAAGCTAACGTTTACTGTTAGGTTCCCCACGGCGGAGGTTCTGTTGGTGATCGTAATTCCAACGTCGATGATTTCCCCGCTGTTGATGCGTTCTCGTTGGGCGCTTATATTGTTTGCGGATATGTCGACCCCGAAGTCCCTGGTTGCCCTGTCTGGAGGATCCACCCGTACAAATACGTTCCGACCTGTCGATACTACAACCGTGCCATCTACAATACACTCAGCGCGAAGCTGATATTTACCTGGATCTGGCCAAGCTATCGGGTGGTCAGCGGAAGATCTCCTCACTACAGTCATATCTCCGAAATCTGCGCCGGCAGAGCCAGAGGTTGTTCTTCTATCCCTGTGGGTGATCTCGATACGTTGTCCATCTGGCTTGATAAGGAAAAGGATAATCGTGACCTGCTGGCGGGGTGCCGTAGGCTCATGAGTGCATGAAATCGAGATGTTACGCAGAGTTTCTCCCCAATCAGCTCTTGCTGAACCTGCGTGCGGGTAATCCAGCTCGAGATTGCATTTCCATATCATTGAAGACGGAGAGCCTGGCGGCACTAAAAATGTATCCGCAACTAGGTCGAGCACCTCTCGAGCGGCAGAGTCCTGTTGTTCTGTTGTGGTCGCTGAGCTGATCCACCCCCTTTTCTCGGCAAAGTCCCGGACAGCATTCTTGATTTGCTCGTCGATTTGCTGAACGAACACCTTACGACGTCGGAAGGCGTCATGCTGAGGTGATTCTTCACTTCGCAGCTCGCGCTCAAGGGGCAAATCGAACTCTACGAAGCCCCGGAATCCGGAGCGTCTTTGAAGTGGAATGTAGTCCGCATATTTTTCGGCGGCTCCGAGCGTTTCTATCCACTGTCCGTGTCTGAATAGTTGAACACCCGAATACTGAGATGGCAGATGTTCAATCTCATCTGCCTGCAATTCATCATCGTGTTTAAGGACGATGCGCTTAATCTTCAGGCGTGATCTTGAGTCTAAGGGAACATCACTTTTGACATAAATGTTTTCCGTCAAAGTGGCGGCTCTCCACGGTTCGTCACTCCACCAAGAAGGGGCTGATACGTCAACCGCACGGTTTGAGGCGTCAACTACAAGTATCTGGAGCTCGCCCTTTTGGATAGCGCGCCACCAGCACCGTTCGAGCCACCTACTCAGTTCTCCAGTCCTGAATCCCGCCACTGCCTCTTCGCTAAGAAAAGGGACAATTATTCTTGAGCCTATCTCTGACAGAGGCTGCAATTGCAACGGTATCCGCGCACTGTCGCTTTCATAGCTCGATTCGATTATGTGCCTAGCTTCGTCGCCTTCGTAGGGAGGAAACATTATTTGATCTGCTGGTCTGGCCAATCGAAAACCCATCCGATACGTACCATCTTCCAGAAGAGTGTCATAAATTATCATCATTCTCTCAAGCTGATTCCCATCAGGGCCTCGAACGCTAGCAGGCTGCCGTGAATGGAATAAGAAGCAGGCCTTGCCTTGACCACGGGATCCCAATGCATCTTCACCAGTCTTGGTATAGCCCATGGCCTCCCAGGCGGCCCAGTTCTCATCCGGCATTAGCTGCAAGTAACCTGTGGTGGCTGCTCTTTCCTGCAGTGTCTGCTCAGAAAGTACGGGGCCGCGAAGTCCTGTGGTATTTTGATCTGTAACCGTTAGCAGGTGCATCGTGTTGCCGGACTCCAGCCTCCGTCTGAGAAGGCGGTATTCGACCCGAACTGACCCGTGTGAGCCAGCACGACGAGCATCCAGGGCATTCTGCACTGGATCTTGAGCCAAAGCTCTCAATGGACCCATACTGTAACCCTGTATTATGTTGTTGACCACTTGAACCATGTTGCTGGGTGGAGACATAAATCCGTGCGTTGTAGTTGGCATGCGACCGACCTCCTGATAGGTACACTATCGAAAGAATGGGCAATACCAGCCGATCATCGTCTCTTTGATCTTGGCCTGGGCTTATGTTTGCTCCTGTTTATTACGTGTTGGCCGACATTCTTCGCCTTTGGGAAATGGACTCTTAGCCCGTAGAAGCCACGACGAAAGGGACGTACGAATCGATCGTCGACAACCAAGCGGGAAATCAGAGACATAGCTGGATCAGAGCCGAT
>Ga0187866_1001808_pt1 | contig 18884 bp, 17 predicted proteins | sample June2016WEW_11_1_3_FD_133013 | JGI IMG/M metagenome (GOLD analysis project Ga0187866, IMG submission 133013) | Peatland microbial communities from SPRUCE experiment site at the Marcell Experimental Forest, Minnesota, USA - June2016WEW_11_150 | ecosystem: Environmental > Terrestrial > Soil >...
AAGGCGGAGGAGGTGATCGCGCTGGCGAAGAAGTACCTGGAGCCGATCCCGCGGCACGATCCGCCGCCGCCGGTGCGCACGGTCGAGCCGGAACAGAAGGGGGAACGCCGGGTGGTGCTAAACAAGGCCGCGCAGTTGCCGCTCCAGATGTTCAGCTACCACGTGCCGCGCTCCGAAAGCCCGGAGCATTATGCGCTGGAGGCGCTCAGCAACGTGCTGGCTGAAGGCCGCAGCTCGCGGCTGTACCGCAGGCTGGTGGATCGCGACCAACTGGCCATCAATGTGGGATGTGGCGCCGAGTTTTCGCTCGACCCCGGGCAGATGATCTTTACCATCCAGCCCAGGAGCGGAGTGGATCCGGCCAAGTCCGAGCAGGCGTTCTTGGAGGAGATCGAGCGGGTGCGCTCGGCCGGAGTCTCCCCCGACGAACTGCAAAAGGCCAAGAACCAGTTGCTGGCGGATTTTTACCGCGAGCTCAAGAGGATCTCGGGCAAGGCCAACCTGCTGGGTGAATACGAGGTGTTCCTGGGCGACTACCGGAAGCTGCTGACGGCGGACAAGGAGCTGGAGAAGGTGACGGCCGAGGACGTCCAGAACGTGGCGAAGCGCTACCTTGGCCCCAAGAACAAGACGGTTGCCACGTTGATCCCCGAGAAACCGGAGGCCGCAAAATGAGCAGAATCATTCCACTCTTCCTGGCCGCCGCGGCGCTCGCGGCGCAGCCGGCACCGCAAGTCCGCCTGCCGCAGTACACCCGGGAGGTGCTGGCCAACGGCGCGGTTCTGGACCTGATGCCGCGCAAGGGAGTGCCCCTGGTTTCCGTGCTGGTGCTGGTTAAGGGCGGCGCGGAGTCGGATCCGGCGGAGCTGGCCGGCCTCTCCAGCCTGACGGCGGAGCTGCTGCGCCGCGGCACACCCACGCGCACGGCCGACAAGTTCTCCGAGGAAGCGGATTTCATCGGGGCCACCTTTTCGGCACGAGCCGATCCGCAATCCACCGTGATCGCGACGGAGTTCATGTCCAAAGACACCGACCGCGCGCTGGATCTGCTTTCCGACGCGGTGCTCCATCCCACGTTTCCGGAGGAGGAAGTGAAGAAGGCGCTCAGCCAGCGGATCGAGGCGTCCAAAGCCTCGAAGGATTCGCCGCAGGCCGCGGGGTCGGCGTACTTCCAGGTGTTCTTCTTCGGGCCGCAGCATCCCTACGGGCGGCTGGCTTCGGGCGACGAGCTGAGCCTGAAGCAGATCGACCGCGCGGCTATCGCGGCCTGCCACGCGCGCATGTACGCCGCGAGCAACCTCATCATCATCGCGGCGGGCGATTTCGAGCTGGCGGAGATGCGCGCCAAGCTCGCTAAGGCGTTCGCGGCCGCGCCCGCCGGCCAACCCTACCAGTGGCAGAAAGACCGGCCACCCGCCGGCGGCTCCGGGCCGCGGCTGTTGCTGGTGGACAAGCCCGACGCCGTCCAGACCTACTTCTGGATCGGGAACCCGGGCATCAGCCGCACGCATCCGGACCGCTGTGAACTTGTGTTGTAGAGGGCCAATTTATGTCTCCAAAGCATCCTCAACGATCTGTTGTAGTCGTCGACTTATCTAGATATAGTGACATCGCTAGAGATTTAGAGCAGCAACTCGGCACGTCAGCCGTGGTGTCTCTGAATGGACAAATTCATGAGATGATTGCGGCGGCCGTCGACGCTGCTCACGTGAATGAGAAAAAAGCCTTCATCAAGCCTACAGGCGATGGGGCTATCCTGGTTCTGCGCAGCCCGGCCGACGCATCACGGCTCGCAGCCGCTCTTCACACGATAGCCAAGGATTACAACCATGGTAAAGACGTCATTTTAGCCCAGCGGCACTATCGGATTGGTATTTGCACCGGACCTGTTGCCTCTCAGCAGCCTCACCCAACTCGCATGCGTAAGACCCTCAAAGATGTTGCAGGTCTTACGATATCCAACGCCGTCCGGTTCGAAGCGGCCTGCAGGACCGGAGAGGTACTGATCGACTCCGGGACGTGGGCGAACTTGCCAAAACCCATCAAAAACCTCTACGGCCCAGAGGAACAGATCAAGGGCAAGCGCGACGAAGTATTCCGGGCGCATCGTCGCGTAGTTGCAGCCCCTGCACCATGGGATTCAGTCGAGGCCCATCGCCTGCCCGTCCCGAAAAGTCCGCCTGATAGCGGCGAGGCTGAGCACATACGAGAGCTCATGAATATCCAGAACAGAGTGGTACACCACCTTGAGAAACAGGCTTCGCTTATGGGAGCGTACTGCCCACCTTACATCGTGATTCAGCTTGAGGAGGCTCGGCGCACAGTTGCGGAGCTCGCCGCCCGGTTCAAGGCGACGCTTTAGACCTCCGGAAATCCCAACTCACCCGGATTCCCTGGAAAGGCAGTACAGCTCCCTGGATGCGGTAAATCATGCGATGCACGCTACCATCGTCAAGAACCTCCGTTGGAAGCCCCAGGGGAGATCGACTCGGATGATACCACTCACTGCGGACGCGAAAGCGCTTAGCATCTTCTGATGCCAATGCCACCTCGACTTGAAATCCGAAGCTCGGGAGGTAGGACAGAAGTATATCCTCGCTCTTCTTGGGATGAAAGACCACGGCGGTTGCGTCCACCTTCGCGGTCTGCCCTCGCCTCAGATGGAATGGCACTCGATAGAAGACTCCATATGCACTGTGCTCGCGATATGGCCTGAGTTGTTCTTCGCGTAAAGAGAGCATGGCCGTGGTCCGAAGTGTCTCAATTGCCACATGTATAAGTTTACCATCAGCACTCAACCAAGCCGGAATGTGAAACACTACGAACTGACAATCGGAAGTAGCGGCATATTCACCTGGGACCTGGATATAGCTTTGCTGAATAACTGCTTGCACTGGTCTGGCCGGGCTGTGTGTTGGACTCAGGGATACCCGCCATGACATATCTTGCCGGTACGCGGTAGCGGAAATCACTTGCTCGAAGAAAGCCTCGACAAAATTCGGGGGGCAGTAAAGCTGTAGCTCACTCAGAATTCTCTGCAGCTCTTGCGGACTCCGCCTCCAATTACAGTCCGGCGACGAATTGCCCTCCTCCTCCAATGTGCCGCTACCATGTTCGAACGAGAGAAGTTGCTGCTCGATTCGAGATACAAGTGAACGCTGATCTTCCAGTCTCACGGCAAGTTCCGCCGGGAGCGTCAGAGAGGTGTAGGAAGCGGCTTGGCGCTCAAGGACCCTCAGAACGCGGCGCTCCCGCGCCAAAAGTTCACGCGCGCTCTCGGAATGCCACTCTGTCATGGATCTGCTCTGGGCAGGCTCGACGAGAACAGCGGAAAGTCAGGCAGGCGCAAGCGCGCCTGGAGCTCCGGCGTGCGACACACGCTCCACAGGAGCCACGAAAACACCTTCCTCGTCTGCGAGCAGTGCACGTCATCAACATCCCAGAACGAACCATGCGTTCGATAGGCGGATGCCGGGCACCCACCGCCGCAGACGCCGACAGCACTACAGTTGCGGCAAGGCTCCATATTGACAGCCAACCGCTCTCCCCACCATCTGACGGCCGGAAGATCTAGCAAGCGCTGCGGGCTGTCGATGTCTAGTATATTTCCTGAGAAAAACAGCCGATCAGACGCAAACGCCTGACAGACACCAACAGCCCCGTCCGTCGAAACCACGATCTGATGCCCACCCTGAGCGTAGCAATCCTGAAGAACAGGTCGATGACGACACAGGCTGTCCCTGATATCCCCAAGACGTCTCTCCACAATGCCTGCGCTGAGCAACGCCTCGTACAACATTACGACCGCCGAGGATACCCGTTGTGCAAACCCAGGACTCTGAGGTGTAAGCCCCGTGCGCTTGACGGATGATATCATTACAGGAAGTCTGAGCGATATTAGCCATTCCGTTATGCTGTCAAGAGCCGCCACGGAATAATCGCTCAGGGTGACAGACAGGGCTACATCGCAGCCGGCCTCGCGAACCACATCGAGAACCTGACGTTGAGTCCCGAGTGCGCACTTGGAACTGCGCGAAGGGCGCAGTCGATTGTTCAATGGGTCCGGACCGTCGAACGAGAGCACCACCTCCGTGTCGTGATCGGCAAGTTCACGAGCTTTTTCCCGTGTCATCAGTGTGCCGTTACTGACGATCCTGCAACGAAGCTGTCCGCTCCGTCGGCCAAACTTCGGATGACGGCTGACGCGATCAAGCACCCTGCGAACCAAATCCCACGCGAGCATAGGCTCACCACCGTAAAGCACAACCGAGTTGCGGTGAGCAGGATTCAGGATGTCCGTAAACAAGTCAACGGACTTAAGAGCGATCTCCGGCGTCATTCCTGGCGCTAGGGTCGCGGTCGTTGGCCGGCTGAGACAATGGGGGCACCGAAGATTACACGAAACCGTGACGAATAGGTATAGCTCCTTCAGGCCTCGGTCGTTCCGCAGTTCATCCAGAGTAGTATTCGCCAGATCACGAAGGTCGCTCCTTGGTGCGACAATACGCGCATCGAGAGCTGCGCGAGCCAAGTCCGCAACGTCGTTGACCTGCATGCCCGCGGCGACCAAGTTATCGAAGGCCTGACAGGGCCTCAAACCTTGCAGTGCAGACAACACCAAGCGACTAAAGACGGGATGTAGATATAGGGGTTTCAGGTAGTACGCATTGATAACAGCATATCCATCCGCTTCAATCGGATTCCTTAGCCAGTGCACACGGGGCATCCACTCCCAATTTCGGGCACAGTCACCCAGTGGAACTCGACCCGTCACATGCAGCGAGTCATACACCGCAGCACCGAGCCCAGAAGGCGACAACGGAGGGGATACTGTTGTACTGAGATTGCAGGAATTCGAGTCGCTCCCGCTTATCAAGTCGCGAGGCAAGGTCCTTGAATGCGAGAAAATACGGTGTGTAGCAATATAGATACGCGGACTGCAGGGGGTCGAGACTCCTCTGCGCCAACTCTCTCTCGATTTCGAGCGCGGTTGCGAATGGCAGTTGCGAAATCGCATATTTCCACGCGCTATCTAGTGAGCCGCCGCTCCAGAGCATCAGCTGTGCATTGGACAGAACAGCGTCTCGATGTTCGCGAAGTTTCTTTGCGATCAGCATTTCGGGGGGCAGGTCCGTCTGAGAACAGAGGAAATACGGTAGGGCCTGAGCCAGTCCCTCGCTCAAGGCTATTGTTGGGTGATGGGTACTTATCAGCGCCAGAACTTCAGGGGCTTCTCCACGCTCGACAGATCGTTTCCAGGATAAGAACTGCACTGCGTGTCCTGCGATCTCATGCGAAGGGATATAGTCGCATTGACCAGTTGTGAAACTATGCCTCTCATGTGCATTGATTTCAAGAAGGATTCCGCCATCAGGTTTCCCCGATAATCCAAAACTCCAAGGTTCGTCTTTGACAACTACCGTGATGTCGATGGGAAGAGTACTGGGCAGCTGAACCACCTTAGCAAGTCTATCGAGCCAAAAAGAACGAGACGCAAGGATGCGTTCTCTGAGCACCTCAGGTGAGTGTACGCCGAACGTAGTAGTGTACCGCAGGTGGTCCTCAACAGTGTAGGCGAGGCCATGCAGATGTAGGAGGTGCCGGATTTCTTCTGCCATTCGCGCGAGACGGCCCTCCGGAACAGATGCTGGGTGAATTCCCATCAGAGTCCATATGTATTTGTCAAACGGTACCTTTTCCCCCAATAGAACGCGGAGGAATGTTCGAGATGCCTGCAGGTCTTGAACAACCCTGGTGTCGGCGCAAGACGCAGATCTCAGGGCCTCGGCAATTCCGTCTAACTCAGAGAGAATAGAGTGCCGCGATTCGAAGTGCCCCACTGCGTCGAGGCGCGCGAGGTCGAAATCGATGATATCGTAGGAGGGGCGGTATTTCCCACTCTGCTCAAGTTGCTGCCAGGATCTGTAGACCGCAACCAGCCGCTTATAGGTGGTTGAGCAGTTTGATGATTGAGTTGCCATTGGAGTCGGCTGTTTTTGCTGGTTGGGACGAATTCTCGTCGGCGCGTTAGATGACGCTCCTTGTCGCCGGTCCGGCGGGGACCGGAGGAGGTGCAAGCTCACCACGGGTGAGCACAAAGCCTGAATCGCGATTCGGGTAGCATAGCGTCTTGATGGAAAACCGGTCGTGTGACCATCGCGTAGAGTTCGGACCATCTTCTTCATGCCGCACTTGGGAGTGCGGACCGGGCTCAGACCGTCTCGTTTCGGCGGCCATCGCTCCGCGCGCTGGCCGCGCCACCCGCCGGCGCAAGTCATTGAGCAGTTTTAGGCCATGCTCAGGGCAACCGCATCGATCCCACTTTGCAGTGTCGGACAACGGGGTACAGCCACTTAATCGTCGCACGATCAACCAATATAACCACGGGGCTGGCCTCCTTTCTCGTGAATTCTGGCCGAGTCGGCCGAGTTTGTGGGCTTGCGGGCGGAGGGTGGCGTGGTCACATACAAGGAGGTGGTCTCCTTTACTTTTGCCGCTGATACGAGGTAAAGTGTACACCAAGGTCCGGGCGGTCGTCAAGAAATATCGAGTGGTTCGAGCGACCTTGCACCATTTGTCACCGCCGGAGTAAAGACCCTAAGTACGGGCGGAGTTCGCACCTGTGAGATGAGTTTGAACCGCACCGAATCACTCGGCGGTGCCGCGAACTTTTCGGGCGGAGCGTGCTGGCGCACCTGCTCGGCAAAGACCAGCCGTGCATCGAGCAAAGGCGCATTGGATCTTGGAGCATGGACGGCTGCGAGTCCGGGCGAATCCTGCGGCGCCGCCAAATGCTCGTAAGCTGTTGAAAGCACGCACACTAAATCACTCAGTGAACAGGGCAGGACTCGAACCGCAGCCTCTGCTTGACAGTCGGTCTCAAGGCCGCTGCAAGAACATCTGCTTTCAACTGCTTAGGATTGCCTCAACTCGACCTTCAGACAGCGCGATGGCGATTGATCGACGAGAGTTGCCGAAGGATGCCGCTTCGTCGCAGCAGATGCTGCTCACCACTGCGCCCCGTCTGGCCCGAACGGAAACTCGAGCGTGCCTGCCTCCGGCCGCTGTACCAGATTGCCCAGCCGTCCCGGTCCCAAGTACAGGATCTTTCAGACGGTCGCTCCGCTTATTGCGGAACACCACCAGATAGCCGGAGAACGGATTGCATTGGATGGAGTGCTGGCCCATGATCCAGCGCCGCCCCCAACCTGGGCGGGCGCCACGGGCGCGGCGCAGCGGACCCTTGGCTGACGCTTGACTTCGCAGGCGGTGTGCACTAAAACTTGGACAATGCGAGTTCGAGACCTGCAAATCGTGGAGTCCCCGCCGCGACAGGTGTCGGTTCACGACGTCGTTGCACGTCGGCGGGAGCGGCTGCCGCGGCTGGTTTCATGGCTCATCGCGGTAGTCTACCGCAGGTTTTCGGGGCGGTGCCCAGAGTGTGGCAGTCCGGTCGAGAGCATTGCAGCGACACTCAACGAGAATATAAAGTACTTTCATCCTCTCCAGGTGATCGGTAGGCGGTATGTCGGCCTGCCGCTTTCGTCGGATCGACGCCGGTGCAGGCGATGCGGGCATACGTTGTAGGAGGCTGGAAATGCTGCATTACGCTTCATTGCCGTGGAGTCGCCAATCATGACGCAGGTGAAATCGCTTTCGGCGGGTGCCGTCATTCCGTCCTCCAGCGACACGGAGCGAGCCAAACCTTAACGCCGGTCGGCCACGAAGCTGGTGAAGGGCGGCGCGGAGTCCGATCCTGCGGAGCTGGCCGGCCTCTCCAGCCTGACGGCCGAGTTGCTGCGCCGCGGCACGCCCACCCGGACGGCGGATAAGTTCTCCGAGGATCTCGACTTCATCGGCGCCACCTTCTCGGCGCGCGCGGAGGCGCAATCCACGGTGGTCGCGACCGAGTTCATGTCCAAGGGCACCGACCGCGCCCTGAACCTGCTTTCCAGCGCCGTGCTCCACCCCACGTTTCCGGAGGAGGAAGTGAAGAAGGCGCTCAGCCAGCGCATCGAGGCGTCCAAGTCGTCGAAGGATTCGCCCCAGGCGGCCGCATCGTTCTACTTCCAGGTGTTCTTCTACGGGCCGCAACATCCCTACGGGCGGCTGGCCTCGGGCGACGAGCTGAGCCTGAAGCGGATCGACCGCGCGGCTATTGCGGCCTGCCACGCGCGCATGTACGCCGCGAGCAACCTCATCATCATCGCGGCGGGCGATTTCGACCCGGCGGAGATGCGCGCCAAACTCGCTAAGGCGTTCGCGGCCGCGCCCGCCGGCAAAGCCTACGAGTGGCAGAAAGACCAGCCGCCCGCCGGAGGCTCCGGGCCGCGGCTGCTGCTGGTGGACAAGCCCGATACCGTCCAGACCTACTTCTGGATCGGGAACCCGGGCATCCGCCGGACGCATCCGGACCGCATCCCTGTCTGGATCGTGAATACGCTGTTTGGCGGCCGGTTCACCTCGATGCTCAACGATGAGTTGCGGGTGAATTCCGGCTTGACCTACGGCGCTTCCTCGCGCGTGGACGCGAACCGGCTCAGCGGCCGGATCTCGATCTTCAGCTACACGCGCACGGACTCCACCGTCAAGGCGATCGACATGGCGCTGGAGGTGCTGAAGCGGTTGCGCGAGAAAGGCATCTCGGCCGGGCAACTGGCCTCCGCCAAGGCCTATCTCAAAGGGACTTTTCCCTCCGACCGGCTGGAAACCTCCGATCAGCTCGCGGGCGTGCTTGGCGAGATCGAGGTGTTCGGACTGAGCCGCGCGGAGGTCGACGACCTGTTCGCGCGCATCGACGCGGTCACCCTCGAGCAGGCCAACGAGGTGGTGCGGAAACATTTCGGCGCGGGCGACCTGGTGTTCACGCTGGTGGGCAACGCGGCGAAGATCCGTGACGGAGTGAAGAAGTACGCGCCGCGGGTGACCGAGATTCCCATCACGGCGCCGGGCTATCAGGTGAAGTAGCTATCGGTTATACTTCGGCGTAATCCCGCGGAGCTTGGCCCAGACGGCGTCGCAGGCGGCCAGGGTTTCCTCGGGGAGTGGGCCGTCCTCGATCGCTCTGAGGTTCTCTTCGAGCTGCTCGATCCGCGAGGCGCCCAGAATCACGCAGTCGGTCTGGGTGTGATGCAGGAGCCAGCTCAGGGAGAGGCTGACCAGCGAGCGGCCGGCTTGTTCAGCAGCCCGCCGCAGCTCGGCCACCGCATCGAAGTAGCAGGGACGCCAGTAGCGGTCCAGGTAGAGCTGGTTGTTGTCGAAGCGCGAGCCGGCCAGCGGCGCCTCCTGCGCATGCTTGCCTGTGAGCAGGCCTCCGGCGAGCGGGTTGTAGACCACCGTCGAGACGCCGAACTCCCGGCACATTGGCAGGTACTCCTGCTCGATACCGCGGGCCAGCAGGTTGTACATGGGCTGGGTGACCCAGGCCGGCTCGTAGCCGTGCCGCTCGGCCAGCCAGAGCATCCGCTCCACCTGCCAGCCGGCATAGTTCGAGCTGGCCGGGTAGCGCATCTTTCCCGCCTTGACAAGCTCGTCGAGGGTGGCGAGGGTTTCCTCGAGAGGGACCGAGTAGTCGGGAGCGTGCAGGTAGTACAGGTCGAGGTAGTCGGTGCCGAGGCGCGTAAGGCTTTCGTCGATGGCTCGCAGAATCGCCGCCCGCGACAGGCCGTGCTGGTCCGCGCCCTCGCCCATCGGAAAGAAGACTTTGCTCGCCAGCACGAGCTTGTCCCTGCGGCCCTTGAGGATTCGGCCCAGAATGGTCTCGGTCGCGCCTTTGTTGTAGATGTTCGCGGTGTCGAAGAAGTTGACCCCGGCATCCAGGCAGCGATCCACGATCCGGGCCGCGTCGGCCTCGCCGGTCTGCCCGCCGAAGGTCATCGTGCCGAAGCACACGCGGGAGACGGCGAGGCCGGTGTGTTTGAGGCGAACGGTCTTCACGGTTGCTGAGGCTTGGGCGCCGGCGCCGGCTGCCCCTGCATCCCCGGAGGGAGCAGCTTGATGATGTCCTCTTCGGCTATGGCCAACGAGAGTTTCATGGTGGCGCCTTCGGCCTTTAGGTCGAGGGTCTGGAGCAGGGGAGCGAACTGCTTCGCATTATCGCCCATGGTTGCCATGCCGATGAGCGCCCGCAGGCCATCCGCCATGCTGGTGGCGTCTTGCTCGGTGCGGGTGACCACCTCGAAGGCGATCAGCAGCTTGGGCCCGAAGGTGAGGCCGCCGCTGACCTGCAGGATGGACTTGACCGCGTCTCCTTGCAGGGCTCCGCCGAACGCCTCCTGAGGCGCGTTGCGAGCGAGGTCGGCCAGCGGGACGGTGGTGAGCAGCCAGATATGGTGGCTGGCTCGCACCGCGCGCATCTTCGCGGCAACGGCGGGGTCCAAGCCGCCCGGTTGCCCGCCGCGGCGCGCGAGGGCGGCCTTGACGGAGGCCGGGTCTCCAGCCAGGATCAGCGAACTGTCCGCCAGGGCCGCGGAGAAGGGCTCCTGCTGTTCCTTGGTGAATACGGTTACGCCCTGGACCGATGCTTCCGTCATGCCGCCGAGCTTGGCGAGGGCCCGAAGCGGAGCGGAGTCGAACGTTCCGTTGAACAGGATCAACACGCGGCCCTTCTGACCGGAGGCCGGGGCTGCGATGAAGACCTCGCGGATCCCCTTCCACAGCTCCAGCCCGGGTTTGGCCATTTCCTCGGCCGCTTTGGCCTGGGCCTCGACCTGCGAGGACATCATCTGTCCGAACTTGCTGGCCTTGATTTGCTCGACGTTGATCCCGACGACCACGCCGGTGTCGGAGGGGATCAGGCCGAGCGACTCGGGATCGGCGGCGCTTGCCGTGCCGGCGAGCAGCAGGGCACAAAAAGAGTACATCAGTATGCGAACCAGTCGATTTGGCATATTGCCTGAATTATACGCTAGATTACCCCCACCGCTTCCAGCATCCTGCGGTACTTCCGCAGCAGCTCGTAGACGACCACGCCGCCGGCGGTGGCCACGTTGAGTGAGTGCTTCATGCCCAGCATGGGGATGCGGACGTGGGTATCGCATCGCGCCAGCAGTTCGGGCCGGATCCCCTCCACCTCGTGTCCAAACACCAGGCACAGCAGGAAACTGGGTGTCCAGTCGAACAGATCCACCGAGTGAAGGCTGGTTTCCACGGCGGCGATCTCGCATCCTGTCGCGCGCAGGCGCTCCAGTACGGCCGCCGGCTCCCAGGAATGCTCCCAGGGAACCCTCTGCTCGGCGCCCAGGGCGGTCTTGCCGATCCCGGGCTTGGGCGGGCGTGGGGTAATGCCGCAGAGGTAGAGCTTTTCGAGGCGGACTGCGTCGGCGGTGCGGAAAAACGCGCCGACGTTGTACATGCTGCGGACGTTGTCGAGCAGCACGGAGAGGGGCAACTGGATGCGCTCGTAGGCGGCCCCGAGCGGCGTGGCCTGGTATGGTATGCGATCCATGGCGCTAGGATCATTCTATGGCCAACCTGGACGGAGAGCACCTGACAATCGAGGAGGTGGTGGCGGTCGCAAAGGAGGGAGAACCGGTTTCGCTGGCCCCGGAGGCGGTGCAGAAGATGCTGCGCGCGCGGGCCGTGGTGGAACGGCTGGCATCGGCGGACACGCCGGTCTACGGGGTCAATACCGGCGTGGGCCTGCTGGCGGACGTCCGGATTCCGCGCCAGGACCTGGAACAGTTGCAGCGGAATGTGGTGCGATCGCACGCCTGCGGAGTGGGCGAGCCGCTGCGCCGCGCGGAAGTCCGGGCCATGATGCTGATTCGGGCCAACGTGCTGGCCAAGGGGTTCTCGGGGATCCGGCCGGTCGTAGCCGAGCGTCTGTGCCAACTGCTGAACCGCGGTGTGACCCCGGTGGTGCCGTCGCGGGGGAGCGTGGGGGCGAGCGGCGACCTGGCGCCGCTGGCGCACATGGCGCTGGTGCTGATCGGCGAGGGCGAAGCGGAGGTCGAGGGCGCGCGCTGGCCGGGCGGGGAAGCGCTGGCGCGGGCCGGCCTCGAGCCGCTGACGCTGGCGTCCAAGGAAGGCATCTCGCTGGTGAACGGCACGCAGGCGATGCTGGCCGTCGGCTGCCTGGAGCTGGCCGCGGCCGAAATCCTGGCCGACACCGCCGACCTGGTGTGCGCGATGACTCTCGACGCGCTGCGCGGCACGCCGCGCGCCTTCGATCCGCGCATCCACCAGGCGCGGCCCTTCGCCGGGCAGCAAGTGAGCGCCGCGCGCCTGGCCCGCCTGCTCGAAGCGAGCGCCATCCGGGCGTCGCACGCGGCGTGCCGGCGCGTTCAGGACGCCTACTCGCTGCGTTGCGCGCCCCAGGTCCATGGCGCCGTGCGCGACACGCTGGCCGAGGCGCGGCGCGTGTTCTCGATTGAATTGAACTCGGCCACCGACAACCCGCTGGTCATCGGAGAGGAGGTCTTTTCGGGAGGCAACTTCCACGGCCAGCCGCTGGCGCTGGCGCTGGACTACATGGCCATAGCACTCACCGCGCTGGCCGGCATCTCCGAGCGGCGCATCGATCGGCTGGTCAACCCAGCGTTGAACGAGGACCTGCCGCCGTTCCTGGCGGGCCACGCGGGTCTGGAGTCGGGGCTGATGATGGCGCAGGTGACGGCGGCGGCGCTGGTGGGGGAGAACCGGGTGCTGTCGCATCCGGCTTCGCCCGGCTCGATCACCACCAGCGGCAACAAAGAGGACTTCGTCAGCATGGGAATGACCGCGGCGCTGAAACTTCGGGACGTGGTGCGGAACACGCGCACGGTGCTGGCGATCGAGGCGCTGGCGGCGGCGCGCGCGCTGGATTGCCTCCGGCCGCTGCGGTCGAGCCAGCCGATCGAAGCGGCGCGGGAACTCATCCCCACGCTGAGTGGAGATCAGCCGCTCTCGGGGCCAATCGCCAAAGTCGATGAGCTGATCGCCAGTGGGGCGCTGCGGGCGTCTTAGTACGCGGCTTCAGAAATCCGATAAGGTACGAAACACGCCGCGGACGCTCGCTCTAGATCGGTAGATGGAAGATCGACTCTTCATCAGCGGCGGGGGCCGTACCCTCGCCGTTCTCGCGGGCCTTCTCCATTTGCTCCGTTAGCGCGTCCAGGTCGATGCCGTCAAGCAGACTGAGCGCCTTCATGGCTTCAATCAGCGTCGCATGGATTGCCTCAAGGTCCTTCATCATAATCGCTCGGCCCGCATCGGAGTTCTTACGGAAGTTGTGTTGTCGATAGAAGGAATGGGCAAGGCGATTGCGCTCGTCCAGCACTTTCGATAGCAGCGGTTCGAGTTGATCTAGCGCGTCTGTATGGCGCTTTGCATTTTTTAGAAGTTGGCCGAACGTCTGACGGTTAATCCGATGCATCAGGGCAGTAGCGCCTTCACGGTCTACATCTAATGTGGGCGTTATGAGGCCCTCATCAACAGCGCCGAAGAACAAAAGCATTGTGCCGAGGTCTGTTTCGACGACCTGGGCCGCCTCTGAGACTTCGCCGAATTTGCCGTATATGTCATCGAGGGTAGGCATGATAACCAATTTAACAACAAGCTGGAAGGCAAGGAAGCGCCTAGCTGGTCTTCCCGTCATCCCGAAACGGACCCTTTTTGAAACATCGGCTTCATCCACGTGGCCGCATCACGCCCATTGCTGACATGTGCCAGGTAGACCGATAGATGTTCCCTGATGCCGCAACGTGGCGAAACCGATACGCGGCTTTGCCGGCGGGGAAACAGAGTACTCAACTGTACGCGAAAATCGCGTAGCGGGTGACGGGGCGGTAACCCATGCGCTGGTACAGGTGGAAGCCCGCCGCGCTGGCTTGGAGCACGCTGCGCTGGAGGCCGGATTCGGCTTGCGCGCACTCGAGTGCGTGGCGCATGATGGCTTCGCCGCAGCCCTTGCGCTGGTGCTGGGGCAGCGTGCCGACGGCGTAGACTCCGATTACTCCGCCGGCGATCAGCGTGGCCGCTGTTGCCACTGCGGTTTCCTCGCGGTACGCGACCCAGCCGGTCAGCCCTCCGCCCCAGGTCTTCTCGGATCCATAGATCTGGAGCGAGATGTCGAACGGAATGCCGAATGCGATCGACATGATGTGGTTGAAGGTGGCGCGAGTGCCGGGGTCGCGGACGCGCCGGAACTCGAGCTCCGGCAGCGGGCGCGCGGATGTCTCGATGCGCTCGGCCTCCATGCCCGGCAGCTCCACCACCAGGTGCAAGCCGTGGCGATAGAAAGTCTCGGCTGCCTTGGGGCGCAAGTCCCGGTCGAGCCAGCCTTGACACACCCAGATGGACCACCGCAGCCCCCGCGAGGCGTAGTAGGCGCCAGCCGCCTGGATGCGTTCATCGAGCTCGGAGGCGCCCTCTACCGGAGCGGTGAGGACTGCGCCGTTGAACATCGCGAACTGGAGCCCCGAAGAGCACACCGCCAGACCAGGTAGAGCCCGGGTGTCGCCGGCGGCTTTGGCGCGCCCGAACGCGCCCAGCATCTCGCGCAGGTTTTCCTCCATGGCCTCGATCGCCGGCACCCCAGTATCACAACAGAGTCAGCGGATCGACGTCAATCACCAGCGCGGTGGCGGGCCACTTGTGCTCGAGCGCGTAGCGGCGCAGCCCGTCCAGGGCCTCCTTGAGCGCCTTGCGGCTGGCGGCCTTGAGGAGTAGTTGATAGCGGTATTCGCTCTTCAGCCGCGCCACCGGCGCTTCGGCCGGGCCCAGGATTTTCAGTTGCTCCGGCGGGGGCGTGAGCAGCATGCCCAACTCGCCGCTCAACCGCAGCGCATCTTCCTGGCTCTGGCTGCGCACCAGCACATTGGCCAGCGCGCTGAACGGCGGGTAGCGCATGAGCCGGCGGAAGTGCAGCTCCTTTTCGTAGAACTGGTCGTAGTCCTGCGCGGCGGCGAAACGGACGGCGTAGTGGTCCGGGTTGATGGTCTGGACGAGCACTTGGCCCGGAAGGTCGCCCCGGCCGGCGCGCCCGGCCACCTGGGTGAGCAGTTGGAAGGTGCGCTCAGCGGCGCGGAAATCCGGCATGCCCAGGCCCACGTCGGCGGAGATCACCCCCACCAGGGTCACGTTGGGGATGTCGTGCCCCTTGGCGATCATCTGCGTGCCCACCAGGATGTCGTAACTGCCCTCGCGGAATCCCGTCAGGATGGTCTCGTAAGCGCGCTTGCCGGTGACCGTGTCGCGGTCCATGCGCGCCACACGGGCCGCGGGGAACTCGCGGTGCAACTCCTCCTCGACGCGCTCCGAGCCGATCCCCAGGAAGTAGATGTGCTCGCTGTGGCACTTCGGGCAATGCGTCGGGACGCGCTCGGCGTAATTGCAGTAGTGGCACAAGAGGCGGCGGTCGCGGCGGTGGAAGGTCAGGGTGACGGCGCAGTTGGCGCACTGGATGCGCTCGCCGCAGGAGCGGCAGGCGACAAAGCTCGAGAATCCGCGCCGGTTGAGCAGTAGCATGGTCTGCTCGCCGTTCTTGAGGCGCGCGTCGATGGCCTCGAGCAGCCGGCGCGAAAAGGTGGCCTGCTTACGCGTTTCCAGGAACTCGATCCGCATGTCCAGGATCTCGACCTGGGGCATGGGGCGCTGCTCGATGCGCTCGGGCAGCACCAGCAGTTGGTACTTGCCGCGGGCGGCGTTGTAGCGGCTCTCCAGGCTGGGAGTGGCCGAGCCCAGCACCACGCAGGCCCCGGCCGCCTGGGCGCGCACAATGGCCACGTCGCGCCCGTTGTAGCGCGGCGTTTCCTCCTGCTTGTAGCTCTGGTCGTGCTCCTCGTCGACGATGATGAGCCCGAGGTTGCCGACCGGCGCGAACACTCCCGAGCGCGTCCCCACCACCACCCCCGCTTCGCCCGCACGGATGCGCCGCCACTGCTCGGCGCGCTCGGAGTGGCCGAAGGCCGAGTGCAGGATGGCCACGCGGTTGCCGAACCGGTGGAAGAATTGGCCCGCCATGGCGGGGGTGAGCGCGATCTCGGGGACCAGCATCAGCGCGCCGCGCCCCATCCCCAGGGTCGCCTCGATGGTGTTCAGATAGATTTCGGTCTTGCCCGAACCGGTGACGCCCTGTAGCAGGAACGACCGGAACTGATGCGCTTCGAGGGCCGCGTGGATCTGGTCGAAGGCCTGCTGCTGGTGCGCGTTGAGCACGTGCGGCGGGCGCACGAATTGCGTCGAGACCGGCGACAGTTCCGCCTTCAGCGAGAGCAGTCCCCTGCGCGCCAGCGCGCGCGCCGCCTCACCGGCGTTGTGGACGGCGGTTTCGAGCTCCTTCAGGTTGTGCGTGCCGGGGTGCAGTTCCAGATAGGCGAGCAACTCGCGCTCGGCCTTCTTGTACTTGCCTTCGGGCGGTGCCTGCTGGAGCTCGACGCGCAGCCTCGCGGAGGGCGCGCGGAACGGATCGCGCTGCGCCTCGACGTCCTCGACTTCCAGGAAGCCCTTCTTCTCCAGTCCCCGAATGAGCCGCGCGGCGGCCTCGTTTTTCTTCGTGAGATAGGCGGCCGAGAGGGGTCGCCACTCGAGCAGGCGCATCAGCTCGACGGCCGGATCCTCCGAGGCCGGGGCGCCTAGCGTGAGCTGCCGCAGCGCATCGCGGCCTTTGCCGGTGAGCGAATAGACCTTCCCGTGGCGGAGCTCGCTCGCGAGCGGCACCATACTGCGCAGCACTTCGCCGAGCGGCGCGCAATAATAGCCGGCGATCCAGCGGCCCAGCGCCAGCATCTCCTCGCTGAGCACCGGGACGCTGTCCAGCAGCCGCAGCGCCTCGCGCGCGCCGCCCTCGGGCGCTTCGCCGTGCGCCCGCAAAACGATCCCGGTGAGCTTGCGCGCGCCGAACGGCACCAGCAGTCGGCACCCCGGCTTCACGCGATGGCGCAGCGTCTCCGGCAGCGCGTAGGTGAACGGGCGGTCAAGCGGCACGGGCAGGCTCACGTCGCAGTAAGGCGGGCCGTATCCAGGCGCTTGCGGAACTTCCGTCATGACGCTGTGCTCATACTCCACAGGAGATTAGTGACACGATGACACGTGCATTCTCTATCGTAGCCTTGTGGTTCGGGTTTGCGTGGTCGGGCCTGGTGGCATTAGGTTTCCTCCCGCCCGGTTCTTACCATGGCGACGAGTTCTTGGTTCTTGAACTATGGCACCTAGTGCTATAGAATGGATTGGGACGCAACTGTGCGAATCTTCAAGTCCAGGTGGTTTCAACGCTTTGCCAGGAGGGAAGGGATTGCGGATGCGGTCTTGCGTGAGGCTGTCGCTCGGGCCGAAAAGGGCCAGCTCGATGCCGACCTTGGCGGTGAGGTGATTAAGCAGCGGATCGCCAGACCAGGGCAGGGAAAATCGAAAGGCTACCGGACCATCATCCTTTTCCGGGGCGGGGCCAAGGCATTCTTCGTGTACGGATTCGCCAAAAGCCAGAGGGCGAACATCGACGACGATGAGGAAGAACAGTTCAAGGAAGCCGCGAAGCACGTCCTGGCGTTGACGGAGAAGCAGCTCGCGGAGCTGTTGCGGAGGGGCGATTTTGTGGAGGTGAAAAGCGAATGAGCAAGAAGTATCGAAGTGATGCGATGGCGGCCATCCATGAAACCATGGAGGCCTTGCACGATGTTGGGGCCATCGACAAACAGACGATGCGGCGTTTCGATGATGCCTGCCTTACGCCGATCCGGCCATTGAAACCTGAAGAGATCAAGGCGATCCGGGAGAGGGAACACGTCAGCCAGACCGTTTTCGCCAACTATCTGAACGTGACGAGCAGTCTGGTCAGCAAGTGGGAGCGCGGCGAAAAGCGGCCTTCTGGGGCCTCGCTCAAGCTGCTATCGCTGGTCGAGAAGAATGGGCTTGCCACCGTTGCATAGTCGCGAGACAACCAAAACCGGGGGGAGTGGTTACGAATCCAAACGCGTGGTTCACGGTTGTGGAAGTGACAGTCGTCGTTATGGCGCAATGCGCTGCCCCTGAGAATGAAAGCGTACTCGAGGGGCAACCGGGGACAGCCTGGGCCGTCCCCACAACGGACGGCCGAGGCAGTCCCTCGGTTGCGGGCGCCCGCTATCGCACAAAGTGCGGCAATTCGGCGGGGATCTCCAGGGCCAGTTCGACCAGGCCGCGATAGTTGCCGTCGACGTACCAGGGGGACTGGTAGATCAGTTTCTTGATCCCGCTCTTCTCGATCGTGTACACGTTGGCCCGGCGCGAGGCCAGTAGCTCCTTCAGTTTCGTACGGGCCGGCTCGGGATGGCAGTCCAGTAGATTCGTTCCGATGAGACGCTCGCCGCCGCTGCTCTCGAAGTTCTCGATAGCCTTCGCGTTCATGGCCAGGATGATTCCCTCGGAGTCGCAGACGGTGACCGCTCCGGGAAACTCCTCGATCCAGGCATGGCGTTCCATGTCTACATCTGGGGGAACAGGGGGCGCAGGGCCGGGTACAGGGCGCGGTAGACCTGGTGGCCGCGGGCGTAGAGTTCGGCTTGAGCCGGATCGGGCGCGGTGGAATCCACCTCGCGAATGGCGACGCGGCACACCTCGGGAACCGAGGCATACGCACCGGTGCCGACCTCGGCGAGCAGCGCGGCGCCATAGGCCGAGCCTTCCTGGGTTTCGAGAACGACCACCCGCTTGTTGAAGATGTTGGCCAGCAACTGGCGCCAGAAGGGGCTTTTCGCGCCGCCGCCCGACGCGCGCACGGATTCCACAGCCACGCCCAGTTCCTCGATGATGTCGAAGCAATCCTTCTGACTGTAGCTGACGCCCTCGAGCAGCGAGCGGATGAGGTCGGCTCGAGTGTTCTTGTTGGTGAGACCGATCCAGCCGCCGCGGGCTGAGGCGTCCAAGTGCGGCGTGCGCTCGCCCATCAGGTAGGGGAGCCAGTACAATCCTTGCGAGCCGGCGGGAGC
>Ga0187866_1001809_pt1 | contig 18882 bp, 15 predicted proteins | sample June2016WEW_11_1_3_FD_133013 | JGI IMG/M metagenome (GOLD analysis project Ga0187866, IMG submission 133013) | Peatland microbial communities from SPRUCE experiment site at the Marcell Experimental Forest, Minnesota, USA - June2016WEW_11_150 | ecosystem: Environmental > Terrestrial > Soil >...
GTCAGCACAGGGGATGTCTCAGTGAGGCCATAACCCTCGATGATCGTAATGCCGACTGCCTCAAAGAACTCCCCGAGCTCCCGGGAGAGGGCGGCTCCGCCCGACGCAAAGAACCGGATTCTTCCGCCCGTCCTCTGTTTCAGCTTTGAGAATACCAGGCGCTCAGCAAGTCCCTGCTGGAGACGCAGAATGGGAGAAACATCTTCACGTTTCCCCTCCGTCGCAAACTCCTTCCCCACGCTGACAGCCCAGCGGAAGATACGTTGTCGGGTCGGCGGACTGTTGTCAATCTGCTTCATGATCCGCGTATAAATCCGCTCAAACAATCTCGGCACCGTGGTAACAACCGTCGGCCGGATCTCAAGCAGGTTGTCGCTCACTGTTTCCGTGCTTTCCGCATATGCAACCGTCGAGCCGCACGCCATTGCGGTGTAGTATCCTGCCATACGTTCGAACGAGTGACAGAGCGGGAGAAACGAAAGGAGCGTATCACGGTCGTTGAGTGGAATCGTATCGGCAGCGGCTTTCATGTTCGAGCAAAGGTTGTGGTGTGTCAGCATCACTCCCTTTGGGTTCCCCGTCGTTCCGGAAGTATAGATGATGGTCAGAAGATCTTCGGGCCGGACCTTACCGATCGCATCACGAAAGAACGTTCGATGTAGTTTCTCAAATTCTTCGCCGAGTATGAACACCTCCGGAAAGGTCAGCGTCTTTCCGTTCCGCTGTTCCAGTTTCTCATTTATGATAATGATGCGCTGGAGTGTTCTCAGCTCCGACTCTATCTTCAGGATCTTGCCGAGCTGGAGGACATTCGAGACGATAACGATTTTAACTTCCGCATCGTTGAGGATATAGGCGATCTGCGGCGCGGTAAGAGTCGGATAAATCGGAACGTCAACGCCGCCAAGCGCGACAATTGCCAGGTCAGCGACAACCCACTCGGGACGGTTTTCAGAGATGATGGCGACCTTCTCGTCTTTCTTCACGCCCAGAGACGCAAGGCCGAGAGCGAACAATTCAACTCTCCGCCGGCACTGCGTGAAGGAAATTCCTTTGTACTGCTTCTCGACCTTGTGCATCAACATCGGTCGTTCATCAGTCGCATACTTCGTCGTTATCCTGTCGAACATTTCCGGAATCGTAGAAAAGTCAACAGCAACGGACATGGTGATTCCCTTCCCTGATATTGAATCATCTGAACGTGACGGCAGAAATTAAACGAAGGATTGAACGATATGCAAGGAGGAATCAATTCGACGTCCAATGTGTTCTTCTACGCGAGAGCGCAGCCTGCGAAAATCATCAGCAGCAGAACTGCTGCGTCGATGAGCGCCTCGCCGATTTCTGATACACAGATCTCACCCATAGATCAGAGTCGCTCGATCTGGGAATTCGCGTGTGACAAAAAAGTCGTGTGACCAATTTCAGACACCGCGAACCGTATTTGAGCTTCCAAACGAGGTTATGTCAAGTTAAATTATATCTGAAATTGTCGCCGTCTAAATTTTAACTTGACAAAGGTACCGCAACCGCTTATATTCACACTCAGTTGCGTCAGTTGAAAAGCTGATTTTTTGTTCTTTACCCCCAAGACGTTCCTTCTTCCACCAGGGGTGCTCGAAGTGGAAGAGTACGTCACACGCCATCGAGAGGCGTCTACCTAATCGCAGATGATGACCTATCCAGGGACAGGCCCACGCCGTGTCCACGGGTAGCTTTTTCTCTAGAGTTTAGAAACCCAACTTCCAGAACAGCTTAACCATGAGGAGAGCGCTATGCTTGAGAAGGCGACGATTCCGACGCCCGTAGAAGCCGAGCGCGCTGAACAATCCAACGATGTTCGTGGATTGAAATTTCAGCGCTATTTTTCGAAACCCGGAGTTCACCCGTTCGACGAAGTCGAATGGGAGCTGCGTACTGCCGTAATTTCCAACGAAAAGGGAGAAAAGATATTTGAACAGAAGGACGTCGAGATACCGAAGTCGTGGTCGATGACCGCCACCAACGTCGTTGTCTCGAAGTACTTCCATGGCAAACTCGGCTCCCCCGATCGTGAACGGAGTGTCAAGCAGCTTATCGAACGTGTTGCACGGACCATCTCCAACTGGGGAACAAAGGGTGGGTACTTCGCCAGCCAGGAAGATGCCGACATCTTTTATAATGAACTGACGTACATGCTGGTGAACCAGCTGATGTCGTTTAACAGTCCTGTCTGGTTCAACGTGGGGAACGAGGAACATCCGCAGTGCTCCGCGTGCTTCATCAACTCGGTTCAGGATTCGATGGATTCGATCCTGACACTCGCGAAAACAGAAGGCATGCTTTTCAAGTGGGGATCGGGTACTGGCTCCAACCTTTCAACCCTGCGATCATCGAAGGAATCCCTCGGCGGCGGCGGCACCGCCTCCGGACCGGTCTCTTTCATGAAGGGGTACGATGCATTCGCTGGCGTCATCAAGTCGGGGGGCAAAACCCGTCGGGCGGCGAAGATGGTCATCCTGAACATCGATCATCCCGACATCTCCGAATTCATCAACTGCAAGGCCGACGAAGAGAAGAAAGCATGGGCACTCATCGAAGCCGGCTACGACGGTGGCTTCAATGTCCCGGGCGGCGCATACGATTCCGTATTCTACCAGAACGCCAATCACTCGATCCGTGTGACCGATGAATTCATGAAGGCGTTCCTGGAAGACAAAGAATGGGTGACCAAGGCAGTGACCTCGGGCAAACCTGTTGACAAGTACCGTGCACGCGACATGATGCGCCAGATCTCCGATGCGGCATGGATCTGCGGCGATCCCGGCATGCAGTACCACTCGACAATCAACAGCTGGCACACCTGCCCGAACACAGCGCCGATCAACGCTTCCAACCCGTGCAGCGAGTACATGTTCCTCGACGACACGGCATGCAACCTCGCGTCTCTCAATGTCATGAAGTTCCGGCGCCCGGACGGTGAGTTTGATGTTGAAGCGTTCAGGAAGGCCGTTCAGGTCACGATCACGGCGATGGAAATCGAAGTCGACAACGCCAGTTATCCGACCCCCGCGATCGCCCAGAACAGCTTCGACTATCGGCCACTCGGTCTCGGCTATGCCAACCTCGGCGCACTGTTGATGGCCCGCGGACTCGCGTACGACAGCGACGAAGGTCGCTCCTATGCGGCGGCAATCACCTCCCTGATGTGCGGCGAAGCATACAAGCAGTCAGCACTTGTCGCAAAAGACATGGGACCGTTCAAGGGATATGCGAACAACCGCGAACCGATGCTGAACGTGATGCAGAAGCATGGCATCCACGCCGAGCGGATCAACAAGGAGTTCGTCCAGGCAGATCTTTGGGATGCTTCCAACGACGTCTGGAAGGACGTGGTGAAGTACGGGAAACAATATGGCATCAGAAACTCCCAGACCACGGTTCTTGCACCCACCGGAACGATCGGCTTTATGATGGACTGCGACACGACCGGCGTCGAGCCCGATATCGCCCTGGTGAAATACAAGAAGCTTGTCGGCGGTGGATTGATGAAGATCGTCAACCAGACGGTGCCGGAGGCCCTCCGCAAACTCGGCTACGACGGGGAGCAGATCGAGCACATCGTCGCCTACATCGATAACAACGATACGATCGAACGTTCGCCGCATCTGCGGGAAGAGCACCTCCCGGTTTTCGACTGCGCATTCAAGCCGGCCAACGGCGAGCGGTCGATCCAGTACATGGGTCACATCAAGATGATGGCGGCGGTGCAGCCGTTCCTTTCCGGCGCGATCTCCAAAACAGTCAATATGCCGACAGATGTCACTGCAGACGACATCCAGCATGCATACGTCGAGGCATGGAAACTCGGACTGAAGGCCATTGCGGTATACCGCGATGGCTGCAAACGCACACAGCCGCTCAGCACATCACTCGACGCGAAAAAAGAGGCCCCAAAGGCGCACCCGTTGCGCCGTCGGCTCCCGGACGAGCGGCAGTCAATCACACACAAATTCAGCATCGCCGGCCACGAAGGATACATCACGGTCGGTATGTTCGAAGATGGGATGCCGGGCGAAGTGTTCATTACGATGTCCAAGGAAGGATCCACGATTTCAGGTATGATGGACTCCTTTGCCACCTCGATCTCGATTGCCCTGCAATACGGGGTTCCTTTGAAGGTTTTGGTGGACAAGTTCAGCCATGCCCGGTTTGAGCCCTCCGGATTCACGAACAATCCAGAGATTCCGATCGCCAAATCGATCAGCGACTATATCTTCCGCTGGCTCGGTCTGAAGTTTCTCCAGAAGGACGACGCACCGACAACCGGCAGTATCACGCCGACGACGGCTAACGTGGCATCCCAGCCGAAGATTCGTCAACAGGATAATTCTCAGAGAATCACTTCTGCCCTTGAGCGGAACGAGAAAGTCGTTTTTCAGACTCAGGCGGATGCACCTCCCTGCCACGAGTGCGGAAGCATCATGATCCGCAGCGGCAGCTGCTACAAATGCCTGCAGTGCGGAGCAACGAGCGGGTGCTCGTGATTCATGGAAGTCCTCTTCAGGAAGAACAGGATCGGCACGCTCGGACTCGGGCGTGCCGATTTGCTTTGCCCCCTGCCAACAGGTAAGGCTGCATCCACCTTGCGCTCAAAAACCAAGGAATTCAAGTTCATGTCCAATCACATAACCCCCCCTAAAATCTGAGGTGACAGCATGAGGACACTCCTCGTCAAGCTCACGATTCTCCTTTCAGTCGCCGCGCTTTCACTCCCGGCCCAACAAGCTCAACAGGACAAGGCGCTGCTGGCAAAGGCGCAGAAGCTTGCCCAGCAGTACATCATCGTTGATACGCATATCGATGCCCCATATCGCCTGAAGATGAAGTTCGAAGACATCTCGAAGCTGACCCCGGACGGAAATTTCGACTACGTGCGCGCGAAGCAGGGAGGCCTCAAAGCCCCATTCATGTCGATCTACATCCCGGCCGAGTACGAGAAATCGGGGGGAGGAAAACAGCTTGCGGATACTCTCATCGACATGGTGGTCAAATTCTCGAAGGACTGGCCAAAGCAATTCGCCGTGGCCAAATCGGTTCAGGATGTCACGGCTCAGGTCAAACGAGGCGTCATCTCCTTGTGCATGGGGATGGAGAACGGCACACCGATCGAGCATGACCTGAAAAACGTTCAGTACTTCTACGACCGCGGCATACGGTACATCACGCTCGCCCACGCACTGAGCAACCACATCTCAGATTCATCGTACGACACAACGCATGTTTGGAGAGGATTGAGCTTCTTCGGCCGGCGACTCATAGCGGAGATGAACCGCGTTGGCATCATGGTCGACGTCTCCCACATTTCCGACGATGCTTTCTTCGAGGTTATGAACGTCACACGCACGCCGGTCATCGCCTCCCATTCCTCCTGCCGGTTCTTCACGCCAGGGTTCGAACGGAACATGTCGGATGACATGATCAAGCTCCTCGCAAAGAATGGTGGAGTCATGCAGATTAATTTCGGATCCTCCTTCCTCCGTGAGGACTACCAGAAGCTCGAGGCGCAACAAGGCAAGGAAGTCATGTCCTATATGAGGGACCATCACCTCAAGTTCGGCGACCCGGATGCGGAGACGTATTTGAAACAATACCGCAAAGATCACCCGGTTACGTTCGCTGATGTCACCGATGTGGCCAACCATATCGATCACGTGGTGAAGCTTGTGGGAGTGGATTACGTCGGCATCGGCTCCGACTTCGACGGCGTCGGCGACTCACTGCCGACAGGGCTCAAAGACGTCTCGATGTATCCCAACTTGGTCTACGAACTGCTGAAACGAGGTTATTCGGACAAGGACATTCAGAAGATTTGCGGTGGGAATCTCTTGAGAGTGTGGTCGCAGGTGGAGCAAAGAGCCAAGGAGCTTCAGGCGGAGTAAAATCAGCAGAGCACAGCCGCCACTGTGAACCATCTGACACAAACGGGTGTGCCGATCATCGACAGGAAGGTACAGGCCATGAAACGAACACTTTGCCTTCTCCTATCTTCCATTCTTCTCACAGTTGCATCCTTATCCCGGCCGCTGCTCGTCGGCAGCTCCTACGTCCTGAGCGACCGACTCACGGTGTCTTGTGACCTGAGGAGGGAGTCGAAGGATGCTCCCGACGATACCAGTGCGCGACGACCCCGCCTCCGTGATCTCGGCCTCGAAGTTGGAATCTTTCATACCGGTAAGCTGAATGCAATCACTGATGTCGCGGGTGTCCGCGTAGGACATGTTACACTTGTGGTGGCGGATAGCATACGGACAGGCGTGACCGCGGTACTTCCTCACGATGGAAATCTCTTTCAGGAGAAGGTGCCGGCAGCCATAGTTGTCGGGAACGGATTTGGCAAACTCGTCGGGAGCACGCAAGTTGAGGAGCTTGGCCAGATCGAAACACCGGTCCTCCTGACCAATACGCTTAGCGTTTGGGACGTGGCAGATGGAGTAGTCGACTATATGCTCGGGCTCCCCGGAAATGAAAATGTCCGATCCATCAACCCGATTGTCGGAGAAACCAATGATGGCGGACTCAACGATATAAGGGGAAGGCATGTCACACGATTGCACGCAGCCGAAGCAATCCGGAATGCGAAGTCAGGGGCTGTTGCGGAAGGATGTGTCGGAGCGGGAACGGGAACAGTCTGCTTTGGATGGAAAGGGGGCATCGGGACAAGTTCGCGGGTGCTCCCCTCATCCTTAGGCGGATTCACCGTCGGAGTGATCGTTCAGACCAACTATGGGGGCGTGCTGGACATCGCGGGAGTCCCCATCGGGAAGGAATTGGGCCGCTTCAGCTATCGCAATGAGGTGAAGAATCCGGGCGACGGATCATGCATGATCGTCGTCGCAACAGACGCGCCGCTGAACAGCGGACAGTTGAAACGACTCGCCCGAAGAGCGACACTTGCCCTGGGCAGGACAGGTTCGTCAATGAGTCATGGCAGCGGCGACTATGTGATTGCCTTCTCCACTGCACGCGATGTCCGCATACACCCTGATGACCAGAGAATCCAATTGATACCCCGACTCCGTGAAGACGACCTTTCGCCTCTGTTCCAGGCAGTCATAGAATCAACGGAAGAGGCAGTGTACAATTCACTGCTGAAGGCAACAACGACAAAAGGATACCACGGCACAGAGGTGGAGACACTACCTGTGGAAAAGGTGCGGGAAATTCTGAGAAAATACGGACGGGTCAAATAAGCCGATAGCTCGCCGTCGGCTAAACTCATCGGGACGCAGGGACACTCTCCCGTTCCATCATTTCGATAAATTGTTCGAAGAGGTAATCGCTGTCGTGCGGACCCGGAGACGCTTCCGGATGGTACTGAACACTGAAGATCGGAAGCTCCTTGTGGCGCAGGCCTTCGTTGGTTTCGTCATTCAGATTCACATGCGTGATCTCGATCGTTTTCTCATCGAGTGATCCGGGATCCACAGCGAAGCCGTGGTTCTGAGAAGTGATTTCAATTCCCTGCGTCCGGAGATTCTTGACCGGATGGTTCGCTCCCCGGTGGCCAAACTTCAGCTTGAAGGTCTTCCCTCCCAACGCCAGCGCAAGTAGCTGGTGACCAAGACAGATACCAAAGATCGGCTTCTTGCCGACGATCTTTTTGATATTCTGAATGCCATACCGCACCGCAGCCGGATCTCCAGGCCCATTCGAGAGAAAAATCCCGTCCGGCTCCATCTCGAGCACCTTCTCCGCCGGGTATGATGCGGGCACAACGGTGAGCTTGCAGCCGTACATCGTGAGTCGGCGCAAAATGTTTCGCTTCACACCATAGTCGTACACCACAACGCGCCATTCACGGCCGTTTCCTCCCTTTCCGAGAGTCTTGAGTGCAAACGGGGTCCGGTCAATCTCGCTCCAATCGTACGCCTTCTCGGTCGTCACAACTTTGACAAGATCAAGTCCGTTCATCGAAGGGGAACGCTTCGCTTTCGCAATCAGGCTTTCGTCATCAAGGTCAAGGGTCGATAGGACACCGCGGAGGGCACCCACGGTTCGGATCATTTTGGTCAGCATCCGCGTATCAATTCCCTGAATGGCGATGATCTTATGGGAGATCAGCCAATCACCCAGGCTTCCGGTTGCGCGGAAATTGCTGTAGAAATCAAAGTATTCCTTGACAACAAATCCGGCCACCTGCGGCTTGGCCGATTCGAGATCCTCGCTGTTGATGCCCACGTTGCCGATGAGCGGATAGGTCATCGTCACGATCTGTCCAGCATACGAAGGATCGGTCAGAATCTCCTGGTATCCCGTCATGCTCGTATTGAACACCACCTCGCCGGTAACTTCAGAGGAAGCTCCGAAGCTCTCACCGGTGAAAACCGTCCCATTCTCCAACGCTAGCTTAGCGACCAACGATGTCCTTTCAATTTCCGATTCGAAAAATCCTTGTGGAAGCAAAGATAGCAAGAATTGCCCGGTGGTGCAAATAACGAGTCATCGCAGAGAGTCATCGAGCGCAGGATGCAGAAATATCCACACTCTCGACTCACTCCTTCCAACCTGAAAAGATCGTGAAGTCTCCGCCTTCCCTGACTCAATTGACAGGTTCTTGGACGAGAAATTCAGGTGACGAACGATACGCCAACTCTTTTTTTTCCAGAACTCTGATTCGCCTTATAATGTTGCTATGGTCGGACAGGGTATGTGCATAGCCTCCTTGACATCCTATGCAAAAAGTGTTAATTTTAAGCGGAAAAATAGGCGTTTTTTGATGATTACACCTGGAAAACCGGAGCCATTGAACGAGCGGGAGAGGGATATCCTTCACCACGTCGTATTCAATTTCATTCAGTCTGCTGTTCCAGTTGGCTCGCGGTACATCTCCAAGCATTTTGATTCCCAGCTGAGCCCGGCAACGATTCGAAACGTTATGGCCGACCTCGAAGAGCTGGGATTCTTGTCGCATCCTCATACTTCGGCCGGCAGGGTTCCGACCGACCTCGGCTACAGGTATTACGTCGACTACCTGATGGAGGCGCAGTCACTTTCCGAGCACGAAATACGTCAGATTGAGCAGCAACTCAACAATGCTGCTGACGCCGACTCCCTCCTGAAGGAGACCTCTCGATTGCTGAGCAAGATTTCAAGGCAGCTCAGTGTCGTTTCGTCACCTCATATCAGCAGCGGGATATTCGAGAAACTCGAACTTATCTCCATCTCGAGCTCGAGGCTTCTTGTCGTCATCTCCATCCGGACAGGGTTGGTAAAAACCCTGATGATGGAAGTTGGGATCGAAATGAAGCGGGAGTACCTCGAACAGGTTGCCCGCCTCCTCAATGAGCGGCTCGCCGGGCTGACATTGCGGGAGATCCGGGATACGTTTGTGGAGCGAACGCGTGACATGCAGGATGAGCGAACCGGGCTCATCCGGCTCTTTATCGATTCTGTCGACAACCTTTTCGACGATATGAAGGATCGGGAAAAGGTGCACATTTCCGGTACGCAGAATATCATCGACCAACCTGAGTTTATTGATCCGAAGAACTTTCGGAGCGTTATCGAGCTTATCGAGAATGACGATATCATCGTCCACTTGCTCGAAAAACACGAGCATATGGACAAGAACTTCGCCATCACGATAGGATCGGAAAATCAGGAAAGCAAGGCGAAAGAATACAGCATCATTTCGGCCGTGTATGATCTGGACGGAGTCACAGGAAGAGTCGGGATCATTGGGCCCAAGCGTATGGAGTATGCCAAAATGATCCCCCTTGTTGATCAAGTGGCAAAGCTGGTCGCGAAGATGATGAGGGCATAGGAAGTCTTACGATGAACGAGAACCAGGAGAGAATGGAAGAGACAAAGAATCTTGACGAGCAGCAACCGCAGACCGAAGCAGAGCCGAAGGTGTCGGGAGCAACGGAACCTCCGGCGACCGATGAGACAGCCCTGAAGCTTGCTGAGGCGGAAAAGCAGGTCGAATACTACAAGGACCTTCTTCTAAGGAAGGTCGCTGAGTTCGACAACTTCAAGAAACGGGTAGAGAACGACTCGACCACTTCGTTGAGATACGCGAAGGCTGATATCATACAAAGCCTCCTTCCCGTGATTGATGATTTTGAACGATCGCTGAAACCAAGCAAGGACCAACGTGAGTCGGAAGCCTTCGCCAAAGGAGTCAATCTCATTTATCAGAAACTGGTAAAATTCCTCGATGTCCAGGGAGTCAAGGAAATCGAATCCCTCGGCAAGGAGTTTGACGTTCACTACCACGACGCTCTCCTCCAGGTGCCCCGGAGCGATGTTCCACCTCATGTGGTCATCGAGGTGGTCGAAAAAGGGTACTCACTTGACGACCGCGTCCTTCGACATGCAAAAGTCGTAGTCTCCACCACTCCGGCTGATAATGGAGCTCGCGATGCCAAGAGCACACCCACTGCCTCCACCCAGGATGCCGGCAATCCCACGAAGCTGGAGAACTAAGACGAAGCATGGCTAAACGAGATTATTACGAAATACTTGGCGTCTCCCGAAATGCGTCGCAGGAAGAGATTAAAAAGACGTATCGGCAGATGGCGTTGAAGTATCACCCCGATCGCAATCCCGGCAACAAAGAAGCGGAAGAACAATTCAAGGAAGCTGCGGAAGCGTACGAGATCCTGTCCGACAAAGACAAACGCCAGCGGTACGACCAGTTCGGCCACGAAGGCATACATGGGATGAACACCCACGAGTTCCACGACGTCAACGATATCTTTTCGGCATTCGGCGACATTTTCGGAAGAGGATTCGGCGGCGGCATCTTCGATGAGGTATTCGGTGCAGGCGGCCGAGGACGACGCGCGACGCGCAATCAGCATGGGACACCTGGAGCAGATCTTAAGGTGAAGCTACCGCTGACACTCGAAGAAATCGCATCAGGCATCGAGAAAAAGATTAAGGTCAAGAAACAGAAGAAGTGCGATGTCTGTAACGGTTCCGGCGCAAAGGCCGGTACTGGGACTTCGAGTTGCCCGCAGTGCAGCGGAACAGGCGAGCTGCGCCAGGTTTCCCGTTCGATGTTTGGACAGTTTGTGAACATCACTACATGTCCAACATGCGGCGGCGAAGGTCGTGTTGTCCACGACCCTTGCCCCAGCTGTCACGGTGAGGGGCGCATGCCGGGCGAGACAACTATCAAAGTCAGTGTTCCTGCCGGCGTCTCAGAAGGGAATTACATCCCGCTCCAAGGACAGGGAAACGCCGGACAGCGTGGCGGCCCCCCCGGCGATCTGATCGTTCTTATCGAGGAACAGCCGCATCAATACTTCACCCGGAGCGGCGACGACATCATTTATGACCTTAATGTGAGCTTTCCGATGGCGGCTCTCGGAGGTGAAATCGAAATTCCGACATTGACCGGCAAAGCGAAGCTGGTCATTGATCCAGGCACTCCCGCCGGGCGTATGCTGCGCATGCGTGACAAAGGGATCCCCCACCTCAACGGCTACAGCCGGGGCGACCAGCTTGTCCGGATCAGCATCTGGGTCCCGTCGAAACTCAACTCAAAGGAAAAAGAGCTTCTCAAACAGCTGGGCGAAAACGAGCACATTTCTCCCAACGAGGAGGAGCGCCACGGCCATTCAAAGACGTTTTTTGATAAGATGAAGGACGCCTTTTCGTAAGTAAACATGGTGCAACGGTTCGTCAACTGGCTTGCGTTGACGCGCTCGGAACAAAGGGTCTTGCTGTTCCTCTCGGCAACGCTCATCGTCGGTGCAGGCATTCGGTTGTATCAGGACACCTTTCCGACAAAGCGCCAGTTCGACTATCGCTCAATTGACAGTTCGTTCGCAGTTTTTAAGGATAGGCTCGCTACAGATTCGTTACGGAAAAAGCAGTTGAGGCCCGGTGAGACGGTCAATATCAATTCCGCCTCGAAAGAGGAACTTATTGCGCTCCCGGGCATCGGCGCAACACTTGCGGAGAGGATTATTTCTTACAGGGAGAATGAGGGGGAGTTCGGATCCATCGAGGACTTACAGAAAGTAAAAGGGATCAGTAAAAAAAAGCTCGAGAAGCTCAAACCACACGTCACCGTTCAATAGACTCACAGGGCTCAACGCCCACAGTATGACGAACGGGAAAGGCACCGTGAACTTATGAGATCCTCTTACTATGTCGGCATATCACTCTACAAAGGGCAGATCCAACTTGCCGAACTCGACCACGGGAAGAAAACGACTGTCACAGCGCTCACCGAGCGAAGCACGGCTATCGATTTCAGTCACGACGGCAATTTCTCCGCCGACCATCCCCAGCTTTTCACGTTCATCTATGAACTCGAAGAGCTGCTGAAGGAGAACAAGGTTCACTCCAAGATGATCTCCTTTGCTCTCCCGACGGAACCGGTCCTGATCAACGTCATTCCCGTGGATGCGGCGCTACAGGGAAACGAGCTGAATGCCCACATCCAATGGGAGTTCGAACAATATTATCCGAACGTCCCTGTCAAGGATTTCATGATCAGTGCCTACCCTATCCCGGGGCCGAAGAAGAATGTCAGATCGGTATTTCTTGTAGCGGTCCGGAGAGGATTGATCGCATTCCTGAAGCGGGCCGCGAGCGAGCTCCGGCTGCAGGTGCATGTGATCGATATTGATCACTTTAGTGCGGAGAAGACGCTCCGTTTCTGCCATCCCGAGGTCCTGAAAGAGAACGTCATGTTGTTCGGGCTCCGCGGCAAAGCCATCGATGCAAGCCTGGTGTCCCAAGGGCAATACACGGATTATCGCGGATTCTGCGCCGACGTGCCTGATGATCTCAAAAAGAGCGTTCTCACCTACAAACAACACCTTGAACAGAAAGACGGGATCCATCCTCCCACAAAAATCGTCCTCTACGGATTTGACATCACTCCCCACACAATTTCTCAAATTCAGAAAGAAACGGGGATCGCCACTCTGGCCCTCGACTCCATGCGTAATCTAGTTCCTTCCAAGAAGCTTTATGCGGAGTACGTGAAGGATAGTTCTCGATTTGCTGCAGCCGTCGGACTTGCTCTGCGAACTCAATGAGGATTATTGCCGGACAGTACCGCGGCCGCGCGCTCTCCACCGTCCGCGATCTTTCTGTACGACCAACCACAGACCGTGCGAAGCAAACCATCTTCGACATCCTGTCGACCCGCATGGAACTTGACAGTATCGAGGTTCTCGATCTCTTCGCCGGAAGCGGAAGTCTGGGATTGGAGGCCATCAGTCGCGGGGCCTCACACGTCACGTTTGTTGACAAAGCAGCGCAATCGCTGCGCTCCCTGGAATCCAATATCGAGACACTGGGCTGCGCCGATCAATGCACGGCATACACGGCGGATGTGTTCTGGTTTTTGAAGAACACGCACAAAGCGTTTGATCTCGTGTTCGTCGATCCCCCCTATCGCCTGGAACGGATTGAAGAGCTTCCGACTGCAATTTTTGAGTCTCCGGTCGTGAAGGAGGGAACCATTGTGGTGATGGAGCACAGCAAAGAAAGTCAGGTGGTTGTGTCGGACACAATGTATGACGTCACACGCAAGCAGTTTGGACAGACGACAGTGCTAATACTGCAGACCAAGTCAAAACATGTTTGATTGTCGATTGTTGATGTTCCAGGGTTTGAGTTCTTTGTTTCAATTGATTTCATACTTCCTTAGGATTTCGAATTTCGTGCTTCGGATTTCAACCAGAGAACTGGTTTAATTGTGAATGGTCAACGGTCAATTGACAATCGTCAATTGATTGTTCACAATTGACCATTTGATGCGAGGAACCCCCATGAGAACAGCCATCTACCCCGGCACCTTCGACCCAATCACCAACGGCCATCTGGACATTATCGAGCGGGCGCTGAAGCTCTTCGACAGGGTGATTATCACCATCGCCCGGAACTCTGCTAAGAATCCTTTGTTTTCAGAAGAGGAACGGCTGGCGATGATCAAGGAGTCGGTCAAGCATCTCAAAGGGGTCGAAATTGACTCCTTTGACGGCCTGCTGGTTGAATACGCACACCAGAAGAAGGCCACCGCCGTCGTGCGGGGACTGCGTGCAATCTCGGACTTTGAGTACGAGCTTCAGATGGCGCTCATGAACAGGAAGCTCGACGAGGACCTGGTTACGGTCTTCCTGATGCCGAACGAGCGATACACGTATCTCAACTCGAGCATTGTTCGCGAGATTGCCGGGCATGAGGGGGATATTCGGGAATTTGTTCCGCCACACGTCCTCAGCGCGCTCGAAGAGAAACTCCACAAACACAGGACCACCAAAAGGAAGAAACGATAGTTGAAGTCCCTCTCCCGGGTTGTCGACAAAACTGAAGCATCGCAAACGCTGGCCCTGACAGCCCTCGCAAAAAAGCTTTATGCTGAAGGGGTCGATGTTGTGACGCTGACTGCGGGAGAGCCCGATTTTCCTACACCGTTCCACGTCAAAGAAGCAGCAAAGAAGGCGATCGAAGACAACCGGACAACGTATACACAGAATGCCGGCATACCGGAGCTGCGGAAGGCGATAGCGGAGAAGTTTCAGAAAGACAACAACCTCTTTTTCAGCCCTGACCAGATTCTTGTTTCGAACGGAGCAAAGCACTCACTCTACAACACGCTGAAGGCGATCTGCAATGACGGGGATGAGGTGATCATCCCTGCCCCCTACTGGGTCAGCTATCCGCAGATGGTCGCGCTTGTCGATGCAATACCGGTTGTTGTGCCGACGAGAGAAGAGAACGAATTCAAATTGACGCCCGATGAGCTCAGTGAGGCAATCACCGACAAGACAAAGGCTCTGCTTTTCTGCACGCCATCGAACCCAACAGGGTCGGTTTATTCGCGGAAACAGCTGGAAGATCTCGCCAAGGTCGTTGCCGAGCATGAGATCTACGTGGTTGCAGACGAGATCTACGAGAAGGTCATCTACGACGGTGCAGAGCATTTCTCGATAGGATCGGTTCCGGCGATCAGAGACTTTGTGATTACAGTCAACGGGTTCTCAAAAGCGTACTCGATGACAGGTTGGAGGATAGGATTTCTGGGAGCGAGACAGGGCATTGTCACAAACGCGGAAAAAGTGCAGGGGCAGGTGACATCGAACGCCTCTTCGATATCTCAGTATGCCACTCTGGCCGCCCTGGCAGGACCGGAGGATGAGCTGCGAAGCATGGCTGCCGAGTTCCGCAGGCGACGTGATTTCATTCACGGGGAAGTGACATCCATTGAAGGCATTTCCTGCATCAAACCAAAAGGGGCCTTCTACATCTTCCCGAACGTCAGCGCGTATTATGGAAGAACATTCAAGGGGAAAAAGATAGAATCGGGCGATGATATCGCTCAATTCCTGCTGGATGAAGAGAGGGTCGTGGTTGTCCCTGGCAGCGGCTTTGGTGCAATGGACCACGTAAGAATTTCGTATGCGTGCTCTATGTCGGAGCTTGAGAGAGCTGCCGAGAGGCTGAATCGGGGATTCAAGAAGCTTTTTTGAAATTCGGAATCCGAAAATCTAAATCCTAAGGAAGCCCGAAATCCCAGACTATCTTCACTCATACCTTCGGATTTCGATATGCTGATTTGTTTCGTGTTTCGAGTTTCGGATTTCGTGCTTTTTTGTTAGTTTTTGTCAGGGATTCGAGGAAGGACCAACTACCGTTATGCCAACGTACGATTACAAGTGCAAGAAATGCGGACACACGTTTGAAGAATTCCAGTCGATGAGCGCTAAGAAGCTCGTCATATGTCCTTCGTGCGGCAAGCCCGGGCTCGTCCGCCTCATGTCAAGCGGGACAAGTTTGGTGTTCAAAGGCAGCGGATTTTATCAGACAGACTACAAGAAATCAGGATCTTCTACAAGTTCTTCATCTTCTAAATCTAAGTCAGAATCGTCGTCTGCCGAAAAAAGCTCGGGCTCATCTACAGATTCCACGAAAACCAAATCAAAGCCAACACCACCCCCATCGAACCCATCCAAACCAGAGTCAAAGTAATTGTCGATTGTCGATTTCCGAGTGTCGATTGGTGATGACGTGAGTAGTACACAGCGTCGATCACCACATAATGGCGACAACCAATTATCAATTGACAATTGACCATTCACCATTGACCATTATATCTTTCCTCTACGGCGTCTGGCACACCAACGTCCGCCACGTTCCGGGCATATAAGTCATCGTCCCTGAGCAGTGCCACCAAACAACGACAACCTGACACCCTTTCTTGTACCCCGTGACCTGAGAATAGGGTATCTCTTTCGTCGCTCTCGCTTGAATCGATTTATTGACTTCGCACGACGGTATCCAGTCGATCAGCGTAAATGTCACCTGCTCGACCGCGAAGTAGTAGACGGATTCGGTTGTCTTGTTCGTGAGAAACATGCTGTTGACATCCACCCGCACCTGGAGGCCGTTGACATCATCGTAGGTGTAGTCGTTGCCGAGGTCGCGGCAGCTGTGAAAGAAGACCAGGAACAGTGCAATGCTCAGAAGTAGGGTCGACACATTGCGCGCGCTCATCGTCATCGATATTCCAGAATACGAATGCAACTTGTCCCGGTGACCGATATGCAACTTGATTACCATTCGCCAATTGCCCAATTCACGACTCGCCAACCTCGCGTCTCCACCCTACGGAACCTGAAACACCATCGTCCGCCACGTTTCGGAACAATGCCACCAAAGAAGCACAACCTGACACCCTCTCTTGTAGCCCGTGACCTCCAAATAGGGTATCTCCTTCGTCTCTCCCGGTTGCACGGATATACTGATATAGCACGGCGGTATCCAGTCGATCGGCTGCCTGAAGGTCACCTGTTCGATGGCAAAGTAGTAGACGGTTTCGGATGTCTTGTTCGTGAGAAACATGCTGTTGACATCGGCCCGTACCTCGATACCATTGACATCGTCGTAGGTGTAGTTGTTGCCGAGGTCGCGGCAGCTGTGAAAGAAGGCCAGGAACAGTGTAATGCTCAGAAGCAGGGTCAACACATTGCGTGCGCTCTTCGTCATCGGTATTCCGGAATACACAAGCAATTTGTCTCGGTGATCAATATGCAACTTGCCTGACACTTGAGTCGTGGCTGCAGACGATCGCTGTTTCCTCGGATTGCCCTTGCTATAGCATCGCCTGGATGGTGAATCCAATTACGATACCGCGATTAGAGCCATCATATCCGCCGGACGTATCACCAATGCGCGTGACCGTACCGGAATTCCATGTTCCATTTATTCGAGCCCTCAGGGAATGACCGATATCCCATCGTGCGTTCCAGTCAATTTGGTTTCCGCGGAGTGTCAGGAAGCCTTCTTCGAGTGAGTACGAGTAACCAACCTGCACATCAACCCGACTCACGAGGCCGACTTGTACATTCGTGGACACGGTTCTGGTTTTTGGGGTTGTACTTCCGACCTCTTTTTGGGTCTCCCAGTTCAGCGACGCAGCATAATCACCCGGTTGGGTAATTCTCCCCCAGAAGAATTCGATTTCATTGAGTTCGGGCCCCGAGAAGTTCAGATTGTGAAGCGTAAGACCTATCGTATAATTCCATCCTTTTCCTGGGTCGTAGGCATCCTTCCGCTCCCAGGCTAAGCTCGCTCCTCCCCCGATCTGCAGATGATCCCCAATGCCATAGCTGAACTCGTCCGCGACGCGCGCCAATTCACTGCTCGGACTTTCATGAGAATTGTAATTCAGGCTAAGCTGGTTCTTTGCTTCCTTGTCCCTCAGATATTTTCCACTGTATGGTGACCGTCTCAGATCCGTCACAGTAACAGGTTGTTGCAGCCACAGGGAAGCGACCATCACAGATGTCACGAAATACTCTTGATCGTTGCCGTATGCTGGTGGCGGTGGCGACCCTGGTATCCCGTCCTGGCTCATGCTTTCATCCCAGTGACTTCCCCCCCCATTCCACGTCGGCGGAAAGAAACACGTGCTCAGATAGAAGATGACTCACTTTTGCATCCAGCGATTCCTGATCTCCTGTATGCTGGTCCAGCAAGCTCACCTGGCGTTGATCGGTTGACATCATGTATACAAGCGAATTCTCAGATTTGAAGCTCTCGTAGTTCCCGGTAAGCGCCAGTGAAGTGAATTCACTGAACCCGTACATAAATTGAAAAGGAACCACAACCGATTTGAATGATCCAGCACCAGTGATTGCACTCGTTCGGGATGAATAATAGACCGGGGCCGCCGTCGCCACCAAAGAGCCGGGATCGAGGATGTTTTCGGAGAAATGATAGTAGTAGGCGAAGTTCTCGGACCTATACTGAAGCGCTCCGTCAGTCAGGTATCCGAGATTGCCAAATATCGAATACGTACCGGTTCCGGCTTGTTTGAAAACCTGCTCGGCATGGAAGCCGCCGCCACCCTGTAATCCAGCGGACATCCTAAATGAAACACTTGCATCGTACGCTTGAGAGGTTGGCTGCGGTGATATGTTTGCTATGCTTCCCGACAATTGAAATGTTTCGCGGTTCCCTGTCGCGCCGGAGAGAGACGTTGTGTTGCTCTCGTGCGTTGAGGTGGAGCCAGAGCTTTCGCTCCTGTAGTAGTTATGATTGAAATCGAGTGTGCCTGCCCCAGTCGCCCGGAACCTGCCAAAAAGATCTTCCATAAGGATCCTCGTTGTATCCCGAATCAGGACCCTGTGTCCCGCGTCGTCGGGTGTATCACCTGCCTGACCGTAGCTTTGATCGCATGCACTGATAACGAAGAGGATTACCAGCAATGTCCTCATGAGAATCTCCATATGATCTTTAGACCTCACGAAACTGTCCGGACGCGATTCGACAGCCCTTAGAGTTGAACGATGACGATCTGATTGTATTCTCTTGCACGCGCCGATGCGGAGAAGATTGACCGGGAACTCCCTCCGGTAGAATGTACAC
>Ga0187866_1001810_pt1 | contig 18880 bp, 11 predicted proteins | sample June2016WEW_11_1_3_FD_133013 | JGI IMG/M metagenome (GOLD analysis project Ga0187866, IMG submission 133013) | Peatland microbial communities from SPRUCE experiment site at the Marcell Experimental Forest, Minnesota, USA - June2016WEW_11_150 | ecosystem: Environmental > Terrestrial > Soil >...
ATACTTCCGCATCAGGAACCCGGCAGGCATGGAAAGAAGAAAGTACCCCATATAGAAGGCTGATTGAATCAATCCCGCCTTGAAGCGGGTGATTTCGAAGGATTTCATAAACTGCTTGATAAGGATGTCATTCAAATTGTTGGGAATGCCCCAAAGCAGAAACAGCGCCGTCACCAGAACAAAGGGCAAGGTATTACCGGGTGAGAACAATCGGGCCGCGCGACCCTGGGTTAGATTTTCTTGCACCTTCGGCATATGTGAGACTCCGGGGCCCTCGATGTGGGATCGGGCTAGTCCAGACCAGCGAGCTCGCTGTTGTTTTTCGGTGCCGGCGCCGCCGACCACCGGATGATCAGCCGAGTCTCGACCATGTACTCAACGCCGCAGTATGCCTCGACCGTAGCAGCAGGTCGAAGCCGCGGGCCACCTACGCCGAGGCAAAGCCCTTGACGATCCTCGGGAAACGGGACTGGCAATGTCCGATACGATCAGGCGCAAGGAATCACTGCCGCCACGCGCCAAACGCAGGGCGTGAGGGTTTCTGTAGAACCTGATCTGGCGGGTCACCTCGAGTCCCCGATACCGGGTTTCCGGTGCTACGGGCCGGGTCCTGTTTGCCACGTGTGGCACCGTGGCGATCGAGACCCCAGCCTGATACTGAATAAGTTGGCTATCGCAGCATAAACAATCCTTCGTCGATGTCGAGGCGCCAAATACCTAGCCAACCAAGCGCGAGCCCGCCCCCGTCATCTGGCCCTGCCGCACCAGGTGGCGACCCATCGCGGCACGAAGTCTACACTCGGCATCCGCGTTCCAGTAACTGCAGTCAAGCTCCAGGAAAACGGACGTGTAGGGAATGGTCATATTCGTCTTGATGATCAGCACCCGAAAGGTCTGACCGGCCTGGTCGAGCGCCGAGATGATCTGTTCATGCGGCCGGACGTCTGTCGCGTAGTCCTTGAGCAACCCCGAAAGCTGCTGGCGATAGGCAGAGATGCCTGGCGCATCCTCTTCTTCCACCAACTCCAATTCCTGGTCGGTGTAAATCATGGGTCTTACATGCCTGGACCTGACGACACCGGCAAGAACTTCTTGCACAACCTCCACATGATCCGCGTCCGATACGATCGTCTCGATTCCGTCACGAGAGTGAGCAGGGTAGGCCGAATCGGCGACAACAATCCAGTTGCGATGGCCGAGGAGCGGAAGGCGCTCCTGAAGCGCCTGTCGCCAACTCACCGTCGCAGGATTCGCTAACTCAGCTTGTCGGGCACTGGCCATCACTTAATACCTCCTGGGAGATGGGTAAACGGCGTTTCCATTCCCCCTGACCAACTGTTTTCCCTGGCCTCCGTCTCAGTGCGCGCGGCGGCCTCCATCCTTCGTCATCTACCTACTCAGTGTGAGCTGATCTCTTCGTCAAAACAGACTGAGACCTTGCCACATTTTCCCGAGGCCATCAGCGCGTAGGCTTCACCGACTCTGTCGAGCGCGAACCGGTGCGTCACCAGATCGGCGGGGTGCAAGTTCCAGCGGACCAGCCGCTCCACCAGTTCCTCCATGAGCCAAGTTGAGGTGACCCAGGAACCGAAAATCGTTTTCTGGTCGTGGATGATGTCTGGGGAGGGATTGAACTCCACTCTGCCGCCTTCCCCCAGAAAGACGATTCTGCCCCACTTGCGGGTGGCGCGGATGGCTGTTGCGCGAGCAAAATCGTTCGCGGAACAGTCGACCGCGCGCTCGACACCGTGCCCCCCCGTCAGTTCCTTCACCTGTGCGACGTTGTCCGGGCCACTGGCCAGGACGTCATCACACAAACCCAGTTCTTGGGCGAGTTTCATGCGCTCTTCGACGACGTCGATGCCGATGATCCTGCTGGCGCCCAGCTTACGGCAAAGCGCTCCGGTCGCAAGCCCCACGGGTCCGAGACCCGTGATCAGCACGGAATCGTTTCCGCTGATCCCTATCTTTTGCAGACCTTCATAAACAGTCCCGAAGCCGCAGGCGACCTGCGCGCCGTCAGCGTAAGAGAGTTCATCCGGGAGGTAAATTAGATCCTTTTCCTCGGCTAGGAGGTAGTCAGCCATTCCGCCATCCCGTTGCCAACCATACGCCCGGCGGTATTTCTCGCTGGCGCAGGAGATCATGTAACCCCGGCGGCAATCGTTGCACAGACCACAACCCGAAATGTGGTAGACGATTACGCGGTCGCCTTCTTTATACCGGCGGCAACCGGGCCCCGCCTTAACAATTTGGCCGCACGGCTCATGACCAGCGATGACTCCCTGGTAGCCCTCGGGCCCTTTGCCAAGGTGCTCGTGGTAGATACATCGGATATCCGAACCGCAAATGGTCGAAGCCTTCATGCGAAGCACCACCTCGCCATGGCCGGGCTCCGGAACCGTCACTTCTCTGAGCTGCACGGTGCTGTTGCCAGGTAGATACGCACCCCTCATGCTTACGCTCATTTTGTGAGTCCTTTCGTCCTCACCACTTCAGAATGACAGGCAATTCCCCCTTCACTCGAGTCATGGAGGCGTGATCTCTCCATTCACGTCCCACAAGTCTTCCCAGGTTTGCCCCTCTTTCCACAAGAAGACTTGGCCCTTGATGAGACGGCAGTTCTTGTCAATGCCCGCGATCTCCTTCATCTCATCATCCCTCAGAGGCTCGCTCATGACGCCTTTAAGGTTGCTCAGATAATTCCGGCGCTTGGTGGAAAACGGGATCGGCGTCTGGCCCCGCTGCACTGCCCATTTCACACACACAACCGCGGGATGAACGCCTAACCGCTTCGCGATCTTCACCAGGACGGGGTCTTCGATGTCCACGGTGTCCTCCGGAGTCCTGTCGCGTTCGGGGCGGGCCGGGGAGCCGATCGGGCAGTACCCGATGGGCTCCATCCCGTTGGAGCGCACAAAATCAAACAGTTCCGGCTGCTGGAAATGCGGGTGCAGCTCCATCTCGTTGGCCGCCGGCTTAATACGCGCGTCCCTGAGCAGGAGTCTGACCTTCGGAATCGTCATGTTTGACGTGCCGATGTGCCGCACCAGCCCCATGTCCACCAACTTTTCCATCTGGCGCCAGGTCTTCATGAAATTTTCGTGGATGTAGGGCTTCGCCTCGGGGCTCCGCGACGTCACATCGCAGTGGGGCGGGTGATAATTCGGAAACGGCCAGTGAACCAGGTACATGTCAAGGTAATCCAACTGCAAATCCGCAAGCGATTTCTTGCAGGACGCGATGACAGCGTCTTCGCCATGCTTGTCGTTCCACAATTTAGAGGTGACCCACAGTTCTTCGCGTTTGACTCCACCCTTGATGATTTCCCGCAGGGCCACACCGATCCGGTCTTCGTTCCCATAGACCGATGCGCAATCAAAATGGCGGTAACCGACAGATGCCGTGCCTTTGACTGCTTCAGCGACCTCATCAGCGGAAACGTGGTCGGAGCCAAAAGTGCCCAGACCGATCGCCGGCATCAGGGCACCGGTATAGAGCTTCCTTTTCGGGACTCGGCTTGGATCTACACCGTCTTCCGATGGAGTCCATGACACATCAGGACTTTTGCTCATGTTTGCTGAACCTGCTTCTCGCTGTCACGGTATGCCGCGGTCTGGCTCCGAAGTCCACCCTCATGCGAAGGTGACTTTGAGCGTGACCGCATAGTCCGACGGCTTTTCCGCCGGCAGCTCCACCCTCAGGCCGGTCGCCTCCTGGGTCCAGGTCAGGCGGCCTTGATGGCCCAGCAGTTCCACATTCCCGATCTTGCCCGGGGACTGCGGGCTCGCTGTGCCCAGCGCCTGCACCACAGCCTCCTTCTCCGGCCAGCCCATGACAAACGCATACAACCTATCCCCCTTCGTCGTGAAACGAACGTCATCCACCGTGAGAGGCTGGCGTTTGTTTTCATTAAACCCACCGCCCGGCTTCTCAGAATGCGTGCTGGGACCCTCGCCATAGATTTTCCACGGTCGCGTGCCGTAGATTCCTTCGCTGTTCACGGTCATCCAGTCGGTGATCCCCGCGAGGACCTTCAACTCATCGGGGTCGAGTTGGCCGCGGTTGGGTAAGGGGAAATTCAACAGCAGATTTCCGTTCTGGCTCACGATATCCACGAGCATGTCGATGACCGTCTTCGGCGTTTTATAGCCGTGGCTCTCGTGCACTTCGCGGTTGTAATGCCAATCGCCAATGCAGGTATCGGTTTGCCAGGGAGCGGGCCGTATCTGGTTCGCCAGTCCGCGCTCGAAGTCCAGCACACAGGTGCCGACCGCGCAATCTTCCGGCCGCTTGCTGGTGTAAACCGCCTGCGTCTGCCCACCATGCAATTTCGCACTCAGGTTGTAGAGGTTGGCCACCGCACTGTAGCCATAATTCTCAAAAGGCAGAGGCCCATCGGTGTACAACAGATCCGGCTGGTAATTGTCCACCAAATCCTGAATGCGCAGAAACCATTGGCGCTTCCAGGCGTCCGATATGCCGAGACCGTTCCAACCAAACTGTTCAGGAGTGTCGTCGGCCCACTTTGCGACACTTGCGTCGTGGTACAGATCCGCGCAGGCCGGATTCACACCGTCGTAATGCACGCCCGCGAGCGGTCCTGTCTTGTCGCTTCCATGACTCACGGCGAACCATTTGTAGCTGATCCATAGGTGTTCGCTGACGCCGAACCTGAGCCCGTTCTTCAATGCTGCCGTCCGCCACAGGCCCACTACATCCTTATGCGGTCCCACCTTGACCGCGTTCCAGCGGGTGTGCCGAGAGTTCCACAGATCGAAGTTGTCGTGATGCACGCCCATGCTCACGAAGTACTTTGCTCCGGCTCGTTTGTAGAGTCCCATCAAGTGCTCCGGCTCGAACTCGGCGGCTTTCCAGAGCGGACAGAGATCCTTGTAGCCAAATTTGGACGGATGCCCGTAGTGCGCCACATGGTAGTTGTACTGGCGGCTGCCCTGAATGTACATGTTGCGGGCATACCAGTCGCCTTGCTCCACTGCGGATTGTGGCCCCCAATGCGCCCAGATACCGAATTTGGCGTCTCGAAACCAATCGGGAACCTGGTATTGCTGAAGCGATTCTTGCGTACCCTCAAAGGGGCCCTTGTGAATCTCAAGCCCGGTCTCGCCGCGAAGACGCCGGCCGAGCGCCAAGGCAGGCGCTACGCCTGCCAGTACCTTCATCGCAGTTCGTCGAGTAATGTCCATGTCCTGTATCCTTTCGCTACTAGAGGATTCCGGCCTTTTACCGGTGTGTCCCTTCGCGAAGATCGAACAAGTGTGATTTGTTCTCCTGACTTCCACGCCGACCCATCATCGGGTTCATGTGCACTGGGTTCTGATCCGAGAGAATCACTCGTATCTCACACGATAATCTTTGCCCGCCACTAGTGCCGTTCCAACTTGTCTTACCTGACCTTCCTACGAAGAGCCATCTTTCGGGCCGCGCAAAATGAGGGCACCACAGATTGGGGGATTAAGTTGGACCGGCAGTAGCATGACTCGGAACATGCCGTCCATTTCATGTTGCAGGGAAACTCCGACACCATCCTGCAAGATTCACGCCCGCTTCAAGGTTTGCCTCCCTCGACCTTCTCCAGCATGTCGCGCATGAAGGTGTCTCCCGGAAACAATTCTACGTACCGTTTCAACATCTCATGGGCGCGTGCATACTCCTTCAGAGTGATGTAGCTAAGGATGAGCGACTTCTGAATTTGCGCTGCGTAAGGCCAGGCGGCGACGCCGCGCTCAAGGACTTTGGCTGCCTCCTGGACCCGGCCTGTTCGCGAGAGTGCCTCACCGAGGTACAGGAACGTGGTTGGGTATTCCTGGCCAGCTTCGAGGGCGCGCGATAGATAATCCGCGGCCCGCGAGTTGTCTCCCTCAGCTAGGGCCTTTTGACCCAATGCCCCGAGGACCAACGGCTCCCCCGGCGCTGACTTGCTCAACTGTTCGAGCGCCTCTAGGTAGTACGTCCGTAGGCTGGGATCTTTTACCATGATTTCCCCATAAGCACTTAGCTTCGTCAGCAGGGGAAGAGGCTCGCTCGCCTCTCCCTCGGGCTTGTTGATGCAAAGCAGGCCGGGCAGATCCGGGGTCGGCTGCTCGAAAGCGATTTCAGGCAGGGGCTGTCCGGCTCGGCGAACGATTCGGTGATTGGTATCGTCCGAGTGGGGAATCCCCGCCACGGGCTTCTTGGGCATGTGGCACCCGACGCAGTCGTCAGCCGGTTCCTGCCGACGCGTCAGTGCCATGGCTTCAACGTGAATTCCGTGTTGGGTCGTTCCGCGCCAATTAGAACATAGGGCATCCGGCCGGACCCAGGCCCCATTCTAGGCGAACAGAAAGCGAAACAGCAAGCGAAAAGTTGCTTCGCAAGTGCTTCTTGTTTTCCCGAACCACTGGCCCCCAGCACCCAACCCCGAGTCTCCCGCGACGTGCGCCGGTGTCCCCACCGCCCTTTCCGTAGCGGCCATAGCCTGTCGGGGTCCCCACCGCGCTCGCTGTAGCGGCCGTGTCCTTGCGCCGTGCGCGGTTTATATCGCTCATCTGTGCACACCGTCGTCTTGAAAAAGTATTATCGACTAGGACCTATAGTGTAATCACATCCCCCTCCCCCTTGGCTAGAAGCTCCGCCACGCTTTGGGAGGCCCGCCGTGTTCCCTCAATCAGCAATTCGTCGCCTTCCCGTTATTCTTGCGTCGCTTCCGCTACCGGGTTCACGATCACCCACCAGATCAACGGTGCGCAGCAGGTCGCCATGCTCGATAACTGGCGCGACCCGCAAACCCGCCCCGCCTTCGCCCCCGTCGAAAGCCTTGTTCAGTTGCCGCCCTCGCTCGAAGAAATCTAATCCCCACGCCGTCGCGGTGGGAATTGTCAATTGTGAATGATAAATTGTGAATTGCGAACCGCTCCGGCTTGGCTGCATAATTCACAATTCATAATTCAGCATTCAGCCTTCCGACTCCTGTTCTTCGCGTTCAACGATCAGCCTTCTGCCTTCAATCGCCCGATGACCCGATGGGGCTCCCAGCTCCAACTTCCCCTTGCACCGAATTTACGTACGAGTTACTGTTAGCCCGACCGATACCCTCGCCTAACCAGCGTGCTGAAAAACCCTGTCTGTCATGCTGAGCGCAGTCGAAGCATCTCGTCCTTGCGCTGAGAAGGAACCGGTCAGATCCTGCCCCTGGAGAGCGGAATCAGGATGACAAGGTTGGCAGCCGGCAGGGGCGGCGACTTCGCCGCGCACATCGCATGAGGCGCGATGTATGCGCCGCCCGCCATCGCTACCAGCTTGGCTCACCAAACGGGAGGACGCGCTATCTGCTTAGAGCTGCTCCTAAGTTTACCTTGCCCTGCGCCGCGACCGCATTTACTATAGGCGTCGTCGCCACAAATGTCGCTCAAGAGATATCTCGAAGAAACGGGCCCAGACTCGATCGCCAGCGAAATCGGTTTCTACGCGCCGCTTGCGACGCAAGTCTTCGGCGCTTTGTTGGGCTACCCCTCTAAACACAGGATAATCAACAAATCGGGCAAACATGGCATCCCCGACGTGCGCCTTTATTCGCAGGAAGACGGCTCTGAGTGGGTAGTGGTCGAGGCCAAGCTCAAGGACAATGATATTCGAGATCAAAAAGAACGAGAGCGAATCTGGCACGACCAAATTCTGGAACATGGCTACATCGGGCCTGAGACGTTTTACGTCGTTCTTTGTGCGCCACGCACATTCTACGTCTGCGACCTCGACGGCAAAGTGCTGGAAGCTTTACACATCGAAGGCGGTCACTTGCTTGACCCCCCGACCCGCGCCGAATTTCCACTCACTGATGCCGCATTTCGTGAGCACCTTCACGTGATCAGCTATGGCGCGTCGCTCGAACGAAAGCAGTTCGAGGCGTTCCGAGAGGGCAAGCTCAAGAGCGGGCATATTCCACTCACCGCCGAAACTCTCCCACAACTTCAGTCTGCATTTAGTTACGCCATCGAAAAGCTTAACGAGTATTGCCTGTCTCGGTTTCGAGAACTTCAGACCGAGTACGAAGAAGCTAGAAAGAAGGTCGTCGAGCTTGAAAAGCGCATTGAGGACGTCGGTCCTGGTGCCGTAAAGACTCGCGAAAAGCTTCGATATCGCATTCTGACTCTTCGCTCCCAACACCATCTCGCATTGCAAGTTTTTGAACAGGACTACCACCGCTTTAAGCACGATCAAACCTATGCGGGCACGCAGGAAGAAGGAGCCTTCGAGGATATCTTTTGCACAAACACGGCCTACGTAGTCCTGAGCCGCCTCATTTTCGTCCGCATCTGCGAGGACGTGGGTCTTACCACCCGCAAAATATCCAATTCGGGAATTGCAGTCTGGCGGGAGTTTGTCCAGAACATTAAAGGGCAATATCAGGATCTTCTCGATGTAGCTTATAAGGACGTCGCACACGTTTATTCAAGCCTATTTGAGTCCTCGGTCTTCGATTGGTTTGGACAAGTGAATGGCGTTCTTCACGCCATCCTCGAACGAATCCTGTTTCGGCTGAACGCGTTTAGCTTTAAGGAAATGAATCGAGACGTTCTAGGGTCGATGTATCAGTACTTTCGGCCGAAGATTGAGCGCCGTCGCCTAGGTGAATACTACACGCCGGTCGGCGTGGCAGACTACGTCCTGGCCCGCACGGGGATCACCCCCGATCCCGATATAATGCAGAAACACATTGTAGATCCGGCCTGCGGCTCGTTTACCTTCGGAGTACGCGCCGTTTCATGCTTGCTTGAAGCAGGTTCGCAACTTTCCGCCGAAAACAGAATCGACTTGGTGCGCACCTGTCTGCGAGGCCAGGACATCAATCCGTTTTCGACTTTCTTGTCCCACCTGAGCCTGCTGTTCGCTTTGCTGCCGACCTACCTGGAAGCAAAGAAAGCAAATCCCGGCTACGAAATCAAGCCGATGAACGTTTCTTTGCAAAACTCGCTGACAATGGGCATTTCCGAAACCGCAGAAATGGGCGATTCAGAGGAAGGTGCGGACGAAGACCTCACTGCGGAAAACACAGCAACGTTCGACTACGTTGTGGGGAATCCGCCTTTTGTTCGTAACGAAAGACTGCCCAGTGAGGACCGCGAGGTTCTCAATGAGCGCTTCTCTAAAGTCGCTGTGAAGAACACCGATCTTTCGGTCTATTTCCTGTACGTAGCGGCGAATTATCTTGCTAAAGAAGGCGGCACCGTCGGGATGGTAGCTCCTCTTGCCATCGCCAACGCTCAGATGGCCGCCTACCTCAGAAATGTTTTGAACGAGTACGAAATCTTTGAACTCGTCTCCCTGGAATGGTGCGCAAAAGAGGTGTTCCCCGGCGCAGACATTGTCCCGATGCTTATTTTTCTTCGAAAGAAGACGCGCCCGACGGGCCATGCAATTCGACTGGTTCGAGGGCTTACCACGCAGCAAGAGCTGGAGCAGTGTGGAAAGGACTCGGAATTTCTCGCGAGTAAATCTTCCCTTCTTCCATTCGATGAATGGTCGACGCTAAGTCCGTCCGGCGATTGGTGCCTGGACGTCAGTGAAGAAGATCTCCCTCTTCTGAAGAAATTGAACTCTATGCCCAGTATTGAAGAGCAAGTTCACTGCTGTTTCGCGGTGAAAGCAGGAAACAATCAAGAGTTTTTACGCCCTGTCGGCGGGAGTGAACCTAAACCTACGGAAGTCCCTTTTTTGAAGGGCCAGCATATCGCAGCCTTTCAGGTGACTGATCCCGTAGAAGAGTACGCGGACCTGGAAAAGATCCTTAGCGCCGAGGACGCTTCAATTTGGTCTAATCTCGACTTTTACAAGGTAAACGAGGGGGGAGCTGACACCACGGGACTGGGCAGGACCGATTACAAGACACCGCATAAGCTGGCAACTGGTTCTCCAAGTGACACGCTTTGCTGCCTTCTTCCCGAGGTTTACGTCACGCTCGCGGCGGCAGTAATCGACCCCTTGAACGCTGTTGCCAACAACAGCGTGATTGCAGTGGTCCCCAAAAAATACAGCGCGCATTGCTTGGCGGCAATTATCAATTCCAGGATATCCCGCTATTTTTCGTTTCACACATTGCGAGCGGCCATTCTTCTCAGACGTCGAACGACTTGGTATCCCCGCGCAATTAAGGCATTGAGGATGCCGCGCTTGTCGGCGAAGATGGCGAAGAATCTTCATACGCTCTCGCTTGAAGCCAGCAGCCTTTCAGCCAGCATTCCCGGGAGTAAGGCCGAAGCCTATGCCGCTGAAGTTGCAGATATCGCGCAGATGACAAAGGCGGGATTCTTAGGCTTGCAGGTTGCAAACCCTGCGGAGACTATTGATCGCGAGGATTTGGCCGCCGCAGGAATTCAGGGCACTGAACTAATCGTTGGTCGCCAAATACTTCGGGCACTATCACCGGACATTATAACTTTAGCTCAGGTTGCGCTTCTCGCGACAGATGAGGACGAATTCACAGTGGATGACATTGAGAACATATCCTTGCCTGCTGACGTCGCCGTTCGACGCGAGCTTGCGGCGAGAATTCGTAATTTCGCCGACGACATTAAGAAAACACAAGACCGTGTCCTGACAATCATGGAAGAAATTGACGAAATCGTCGCCGAAGGCCTCGGCCTGACCGCCGCTGAGCACGAGACAATCCGCAGGCGCTGCCAGGAATTTCCACTCTCTGTAACGGTTGAACGCCCACGCTTTGGCTGGAGCCCCGATCGCAAACGCCAAACCCGGCGCACATATCGACCCGGCCAGCGCTTCAGGTAAGTTCTTCCTCAGATTCGCGCTTCCGAATCCCAGGGCAAACTGGCAATCGTTAACCCGCAGCGGGGAGCCACGGTCGGCGTTCGTTCCCCCCTCACGGCGGGTCTTCGACAACTGTGGGCTTTTCATTTCGGTCGCAAATGCACGGTTGATCCGGTTCTGTGGCACGCGAATCAACCGTGGCGACCACAGTTGCGGCTACTTATTCGTCATGCTACCGATGCGTGCCAGGAAGTCACGATGGGTCTCGTGATCCACCGCGGCCTCAAACCCAAACTGGCAGACGGCCTACTGCGCAGGTTTGCTCACGGTCAACACGACCATGCGCCCGGAGGATTCAAAGGTGGGGTTGTAGTGGTTGACAACGTGCTCGCGAGTTATCGAGCCGCCCGCCACCTGATTGAGTTGGGCCACCAACACATCGCAATCATTGCCGGCCCGGAGACGACTTTGACCGGTTCCGGACGTATAGAGGGCTTCCGCAGGGCACTCCAGGAAGCGCATCTTCCGCTGCGCGAGGAGTACATTCGACCTGGTGCTTATTCAACGGAGGGCGGATATCGTGCGGCGTTGGAAATCCTTCAGCTTCCGAACCCGCCCACGGCCGTCTTTGCCTGCAACAACCGAATGACCATGGGCTTAATGGGTGCTCTCAAGGATCTCGGTCTGAACTGCCCCCAGGACGTAAGCGTCCTCGGCTTTGACGACTTTGATTGGTCTGAACTCTTTAGTCCAAGGCTAACGATAGTCGTCCAGCCATCTTACGAAATGGGCGAGCTGGCTACAGAAATGTTGCTGCAGGTGATCAAGGCTCCGGATCAACATTTGGAGAGTGGCGAGGGAAATCGCATAATCCTGAAGGCGGAAGTGCGCGTACGTGAGTCGACCGCCCCACCTGCGAGTTGCTCAGGCCGCCCCCAGCAGAACTCGATCCCGCTAATTCCCAGGTCGTCCGCAACCACAGAACCCGCAGCATCGCGACCCCCGGAACAGTCATCCGTCATGGAAGGCCAAATTCCTCGGCTTGGCAACACATCTGAGTCAAGAGACGAGCTGTAGGAAGGCAATCTAGTGACGTTCGCATAATAGAGTAACATAGGGGATCAAAAAAGTTTGGTGTACGTGAGGAAGCCTCGCCCCAAGTCGGCGTGGCTCTGGACATGGGCAAGGCCGCAGCGCACCCGGGTCCCGCGCTTGCTAGGTCACGTTACCGCCCTTATCCACAGTGTAGAGCGTGCCGAGCTGGCTGGAGCTGTTCTGCGGGGTGGAGGTGACGGTAGCCCCGCCGTCGGCGGTGGCGTAGAGAGGGGTGATCACCGAGGCCGAAGTGATGTTCTGGTGCCAAATCACGTTGCCGTCGAGCCCGAGAGCAATGAGATTGTTGTATCCGTCGGTCCCGATGTAGCTACCGTCTTCGCGCTGGAGCGCCGGCACAAACGTGTTCGCTGCAACATTGACCTGCGAAGCCAAACCGGTTTGCGATACATAGCTGATCTGCAGCGAAGTGGTTTGGGCGCCGCAAGCATTGAGGTTCAGGGAAGCAAGAACGGCCGTACCCTTTATCTTACTCGGCAAGACCGCAGGAAAGCATTTTGACCTTGAATCGCACGCCGCAGAGGTTTGGCGAACACTTGACGCCAGGAGCAAAGCAATGCTCATCTAGCCACCCGTTCCATTTCGCGGGGCACAAGATGAAACCGATTGTGGACGATTGACGCCGCACTCGAAAACCATCCACAGGGTCGTAAGAACGCCTATCCCGGAAACTGGCCCACTACTCCCGTCCGGTTTGAATCCCCAATTCGCGCAGCTTTTCCTGCAGGCTCTGGCGGTGCAGGCCGATGGCTGCGGCTGTACGCGTGATATTACCGTCGTGTTCGCGGAGCTTGCCTCGAATAAACGCGATTTCAAACTGTCGCCGAGCCTCTCGGTAATCGTTGATAGCCAGAAAACCCGCGTCACCAGAAACTGCCTGACCCTTCGCCCCACCCGGGACGAAATCGGGTGGGAAATCCTCCGGGCGCAAGGTGTCACTACCACTCATCACGATAGCGCTCTCGAGCACATTCTTCAGCTCTCGGACGTTCCCCTTCCATTCCACCTCCATCAGAAGATCCATCGCCTCCTTGGACACCACGATCGCCGGCCGGCCATGCTTTTCGCCGAGCATTCGACAGAACTGCTCGACCAAAAGGGGGAGATCTTCTCGGTGCTCTCTCAGCGGCGGCAGCCGTAACAACACCACCCGCAGCCGGTAATACAGGTCTTCGCGAAAGGTCTGTCTGGTGATCTCAGCAGCCAAGTCTTTATTGGTCGCGCTCACAATGCGCACGTCCACTTCGAGCGACGTTGTCCCGCCCAGCCTTTCGACCCGGCGTGTCTCCAGGACGCGCAGCAGCCTGGCCTGCGTGGCCAGCGACATGTCGCCCACTTCATCCAGAAAGAGCGTGCCGCCATGCGCGAGTTCAAACTTGCCGCGTTTCATCGACGTGGCGCCCGTGAATGCTCCCTTTTCGTATCCGAACAACTCACTCTCGATCAAATGCTCAGGAAGCGCCGCGCAGTTCAAGGCTACAAACGGCCCTTTGCCGCGGTTGCTACGGCGGTGGATTTCCGTGGCGAGCAGTTCCTTCCCAGTCCCGCTTTCCCCTTGGATCAGCACGGTGACCTCTGCCTGCGCGACCCGGTCCGCCAAGTCGAAGAGTTCGCGCATCACCTTACTTGATCCGATCATGGCGCCGAATTGGCCCTCGGAAACCAATTGCCGCTTCAAGCGCAGGTTCTCTTCAGCCAGTGCCAAGTGTTCGAGCGCGCGTTCCACCACCAGACGAAGCTCATCAACCTCGAAAGGTTTGGGCAGATAGTCGTACGCACCGCTCTTCATGGCCTCCACCGCAATCTTTTCCGAACCATAGGCGGTGATCATGATCACGGCGGGACTGCTCGCCTGGGCTTTCAGTTCGCGGAGGAAATCCAGACCGCTCTCCTCCGGCATTTCGATGTCGAGCAGAAGCAGATCGGGATTCTCCTGCGCAACCATCGTGCGCGCGGCAGAGATCTTCTCCGCTTCCAGGACCCGATGGCGGTCCTCCAGCGCCCGCCGCATGCCGTAGCGGGCCGTCCCGTCGTCATCAACGATCAGGATGGTTTTGGTTTCTCGCTTCTGGTTCGAAGATTCTGGACGGTTCATAGGCTTGTACGAGGATTTCGGACGACTGATTCAGCGCATGCCTGGCTTCTGGCGTTTGTTGCGACCCTCAGGACTATGCCCCTCCGCCCTGAACAACTGGGACCGGCGACGTGGCCATACGGAAGCGCACAAGAAATCGTGCTCCGGGGTGCGCTGAGACTGCATCCTCCTCCTGAACAGGACTCTTACATTCCACAGCGCCACCAATCTCATCCAGGCGTCGCTTCACGATGGCGAGGCCCAACCCCGTACCCCCGGGTCGGGTGGTGAAGAACGGCTGGAAAATTCTATCCAACTTGTCTTTGGGAATGCCTCGTCCCTGATCTTCTACGGAAAGCTCGACCCAATCCAGGTGACTCTGCGGTCGCGCGATGCGAATCCGAACCGTGCTTCCCTCCCCGCTCGCTTCCAAAGCGTTGACGACCAGATTGGAAATGATGTCGCTTGCGGCCTCTTCTCCACCTTCGACCGGGCATGGCCCTTCGGTGTTCACTTCCAGCGCCACTCGCCGTTGCTCCGCTTCCATCCGCAAGATGGCGACGACCCTGTCAACCACCGACACCAGATCGGCTGGGCGGTCAGTATCGCGGGCGGGCTTCGCGTACCGGAGGACCTGCGAGATGTTTCGGTTCAAGCGGTCGATCTCATCGACCAGCAAGCGGCAGTCGCGCCGTGCATGCTCGGGAAGAGCCCGATCCTCCTCCAGGAGCTGCACAATCGTTTTCATCGAGCTGAGTGGGTTTTTGACATTGTGCGCAATCCGCGCCGCCATCTCTCCCAGAAAAGCCATTTTTGCCTTTTCCGCCAGCTCGCGCTCCAGTTTGACCTTGTCGGCGATGAGCTGGCAGAGTTCCAGTGCCGCCGCCAAGCGGTCGGCAAGGATTTCCAACGCCGCGAGCTGCTCGCCGGCGACCTCGGCTGTGGCCGGCACGACTTCCAGGAGCGCAATGGCCTCTCCCCCGCGGTAAATCGGCACCAGTCGCGCTTTCGTCTGAGTTGACGTACCCTGCGTATGGGTGTACGTGCGGCCCCGCCAGAGCTTGACACGCTCCAGGCCGAGTTCCTGCGGCACGCGCTCCTCCACAAAATCTCGGAGCGAATCCACGTCGCCCGTCTGCTTGGCGTGCTCCTCAATTTCCGTCGCGAGCTTCTGAACCCTTTCAAATTCCGATACGAACTGCCGATGCAGGGCGCGATTGATCAGCCGCTTCACGGGTTCGAGTAGGACGACAAGGATGAAAACCATCACGGCTTCTGTGACCGCAGCAGGCAAGACATCGTGCGCCTCCAGCCACCCGCTCAATCGACGCATGAAGTTCAGGTAAATCAGGAAGCCAAAGATCACAGCGACCGAGTAGGCAACATTCCGCTGGACGCGAAGATCCAGGAAGTTGTACCGAAAAATGGAGTAACCCACCAGGCCGCTGGGAAAAATCGCAACCAGCCACAACGCCGTGGGGAAATACCCGCCCACACCACCCACGGCCGGCAGCGCATGCGGCAAATAGGCACCTGCGAGGCCCAGGGCCAGGAATCCCTGGAACCCTGCGAGGGAACCGTGAAATCTTGCCAGGGTTGGGTCAACGACTCTGCGCTGCCAGTGCAGGTAGAGGTTCAGTCCCGCCGCCAAAAGCAAAGCGGCTACAGCCCACAGAACCAAGAGCCTCACAGACCTCCCGAGCGCTACCATCGGTTCTACTCCGAGGTGGCGAAGCAACCTACCCACGACCCAGGGACTCGCAACGACAGGCAGATAGAAACACGCCACGAGCAGCCTCTTCCACATCCGAATCGGAACAAAGCTCTCGAAGTATTCTGCTTGGACGTGAACCAGAAGCGGGACCGCGGCGATGAATCCGGTTAAGGAAACGATCCGAGAGAATCCCGAAAGAACTGTGGGACCGGCTCCATAAAAGAGGCCGATGTTGAGAGCCAGCAGATTTCCGGAGTACCACATGAACAGCGCAGCCATCAAAGCGAAGAGTAACCATTCAAACCGCCGGAGCCGGCGATTCCCCAGAATCAAAACCATCAAGAAAAGATGGATGAGTGTTCCGAAGGTGTAGACGACCAGCTTGGTGGCCACAAGAGGAGTGAGTTCATAAGCAACGTCCACGCGGAACTCTCAGACGAGGGTTAGGCCTTCGAAACACGGCCACGGCGTGACATGTTATGCGGGGACCATTGTAAGGCAGGCAAGGAGTGTGCTCAAGTAAAGGATCAGCATGATTTCAGATCCCCGCACACCCTGAACGCGGTCCGGCGCGTTTTCGTATCAGAGCGTCCCTTGTGGGCCGAGAGATTCCGGCGGGAAGAATGACTTTCATCCTCCACTATCGGCTCGCTGGCCGCCGCTCGACTGAATTCTCTTCATGGCGCGTTTGGCAGCCTTCCCCTCGTCTGTCTCCGGAACACTCTCTGCAACTCGCCGATATTCACGCAAAGCCGCAGGCCGTCGATTCTGGCGCACGTACAAGTCAGCCGCGGCAAGTTTGGCGCGATATACAAAGATGTCATCCCCCGGCACCTTGCTGGCTCGTTCAAACCGCGCGAGTGCCGTATCCATTTCGCCGAGCTGTTGGTGAACCATGCCAGACTCATAGAGGATCTTGGCAGCAGGCATGTCCGCAAAACCCGGCTGTTGCTGATCCCACTTTGCCACAAGATCATCCAAGGCCTTTGACGCCGCTGGCAGGTCCCCCTCGATTCTGTAAATACCGGCAATCTCCCGCTGGACCAGGAAGTTCCGCGGATATTCCTGCGCCAGTCCTTGCAGGATCCGCAATGTTTCCGGATACATCTTCTCGCGGCGTGTGAGTACGGCCAGAGCCAGCGCGGCGTCATCCCGCGCCCAATGGCCCTGCTCCCTCGCACGGCGCACCTCATCGATTCCTTCCTCCCGGTTCCCCCGGTACCCCGCAATGGAAGCCAGGAATTTCAGGTACCACGGGAGGCTCCCCGCTACGTAATCATTCAGGCCAATCACCAGCCAAGCGTCAGCAAACCCAGGATTAATCTTCACAAGTTGGGCGTGGTACTTGCGAGCGTCTGTGGATTCGTGGAGCGCGGCCAGATAGCTTTTGGCCATCGTGAAATAGAAGAGTGCCCGCGCCGCGTGGGTGGTGCCAGCCCAATAGAGCGCGTCCTGATCGTTGGGGTTTAACTTCAGGCGCTGTTCCGCCAAGCTCTGTGCGTTGTCCAACACACTAAAAAGCCGCTGCTGGAAGTTGGCTGTGTAAGGAATTTCCCCCGTCCGAAACATGTCACCCAACTCCCCATAGATATGCGACCCAAGGATACCGCGATAGAACATCTCCCGATGCAGGATGACCGTCGCCAGATCGCTCAGGGCGTGCAGGTCATCGGGGTGCCGGCTAAGCCAGGATTCGAGCGCCTTCCCCGCAGCGCCATATTCGAGGTTATTGCGTTGCTCCCGGGCTTGGAGGTAGGGTTCCGCAGCCGGGTCCGCGGCTGCGCACGGTCGTCCTATGACGACGCAAAGATACACGGTGATGACCGATAAAGTGTAGCGCATGTGACTTTGACTTCCCTCGACCACGGCGACCGCCCGCGAGGGGACGATCTCCAACACTCTCCCCCAGCCGGAGTGCCGGGTGCTTCCTTTAGTAAATCGACCGCCCGCAAAGAAATCGTGAACCCTTTATTGACGAATGCCCCTACACAGGCTGCGGAAAAACGCTTCCCAGCTGTCATCCTGAGCCCATTCGCTGTCATCCTGAGGCGAAGCCGAAGGATCCTTGTCATTCCGCTCAGGGTAAACTGCGCGAAGGATCTCGCTCTGCGCATTTTCATGGAAGTACGAGATTCTTCGTCGCCGGAGTTTACCCTGAGTGTGGCGATGGGGCTCCTCAGAATGACAGTCCCAAAGGGTTTTTCCGCAGCCTGTACAGCTCCTCGCTTCGGTGAGAAACGCGCCGCGAAGGTTCGATCCGGAGGGTTGTCACGATGTGTGCAATCGGAAAGCTAGGGAAGCAAGAACCGGCGCTTCGTTGCCTGCAAGTGAATTCCGTGGCACCTTACAGCCCTGCAGGGGATTCACACCGCAAACTCGTTTGCGCCGTTTCGACTCTTGTGCGAATATGATGTGAGGCGTTCATGCGACCCAGATTGTCCTAAAAGCCCAAGATGGAGAGTAATCCCACCGAACCTTCCACTCCCCGCGCTACCACGCCTGGTCTTCCCCGGGTCATGGTGGCGACGACCGCCATGCTTGCCTTTATTACCTTCTGGCGAGCGGCAGCGATCGTCTTGAACGATCTCGCTTCGTCTGCCTACTACGCGGGCGGCATCGCGGAGCAGGCCGTCGGCAAATCAGCTCCTTGGTTCATTCTCGCCGTCATGCTCTTTTCCTACGCCGTGCGAGCGATCTATGTGGAAAGCTGCAGCATGTTCGTTCGCGGCGGCGTGTATCGCGTGGTTAAAGAGGCAATGGGCGGAACGCTCGCCAAGTTTTCCGTCTCCGCCCTGATGTTCGATTACATTTTGACGGGCCCCATCAGCGGCGTTTCCGCCGGCCAATACCTGGTGGGATTCTTGAACGAAGTCCTGCACTACCTGCACCTTGGCATCGTTTTGCCCGAGAACCTGACGGCTGCCGCTTTCGCCATCCTGGTGACACTTTATTTCTGGTGGGAGAACATTAAGGGGATCCCAGAATCGAGTGAGAAGGCGCTGCGCATCATGCAGCTCACCACCGTGATGGTGGTGCTCTTGATTGGCTGGTGCGGCTACACGCTTTGGACGCGCGGCGGCCACCTGCCTCCACTGCCGACGCTGAGTAATCTGCATTTCTCCCACGACGCACTGGGATGGCTGAGTCGCAGCCGGCTTCCTCAGACGATCGGGTTGCTGGGCATTTTCATCGGCCTCGGTCACTCCATTTTGGCC
>Ga0187866_1001811_pt1 | contig 18869 bp, 17 predicted proteins | sample June2016WEW_11_1_3_FD_133013 | JGI IMG/M metagenome (GOLD analysis project Ga0187866, IMG submission 133013) | Peatland microbial communities from SPRUCE experiment site at the Marcell Experimental Forest, Minnesota, USA - June2016WEW_11_150 | ecosystem: Environmental > Terrestrial > Soil >...
ATGAAAAGGATCTCCCCCTCCCCGAGGAAGGGGAAGCCGGTATTGCCAAGGGCCGCTTGGCCGGAGAGGAAGGGAAATGTGGAACCGTTATTGCTCAGCAAGGCAAATCCGCGCGCGACATAGAGCATCCCAAGGGTTGCAATGAAAGGAGCCACCTTGAGCCGCGTGATGACCGTCCCGTTGATCGCGCCGATCAATCCTCCGGCCGCCAGCGCGACGATAATAATGAACCATGTGTGCAGGTAGATGACGATGCCGAACAGATGAAGCGGGATGCCCACGTCGATCAGTGCCCCTGTGATCATCCCTGCCAGGCCCAGGATCGAGCCCACCGAGAGGTCGATCCCCCCGGAGAGGATGACGAAGGTCATCCCGATGGCGAGGAAGCCGTTGATTGCGACGTGCTTCGTCATGATCACGATGTTTTCGAAGGTCAGAAACGTCCTCGAAAGGGAAGCGAAGATGACGATGATGATCAGGAGCGCGATCACAGTCCTGAACTTGAGCAGCAGCAACTTGAAGTTCATCTGCGCGCCGGTGGCTCCAGTGTCAATGCCCTGCATGTCAGCTCCCCGTTGTTCCTTTCCCATTTGCCGCACTCGATCGGTCCATAGCTGAGGCCGCCACAAGATCTGTTTCGCTGTACGCGCCGCGCGTAAACTCTCCCGTGAGTCTGCCGGCTGCCATGACAAGCACACGGTCAGAGAGTGCCACGATCTCCTTCAGCTCAGAGGAGGCGAACAGAATACCAATGCCCCGCTGAGCGAGTGAGTTCATGATGCTGAAAATTTCCGACTTCGAGTTGACGTCGATCCCCCGGGTCGGCTCATCCATCAGGAGGACCGTCGGTTGCGTGAGCAGCCCCTTGGCAACCACGACCTTCTGCTGGTTGCCGCCGGAGAGCGCGGTGATTTGCTGATCGGGAGATGACACACGGATGGACATGTCATGCGCCATGCCGAGGATTTCCCGCAGGCCCGGCTTGCGCGGCAGGACGCCCATGCGGACATAGCTCTTCACGTTCGCAAGGATCATGTTGTTGGCCACGCTCATCGTCGGGATGATGCCCGCGGCCTGGCGATCCTCGGGCACGAGTGTCAGCCCGCGCGCGATTCGGTCCGTGGTGGAGAGCGCCTGGTCAAGCGGCTCCCCGCCGAGGATGATCCGTCCCTGCGCTTCCGGATGGAGTCCAATCAGACATTCCAGTGTCTCCGAGCGTCCCGCCCCCATCAAACCGTAGAGCCCCACAATCTCCCCCTTGTTCACGGAGAAGGAAAGATTGCGGATGTAATGCCCGCCTTCAGGACGCGGGTATGTGAGCCCCTCCACTCGAAGAGTCTCGGTCTTGATGCTGTGCGCGGCGCGCGGCAGGAACGCCGCCAGGGACTTCCCTATCATCTTCTCCACGATCCAGTTCACGTCCACGTCGGCAATGCTGGCTTCCGCCTGGACCTTCCCGTCCCGCAGGACGGTGATGAAATCACCAATTTGCAGAACTTCTTCCAGGCGATGGGAAATGTAGATGATCGAGACGCCTCGAGTCTTCAGCTCGCGCACGATGCGGAACAGCACCTCCACCTCGCCCGCAGTGAGCGCCGAGGTGGGCTCGTCCATGATCAGGATCTTCACGTTTTGCGCCAGCGCCTTGGCAATCGCAACAATCTGTTTGGCGCTCACCCCCAGCTCGCCGACCAGGCTGTCGGGATTGATGCGCTGCTCGAGCCGCCCGAGCAGCTCACGGGCCATCTCACGCTGTTTCTTGAAGTCGATCACGCCCCGCCGCGATATTTCACGCGTGAGGAAAATGTTGTCGGACACGCTCATGTTAGGACAAAGGTCCAACTCCTGGTACACAATGCCGATCCCGTGCGCCGATGCTTCTATGGGGCTTCGAAAGCTGACCGCCTTTCCATTGAGATACAGCGTGCCGCTCGACTGCAGCTCTGCTCCCGCGATTATCTTCATCAATGTGGACTTGCCGGCGCCGTTCTCTCCGACAAGGATGTTCACCTTGCTCTCATAGGTCGTGAACGACACGTCATCCAAGGCGATGGTTCCCGGGTAGATTTTGGTGATGTGCTCGGCGCGAAGGGTGATTGTCTCGTTCACCGCCTCTGCTTCCCCCTACTTCTCCAAAGTGAGCACGACAGGCGTCACCACCACTGTTCGAGGACTTGAGCTGTCGTACGTGAAGGCGCCTTCGATGAAAACGGTCTTGCCCAGGAGCGCTTGAGGCTCCACTCCCGCCAGGACCTTCTTGAGCACCCGGTTGTTCAGTTCGTCCCCGACGTCCCCAAATTGCATCTGGTTGGTAAATAATCCAAAGGTGATGAAGCCTACCGCATCACGCAGGGCCGTGCCCGAAATGATCGGCCCGACTTGAACCTGCACATCTGTCGGCTGCCCTCCGAGTGGCAGGCTGACCGTGATCAGGCCGTTCATCGACGAGGTGTCAATCCTGGTCACTTTCCCGTTGAAGCGGATCAGAAAATTATCGGCCCCTCCGACATCGTGTCCGAACTGCTTCGCTGTTGCAGCCGGGTCCTTTCGAAGAGCGGGAATGAGGATGCGCGCATCCGTGGCCTCGCTTCGGACCGCGGGAACTACCTTGGCATCCCAGATCCCGTCCACATAGCTCACCTTGTTGAAGGTCTCTCCGGCAGGATTCAGGGTGCTGTTCGCAGTGTAACTGCCGATCGGTCGTACTGTTGCAAGCTGTCCACTTAACGCAAGCGCCACCAGCACGACGACAACTGCCACGAGCATAAGAATGCGGATAAGACGCCTATGCTTTTTCGCTTCGGTCATGACTCCTTGCCTTCTCTCAGACGCAGTACAAGACTCCCAAGTCTATCGAATTTTTCTTTGCCGTGGCACACCAGGCCGAGTTCGAAGCTTTCTTTCATTTTCGTCTATTTCCGTTACTACGCGAAATTATCGCGAATGTGTTAATTTGTCAAGCGATAAAAGAATAATTATAAAACTTAAAATAAGATAAAATGGCTTTGACACTTTTTAATATTTGTGATATTTTGTCTTTCGTCATGCAAGTCAATAAAATATCGAAGGTTACGCTGGACAATCCCTTCGATGCCTCCCCTGATGAGGTAAGAAACAGAGCGAAAGAGATAAGAAAAAAGATAGTCTGGATGAACTCACACGCAGGCCAGGGTCACACGGGCGCAGACCTATCGGAAACGGATATCCTGGCTGCCCTGTTTTTTCGAGTGCTGAAGTATCGACGAGACTTCCCGCAGGATTCGGATCGAGATAGATTCATCCTCAGCAAGGGTCATGGCGTCGGCGGGCTCTACTGCACCCTCGCAGAGGCGGGACTTCTGGAGGAGTCACTACTGCAGACCTATCTGCAGTTCGATTCAAGGCTTCCCGGTCACCCAGTCCGTCAGAAGACCCCTTTCATAGAAATCAACACGGGCGCCCTGGGCCACGGTCTTTCGGTTGGTGTCGGGCTCGCTTTGAGCGCGAAAAAGAGCGGCCGCGGTTTTCGCGTTTTCGTCCTCCTGGGGGACGGTGAGCTTCAGGAAGGCTCCAACTGGGAAGCCGCGATGAGCGCGGCACATTTCAAACTCGACAATCTCGTCGCCATCGTGGACAGGAACACCCTGCAGCTGGCTGACAGGACGGAAACAATCATGGCGCTGGAGCCATTGGACCGCAAGTGGGAGAGCTTCGGCTTCGACGTGAAGGGGGTGGACGGCAACGATCCGGCGGCATTCATCGAGGCGGTGGGTTCGCTGGATCCCGCGTGCGGCAAGCCGCATGTGATCATCGCGCATACGGTAAAGGGAAAGGGAGTGTCATTCATCGAGGACCGGGCGGCCTGGCATCACAAGATCCCCGTAGGGGACCAGGTGCGCGAGGCCATCGAGGAGCTCGAGTGATGGAGCAGGCCCGCAAACAGGACCTGCGTGAGGTCATGGTGCAGGCGCTCATCCGGGCGGTCGATGAGGGCAAGAACCTCGTCGTCGTGGTGAGCGATTCCGCGAGCACCTCCCAAATCGGGCCGTTTCAGTCCCGCTTCCCCGAGCGGCTGATAAACGTGGGAATCGCTGAGCAGAACCTGATGGGTATTGCCGCCGGTCTTTCCCTCGGGGGGTACACGGCTGTCACGGCGAATGCAGCCCCTTTTGCCACTTCCCGCGCCAACGAGCAGCTGAAGAACGACATCTGCTATTCTCGAACAAACGTCAAGGTCATGGGCCTTCACGCGGGGGTCGCATACGGCCCGCTCGCGAGCACTCACCATGCCATCGACGACATCTCGATCCTGCGCGGCCTGGGCAATATCCTGATCTTCGCGCCCTCGGATCCCCCGGAAGCCGACGGCGTGTTCCGCTACTCCTTCGACTACGACGGCCCCGTGTACGTCAGGATGGATAATGTCGCGTTTCCCTTTCTCCACGAGCCCGGCTACCATTTCCAGCCCGGGAAGGTCGACATCCTGAAGGAAGGAGAGGATCTGGCGATCTTCTCCATGGGTTCCGTGACGTGGGAGGCGCATTCAGCAGGTGAGGCGCTGGTACGGCTGGGGATTCATGCGGAAATCATCAACGTTCCATCGATACGGCCTGCTGACCCTGAAGGCATCTATCGTTCAGCTTTGAAAACTGGACGCGTCCTTACTGTAGAAGAGCATTCGGTACACGGAGGGCTGGGCAGCCTTGTCTCGGAAGTTCTGGCCGAGCGCGGCGCCGGCGTGCGCGTGAGCCGGCTCGGAATCCCCGAAGGCGAGTTCTCTAAAGCTGGACCAAGATCGGCCATCCGCGCATATTATGGCATCGACAAGGATGGCATACTGAGAAAGGCGCTGGAGGTCCTCGGCCGGACAGCGTGAAGCTGTCCTGTGAGCACACGGGGGAGCCTGCTTCGAAGGCATGGATGGAGCATGAAGGACAGGTATATTCTTGCCATAGACCAGGGAACGAGCGCCACCAAGACGGTCATCTTCGACTCCGCGGGACAGATTGCCGCCAGGGCGAGCGCCCCCCTCGCTTCCTCGTTTCCCCGGCCCGGATTCGTGGAGCAAGACCCCGAAGCCATTTATCGCAGTGTGCTCGATTCCGTTGGATCCTGTCTTGATTCATTTCGCGGCCGGATCACCAACGATTTCTCCTGCATCCTCGCCTGCGGGATTTCCAATCAGAGAGAAACCTTCGTCCTCTGGGACAGGAAGGGCGTCCCCCTGACACCGGCGGTTGTGTGGCAGTGCAAGAGATCGGTCGATATCTGCGAGCGGTTGCGCTCCTCTGGTATCGGGCAGGAGATCAAGGAGCGGACTGGATTGCTCATTGACCCCTACTTTTCTGCCACCAAACTTCTCTGGCTCGTGGAGAATGAAAGGAGCGTGCGGAAGGAGATCGACGCGGGGCACGCGTTCTTCGGCACTGTGGACACATGGCTCGCATTCCGATTGACCAAGGGCACAACCCACGCCACAGACCACACGAACGCTTCTCGTACCCTCCTTTTCAACATCACACAGCTCGACTGGGACAGGCATCTCCTTGCCGAATGGCACCTCGAGGGGCTGCGGCTCCCCGAAGTGCATCCATCGTCACACCGCTACGGCGAGACGGATTTCGATGGCAGGCTCTCCACCCCGATCCCCATCTCCGCGATGATCGGAGACTCACACGCCGCTGCCTTCGGAGAGCAGTGCCTTACCCCCGGGACCGCGAAGGCAACCATGGGCACGGGATCTTCGATCATGATGAACGTGGGGCAACGGCGTCGCGAAGCCCAGGGCGCGATGGTGAGCACGATCTGCTTCAGCTTGAAGGACCGGGTCGACTATGCTCTTGAAGGCATTATCGTCAGCTGCGGTGCAACCATTGCATGGCTGCGGGATCAGCTGGGCATGCTGGCGGAGAGCAGGGACTCGGAAGCAATGGCGCGCGCTGTGCCAGATAATGGGGGTGTCTACCTTGTGCCCGCTTTCAGTGGTCTGGGCGCCCCGTGGTGGAGGATGGACCTGCGTGCGGCGATCCTGGGCTTGACATTCGGTTCGACAAAAAATCACATTGTCAGGGCTGCCTTGGAGTCAATACCCTATCAAATCGCGGAAGTAATCGCCGCAATGGAGGCGGACAGCTTGGTTCAGCTGACTGAGCTCAAGGTGGACGGGGGAATCACGGAGAACGAGTTCGTGATGCAGTTCCTCGCGGATCTTCTCTCCGCGTCTGTTGTATGCAACGGGGTTGAGGATGTGTCCGCCCTCGGAGCAGCTGGGCTCGCGGGTCTGGAAACCGGGCTTTACCCCGACCCTGACGCATTGGCGGGATTCAGAAGCACGCCCAGGCGATTCAGTGCAGGCCTTCAGAGCATCGGAGCAAAAAGATGCCAGGGACAATGGAAAAAAGCAGTAACGACGCTTCTCTAACGATGCTCGCTCTCCAGAGGCGGCGGAAGATCCTCGAGCTGCTTCAGGAGGATGGCAGCGCGCGGGTCAGCTCCCTCAGCAGGCTTTTCAAGGTTTCCGAGCCTACCGTTCGCCAGGACCTCGAAAAGCTTGAGGAGGAGGGATTCATCATCCGTGAGCACGGCGGGGCCTTCCTCAAGAGCGTTCCTCAGCAGGTGAGAAGCCTGAGCCTCCAGCACCTGGAGAACATGGACAAGAAGTCCCGCATCGGCCGCAGGGCAGCGGAGCTGGTGCAGGATGACGACTCCTTGATCCTCGATTCCGGTTCCACTACGACAGAGGTGGCGAAAAACCTCACGCTCAAGAAAAACCTCAAGATCGTGACGAATGCGCTGAATATTGCTCTGCTGCTCGGAACGGAGATTTCCTTTGAAATTATGGTCACCGGGGGAGAGTTCAAGCCGCCGACGCTCTCCCTCACCGGCGAGAAGGCGGGGAAGTTTTTCGAACAAATTCACGTAGGAAAATGCTTCCTTGCCGCGGGCGGGGTAAGCCCGGAGGTGGGCCTGACCTATCCCGGGTTCATCGATATCCACGTAAAAAAGGCCATGATCGAAGCGGCGGCCGAGGTCTATGTGGTTGCCGACTCGACCAAAATAGGAAAAGTGTCTTTCGCCTCGCTGGGTCCCATCGACCTGGTCGGCTGGATCATCACGGATGACGGCATTTCCGACTCGGACAGGCGGGCCCTGGAGTCGAAAGGCGTGAAGGTCATCATAGCATAGGAATGGTTCCAGATTTTCCTCGGCGGGTCCACATCTCTGCTACTTTCAAGGCATCGCGAGAAAAGACTATCGATCGATATTCTTGCGCTCGCGTTTCTTGCTTCTTGAGGCGTATACTGCACGCTCGAAGGTCTCCATGCAGCGTTTTCTTACAGCATGATCATAGGTCTGAAAGACTTCCTTCGAGAACTTCGCAAGGTTTCTGCTGATAAGTTCGTACGCATCGGCGAGATCCTTCGCTGCGATTTCAATGCCAGACTCCTGCAATCTTCATCGCAGAATAGAATGTGGATCTTTATTCCCGTCTCGCTGTCGACACAACTGTCAATACCCTCGCTGGAGATCACGCCTTTCAGCGGCAGCATTTTGCGCCAGGCATCCTTGAATGTGAGGATATCGACATCCGTGGTGGTGCGAGGGTAGCCATTGCGGATAACAGCCATGCCACCGACGACGCAGTACGGCAACTCCCGCGAACCAATCAACGCGTGGAAACGACGGACCACCTCCATCATCGGAGAATCTCGCAAATTGCCGTTAAGCCGCAGTATCTCTGCCGCGGTCATCTCCCTGCACTCCTCGTTATGATCCTGCCCTCTTGATCATAACATAATAACGGCACATGGGATCGAGGGCGCGGCCAGGCTCTGAGAAGGTTTGAACACCCCTATGCCCCCGCGGCTGAACGCATGGTGGAAACGAGAAGGACCTGCTCTGTGCGTCATGGCCCCGCGACAAAAGCCCGTTGAAGACATCCGGGAGCCAGTGCCCCCTGCCAATTCTGCCGAAAAGTGGACCAACCCCGAGTACAGGTTGCAGCGGGCGGAATATGAGATGTCTCGCACATACTTCGGAGGAGAGGCATTCCCGTATTTCGACTCCCATATCGGACCAGGAAACCTTGCAACATTCATTGGGTCGGAGCCGGAGTTCGCGGAAGATACGGTATGGTTCAAGCCATGCATCATCGCCCCTGAAGCACATCCTGCCCTCTGCTTCGATCCGTCCAACCGTTACTTCCGCGATCAAATGGCAATCATCTCAAAGGGGGTTTCTCAAGCCGCAGGGAGATATCTGGTCGGTGTCCCTGATCTGATAGAGAACATCGACATTCTAGTTTCTTTGCGAGGCATGGAAAACCTGCTTTCAGACATGATCGACCGGCCGGAATGGGTGGAAAGCATGGTCGCTGAGATCAACAAGGTATGGTTCGAAGTCTTTGACATCATCCGAGAGAAAGTAGCGGACCCATGGGGCGGAAATACCTGGTCCGGTTTTCGCATCTGGAGCCCGGGCCGCACTGCAAAGCTGCAGTGCGACGCCTCGGCGGCTTTCTCCCCCGCCATGTTCCATCGATTTGTCGTTCCCGCTCTTATCGAGCAGTGTCAGCGTCTGGACCGTTCACTGTATCACCTCGATGGCACCCAGTGCATATGCCATCTCGACGCGCTGCTTTCCATTCCCGAGCTCACGGCCATTGAATGGACACCGCAGGCAGGTAGACCGGGCGGTGGAAACCCGGTGTGGTACGACCTTTATCGAAGAATCCTTCGGGCAGGAAAGTGCGTCCAAGCCATCGACGTATTGCCATCTGAGGTGATACCGCTGATCGACGCTGTGGGCCCAAAAGGGCTGTTCATCATGACACGAACCGAATCCGAAGAAGAGGCGCGCAGGCTGGAGAGCAGGATTCATTCGTACTGATGAAGGAGAGGCAGAGAGGGATCGTCGATCTTGGGCGGTTGAAGAACATCAGCGGAGCTTTCCTCGATGAGTTTTAAAATGTCGTTGTTCGGATTTCTGTTGATGTCCGATAGTTGACAATTCCTCGCATTAGCCGTACAATTGTACTTCTGAGGATGAGCCGTGGACGTCATCGTTGATGCATCTGTTCTTGTAGCGGTTCTCACAAGTGAGCCCGAAAGGGCGGCGATTGTGAAGATTACGCAGGAAGCAAACCTACTCGCACCTGCATCAGTGCACTGGGAGGTCGGCAACGCACTTTCCGCAATGATCAAGCGGCGACGGCTGACGATTTCCCAGGCAATGGACGCCATTCAAAGCTATATGCAGATCCCAATTCGATTTGTGGAAGTCGATCTCGCCGAATCTCTTGAAATGGCCGCAAGCCATAACCTGTACGCATACGATGCGTATCTTCTCGCCTGCGCACGATCGCAACGGACTCCATTGCTCTCTTTAGACAAAGCTTTGCTTCGTGCGGCAAAGGCCTATCACATCGGCACAGTGGAGGTACCAGAACTGTGAAAGAATATACCTTTTCCGAAGCTCGGCAGCGACTTGCCTCGCTTCTTGAACTTGCGAAGAGAGATGGCGCAGTTCGCATCCGAAAGCGCGATGGACAGAGGTTTGTCCTGCAGCCAGAAAAACGAAGCAAGTCTCCCCTGGATGTGCCTGGCCTCAAATTGAGTATTCGGAGAGATGAAGTCGTAGAAATCATCCGATCGAGCAGGAGACCGGTCAAATAGGCCCCGCTACAACTGTGACTTTATCTGTGGAACAGCCGGCAAAAAGCAAGTTTCCGCAGGCAAGCGCGGACGCCGGTGCGGCGTATCGAGCGATCAAAGGCTTTCAAGCCTGCATAAAAACGCTGTCCTTGAATGGGTGCAAGTACCGCGCGGACATGACGGCGAGCGGCTTGACGGCAAGGGTGAACTTATCCGCCAGGGTCGCAAGCACCTCGCTTCGTCCCCGCGCCCTGATGTCGCTGTGCCGGGCTGCAAGCCTGTAGAACGTGACGCCTTCGTGCACGTAGTCATCCTGGGTGCGATTCGCCCGGATCCTCATGCCCTCGATCTTCAGAGGGTCCTGCGGCGCATCCGCCGGCGCGGGGGCGGAGAGGATACCCAGCGTGAAGAGGCAGATGTCCGCAATCCGCTTGTATACAGGAAAACGCTCCGACTCATCGATTGCGCTGCCATACCTCACGAGGCTGTCGATATCGAAGTCGCTGAAGCGGACCCGTCGCCACAACCCGGGCCTCACCCTTACGCTGAAGGAGAAGCTGTTGATTCGTACGAACGATACGAGGAGCTCGGTGAGATATCTGCGAAGCCGCCGGTCGTCGAGCAGTTCGACGATCTGGGGCACGTCGAAAAGCACCATGGAGAGTCTCTTGCTCCGCTCCAGCGTATAGGGCTCATTCTCCAGATCAGCGCGCACACGGGCAAGGAGAATGGCAAAGAAAAGGGCGGGAGACACCCTCAGGACGGACAGTGGATCAGTGAGCATCCGGCGGAACACCCTCTCATCGGCAAGCATCGCCTCGCGGATCTCCGCATCCTCACGGAGCACCCGTGCCATGCGTTGTCTGTCATCAGCTTCCGGCATGAGCACCCGCACGAGGAACTGCAGGTCATCCTCGCTGAAGTCCATACCCGGATCCGCCATGAGAATACCCCTCTCCGGGAATATAATATATCGGGAGCCGCCGGGGCTTTCAGCGATAGGTGAGGCCCGTTTCGGAACTTCAGCCGCCGCGCTTCGAGAGCCAGTCCAGCAGCTTCTCCGTCGGCCACGTGTTGATGACGTCCTGCGGCTCCAGCCACGCGCGGCGCGCCATGGCAACGCCGAAGTGCAGCATGTCGAGGTCGGCTTCGCTGTGCGCATCTGTATTGATGCTGAGCAGGATGCCCAGCTTCTTCGCGCGCGCCGCGTAAACGTCTTCCAGGTCCAGCCGCGCGGGATGGGCATTGATCTCGAGTGCCACGCCGGTCTCGGCGGCAGCGGCCAGCAGGGCCTCCATGTCCAGGTCCGCGCCCTCACGGTCCGGGATCAACCGCCCGGTCGGGTGGCCGATGATATCCACGTGCGGGTTGCGGATGGCTTTGATCACCCGCTCGGTGACTCGATCCCGCGGTTGGCGCAGCGATGTGTGCAGGGACGCCACGACCAGGTCCAGCGAGGCCAGGAACTCGTCCGGATAGTCGAGAGTCCCGTCAGCCTTGATCTCGACTTCCGAGGCGTGCAGGATGCGGATCATGTCCCCCAGTTCGGCCTGCACCTGCTCGATCTCCTTCTGCTGGCGCTCGTGATCTTCCATGGTCAGGCCGCCTACCATACCCAGGCTTGCCGAGTGATCGGTGAAGGCGATGACCTTGATGCCGCGCCTGGCGGCCGCCCGCGCCATTTCGAGCATCGAGAGCTTGCCGTCGGACCACGTGGAATGCGTCTGCAGGTCCGCGCGTATGTCCCTGAGCTCGATCAGCCTCGGCATCCGACCTTTCCGGGCGGCCTGCACTTCGCCGCGGTCTTCGCGGAGCTCCGGCGGAACCCAGGCCAGGCCGAGAGTCTCGTAGACTTGTTCTTCGGTTGCGCACAGGATCTCGCCGGAGCCGTCGGTCCTGGTCAGGGCGTGCTCGGAGAGCGACAGGCCCTTGTCAAGCGCGATCTCGCGCAGGCGGACGTTGTGCTCCTTGGATCCGGTTGCGTATTGGAGTGCGGTTCCGAACTTTTCCGGCGGATGGACCCACACCTGCGCGCGCACTCCATCGCCGAACTCTATCGAAGACTTGGTCTCGCCCTTGCCCAGGACGCGCACGACGCCGGGGAGCGTCGTGAAGACCTCCATGACCGGCGCGGCTTCAGCTGCCGCGACCAGAATGTCCAGGTCGCCGACCGTCGCGCGCATGCGCCGCAATGAACCCGCCGGTTCCGCGGCGACCACGCCCGTGACCTTCTTCAGAGTCGCGATGATCTGCCGGGCCAGGGGGTACGCCCGCCCCAGTGGGATGCGTGAGGAGCGACGGGAGAGTGACTCGATCCCGGCGATGATTTGAGCCTCGGACTTGGCGCCCATGCCCGGAAGCTCGCGCAGCCCGCCTGCGCGTGCGGCCTTCTCAAGTTGAGCCAAGGTCGTGATGTCGAGCGCCTTGTGGATGAGAGCAACTTTCTTTGGACCCAGACCGGAAACCTTCAGCCATTCGGCCAGCGAGGCCGGCACTTCTTCCTCGAGCTTCTCGAGGGATTTCAGCTTGCCGGTGCGCAGCAACTCGTCGATCTTCTCCGCGATGGTCTGGCCCACACCCGGGATCTCGCGCAGCTTGCCTTCTTTCCAGTACTCGTTGACGTCCCGTCCCAGAGTGGACAGGCTCTCGGCAGCCCTTCGATAGGCCAGCGTCTTATAGACGATCTCGCCCTTGATTTCGGAGAGGTCGGCGATCAGGGTGAAGACCTCGGCCAACTCACGGTTGTTCATGGTGCCACCTCACGCGGGAAAACGGGAGATCTCGTCGAAAACGTCGCGCAGCCGGAGATAGATCTTCTTGAACGTCCCCCGCCTCTCGCCGTAGGTTTTCGCGTTCTCGGGCAGCGGCTGCAGGATCTCGTTTGCCGGGCCATGGAAGTTTTCCAACGGAATCACGACGCCGAGCCCTCGCGCCCCCGCGACGGCCGCTCCCAGCGCCGAGTAGTCGGCGAATTGCTGCCAATGCACGGGGGTATCGAGCACGTCCGCCAGGATCTGTCGCCATGTGCGGCTCCTCGAGCCTCCCGCATAACAGGAGACCTCGTTGACGGGGAGCCCGAGCTCGCGGAATATCTCGACGGATTCCACGAGGGAATACGCGACGCCCTCCATGATTGCCCGCGCCATATGTGCGCGCGTGTGGGACAGGGTCAGACCGACAAAGCAGCCCCTGGCGTTGGAATCCATGTAGGGGGTTCGCTCGCCGTTCAGATAGGGGGCGAAAAACAGACCATTCGCTCCCGCCGCGATATCGTCTGCCCATCGGGAAAGCTCTTCCATGTCTACTGCGGCCGGCGCGTCACCCGCAGCAGGAAGCGGCGTGAATACCTTCTCACCGGCCCACGAAAGCGAGAGGCCTGCCGCAAGCGTTGCGCCCATCATGAGCCATTGACCATCGTACGCGTGACAGAGAGTGTGGACGCGGGAATCGAACCGGGGAGTGTCAATCGGTGTGATCACAGTCCCGCCGCTGCTTATGGCAACGGCCACTTTGCCGGGTCGATCCACACCGAGCGCGAGCGCGGCCATTGTCTGGTCGGAGCCGCCGGCGATCACCGGCGTGCCCTCCGGCAGACCGGTGAGCAGTGCTGCCTCCCGGGTAAGATTTCCTGCGACGTCCACAGTCTCCACCATCTCAGGAATCAGACGATCGGCAACATGGAACGCGTCAAGCATCTCAGGCGACCACTGTCGTTTGCTGAAATCGAAGAGGAACGTTCCGGAGGCATCGGTCGGTTCGGTCGCGATCCTGCCCGTGAGCCTGAAACGCACGTAGTCCTTGGGCAGCATGAAACACGATGCTTCCTCGTAGACTTCGGGCTCATGTTGTCTCACCCATTCGAGAGAGGGAGCGAGAAATCCGGTGGCCAGCGGCAGGCCGGTGATCGCGTGAAACAGCTTCTCATCTCCGGCCTTTTCAGCACAGATGGCGGCAGTCCGTCGGTCGGGCCAGATGATGGCGTTGCGAAGCGGCCTGCCGTGCCTGTCGATAAGGACGAGCCCGTGCATCTGTCCTGAGAGCCCGATTGACTTGATCTCCTCCACGCTCAGGCCTTCAGTGAGGAGCATCTCCCGAATGCAGTCGCACGTCGACTTCCACCAGACTTCAGGCGATTGCTCCGCGTAGCCCGGCTGCGGATGCAGGATCGGGTATCCTTGAGCCCGCAGAGCCCGCTGCCTGCCCGACTCGTCCACCACGATCACCTTTGCGGCTGATGTACCGAGATCTATGCCGAGAAAGCATCGCATTGACGCATCTTTCACTACTGATCTTCCCGATTGTTTCTACAATATCTTATGCGCGTCGAACAATTCAACAGCGCGCGTGCTGTCACTCGCCGATGGGGCAAATGGCGCCCCGGGAAGGACCGTCGCACCTTGAGGAGAAAGCGGTGACCCCATGGCGGAAAGTCGATTGCCTGGATAGAATCTGCCTGTCATGTCCCTCAGGGCCGTCATTCTTGGAAAGATTCTTCTCGTCCGCCAGCCGATTGCGCAATCGCTGAGTGCCCTGGATTTCGAGACGTTCGAGTCCTCTGATTTTGCGGAGGTAATCTCCCACCTCGATTTGACCTCACCCTCACTCATCGTCATGGACGCGGACGGGATGTCGCGGGAGTGGCGCACGCTCGCGGCAGGCCTGGGCGCGAAACAGGGAGCCGCCGCGCTCGTCCTTGTAACGAGCCGTTTCAGCTTCAGCGAGGCGCATGAGGCGATGGCGCTCAAGGTCGCGGGGGTTATCGTGAAACCGTTCCGCAGCGACCAGCACACGGCAAGGCTCCTGGATCTCGCGCTGCGGCAGATGAATATCAGGGCGCGACGCTCGTCCCCGAGATTCGTGGTCCCGGCGACCATGAATGCGGAGCTCCGGCTCTCGGAGCCCGGTGGCAAGGATGTATTTCCCCTCAAGAACATCTCCGAAGGGGGCGCGAGGATCGACACGGGAGCGGTAAGCGTCAGCTCGCTGATCGATCCCGGCGCTTTTGTTCCACTGGCTACCCTTTCCTGGGGTGAGGTGCAGCTCGAAGCAGCGATTGACGTCGTTCACAAGGATGAGCACACTGCGGGCATACGTTTCTCCAGGATCTTCGATGGCGGGCCGAAGCTCCTCCGCGCCCTGAAGGAGCGTCAAGCGAAGGCCACGGGGCCACAGGGGATAAAGCGGAAATGGTGATATTTCTCCTGCTCTATCCGATTATTGTTGCGGCCGGTCTTTTCGCCCTCGATGCGGCCCTCCCTATCGAGCTGGTGAACATCATGGCCGGTTCCTTTGTGTTCACCGCGGTGTTGTCCCTGTTCGTGCTGACAGCGGTGCTCGTGGCCGCATATCGAAAAAGAGACAACCCGGTGCTGATGAGCGCGTGGCTTTTCCTGTTCTGCGGCCTGGCTGTTCTCTCCCTGAGTTCGCTCATAGATCCTTTCCTCTCGGGGAGCCAGTCCTGGGCTGAGGAGCTTTTCTCGACAGCCTCCTTCTTTCCGCTTATGTTTTTCTCGCTCTACATCGCGTCCCCCATGCGGCTCGTGATCTTCTCCCGGCGCCAGCGCGCGCTCTATCTTGTCGCGGGGATCGTCGCGCTCCTCGCGGTGTTTGCGATTGTCTTCCTTCCCTGGCTCCTCATGTACGAGGGCCCGCGGCTGCACGCGTCCACGAAGCATCTCCTGCGCCTGGCGAAACCGGTCCTCGATACGCTCCTTGCGGAGCCCCTTGCTCTGCTTGTGCTGGTGATCGGGCTCACCAGCGGGAGCGGTCCGTACCTGCTCATAGGGGTTGGCCTCCTCTTTCTCATCCCGGAAGACATCCTTGAACATTTCCAGCTGCTGCAAAAGCTCGATCCCCACGGTCAGCTCTCCAACCTCATCTCCATCACGTCCCGTCTTTACCTGTTGAACGGGGCCATGCTCGGAATTTTCAAGCGGTAAGCAGAACGGCGATGGACCGACTTCTGGAAACGGGCTAGGCACCGAGGTGCGGCAACTCCCCGCGGCGGTCGCCCACCGGCGATCCCGCCTCGCCCTCTCCCGCGTGAGGCCTTCAGCGCTTGCCCTCCTGCGGACCCTCGGCCCCCTCTACGCGAAAGCGGCGCTCGGCCTCGACCGTCTCGAGCTCCGGGGCGCCCAGCGGCTCATCAGCGCATGGAGGAACTTCCAGGAAGGACGCGCCCGGCTTATCCTCGCCTTCCGGCACCCTTACGGAGATGAGCCGCAGCTCTTCTCCTACCTCTTCGACCTGGTCCTGCCTCGCGAGGCCAGAATGCGCGGTACGGCCCTGCCGCGCAGGACGCACGCCCGCTTTGTCCACGGGTACGAGGTCCCCTTGTGGAGCGGGGCTCTCGTCCGCTGGCTCCTTCCCAGGATCGGGGCGATCCCCGTCTACCACGCCCGCCACGATTCCGCCAGCGTCGCCCGCATCAGGGCCATCGCGCGCGATGACGTCTTCCCCCTTGCCCTTGCCCCGGAGGGGCAAGTCTCCTACCGGAGCGAGACGCTGCCGCGGATCGAAAACGGGGCCGCGCGCATCGCATTCTGGTGCGCCGAAGACCTCGCACGCGCCGGGCGATCCATGCCGGTCCTTGTGCTCCCGCTTTCCGTGCACTATCGTCGCGACGAGTCAGAGATCGCGAAGATCGAGGCGCTCGTGGCGCGCGTCGAACGCCGCTGCGGCATCGCCCCGCCCGCCGGCCCGCCGTCGCAGAGCGCGCCGCGGCGGGCCGCCCTGAAGGAGAGACTTGTTGCTCTCGACCTGGCCCTTCTCAGCCTCGCCGAATCCATATACGGGCTCCATGCCGCGGCGCGCGCGGCGACCGCCGCGCCGCTGACACGGGACTCACGACTCGATGCCCTCATTGAAGCGGCGCTCGAGCGCGGAGAATCGATACTGGGGATCAGGAATCGGAACCATGGGGCAAAAACCGTGAAAACGGACGCAATCGGGCGGCTCTACAGGATCCGCCAGGAAGGCTGGGACCGGATTTATCCGGATCGCGACCTCGACACGATGAAGCCCCTGGAGCGCGAGCTCGCCGATCGCCGCGCGGGTGAGGCGTGGTACGCGATGCGGCACATGGAGACGGTCGACCTCGCCTGGTATCTCGATTCGGACTACATAGAATCACACCCAGCGGAGGACGGCCCTTCGTTCGACCGGCTCGTCGAATGCGCCTACAGCCTCGCCGATCTGGCTTCCCGACTTGTCGGAGGCGACATTTCAGACAGGCCGAACCTCCTGCGCAAGCGTGCGGTCGTCATTGCGGCGGAGCCGATCGACGTCGGCGCCCGCCTCTCGGACTATCGGCGCGACCGCAAGGCGGCCGTCGGAGCTGCGACTGCAGAGATCGCGAGGGCTTATTATCAGTGCATCCAGGAGTATCTTGGCAAAGGCTTGCAGGGGGACGCGGACTCTTGAACCGGTCACCTCCGGGGTCCGGGACTTCGCCCGCTTTCCCGTACCAGTACGCGGAATACGCGGCTCAGGCTGAAAACGACCAGGATCACGAGCAGGAGCATTACCGGAAACGGGAGCGGGACGGACAACACGATTCCGCCCTCTGCCAACAGCAGTCCAAGGCCGAGAGTCAGGGCAAGAACCCGCGCATGTCTCATTTCGAATCGTCCCGCGGAATGTGCGGATCCGCTGCCCGCCATCACGCGGTCCAGATTCATCAGGTCCCAGGCAGCCAACGCAAGGGCGGCGCCAGGGAGCATCAGATGAGGCGATGCTCCCGCGAAAAGCCCGACCGCGGCAGCGCAGAGCATGCATGACAGGAAAGCGGGCGGCAGCCAACGGCCGGGAATCTTTCTGTGGAACAAGGGGAACAAACCCGGGAGAACCACCGCACAGGCTCCCTGCCAGCTCCCGACCAGTGCGTATGCGACAGCCAGGCACGCCGTTGATGCGACCAGACAGAACAGAAAAAGGGTCTTCCGCAGCGACATGCGCCCGCTCCTTCCTAACTGCCTCGTGCGCGCGCCACTCCCAGTGCATCTCGGACCAGTGGCGGCAGCGGCTGGTGGACCTGCCAATCAATCACACGAATGCCGAGCTGGGCAATGCTGCGCAGCATCAGCCGGCGTTCAATGCGGGCAAGGCGCATCGCAAGCCGGCCGGCAGGATCCCGGGGTGAGCTGCTTCTCCTGAAAGTGATCGGGTCAGGAGAGATGAGCAGGCCTTGGTTGCCCCGCGCCCGCAGCCGGGGGAAAACCTGCACGTCGGAGGCAGTGAGCGGGCTGACAATCACGATAAGGGCGCGGCTTCCGAACATGCGCAGATGCACCTGGTCGAGGGAAAGGTAGCCGTGTTTCGAACCAGGCCGAGCTTTCGCAAGGCTGTGCAGGATCCTGTTCAACTGGACTTTTCCGTATCCGGGATACACGGCCGTCATCTCGTCTCCCGGCATGAGCAGGCTCACACGGTTGCCACGCCGCAGGAACAATTCAGCCAGAGAAGCCGTTGCCCCGAGGGCATGCTCGAAAAGACTGTCTTCACCGGATCTGATGTCACTCACCTGACGCGCATCCAGGATCAGCCCGATGTCGGCGATCTCCTCCTGCTCGAATTCCTTTGTGAAGAACTGACGCGGGTGCCGGGCAGTGCGGCGCCAATCCAGCCGGCGGAGCGGGTCTCCCGCGTGGTACTCGCGCACGCCCCAGAAGTCGATACCACTGCCGCCGATGCGGGCGGGGATCGACCCCGGCGAATGCAGCGTACTTGCCGGCCGGAGCGGAAAAGAACGGAACTTCTTCACGCGGGGCTGGACCAGAACCTCGGCGGCAGCGGGCAGATCGAGCTCGATTTCAAAAAGGCCGAACGGGTCGCTCACAACTGCGTGCACCGTTTTCCAGGGGAAGCCGCCGCGCGCGGCCTGGAACGTGTACGTGAGCTTCGTCTCTTCCCCGGGTTCCAAAGCGGCGAAATGCCGGAGGGCACCCTCCGTGATAATCGCGGCGGGCTGGGGCAGGTCGGAGAGTTTGAGCGAGCTCATCGCAGATCCTGTATTGCGGACCGCCACGCTTACCTCGACGGCCGCGCCCTCCTCGGTTTGCCTGATCCCGAGAGAACGTGCCGCGGTGAGCCGGATCCTCCCCCGGGGCGGCGATTCCAGGATCCCGATTCCCAGGTACACAAGGAGAGGCAGCGTCATGAAAGCCAGCGTGCCGTTACGCGTGATCAGGGCCGCCAGCAAGAGGCCAGCGCTGAGCAGGGCCAGAGTGAGGACTTTAC